>Ga0302320_10010884_pt1 | contig 19350 bp, 13 predicted proteins | sample Bog_T0_3_FD_202130 | JGI IMG/M metagenome (GOLD analysis project Ga0302320, IMG submission 202130) | Peat permafrost microbial communities from Stordalen Mire near Abisko, Sweden - Bog_T0_3 | ecosystem: Environmental > Terrestrial > Soil > Wetlands > Peat | place: Sweden: Abisko, Stordalen Mire... | reverse complement strand
CGTCCTGCGGCAAGCCTTAGGGCTCCTATCCTCGGACGCGACCAAACAAGCTCACTCTCTACGCGGATGTCTTGTGTCCACTGAATCGAGGCAATCTCATTAAGCTCACGTAGGACCGCCGGAAACTCGGGCGCAATTGCCCTATCCGCCAGACCGACAATGCGAGAGCTCACTTGGATTCGCCTTCCGCCGCGCGCACCAAAGCTAGGATCGAAAATCGAATTTCACGTGGCAATTTCGGCCAAGCCGCTACCAACGAACCTAGCTCAACGAGGCCTTGTGCGTCTAATAGTGCGCGGCCTTTTTCGGCGATCCTAGAAGTAGCTTCTCCGCCAACCGTTTCCACCAAAGCCGAAGCTGGTTCGATCCCAGCCCGGGCAGCCATTTGACACCAATAACTTACGGGATAATTCCCCTCTCAGCTATTTTCCGTCTTGGCGTCGTCTTGGCAAATTTCGGGCCCTTAAAGGCACTATTTGGGCTGACTCCACCAAGGGCCAGATAAATGGCCTACGGACCTTGCGATCCCTGGTTATCGTTCTTGGGGAAGTTATCCAGCAGAGCGTGAATCAGCGTTGAAAACACCTCTGAAATATCGTGGTCCTGATAGAACCGGATCTCCGCTTCACCGCTCCATTGCGTCATGTCTGGATCCATGAGGACCGTCGTCATGCCGGTGACCTTTGCCATTTCCTTAGGAACTGGTTCGGGGACCGTACCGTGCCATAAGCGACCCTCTTGGTTCTTATCTATATCGATTGAAAAAATGTGGTCGAATCCCCCCTCCGGTGCAGGCCAAGAACTTGGCCGGGTACGATAAGAATAAGTAACCTCATAATCCACCGTCATCCAGCCTGGGTCGTTCATGTCCACATATGTCATTCCGGCTTCGGATAGCTGGGTAATGATCCTTGCACTGATGTATTTATCGCGGGCCGACCTCAGTTCAGCAGGCTCTGAAAAATCTCGTGGCCGGTATGTAACTCTGAAGGTCCCCGCTCCTGGGGGCTTCATAAGGCTGTGGAACGTGGTATGGGGTGCGAACCAATTTGGCACTTCTACCAGGGACGATCGAGGCTCGCTTGAGCATCCACACAAAAGGGCAAAACCAGCGGCAAAAAAGACCATCTTCATTTGATCCTCTCGACTTTGTTCACAGATTGCGGCCTAAACCGGATTCCATTCCAGGCAACCTCAAAGATCTCTTGGCTTAATGCCTAGCAACTCCCTCGCGCGTTCTCTTGAGAAATAGATCTCGGAACGGCATTTTCCGACGATCGTTTTGAGCCCCGCCAGCGGATAGTCGTTAGGGAAATGTTCGGCCAGCAACTTCATGCCATTCATCTCAGCTGTTATGCACTGTAAATACAGAATTTCCAACTGGAGCTTATTTTGGGCATCGAGCCGTAAAATTGCGTCGGCCATGTCGCTACGCGATCTTGAATCCTGAACCATTGTAAACAATAGACCCACGATACCCAGGCCCCCAAATAGAACACCAAGCGCCGTGAACCTATCTGGAAATGATTGCTCAAACTTTAGAAACCAAAAACAGAGCCACGTTAAAATCACGAAGCCCGCAACAACGGCATAAGCAATATACTGGGTTTTTTTACTTTTCATTGGCCAATAGATGCCCGGCGTGTGGCCCTTGTGCAAGTTGGCGACGTCTCCGTCCTACCACCGAGTATCGAGGTCGCTATGGGTTTCGAGGTTGCGGGTCATTAGCCCGCTCCTAGCGCCCCGACCCGGCACCTACTAATTGTTCAGCCTTATGTTCGCCTCGGGCTAATAATGCCAGAATCGGCGAGCCTATTGAGACTTTACGAGCGGCAACTCACCGTCAGCCGCTCCAAGGTCAAAGGTCTCCTGCAGAGCATGTGCCTTGCGGAGTTTCTCCCAGGCCCCCTCGTAGTCCCTGGTGAACCACTGGCGTAGAGCTTTAGCGGCTTCTGTCCCTCTCGGCAATTTACCCGTCGCTTCCATTTGGTCTACCAGCGCCTCGGAGAGTCCCCAAATTGGAACGCTCAAGCTCGTGACTTTCTGAAGGATGAAGCGGGCCTCGATGGAGAGTAGTTTCGCTACAGCACATCCCGAGTCTCTGTAGACGACCAAATGCAGGTCGGCCGTGGTGCCGGTTGTCTCACACCTCGGCAACTGATCGAGAACGTCGTCTTCGGTGAAAAGGAATGCCTGCCCCTCGCCATCGGCAGAGCGCGGCGAATGGGTGTCGCCTGTCCGGATCAGGGACAACAAAATCGAGGACGGAAACCTGCGCCTATGACGGACTCCGCTCTTCTGCAGTCGGCGCACCGCTGCCGGTGTCAGGGCATAGGCCAATATCCGCTCCTTATCCTTGGCCAGGGCGAGCGGTATCCCAAGTTTCGGGCTGTTTTGAAAGAGAGGCATAGCCGGGATTACGAGCTAACACTCTCGCTCGTCTTTGCTCAGAAAACAATCCCGGGGCTCACTGCATTGTACACATCCCGCGGGCAATCGCTGCCGCATCACGTTGCGCCGATTACTTGTTTAAGGCCTCACTGCTTCATGCCTATAGAGGCAGGTCGAAATCTGCACAGCGGAGACTAAGACTGGCTGCGCTCTATAAAGATCGCAAGCCACGCTGCTAGTGTTGCCTGCTCGCTTTCTGCAAGAAAGCGGTTAGAAAAACAGATTCGTCGGCGATCGTTAAGCAAACCTCGCCTCTTTCGACTATGCTTACAAAAAGCCTAGGCTTTCCTAGGGCCCTGGTTTCACGATCTTCGATCAGTTGGATTATTGGGGGCTTTCTTGTAGCTCTTACGTCCAGCGCCGCTCTTCACGCGCAGATCGTGACCGCCACCGTCACTGCGGGAACCAATCCGTTCGCTGTGGCTGTTAATACGGTCACCAACACGATCTACGTCGCCAACGAAAGCAGTGCCAACGTGACCGTAATAGATGGCGCCACGAATGCCGTGATCGCCACGGTTCCCACGGGAACAAATCCTGACAACATAGCGGTGAATCCAGTCACGAACACGATTTACGTCGCCAACGAAGGCAGCGCCAACGTGACCGTTATCAACGGTGTCACGAACGCGGTTACCGCTACCGTGCCTGCGGGAGCGCATCCCAATTCAATAGCCATAAACTCCGTCACGAACACGGTCTATGTCGCGAACATAGACACAAACAATGTGACCGTAATCAACGGTGCCACCAATGCCGTGACCACCACTGTCGCGGATCCCAATGCCAACGGACCCAATGCCGTCGCAGTCAATCCGGTGACAAACACCGTGTACGTGGTTAACGCGAACAGTGCTAACGTAAGTGTTATCAATGGGGCCACTAATGCTGTGACCGCCACCATTTCAGCAGGAACGATTCCTTATGCCGTCGCGGTCAATCCGGCAACGAATACTATCTATGTCGCCAACGGAAACAGTGCCAATGTGACCGTGATCGATGGCGCCACGAATGCCGTGACCGCAACCGTTTCTGCCGGGAGCTTTCCCGATGCGATTTTGGTGAATCCAGTCACGAACACGATCTACGTCGCCAACCAAAACAGTGCCAATGTTACGGTTATCAATGGCGCCAATAATTCGGTAACCGCCACGGTGACGGCGGGATCTAGTGCATCATTTCCCTTGGCCGTGGCTTTGAATCAGGTGAACAACACCGTATACGTTGCGGACTCGAATAACGGAAATGTGACGGTGATAAGCGGTGCCACGAATACCGTGACCGCCACTGTGGCTGCGGGCACCAATCCATGGGCCGTCGCCGTCAATCCGGTTACGAACAAGATCTACGTCGCGAACAACTCCAGCTCAAATGTGACGGTGATAAGCGGTGCCACGAATACCGTGACCGCCACTGTGGCTGCAGATTCATATCCCTATGCCGTCGCCGTCAATCCGGTCACGAACATGGTCTATGTACCTAACGAAGAAAGCGGTGACGTAACCGTGATCAACGGCGCGACAAACACGACTTCCACGGTCACGGATCCCAACGGTCATTTCCCTTATGCCGCCGCTGTGAATCCAGTGACGAACACGATCTACGTCGCGAACTATGGCAGTTCCAGCGTAACGGTTATCGATGGCGTCACGAATACCGTGACCGCGAACGTGGCCGCACAATCTACGCCCGATGCTATCGCGGTAAATCCGGTCACGAACACGATCTACGTCGCAAACCAAGTCGGTAACAATGTTACGGTGATCAACGGAGCTAACAATTCGGTTACCGCCACCGTACCAGTGGGAACTAGGCCCTATGCCGTGGCGGTAAATCCAGCCACGAATACGATATACGTACCTAACGAAGACAGCGGCAACGTAACCGTGATTAACGGTTCGACGAATACTGTGGCCGCCACTGTGGCTGCGGGATCATTTCCCAATGCTGTCGCGGTAAATCCGGTCACGAACACGATCTACGTCGCAAACCTAGTGGCCAATGTGACGGTGATCAACGGTGCAACGAACACCGTTACTGCCACCGTGCCTGCGGGATCCAGTCTCCAAGCTATCGCGGTAAATCCGGTCACGAACACAATCTACGTCGCCAGCCAAGTCGGTAACAATGTTACGGTGATCAACGGAGCCAACAATTCGGTTACCGCCACCGTACCGGTGGGAACCAGTCCCTATGCTCTCGTGGTGGATCCAGTCACGAACACGATCTATGTTCCGAATTTCGGCAGCGCCAACGTGACGGTAATCAACGGTGCCACGAATACCGTTACCGCCACCGTCACTGCGGGAACCCACCCCTACGGCGTCGCAGTCAATTCGGTCACAAACACTGTCTATGTCGCCAACGAAAGCAGTTCCAATGTGACGGCGATCGAAGAACAGAACTTAGAGCCCATTCCGTTGAACACAAGCATTAGCCCTCTCGGGGGAAATCAATCGTTCAGCGCAACGCCCAACTTCACGTTCAACGCGGTGAGCACTTTTAGCCCAACGGCGCCCGCCCCCCAGAACGTCTTCTTTCAAATGGATACTTGGCAGGGATCCTGGACGCAGGCGACAAACGGCGGCTCATCATTCAGCGCAACAGTGGCCCCATTGCAGCAGGGTTTTCACATCCTGTACGCTTATGCTGAGGACGGCCAGGACGCCACATCGACTCAGTTCGATTCGCCTCTCATCGGAAACATTGCGGCATACGGGTTCCTTGTGACGCCTCCAGCTACGCAATTTTTGGTAAAGGCCCCAACAGCCGCAGCTGCCGGTTCGCCGTTCGCTTTCAACGTCACTGCTCAGGACGCTTTGGGCGATGAAATAGAATCCTACGCTGGAACGGTGCAATTCACGAGTTCGGATGGTGCCGCCTCGCTTCCCTCAAACACGACGCTGACCAACGGAACCGGAACTTTCACGATTACTCTGAACACATCCGGTTCTCAGACAATTACGGCTACCGACACGGTCACGTCCTCAATGACCGGGGTTTCGGGTTCTATACTGGTAACTCCAACGCCAAGTCCAACGCCGACGCCGACCCCGTCTCCGACTCCCACTGCGAGCCCAACTCCAACGCCGACGCCAAGTCCAACTCCCACACCTACTCCGTCACCAACTCCGACGCCTACTCCTTCACCGACACATACTCCCTCACCAACGCCGACGCCGACCCCGTCTCCGACTCCCACTCCGAGCCCAACTCCAACGCCGACGCCAAGTCCAACTCCCACACCTACTCCGTCGCCCACCTACACGCCGACTCCGTCGCCAACTCCGACGCCTACGGCGGCAGGATCATCTAGGTTTGCGGGCCAATACTTTGGAACATTCCCGGGCGGTCAGGGGACCTGGGCCCTTAACATTGGCCCCAACGGGACCGGAACCTTCATCGCCTACCTCACCGGAACGAAGAATGCGATCATCCTGAACATCTCCGTAAATTCGGATGGTATCTTCGCGATATTAGGGTCATCGGGGCTATCCGTGAGCCCGACAAAGGCAAAACCTCGGCTTTCTTCGGATTCGGTGTCAGGGACCATAGCTGGTGGAGCGGTTATCGGCCTAGCTGATGGGCAGAGCTTCTCCGGAAGCGTTGATCCAGCAGGCGGTCCCGATACCTCCATTTCAGGATATTATTCCGCCTCCGCCCTCTATTCAGTGGCGGAAACCACCTACACGGTCGTGGGACCGAGCGGTCAAACCCTAACGGTTTTCGTCACACCCACCTCTGCGGACGCCGCAACGGGAACTATGAGCCTATCGGGGCAGCTCACCGCAACGACGCTCTCAGGTTCGACCCTGAGTCTTACGGTCAACGGCCAAAGCATGACCGAGTCCTTGACCCCGTCAGGCTCCACGATCCCGGTCACGCTTTCAGGGCTTAGCAGCGACATCGCCCCGACCTCCCGGCTCATAAACCTGTCCGTACGCGGCAACGTGGGAACGGGGCCTAATATCATGATCGCGGGGTTTGTTGTGGGTAGCTCGGGATCCAAATCGGTCCTGTTGCGCGGGGTCGGTCCCACACTCACGTCCTTTGGCGTATCGGGTGTCTTGGCGGCCCCCCAGCTGAACCTATTCAATTCGAGCGGCACCTCCATCGTCACCAATGCGGGATGGGACGGTTCAACCACCTTGAGCCAAGCCTATAGCCAGGTGGGTGCCTTTGCGCTCCCAGCGACCTCGGCGGATTCGGCGATCCTTCAAAGCTTAGGCGCCGGTGCGTACACGGCGCAGCTGTCGGGAGTGGGCGGCACGACGGGCGTCGGGCTTACCGAACTCTACGACGCGGACACGGGCCTGCCGTCAACGCGCTTTATCAACATCTCCGCCCGCGGACAGGTAGGCACGGGTGGGAACATTCTGATCGCAGGCTTCGTAATCTCAGGCAATACGTCTGAGACGGTTCTGCTCCGGGGCATTGGGCCGTCCCTTGCGCAGTTTAACCTCACGGGAGTCTTGTCCAATCCTCAGATCTCGCTCTTCGACAGCACCGGCAAGCAGATCGACAGCAACACGGTCTGGGGCGGAAGTTCGACTCTCTCCACAACATTCAGTCAGGTGGGAGCTTTCTCGATTCCCTCGACCTCTGCTGATTCGGCGCTCTTGGAAAACCTTCCTCCAGGTTCCTATACAGTCCACTTGAGCGGAGCCTCAAACGCAACCGGGATGGGTTTGATTGAGGTTTACGAAGTGCCGTGATCACTGATCGACGCTCTCAGGCAATTGGGTTTTGGGTGAAACGAGGGCAAAGCCACTCCGCTCAATAAGCCCCGTAGTACGGATTCGAGTTGGGATACCCGTCCCGGTTGCAAGTATTCGGAGCATCGGCCCAACGGTAGTTGCCTCGAAACGGCCACGAGAAGCCATCCAGGAGGCCCGACACGCCCCTGAGCCATACCCGAGGCTAGGCTGGCGCTGGGATTGACTGCCCAGCGCCCTTCTCGGCGTTCTCCAACTGTTTCCTTAAGAGGGAACGCAGCGCCGGAGACCGCACCAATTGCTCCTCATAGGTCGCTCCGGGTTCTTTCTCGGCCTCGGAGTCGAGGGGAGATTCAGCCCCGGCCGGTTCAAATACCTCCCCACGCCCTTTAACATCTGTGCGCAATGGGCACAGAGATTAAGCGCGGCAAAAGTGGCAACCGGGCAAAGAACATCATCAGCGCACGGGTGCGTGAAGCTCGCTTTGCACTGAGTCCAAAAGTCACCCAAGAAGATTTGGCAGGACGTCTCGCGGCCAGGAACGTTGGTCTCGACCGTTCAGCAATCGCACGTATCGAGCTTGGTAGGCGTTATGAGGCAGCGGTCGCAGGGCGGCAGCTCCCGGACCACCGAGAGGAGCATTCGTTCTTAAAGAGCGGTGAGTGCGCGTCGTCCAGCCATGCCCCAAGATGGCCCCCCCCGGTATGGCGTTTTGCACCCTTTGGCAGACCCGCCGGGGCTAATGAGGCGCAACTAGGCTACTCGGCCCGCGACCGAAAGCCCTTCCGCAAGAAGGGCCGTTCCCCATGGAAGGGATCGTTTTCCCGGGCGGACAAGGGGGTTCGGCGGCTTTGCGACCTTCGGATAACTGAAATGTGGCAATTCCCAGGCTCGTCCCTTGGGCAATCAAGACGGGCGTGCATCTTGAGCGCCGAGCTCCGCGGACGCGTGCACAATTCAAAATGAAGGCCAATGGCAAGGTCGTGAGAAAACCCAGCCATTAACGCCGCCGTGTAGGTCGCGGGGGCCATGGCGGAGGCGCCGAAGGCCTCACCTCTCTCGCGGGACCAGAACACTTTCTTTTCGCGCTCTGAGGTCACCTTCGGTGTTCCCAAAGATCATATGCCGTAGAGCTACGGCGTGCAGGGAGCCTAGTGCGCCGTCTTCGCCAACTCCCGGTCCACCTTCGTGAGGAACCCGTCGATCATATCAGCTGTTAGCGTCCGCTCGCTGAAGGCCGCCCCGCCCTCGCCGGTGAACCGGATCTTGATGCCCGAGTGTCGAATGCTTTCGAGGTAGGAGCGGTCGACACCAGTCGAAGGGGCCTCCTCGCAAAGGACGGTACCATAGTCGGCACTCACATTCCGGTAGCCGCCGCTAATAACGAAGTGATGCCCATTGGAGTCCGTGGCGCCGGTCCAGAAATTCCAGGAGTCGCTAAAGGAGGTGATGCCGAGGAGGTAGCCCGGCTCCCTGGAGGAATCGCCCCAGATCGCCGTCAATTCCACGTATGAGCACGAGCTGTACGGCGCGCTTCGGTCGAGAGGAGGACTCTGAACCAGCATTGTCTTCTCGAAGTCGTCGTGCTTGGCGGTCGTGTGGTCGGCATACCAGGCAGCGTCGATCTTCTCCGGCGCCGGGGCTGGGGCCTCGACGGGTGCGGGAGTAGCGGTCGCCACGGCAGTTGCGGCTTGGTGCCTTTCTGGGTGGAGCCCCTCGTCGAATCCCTCCTTTATGTCAGCGCAGCCTGCCAGTAAGGCAGCCGCAATGGAGACCACAGCCGCCGGGGTAAGATTAGGCATCTCGCTCCAATGGACGCATATATTCATACCTACGGCGAGGGGATAGACTGCGCGTGTTTTGTCTTTTTAGTGGTTAGCCGATCACCACACCACGACTATAACCTCAGCGTCTACGAGCCTGGAGAGGATATTCTCGACCTCCTGCCGTGGCGACGACTTCGTGGAATTTGGGGTATAAGCTTTTGCGCTTGTGGACATAGAACCAAACGCGAGTTCACTCAGTGGGCTCCTTGGGTTCGCTTCCATCCCAATGCAGGTTTGGTAGAGAGACCTCGTAAAGCAGCCTATTGGTAACGCCAAATAGCCTCCGGCAAATGACCCGCGCTCCCTGTAACTAAGTCAAATGTCGAATCGATATGCAGACGTCCTTCAGAAGGGCAGATCCGGCTCTGCAAAAAGATGTTTGGTAAGCGGCAAATTCATATCGGCCCTAAGGTAGTCCATTTTCCCGCCCTCTTTGATTTTCAAGTAACCTCCTCTCCTGTGTTCTTTGCTCCGAAGGCCCGTCCAGTATTCGTCGTCACTGAGCGGGCATCTGACTACCTCCACGATCTTCAGGATACGGCCATTCCAGGTCAGGTAGTCACATTTCGTCAGAAGCAAGGGAGCATCGGGCGCGATCCACTTGATCAGCAGGTTTGCATCGTCGACGGACCTAACCTTGTAGACCAATCGGCCGTTCCTGATAGCATTCGCGGCGAAGAGACTTTCCGGCTCTGAATCGACTATCAGGATCCTTCCGCTGCGTACCACCACTGACCAAAGCCAGATTCTCTCGAGCCGATTACCTGGAGAGGTGATTCCAATCCAAACATACGGGGGTTTGAGAGAGTGATTCCGGCGCCGAACATGTCTTGCTGTCCGCTTAAACAACGCTTCGTCCATGGTGTATGATCGGCTGCGAAGACTCTCGTCCATTTCGGCCGTCACCAGAGGCATCTGGAGAATGTCCGAAGAAATGGGAAAGGGGCCGTCAAACCCATCAAAGCTGCACAATCCGAATTCCAGGCGGCAGCCATTGCCGATGGCCGCGTCAAAGGGAGTCGCCCCGGCTTCCGCCATGTCTTTGCAGGTCAGGATCTGGTTCCCAAGACAGGAAAGAAAAACCTTGATGGTCGGAACCCCGAACGGGTAGCCAGCCACCATTGCGGCGAGATAGCAGGTCTCGTTGATGGCGTCGTTGCAGAAATCATTGAATTTGCCCAAATTTTTCCCGACAAATGCCCCGCCGCTACGAAGCGAATACTCGCGGTGTTCGCTGTAATGGCGCTGGGGCCCGAAAGCCGACGTGGGAATTTTTTTCCTGACACGGTCCACCTTCGACTTGTCACGAAGGGCCAGCACAAAGGGGCAGCCCGGAGCATGCTGGTCTATTGTCTTGTGGTCGCGCCGGAGGTAGAATTCGGCTTCGGCGGCCTTTGATACCTCACCGCCAGCTGACGATGGCGGCGTGGTGCCTACGACCTTGGCCTTCCCGCACGTTGGCTTCCTCACTATCTTCATCTTCAGTTCGACCTCGACGCGGCACTGGCAGATCGCGCACGCGGAATGGCGCCAAAATTTGCGGAGAAGTTCCTGTAGCGGATCTTTTTCGAGGTCCGTCCTCTTCGTAACCTGCTGGGGCTCACCTTCTGGGAATTTGATATAGGTCGTCATTTTTTTGGATGCCGGCCTCCGGGCGCGGCTAGTCTTAATTTTAGCACAAAGGAAATCGTCCCCTCGATCGGGGCTCTGGGCCGGAGGGCGACGAGGCGTCACTGCATTCGCAGCCGCCGTTTTCGCCTGGAAATGCCAGGCTACCGCGCCTGTTCGGAGGCTGCGCCGGTCGGCGTTAGGAGGATCCGGGCCCCAATAAAGTGCTTTAGTGACGCACCGAGCCGGTCCCCAGGGTGAGCCGTCCGGTCGTTGTGTTCATTTCGCAGGGAACCCGGCCGGGGAAATTACGTGCTATAAGGAAAGTAGCCATGCATGTCCCCACCCTGACCAAAAGAGAAACCGCGGAGCTCCTCAGCATGAGCACCGACACGGTCGAAGCCCTTCTCCAACTGCGTCTTATAAATCGGCACCAGCCCGACTACCGCTGGGTGCAGATCACAGCTGAAAGCGTCGCCGCATACACCCGGCTGCCGGTGGAATATGTTCTTGGCGAGCGCCGGCGGCTGCTTGGGCGAGCCACGGACTCGGGTGACGGATCCTGCCGGGAGCCGGCGCCCATGGACGAAACCCCGGGGGCGAATTCCCATGCTATAACTGATAGCATGGTCCTCACAGCGAGCAGATATCAGGCGTCCGTGATCCTCGGGGTTTGCGAAGCCTCAGTCGTCAACTTGATCCATCAGGGACGCTTGGAGCGGACCAAGGGTAACAGGTACGTCGAGGTAACCCTTCGCAGCCTCGCAGCCTACACCGAGCTGCCCTTGGAGGTGGTGATCGCGGAGCTGCGACAGGTTCCGCGCAGGCCGAGGTTTGCTGCCTCCGAACCTGCGTCCCCGGAGCTTACGGTCCTTCGGAACGGCACGGAGCATTAGGCCCCGTGCCTCCCGGTTCCCGCAGGAGTCCGATAAGGCCGGAAAAAAGGCGGCTCGCAGAATCCCCAGGCGCGGAACCCGAAAGTCTCCCGTTTCCTCGCCGGCGGCTCCCGAGGCATGCCAGGAGCACCTGGACGTATCTTGGTGGGATCATGCCACGAACCCTTACCGAGGACGACATTCAGGAAATTGCCACCCGAGTTGCCGAGTGCATAGCCCAGCGCCTGGCTACCCCGCCAGCCGTCGCCCCGGCCCCAATGTCGGAGTCTCCATGGGGCGCGCCCGCCGGTCCGCGGCCGCCTGATCCGAAGCTCGCCTATACGATCGACGAACTGTGCAAGGAATTGAGCCTTTCCAGGGATTCGATAACGAGGCTCGAGGCGTCCGGCCGGCTCCGGGCCATGCCGGGCATTCGCAGGAAAATCTACGGCCGAGCGGAGGTCATGGCGCTGCTTCGCGGCGACAAGCCCGACTGGCTACGGAAATGACCATCTAACTCGCTCCAAACCCGCCCAAAAAGTGCTTTATGCCGCAAGAGATCCCCCCAGTTGCCCACAACGGATAGTGTAGGCAACTCGGCCTGGGCCACGGTCAACCCGACCGGCCCACCCTATCCGTCAGATTGCCAATCATCGACAACCGTTGGCACCGGTTGAAACCCGTTGAAAACGGATTTCAACGGGACCCTTCGAAGCTACCGAGCTTGGGAGGACCGCCCTCGGAAGCCCTAGACCATGCGAGCCGGGCGTCAGGCCTCATATGGACGACGGAACGACTCGAGGTCCGTTGGATGGAGGGTTCAGATTCGGACCAAGCTCTCGACGTGCTCCCGTGTCTTTGGATCCTCGAACCAAAGGAACAGCCCCTTCATGGGACGCGTGAGGATGATCCGGTACGCCTCCAATACAGCCTGGAGCAGCGCCGCATGGGCCGGCCCATCGGCAGCCTTCTCCTTCTTTGCCTTGGACACGGTCCGGCTGATTCCGCGTTCGAAGACATGGGCGGGATCAACACGCCAGCCCGAGGGGTTCCATTTCAGGTCGCTAAGCCAGAGGATGCCCACGTAGTCGAAATCGAAGCCCCGCACGGCATACGGGCAGCCCACCTCGCAGAGCGGGTCCGCGTGCATCTTGGATCCCAATGGCGCCTGAATGAAGTGGGTGTAGTCGCTCCCCTTCGGCACGTAGTTCCAGATCTTGGCCCATTGGCGATCCTCGGTGCCGGCGCGGTACCGGATGTTGAAATCCATGAGGTCCGGCGGGAGGACGTGCGGGATTGCCACCTTCTCGGTTTTCCACTTCCGGGCATAGCTGGCCAGGTATCGCGCGGTGTTGCCCTTCGCGATCGTGTCCCGGAGACCCGCCTCCAGCTCACCCGGCGTGTCAAAAATCCTGAATTCGAACGGTGAAAAGCGGGCGGCTTTGGGCTGAGAACTCCCCACAGGTGGTGCGGCCACCGCGCCACCCGTTCCAACGCCTTTCGAACCGGTCATGCCCGCACTGGGCTTCCCATCTGCCGTAAACCCAAGCATGCGGTCCACCCATTGGGTATATTCATTGGAGCCGGCGCATCGAAATTGGCTGCCGGAGAGGTCGATCTCCTCGATGACCTCGGCCCCGAGTTCGGTTGCCCATTTCCTGATGTCTCCGACCGTGGTGTTTTCGCGGTCGCGGAAACCCTGTCGCGGGTCGAAGAGGAACACGCTCACCGTCGAGCTCCGGATCATGTGGTAGGCCTGGGGTCCAAGGGCGGTTGTGAACCCGAACTGCCCGCGACCATTGGAGTGCTCGGGATTTATGAGCGCATGCGCCTCGTCGACAATCGAGACTAGGAACTCGTTGTCCTTGGATCCGCTCCTAAGATTCGGGTCGATGGACCGCAGCATAGCCAAGTTGGCGCGCCACTCTTTGGCCGGCTTAAAGGCGCCCGGATACTTCTTCCGAAGGCTTCCGAACCGCTGGGTGCTGAGCGGAGTGTATCCCGTCGCCTTGACGATCGCGCCGCTTGCACCGTGCTGCCCCGATGCCAAACGAAAGAGGTAGCTCCAGTTGGAGTTCTGGCTGGCAGACGTGGTCGCCACGACCACGTTGCCCCTTGGCCGGTCCGGATCCGTTACAAGTGAGGCCCAGAGCTTGGCCGCGATCACGGACTTGCCCGATCCGGGAGGCCCCTCAATCAGGATCACGGTCTTCTTCGGGCGCTTGGATATCACTGCCTGGGATACCCTTGCCTTGGCCAGTGCGAAGGCCGACCGCTGGTTGTCGAGAAGCACGAACGGCGTGCCTTCCCTGTGGAGAATCTGTTCCCCGACCTGGCGCACAAAGCTGCGGGATTGCCTGTAGACGCCCCTTTCAAAGGCCTCGGCAAAGTCCCGGTCGGCGGTGGTGAGCCGCGTCGCAAAGAAATCCGGGAAGCGGGCCGCCACATCCTCCTTTTCAAGAGAAAAGCAAGGATAGGCATCGGTGAGCGCCTTGTTGGGCGGGAGCCCATAGGTGTGGTAGTAGGGGTCCCTCGTGAATACCACGCATCCGTGCACCGATGCCTTCCGCTCGTGCACGGCGGAATGAAAACCCCTGCACTGCTCCACATACCCCTTAACCTGGTCAGAGGGATGCCCCTTCACCTGTCCATGCCGTTCCATGAGCCCCTCAATCGGCCCAGGCAGGTCGCCTTGTGTGATCCAGTGCTTCAGTTCGACGATCACGGCCGCCGGACGGTCCTGGTGCCTCCCAAGAAGCACCATGTCCGCCCATGACGGCATTGCGGGAAGCTTATATTCAAGCGAGAGGCTGCCCACATTGCCGAAATAGAGATCTAGGTTGGCAAAGGAGGGGGCTGAAAAAGCCCTGCTGATCGCGGGCAGCGAACTCTTCCACGCTTCCGCCTCTTCGAAATTATGCCTGTGGGTGAGCTCCTGAAGGTCAGCCACCAGGCCGTCGAGGTTCTGCCTGATCCGCTCCCTGAACTCAGCGATGCTAAGAAGCATGGTGGATCGATAAGAGGGACGAAGCACCGATAACTCAAACCGCAATCAGCGCATTCGATGCATAGCAGCGCGGTCGACGAATTGCCCTGCGTCGATCCGGGATCGAAGCCCGATGCCGATTCCCAATGCCAATTGCTTAACATTTGCATCGTGAGCAAAGGAGCCCAGAGAAACCGTGCTTCGAAACTGCCAATCCCATGCTTCCCATCTTCCGACTCACCTGAAGGAATTTGCAGTGGGAGCACCGGAGGTGCTGGAGGCCAGTCACGGCATAGGGACTAAGAAACCCTGTTCCCTGGCACAGTCGGACGCTTTCAGGAAGGCTCGGCCTATACCGGGTGCGGGTTGCAGAGAACGGCTCGATCCAGTGCCGCGCCAGCAGATTTACGGCTATATATACCTAAAAATATGTAAAAGGATAAGTTTCTGAGCGGCCCTCACTTTGCAGCATACCCGCGTCCTGTCCGCCTACGGGTGGCTTCAGCTCAACCGCATCTTCGGGATATTTGTCCCCTTATGAACACGTTCCGCATGTTTCGTTTTGCCGGCATGGCCGCCGTATTTGCAGCCCCTTTGGCCCTGAAATCGGCACCTGATAGCCCGGCTCCAGCAAGCCCGATCAAAAACGAGATCGCGGTCGCCAAGACAATCATCCGAACCGGTGGTGTTTCCGGTGACCGCCTTGAGGGGGCGCTCAGCTATGCCGTTGAATCTGGGTCTATTACCGCGGATGAAGTCGAAGCGGTCCGAAGCATAGTGGCGGCATTTGGAACGCCTTCCAATAAGCCCGCCGCGCAAGTCTCCGCGACCGTCACCAAAACGACCAACGCCTTTGTCCCAGCTATACAAACCGAGGCTCCCCAAGAGGCCGAGAACACGCAGCCGAGTGAGCCCGCGGAGCCAACTAATCTCCAGAATAGAGTCGCCGCCCTATTGAGCTCCGAACCGCGCACTTCGCAGGTGTCTTTCCTTCGTGCCGATACCCACATTTCAAAGCAAGTGCTCGCGGAAGCGTTGAATATCAAGAATCCTAGCGCCGCGCTCGATTTCTGGGCAGTCGGAAAGGACAAGAGTTTGCAGAAGCTGGGCTCGGTGAATCCCGCCGCTGATGCCACGCAGCCTGATTCCGCCACAGTTACGTTGCCAGCCACACTCCAAAACGGAACCTACAAGGTCCTGGCAATACCTTCGTCGGTTACGGCACCAACACCCACGGACGTTGCCGGTTCCGCTGTAGTCAATGTCAACGGCTCCGGCACCGACCCATCCGACACCACCCAGTCTCCGGCAAAGGCCCTTGCCGGCGCAGGCTACAGCTTTGGAAGTGATCTCGGTTTGATCACCTCGACAATCTACGTCGGGCAGTTGCCCACCTTCAACGGCTACATGGGGTTGTCCCTCACATCGTCCGTGGCAACGAGCAAGAATCCCACAAGCACGAGCACGACGTATTCCGCATCCGAAATGCTTATTCCGGACGGCGGCCTTATCAATTTTCACCTCTCGCTATCGCCGTCGATGTTCGGCTGGAAGCCCTCGGCAAGCGGCGTCGCCCAGGACACCGCCAACGACACCAAGGGTCCATTTGGAGACAGGGGGCAGGTTGCGGACCGTTGGTATCCGCGGGGATCTCGAATTGACGATAACGGGTTCATGGAAATCGATGAGGACCGGATGCTCTTTTACGTAAGGAACGGTTTCGGGGCCAAGGCCCTCAGCAGGAGCCAAGACCAGGCGATCGCCGCCGGTAACAGCAACAGCGCGTCATCAACCCCGACGACCGGAAATGGTGCCTCAACCGGAGGGTCCGGCACGACACCGGCTACTACGAGTACATCAAGTTCGGCCAGCAATCTCAGCAACTACGGTGTGGCTGCGAGTGCCTATTTTGGCGCCGGCGTCGACAGCGGCATCTTCGACCTGGGCAATACCGGCTTTGGCTCGATAAAGGGTGCGATCACCGATCCAAAGAGCGTTTCTGGAACTTTGCGCTTGGAGGCCCTAGTGTCCGGAACCTGGGCAGACCACGCCAGCGTCGAGGCGCTCTACCCTTCAGCAACCCACCTTCACGACTACTTCTTTGGCTACGGAGGCCGGTTCTCGCTGATAATCGGCACAAATATAAATGCTGCGGTCCAGTTCATGGAGCCCATGGGACCAAACCGTAAAGCCACGGGGAAATCAGTCCTAGGCTCTGTGACGATAAATCGCTGACCGCTTGGTTCAGCGTAAGCGATACCCGCCGGTTCCGCATTGGCCCGGTCGGCATCCGCCGTCGATACCCCCGGGAAAGCGGCCGTCCGGATTTTAGTTCTATTCTGAAGGAAATCGCTGGGGAGCATTGGCGTAGCTCTTTGCCAAATGAACCGAGCCGACAGCCCTTCAGAGTTCGATGAAGCGCGCATAAGAAACATGCTGCCCACCGTCGATGCGCGTGATCGCGCCTTGATCGAGTTGGGGCTCCAGACAGGTTTGAGGCTCTCAGAGCTCTTGGGGTTAAGGGTAAGCGACGTTTGGCGCGACGAGGCACCGGTCCAAACCCTAAAGATCTCACGACGGCGCCTCAAGGGAGGGCGCGGCTCAAACGCGAGAAGTGTCTCGTCCAGGTCCATACCTCTAAACTCAATGGCCCGCGCGGCCATCCAAAACCTCATGGAGAGCCGTCTCGTAGATGCCGGATTTGCTGAATTGCCCCTATTCCAAAGCCGACAAGGGGCCTTAAAGCCCCGGCAGGCGCGAAATTTGATTCGAAAATGCTTCATCTCTGCGGGCCTGCCTCCCGAAAAAACTTGGTCGGGTCATTCGCTCCGCCGTAGGTTCGTTCAGCGCCTCTACTCGCAGACCCGGGATCTGGACCTTGTAAGGACTGCTGTCGGGCATAGATGGGCCGCCACAACCCAGCTTTACCTCGGCCTTAACCAAGACGAGGCCGATGGGGCGATTCTCAGGATGGGGAGCCTATCGGAGTTGCCAACGGCCGCCCGGAACTTAGAGCTGGCCGCCGTCTAAGGCGGCAGGTGCCGTACCTTTGGCCATGAATTCCTTCCTCGATGCCTTCGGCGGACCCGAATTTGGGAGCCTTTTCATGCGTTACGTGGTCAATAGGGGCCAGCTGTCGCCCGGCATTCGGCATTCGCTTGAGGCATCCGTGGTGGACCTGGTGGGGAGCAACCTGCCGCTGCTAGAAGCCATTACTTCAAAGCCGGAGTTCGTGGCGGCCAACCCGGAGGTCGTTCAGGGTCTTGTCGACCGATCCAGGACCCTCGCGGCCAGTCACGAGACGGCCTCGCGTGTCGCCGAAATCGCCGCAAAGGCCCGCATAATACCGGCCATCCCCAAGACGGACGCGGTCAATCCAGGGTACCTAACAGCCTCGCAATCCCGGGCCTTGAATACCCTGGAGGCCATGGCACAGTTGAACGCTCAGGCTCCGGTTCTGGCGGGCGTAAAGCTCCGGCTTAACCCGCTGATCGTAGGTCCGTCCGGCACCGGGAAGTCGCATCTGGTGCGGGTCCTTGGGGCAAGGATTGGCGCAAAGACCCTCAGGATTTGTGTCGGCGATTGGATCCCGTTGGGGGGCAGAGGGGACGTGCCTGCCACCCTTAGAATCCAGAAGGCGCTCGAGGAAAACCCCAGGCTGGTCCTCCATTTGGACGAGCTCGATAAGCTAAGGTCACTGGCCGAGACATGGAGCCTGTCGCAGCTCACCGAGGTCTTCGGAATCCTTGACCGAAGCCCCCTTGGAACGTGGTCGGACGAGCAACGCGAGCTGCTGAAATCAGCGTTCATCGTAGGCAGCGGCACGTGGCAGGACACCTGGTCCCAACGGACAAACCCATTGGGCTTTCATGGCCATCAGGACGACCCGGAGGACCCCAACCGACGGATCCGGAAGGCCTCCGTGGTACCCGAGGAGCTGGTCAACCGATTCAATGACAAATGGGTAGTCCTGCGGCCCTACGCTGAGGCTGACTTCCGCAAGATCGCCTCTGCACTTAACCTGGAACCCGGGGTCCTGGACCCAGCTGCTGCCGCCCAAGGGGGGCAAAATTTCCGGGCTGTTGAGTGCGCTTTAGCTGAGCATGCGCTTCGGCGAATCGAGGCCAAAATTGAAGCCCGGGAAGCGCTACGGGCCGGCGCCAAGGGGTCCCGCTTCCTTAAAACGGCCCCTCCCCTTCTATGAAAAACCAAAACTGGAAACTGAGCAGTTCATGGCTTGAAAACAACCGGAAGGTGCAGTCGGGAGACGGCTCAATTCGTGAAAGGCATACCGACAATTTCTGGGGTCGGCCCTCCCCAGATGGGCGAGTCATATCCGGCGACGGCCGCTATCTTGGGAAGGTATCCCGAACCGGCGGAATTCAGCGTCCGTAGGCCAATCCGGAAGAACTAAGCGTCCCGTCCAGCTGCGTTTATTCCAGGACCTCATCCCCTTCAATTCGTTTTCTGGTATAACGGAGTGCCGAATTCTCTGAATCGAAGAATCGAATTTGCCTACGAAAGTTCGTGCCTACACATCGCTGGATCCGAGAGAATCTAACGACAAGTAAAGTGCTTTAGTGAGCTTGTGTATCTTCTCCGGGCCAAGGCGGCCGTTTAGCGAGACCTAGAGCATACTCTTCACCCCGCCGCCCGGACCCTCTCGTTCTGCATGGAAGGAAAACCCGCTCTCCGGTGTGGCGTTTTGCATCTTTTGCCACACTCCCCCAGTTCTAAGCACCCCGGTGCAACGTTACGGGGATTAGGTTGCACCCATTTTGACAAACCGGTTACGGGCGTCGTTTCGTTGTACGCCGCAATCTCATCGCAATCACCGGCTCTCTCGATGTAGACTGGAACCGACATCCTCGCGCGAGCCCCACCTCCGG
>Ga0302320_10010883_pt1 | contig 19350 bp, 20 predicted proteins | sample Bog_T0_3_FD_202130 | JGI IMG/M metagenome (GOLD analysis project Ga0302320, IMG submission 202130) | Peat permafrost microbial communities from Stordalen Mire near Abisko, Sweden - Bog_T0_3 | ecosystem: Environmental > Terrestrial > Soil > Wetlands > Peat | place: Sweden: Abisko, Stordalen Mire... | reverse complement strand
ACGTCGCGCGGAATCGTACGGCGCGACACCACCATACGGCGATAGCGCTCGGACTGCTGATAGAGCAGGGCGTAGAGCCGATGCAGCCAGGGCGACGGACAGGCCCCGATGAGCGCGCGATGGAAATCGCGGTTGCGCTCCTCGAAGTCCGCGGAGGCCGCGACCGGGTCTTCGCGTAGCCGTTCCTCGACCTTAGAAAGCCTATAGAAGGCGCCCACGAGTTCGGCCTCCCACGCCTCGCCGCCGACTTCGATCGCCTGTCTGAGCGCCTGCGTCTCGATGAGCTTGCGCACCGCAGTGAGGTCGCGGAAATCCTCGAGCGAGGCGGCGGCGACGCGAAATCCGCGCTGACCCTCGGTGGTGACCAGCGCCTCGCCGAGCAGACGGGTCAAAGCCTCGCGGATCGTCGACCCGCTCACCGAATAGCGTTCGCGCAGTTCCTCGGTGCGCAGCCTTGCCCCTGGCTCCAGCGTTCCGTCGACGATTTCCCGACGCAAGGTTTCGTAGGCGGTCTCGATCAGAGTCCGCCCTTTGGCCTCGCCCGACGCGCGCTCGGTCGCCCAACTGACGTCCGTCATGAAGAAAACTCCACTTCGCGGAGACCGCGACTGGGCCGACTCAAACGCGGCCGCAACATTGTCAAGAGGGTGTCGCACGTTGATTTGCCGCGCAACACAAATGTTTGCGCACGGCGCCGCTCATCGGCGCAAAATTGCAAGCCTGCCCTGCTGAACATGGCCCAGCCCTCCCTTTGGCGGCGTATTTCTTGTCGGACGCGCCGCCTTTTTGCGGCACGTCAAGCCGACACTTCGCCGTAGTGGCGATATTATGGCATATCATCGGGGAAAAACAAAATATCGATATTCACGTTGACTAACGATAAGAAATTGGCTACCAAGCCAATGCGATCCGGAACGCAGCCGAAAGGCGTCGAGACGGATACGGCAAACGGCCGAAACGGCGACGCGAGACGGGACGGAGGCGCGCGATGGAAACAAGTGAGGCGAAGACTCCCGTCAAAAAGTTCGTTCGTGTGACCGGGGTCCGACAAGGCCGCTTCGTCGAATTCGAATTCTCGATCAACGACGCCGACCTGACTGTCGAACTGATCCTGCCGATGCGCGCGTTCGAGGAGTTCTGTGTGGTGCAGGACGCGGTCGTATTGCCGCCACAAGCGGACACAGCCAACGAACTCGAGCAACTCGCCTGGCGGGCGAAAAACCCGGGACTGCTGCGCCGCGTGGTCTCAGACGTCGACGAGGCAGGCGAGGGCGTGCCGCGCGGTTCGCACTGACTAACAAAAGCTTGGAGGGAGTGAAGCTCATGACAGTACAAATCAAAACGTTGGACTATGAGCAGAAGCGGCAGACCTTCGGTCATGTCGCCCGGCGCATTGGTGAGGGCAAGTCGGCCACGCGCTATCAGGAAGCCACGCTCGACGTTCAGGCCACCGCCAACTTCCACTACAAGCCGCTGTGGGAGCCGGAATATTGGCATTTCGACTCGCGCAAGAGCGCGGTCGTGATGGCCGACTGGTACAAGCCGCTCGATCCGCGCCAGTTTTACTATGCGACCTACAACATCGCGCGCGCCAACATGCAGCAGTCGGTCGAGCGCAGCTTCGCGTTTGCAGAGGAGCGCGGCCTCGTCACCAAGCTTTCCGAAGGCGCCCGGGCCCATGTCGAGCGCGGCCTGCTGCCCCTGCGTCATGTTCACTGGGGCTCGAACATGAACATGTCCGAAATCTGCCAGCGCGGCTACGGCACCGCTGTCACCGCCCCGTGCATCTTCTCGGCAGGCGACCATCTCGGCATGGCGCAGATCATTTCCCGCATCGGCCTCGAACTCGACGGGCAGACCGGAACCTCGCTCGACTCAGCCAAGACGATCTGGTTGCAGGACCCGGCCTGGCAGGGGGTGCGCAAGTTGATTGAGGACACGTTCGTCGAGCGCGACTTCTTCCAGCTCTATGTCGCCCAGACGCTCGCCGTGAACGGCGTGATCTTCGAGTTCGCCTATAAGCGGCTCGATCCCGCCTGGATGGAAGGCGCGACCACCGTCGCCATGTTGACCGAATTCATGAGCGACTGGCGCGCCGAAGAAGCCAGGTGGAGCGACAACGTCATCAAGACCGTCGCCGCGGAAAGCCCGGAAAACAATGCGCTGGTCTCGCAGTGGGCGACCCACTGGATTGGCCGCGCGGTCGAAGCCCTGAACCCGCTTTCGAACGCCCTGCTGGGCGACGACGGCGTTGCGGCCCGCACGGCTGGCGAAGTGGCTTCGGCCAAGGCCGCCGCCCTCGGCTTGCGCGTCTGAGAGGAACCCTGACCATGTCACAATTTGCTTCTCTCACCTTCTATCACAATGACGACGCCCGTCCGGTCGTCGACGCGGTCATCGCCGACAATCCCGGCGTGCGCATCACCAACATGCCCGGCGTCGTCAAGCTCGACTGCGAAGGCAGGCTGGTGGTCAAGCGCGCGTCCGTCGAGGAGCGCTTGGGCCGCCCCTGGGACGTCCAGGAAATCCATCTGGTCCTCATCTCGATGGCCGGCCATCTCGACGAAGACGACGATCAGTTCGCCGTCAGCTGGTCGCACTAACGGTTCTGGGAGGAATTACGATGACTGCCAAGAAGCTCGGTCTCAAACAACGTTACGCGCATATGACGCGCGGCTTGGACTGGGAAACCAGCTACCAGCCGATGGACAAGGTGTTCCCCTATGACACGTTCGAGGGGATCAAGATCAAGGATTGGTCGCAGTGGGAAGATCCCTTCCGCTTGACCATGGACGCCTACTGGAAGTTCCAGGCGGAAAAGGAGCGCAAGCTCTACGCCGTGCTCGACGCTTTCGCGCAGAACAACGGCCAGACCAACATTTCCGACGCCCGCTATGTCAACGTGCTGAAGCTGTTCCTGACCGGCGTGTCGCCGCTGGAATATCAGGCGCATCGCGGCTTCGCCTTCGCTGGTCGCCATCTGCGCGGCGTCGGTCCGCGCGTCGCCTCGCAGCAGCAGTCGCTCGACGAGTTGCGTCACATCCAGACGCAAGTCCACACGATGAGCCACTACAACAAGTTCTTCGACGGCCTCGGCGAGTTCCCCCACATGCACGACCGCGTGTGGTATCTCTCGGTGCCCAAGAGCTTCTTCGACGACGCGCGCACCGCCGGCCCGTTCGAATATATGATCGCGATCGGCTTCGCCTTCGAATACGTGCTGACGAACCTGCTGTTCGTGCCGTTCATGTCGGGCGCCGCCTATAACGGCGACATGTCGACGGTGACTTTCGGCTTCTCGGCGCAGTCCGACGAAAGCCGCCACATGACCCTCGGCATCGAGGTCATCAAGTTCCTGCTCGAGCAGCACCCCGACAATCTGCCGATCGTGCAGGGGTGGGTCGACAAGTGGTTCTGGCGCGGTCACCGCGTCCTCGGCCTCGTCGCCATGATGATGGATTACATGCTGCCGAAGCCGGTGATGAGCTGGAAGGAAGCCTGGGAGATCTATTTCACCGAAGCCGGCGGCGCTCTGTTCCAGGATCTCGCGCGCTACGGCCTCAAGCCGCCTAAGTACGCCGACATCGCCACCGAGGAAGCCGAGCATATTTCGCACCAGAACTGGGCGACGTTCTATCAGTACTGCCACGCGGCGGGATTCCACACCTGGATGCCGGACGCGAAGCATCTCGACTGGTTGAGCGAGAAATATCCGAACACGTTCGATAAGTACTATCGTCCGCGTTGGGAAATGTGGGCCCAGGCCGAGAAGGAAGGCAAGCGCTTCTATAACGGCGCGCTGGTGCAGCTCTGCCAGGTCTGTCAGATCCCGATGGTTTACACCGAGCCGGGCGACCCGACGACGATCTGCTTCCGCGAGTCGAAGTTCAAGGATACGCGCTATCACTTCTGCTCGGATGGCTGCAAAGACATCTTCGACAACGAGCCGGAGAAGTACGTGCAGGCGTGGATGCCGGTGTCGCAGATCTACCAGGGCAATTGCGGCGGCGCGACCATTCCGGACGTTCTGGCTTGGTACAAGTTGAACGTCGGCGCCGACAACATGGACTACGTCGGCTCGCCCGACGAAGCGCTGTGGAACAGCTGGAAGGCCGACGCCGTCAAAGCGGCCGAGTGATGCTGAGCGGGCGCGCTCGTGTGCGCGCCCGAACTCGCTCAACCCATTTGTTAGGAGAGATCCATGGCCATCCGGCCCCTTTCGTCTGACTACGAAAACCACATCGAATACCGCGACGAGGAAAAGAACTTCCACGGCAACCGCATGGTTTACGTCCACTGGGAGGAACACCTGTCGTTCTGTGCGACGCTCGCTTTCCCGCTGCCGCCGGACATGCCATTCGCCGCGTTCGTCGAGGCGATCGTCAAGGGTCACTACAACTCCCATCCCGACTTCCCGAATGTTGATTGGGATAAGGTTGTTTGGATGATCGACGGCGTCAAGAAGACGCCCGACATGGGCAAGTCGCTCGCCGACAACGGCGTCGGCCACAAGTCGCTGATCCGTTTCTGGACGCCCGGACTCAACGGCTACAAGGGCTCGGCGAGCTGAGCGCCTGAAGACAATAGCGAGGGTCGTGCTGTGAGTGTGCATCAATTAACCATCGAACCGCTCGGCGACGTCATCGACGTCGCCGAAGGGCAGACGGTGCTCGACGCCTGTCTGCGCTCGGGGGTTTATCTTCCGCACGCTTGCGGGCACGGCCTTTGCGGCACGTGCAAGACGCAGGTGGTCGACGGCGAGATCGATCATGGCGAGGCCTCGCCCTTCGCCCTGATGGATTTCGAACGCGACGACGGTTTCATTCTCGCCTGCACGGCGACTCTGAAGAGCGACGTCACCATTGAGGCCGACGTCGATGAAGACCCGGACGCGCGGCGCATCTCCGTGCGCGACTTTGCCGGCGTCGTCGAACGGATCGACGACCTCACGCATGACGTGAAGGGCCTGCGCATTGCGCTGCAGGGCGCTTCAATCGACTTCCAGGCGGGACAACACGTCAATCTCGACATTCCCGGCCTCGGCGGCTCGCGCCCGTTCTCGATCGCCAATCCGCCTGCCGATCCCGGCTATGTCGAATTGCAGATCCGCCGCGTGCCCGGCGGCGCCGGCACGGGCTATGTGCACGACAGGTTGAAGGTCGGCGACAGCGTCAAGCTGAGCGGCCCCTACGGGCGCTTCCTGGTGCGCAAGTCGCGCGGCGGCCCGCTATTGTTCCTGGCCGGCGGCACCGGCGTTTCCAGCCCGCGCTCGATGATTATCGATTTGCTTGCCGAGGGCTACAGCGCGCCGATCACGCTGATCCATGGCGTGCGCAAGGCGGCCGATCTCTATGGCCGCGAGGAATTCGAAGCGGTTGCCGCCAAACACTCCAATTTCCGCTACATCGCCGCGCTCTCCGATGAGCCGGAGGGTTCGGGTTGGACGGGCGAGCGCGGCTTCGTTCACGACGTTGCCAAGCGCCTGTTTTCGAACCTGTTCGAAGGCCAGACGGCTTATCTGTGCGGACCGCCGCCGATGATCGAAGCCTGTATCAACGCGTTGATGCAGGGCCGGTTGTTCGAGAAACACATCTTCACCGAACGGTTCCTCACCGCGAAGGATGGCGCGGAGAAGCCGAAGAGTCCGTTGTTCAAGAGGCTTTGACATGGCGCCGCAACGCTACCAGGTCACTTTGGAAGGGCATGGCGTCTGCAACGCCTATGAGGGCGAGCGCGTGCTCGTGGCTCTGGAGCGCGCCCAGGGGTTCGGTCAGTTGAAGAACCTGCCGCGCAAACTTCCGGTCGGCTGCCGCCGCGGCGGTTGCGGCATTTGCCGGGTGCGCGTGCTCAGCGGCCAATATCGCTCGGGCCCGATGAGCCGCGCGCATGTCAGCGAGCAGGACGAGGCCGAGGGCGTCGTGCTGTCCTGCTGCGTCTACGCACTATCAGATCTTTCCCTACGGCTGGAGACTCCGGTCGTGGTCAACGCAAAGGGTGAACGGGCCCTGCAACCCGTCTGAGGAGGTAAAACAATGGCACTTACTGGCGTTCTTCGGCCGAGCTTCAGCCAAATTCGCGTGCTCGACATGCCGGCTTCGATCGAGTTCTATACCAAACACATCGGCTTCCATCAGGTAACCGAGGGACCGGACGGCCGCGTCTATCTGAAGTCCGCCGACGAATTCGACCATCACTCGATCGTGCTGCGCCGCGCCGACTCGGCGGGCATCGACATCACCGCCTTCAAGGTGCTCGAGGACGCCGATCTCGACAAGTTCGAGAAGCGGATCACCGATTACGGCTTCAAGGTCGACCACGTAGCCGCCGGCGAGCAGCCGGGCACCGGCCGCCGTATCGGTTGGACAATCGCCTCGGGCCATCGCATCGAGTTGCTCGCCCATTCGGACCCGTCGGACCCGCGTCCGAAGTCGCATAACCCCGATGTCTGGGAATTCGATCCCCACGGCATGCGCGCGCGCCGTCTCGACCACTCGCTGCTCTACGGGCCGGAGATCGAGAAGAACCTCGACTTCTTCGAGAAGGTTCTCGACTTCCGTTGCGCCGAACGCGTCGACATGCCCGACGGTCTGCTCGCGATCTGGCTGACCACCGGCATGAAGGCCCACGACATCGCCTTCGTGAAATATCCCGAGCCCAACAAGCTCCATCACGTCGCCTTCGAACTCGAGAACTGGAACGACGTCGGCCACGCCGCGGACATCCTCACCCGTTACGACATCTCCGTCGACATCGGGCCGACCCGTCACGGCATCACCCGCGGCCAGACGATCTATTTCTTCGACCCTTCGGGCAACCGTTGCGAAGTGTTCGCGGGCGGCTACACCTACTATCCCGACATTCCCACCCGCACCTGGGACGAGACGCAGGTTGGCAAGGGCATCTTCTACTACGAGCGGAAGATGAACGACGCTTTCCTCAGCGTCGTATCCTAACGGAAGGCCGGCCATGTCGATCGCCATCGCACGCAAGACACTCAGTTCGGCCGCGGCCTCCAAGGCCGTCGAAGCCGCGGTCGCTCACGGAAGCGCGCGCGGCAAGGCCGTCGTCGCGGCGGCGGTCGACGCGGGCGGCGATCTGCTGGCGCTGCTGCGGGCCGACGGCGCGTTTACCGCGTCCGTCGGCATCGCCAGGGACAAGGCCTATACGGCCGCCATTTTCGGTCTGTCGACCGACGACCTCTCGAATGCGCTGATTGCCAACGCGGTCGTGCATTCGGGGATCGCCGCGCGTCCCGGCGTCGTGTTGTTTGGAGGGGGATTTCCGGTCCGCGAGGGCGGCGAGGTGATTGGAGCCATCGGCGTGTCCGGCGGCTCGGAAGACGACGATCGCGATTGCGCGAAGGCGGGTCTGCAGGCGCTGGCCTGATTCTGCCGAGCAGACAACCGCCCGCGAGCTCGCCGAATGCGGGCTCGCGGGCGTTTGTATTTGGTCGTCATTGGTCGCTTGCGACCTCCCGGCGCTTTGTTTCAATTGTCGTCAAACTTGATTGAAAGTCTCATCTCAATTTCGATCGATTGCGGCAATTGATGGCTCAGATATGCTCAGTACTATATAGAATTGCGCGGAACAGGCGCCAGCGACGCGCCGCCTCGCCTAGGTTGGCGGCGGCCCCATGGCGGGCCGATCGCCGAGTTTGCGGCGCGGCGGATCGGCGCGCTTCCCCAGTTCAACTACATCGACGGCTTGGGTATGGTTAACACGAATTAGCCCCCCGCTCGCGTTCGGCCTCACCGCTTCCTCAGAGTTAGGCAGTATTACAGCTGCATGACGCACCGTGAGGTGTGGAACAACCGTTGAGAGGCGCTGAGATGTGCTCGGATATTGTGCGGTCAGTCCGCAAGTTCTGCGCCGACAAGCGCGGCAATTTCGCTATGATATTCGCGATGGCGGCGCCCGTCGCAGCCGTCGCGATGGCGGGGGCGCTCGACTACTCGGACGCCGTCATGCTGAATGCGCGCGCGCAATCTGCGGCCGACGCCGCGGCTCTGGCGGCGTCCCAGGCGGCCGCCGCCGCGATCGCCAGCGCGGAGCAGACCAACAACGCCCCGATGACCCAAGCGGCGGCGCAGACGCTGGCGCAGTCGGTGGCACAGTCGGTGGCCAGCGAATATTTCAACGGCAACGCGGCGTCGGCGCTGCTGTCGGCGCCGGCCTGCGCGAGTTCGGGAACCGTCGGCGGCACAGGCAACGTCGTTGCGGGCGCAGCCTCGAACTTCAATTCGACGACCACAGTGTCTGCCGCCGATGTTGTCACGACCACAGCGACATATTGCGGCGCCCCGGCGTCGGTGGTCGGCGGCCTGCTGGGCTCGACGATGAATGTCGACATCAAGTCGACCTCGCAGTCGAATGTGACGACGAATACGACGACGACGACCACAACCACCACCACGACTCCCGTTGGCGCGGCTTCTGGCAACGGTTGGGTCGACGAAGACCCGGTCGTTCAGGGCGCCAACGGCCAGTATTGGTTCATGGACACCTGCGACGTCACGCACGCCACCTGGTACAACCTGCTCAGCGACACCAATTTCGAGGTCAATGCGAACTGCGACGGCAATCCATATCAATCCGAACTCTATCAGTTCACTGTGCTGGCCGGGACGCATGTGATCTCGGTCAGCCCGACTTTGAATCCCGAATGGTGGGATAATGCGGTGTGGGTCAATCAGGAGGCTTGGGCTGGCGGCGTGACGATCGACGGCACATTCTACGCGGCGTCGTCGGGGACGCACACCTATCTCAACGACACCGCGAATCAGATCACCGTTCAGGTCGTCGTCGGTCAACCCGGCGTTTACGGCAGTTCGTCGAACTACGTGCTCGTCACGGCGCCGTCGTATTCGGTGACGATCGCCTACGACACCGACGATGTCTCCAGCTACTGGTCTTTCGGGCTTGCGGATATCCACATCGGCGTGACCGACGCGGGCGCCTGCGGCGCTCCGGGCGGCGTGTGGGGCCAGACTCTGTCCGTCTCGGGAACCGATGCAAACTTCGAAGACTTCCGGGTCTCCAGTTCGACGTCGAAGGCATCGCAGTTCACGCGGACCTGCACGACGACCACCACGACAACGACTTCGACCACCACAGCCGCGACCGGCGCGGCGGTTCTCACCCAATAAGCCCGACGGACGGCAAATCGGGTCTGCGTCGGCTCCCCCCGACGCGTCGAAAGGACATGACGATGCGTGCAACCCATTCCCGAACGATCGCCTTCGTCGCGCCCGCGACGGTCGCTGCAATCGTGCTCGCCTTCGCGACTCCGTTCGTCGGCTGCGGTTCGGCGATGGCCGCGGCCGCCGATCCGCCGACCTGCAAGCAGCTCGAGGAGAGGTGCGTCGCCTTTATTCACATACGAGATGCGAAAGCAAAGCCGCCGGCTGACGGCGTCGAGCGTCCGCACATAAAATTGGACGAGTGCTACGACAACTACCACAAGGCCGAGCAAACCGGAGTCTGGCCGGCGCACCTGCCGTTCAACTTCGCGGTCAAGTGCACGAAGTGAGGCGCGTTGGCCTCGGGTCAGCCGCCGCCGATCGCTCGCTCGATGGCGCACTGACAGTGCGTCAACTCGTCGGTCAGGAATTGCAAACGGTCTTCGAAGCGTTGCGAAGGCATCGAGACGGCGACCGCAAAGTTTTCGCCATCGACGCCGCGGATCGGCAGGCCGATTGCCGATACGCCTTCGAAACACTCCTCCCTGTCGAGTTGACGCCGCCGCTCGCCCGCGGTCCCCGCCAGCGCCAACATTTGCGCGACATCGGTCAGCGTATTCCCGGTGAAGCTCTTCAAGTCGGCGCCCAGCGCGCGCGCGGCCTCCGCCCGGCTCATCAAAGTCAGATGCGCCTTGCCGCTCGCCGTCGCGTGCAGCGGCAGCGCCTGACCGACATGGGAGACCACACGCAGCGCGCGCGGCGAGGCGATCTGCTCCAAAACGATGACCTCGCCATGGACGAATTTCGTCAGATCGACAGTGTCCTCCACGCGGTCGTGAAGCGCCTCGAGGAAAGGCCGCAACTGTCGCCTCATGTCGGCGCTGAAAGCGGCTCCGAGGCGCGCGAGGCCGATCCCTAAGCGCACCCGGCCGGCGCCGGGGCCGCTGGCCGCCCATTTTTCCGCCTCCAGTGCGCCGACCAGGCGTTGCACCGTCGCGCGCGCAAGCCCGGTGGCTTTGGCGAGTTGGCTCAGGCTCATGCCGCCGGGATGTTCGGCCAGCGCGCCGAGGATCGACGCGGCGCGCGCGAGCATGCGCATTTCGTGGCGGCGACCAGCGCCGCCTTGGGGGTCGACATCCGCGGATTTGGCTTCCTCGAAGCTTGACATTGTCGTGCAATCTCGGTAGGTTCATGTAACGATAAACATGTATCGCTACGTGAACAAGCTTAGAATTCATGCGGCGACAGGGAGTGAGAAGGTCCGGGATGCGAGCCAACCGGCGCGAGCCCGTCTGAGCCCTGTCCGCAGTGTCGGGATTCGCGGAGGTCGGCAGTCGCCGAGGTAGATTTAAACTTTCACTGCGGCGCCGGCAAGACCGACCCCAAGTTGGCGTGTCATCACAATAAAAACCAAGGAGGAAACTGCCATGGCTCTCAACGGCGTGCTGCGCCCAGGCTTCGTGCAAATCCGCGTCCTGGATATGCCGGCGGCGATCGAGTTCTACACCAAACGCGTCGGTCTGCATCAGGTCTGCGAAGGGCCGGATGGACGCGTTTATCTCAAAGCCGCCGACGAGTTCGATCATCACTCGATCGTGTTGCGCCGCGCCGACCAAGCGGGCGTCGACTGCGCGGGCTTCAAGTGTCTTGCCGACGGCGACCTCGATAGTTTCGAGCGCCGTATCCGCGAATACGGCATCGCCGTCGATCGCGTGGCCGCGGGCGAGCAGCCGGGCGTCGGCCGGCGCATCGGCTTCACCATTCCCTCCGGCCATCGCATCGAACTCTACGCCCACGCCGACATGTCGGAGCCACGGCCGAGCAGCCACAATCCCGACGTCTGGGAGATCGAGCCGCACGGCATGGCCGCCCGCCGTTACGACCACCTGCTGCTCTACGGTCCCGACATCGACAAGAACCTCGACTTCTTCGAGAAGGCGCTCGATTTCCGCTGCGCCGAGCGCGTCGACATGCCCGACGGGCTGCTGGCGATCTGGCTGTCCTGCGGCATGAAGGCCCATGACATCGCCTTCGTAAAGCATCCCGTGCCCGGCAAGCTGCATCACATCTCGTTCGAGCTGGAGAACTGGAACGCGGTCGGCCACGCCGCCGATATCATCACTCATTATGAGCTTTCGATCGATATCGGTCCGACCCGTCACGGCATCACCCGCGGCCAGACGATCTATTTCTTCGATCCGTCGGGCAACCGCGCCGAGGTTTTCGCGGGCGGCTACACCTACTATCCGGACGGTCCGACCCGCACCTGGGACGAGAAGCAGATCGGCAAAGGGATCTTCTACTACGAGCGCCAGCTCAACGAGGCCTTCCTCAGCGTCGTGACCTGAACCGCTGTAGCCGGCCTCGTCGAGGCCGGCTCGCCCAGCGACCGGGGTCGGCGACCCATATGCGCCAGGATAAGGTTTTTCGGACGTATTAACCGCCGTTTGCGTCATGGCCGGGCTTGTCCCGGCCATCCACGCGGCTCCGCTTGGGCGTATTTCGAAAGTGAAGACGCGGTGCGTTTCGTAACTGCACAAGCCTTTGTTTCTACTTACATAACAGCACTTGCTGCGCGACCACTCGGATGGCCGGGACAAGCCCGGCCATGACGGCGGGGGGACCGTCATACGAACCTGCAACAGGCTTATCCTAGCGCATATGGGTCGGCGACCCCCGCTACATGGCGGCTCGTTTTGCGCTGCAATATAGACAAAACGCCGTACGAATGAGTTTTTGCAAACAATCGATATTATTCTTGATTGTCGAGACTTTGTGTGCCAATTCAGGGCCGGGTTCCGATAAGCTGAGTCCGCGCCGCCGAAGGGATAAGAGCGCGGCTCGCAAGGAGTGTGGGCCATGAACATCAATGTCCGGCAGGAACGCGCGGGAAGCGTCCTGGAGCCCGCGCGTCGCGACGCGGCGCATTTCATCGACGGTGTCTTCACCCAAGGGTCTACGGGGAAGAGCTGGGAGAACCGCACTCCGATCGACAACAGCCTCATCGGCCGCGTGCCCGAAGGCGGCAAGGCCGAGGTCGACGCCGCCTGCCGCGCCGCCAGGGCCGCTCTCGAAGGCTCCTGGGGCAAGATGACGGTCGCAGAGCGCACCGAACTGCTCGGCAAGGTCGCCGACGGTATCAACGCGCGCTTCGAAGAATTCTTGGCCGCCGAGTGCCTCGACACCGGCAAGCCGATGTCGCTCGCCCGTCATCTCGACATTCCCCGTGGCGCCGCGAACTTCAAAATGTTCGCCGACACCGTGAAGAACGTTTCGACCGAAACCTTCCACATGCCGACGCCCGACGGCAAGGGCGCGATCAACTACGGCGTGCGCCGCCCCAAGGGCGTCATCGCCGTCATCTCGCCTTGGAACCTGCCGCTGCTGCTGATGACCTGGAAGGTCGGCCCGGCGCTGGCCTGCGGCAACACCGTCGTCGTCAAGCCGTCGGAAGAGACGCCGCTCACCGCGACGCTGCTGGGCGAAGTGATGAACGACGCTGGCGTCCCCAAGGGCGTCTATAACGTCGTCCACGGTCTGGGGCCCAACTCGGCTGGCGAGTTCCTCACCCAGCATCCGCTCGTCAACGGCATCACCTTCACCGGCGAGACCCGCACGGGCGAGGCGATCATGCGGCAGGCCGCGCTCGGCATACGGCAGGTGTCGTTCGAACTCGGCGGCAAGAATCCGGGCATCGTGTTCGCCGACGCCGATCTCGACAAGACTATCGAAGGCACGATGCGTTCGGTGTTCGCCAATTGCGGTCAGGTTTGCCTCGGCACCGAGCGCGTCTATGTCGAGCGTCCCGTGTTCGACGAATTCGTCGCCCGGTTGAAGAAGGGCGCGGAAGGCCTGAAAATCGGCCGTCCCGACGATTCCGAGACCGGCCTCGGCCCGCTCATCAGCCAGGAACACCGCTCGAAAGTGCTCTCCTATTATAAGAAGGCCGCCGATCTCGGCGCGACCGTCGTCACGGGCGGCGGCGTTCCGGAGATGCCCGAGGACATCGCCACCGGCGCCTGGGTGCAGCCGACGATCTGGACTGGGCTTCCCGACGATTCGCCGATCGTCAACGAAGAGATTTTTGGCCCCTGCTGCCACATCCGCCCGTTCGACACGGAAGAGGAAGCGGTTCGTCTGGCCAATTCGACGCCTTATGGCCTCGCCGCGGCGGTGTGGACGGAAAACCTGTCGCGCGCCCATCGCGTCGCCGGCCAGCTCGACGTCGGCATCGCCTGGGTCAATTCCTGGTTCCTGCGCGATCTGCGCACCGCCTTCGGCGGCGCCAAGCAGTCGGGCATCGGCCGCGAGGGCGGCCTCCATTCGCTCGAGTTCTACACCGAACTCACCAACGTCTGTATCAAGCTCTGAGGATTGTCACGTGACCAACCAACCGGCGCGGGAAGTCGCCGACAAACTCTGGACGGCCGGCGAAACACGCCAGCCGATCCCGCCGATCCGCGACCTGCTGCCGGCGGGCGCACTGGATCTCGCTTATGCGGCGCAGAACTTCAACACCGAGCGCAAACTCGCCGCGGGTCGGCGGCTGGTTGGTCGCAAGATCGGACTGACGTCCCGCGCGGTGCAGAAGCAGCTCGGCGTCGATCAGCCCGACTACGGCATGTTGTTCGACGACATGGCGGTGCTCGATGGTTGGGAAGTCGCGCGCAACCGCATGATCCAACCGAAGGTCGAGGCGGAGATCGCCTTCGTCATCGGCCGCGATCTCGACGACGAGCGCATCACCATCGCCGACGTCTTGCGCGCCGTGGAGTTCGCGTTGCCGGCGATCGAAATCGTCGACTCGCGCATCGCCGATTGGAAGATCGGCATTCTCGACACCATCGCCGACAACGCCTCGTCGGGGACCTATGTGCTCGGCGCGCAGCCGAAGAAGCTCGAAGGCCTCGATCTGCGGCTCGCCGGCATGACGATGGAGCATATGGGCGAGCCCGTCTCGGTCGGCGCGGGCGTCGCCTGTCTCGGCGATCCCTTGTCGGCGACGTTGTGGCTCGCGCAGACCATGGCGCGGGTAGGGCGGCCGTTGAAGGCGGGCGACACCATTCTGTCTGGCGCACTGGGTCCGATGGTTACGGTCAAGTGGGGCGGCGTCTACGAGGCTCGGATTGAGGGCCTGGGCTCCGTTCGCGCGGCGTTTGCGAAGGAATGAACTGAGATGGCGAAGATCCAAGCGGCGATCATCGGTTCGGGCAATATCGGCACCGACCTGATGATCAAGATCATGCGGATGTCGGACTCGCTCGAAATGGGCGCGATGGTCGGCATCGATCCGAGTTCTGACGGGCTGGCGCGCGCAGCCCGGTTGAAGGTGCCGACGACCCACGAAGGCATCGAGGGCCTGCGCAAGCTGCCCAACTACAATCAGATCCGCGTCGTGTTCGACGCCACCTCTGCCGGCGCGCATATCAAGAACAATGCGATCCTTCAGGCCGACGGCAAGAAGGTGATCGACCTCACCCCGGCGGCGATCGGTCCGTTCACCATTCCCGTCATCAACGGCGACGCCAATATCGACGAGCCCAACGTCAACATGGTCACCTGCGGGGGCCAGGCGACGATCCCAATGGTCTATGCGGTCAAGCGCGTCTCCAAGCGGTTGATCTGGGGCGAGATCGTCGCTTCGATCTCCTCGAAGTCCGCGGGTCCGGGAACCCGCGCCAATATCGACGAGTTCACCGAGACCACGTCGAGCGCGATCTGCAAGCTCGGCGGCGCCGAGAAGGGCAAGGCGATCATCATTCTCAATCCCGCCGAGCCGCCGCTGATCATGCGCGACACGGTGTTCACGCTCAGCCAGGGCGGCACGCCGGAGGCCATCGAGGAGTCGGTTGAAGCGATGGCGAACGCCGTGCGCAAATACGTGCCCGGCTATCGCCTCAAACAAAGAGTGCAGTTCGAGCATATCGGCGACAACATGCCGGTGCGCATCCCCGGAATCGGCTGGAGTTCCGGTCTCAAGACCACGATCTTCCTCAAGGTCGAAGGCGCCGCGCATTATCTGCCCGCCTATGCGGGCAATCTCGACATCATGACGTCGGCGGCGTTGACGACGGCCAACAGCTGGGCCGCGCGTCAGTTGAAGAAGGAGGCCGCTTGAATGGCTCGCCCCACCAAGAACAAGCTCTATGTTCAGGACGTGACGCTGCGCGACGGCATGCACGCCATCCGTCACCAGTATCATCTCGAGTCGGTGAAGGCGATTGCGCGCGCGCTCGACCGATCCAAGGTCGACTCGATCGAGATCTGTCACGGCGACGGCCTCACCGGTGCGACCTTCAACTACGGCTTCGGCGCCCATGACGACGGCGAATGGATTTCCGCCGTCGCGGAAGAGTGCCAGCACGCGGTGGTCGCCATCCTGTTGATACCCGGCATTGCCACCGTGCATGACCTGAAGGCCGCCTATAAGGCCGGCGCGCGTTCGGTGCGCATCGCCACGCATTGCACCGAGGCGGACGTTTCGCGTCAGCACATCGAAGCCGCGCGTAAGCTCGGCATGGATACCGTCGGCTTTTTGATGATGGCGCATATGGCGCCGATCGAGAAACTGGTTGAACAGGCGAAGCTGATGGAGTCCTACGGCGCCGAATGCGTCTATGTGACGGATTCCGCCGGCGCGCTGCTGCCCAACCAATACGCCGATCGTGTCAAAGCGTTCCGGCAGGCGTTGAATCCGGAGACGGAGATCGGCGTCCACACTCACCACAATCTGACGCTCGGCGTCGCCAATGCGGTGGCGGGGATCGAGGCCGGCGCGGTGCGCGTCGACGCCTCGCTCGCCGGCATGGGCGCGGGCGCGGGCAACGCGCCGATCGAAGCGCTGATTGCTGTGCTCGACCGGATGGGCGTCGAAACCGGCTGCGATTTGCATGGCCTGATGGACGCCGCCGACGATCTGGTGCGTCCGTTGCAGGATCGCCCGGTGCGCGTCGACCGCGAGAGCCTGTCGCTCGGCTACGCCGGCGTCTATTCGAGCTTCCTGCGTCACGCCGAGAACGCCTCGAAGACCTATGGCGTCGACGCTCGCGACATCCTCGCCGAACTCGGCAAGCGCCGCATGGTTGGCGGTCAGGAAGACATGATCGTCGACGTCGCTCTCGATATCCTCAAACAACGGGAAGCCGCGCAATGACTGACGTCGCCGCCTATGCGGAAATCGTCGACGAAGCCGCGCGTACGGCGAGAGCGATCCCCCAGTTCACCGACAGCGCGCCCCTGTCGGTGATCGACGCCTACGCCGTTCAGGCACAGTCTGTCGCGCGCCGTCTGTCGCGCGGCGAGCGACTCGTCGGCGTCAAAATGGGCCTGACCAGCCGCGCCAAGATGATTCAGGTCGGTGTCGCCGAAGTCATCTGGGGCCGCCTCACCGATGCGATGCGTCTGGAAGAGGGCGCTTCGCTCTCGCACAAGAAATATGTGCATCCGCGCATCGAGCCGGAACTCGCGTTCCTGCTCAAGAAAGACATCGACGGCGAACTCACCAACGCCCAAGCGCTGGACGCCGTGGAAGCGATCGCGCCGGCAATGGAGATCATCGATTCGCGCTACGAGAACTTCAAATTCGCGCTCGGCGACGTCATCGCCGACAACTCCTCGTCCTCGGGGTTTGTCGTCGGCTCCTGGTCGAGCCCGGCGACGCGTTTCGCCAACTTGGGGTTGTCGTTGGAAGTCGATGGCCGCCCCGTGGAAATCGGTTCGACCTCGGCCATTCTCGGCGATCCCATCCGCTCGTTGGTCGCCGCCGCGCGACTGGCCGCGCCTGCGCTCGGCGGGTTGAAGGCGGGTTGGATCATTCTCGCCGGCGGCGCGACGGCGGCGCATTCGCTGAAAATCGGCGAGAGCGTGCGATTGACGATGCAGGGCCTCGGCTCGGTGTCGATCAAAGTTGGGGCTTGAGCCATGCCGATTGTTGAGATCACGATGATCGAAGGACGCACGCCGGAAGCGAAGCGTCGGTTGATTGCGAAAGTCACCGACGCAATCGTCGAGGCAGTCGACGCACCGATAGAATCGGTGCGCATAATTCTGCGCGAAGTCCCGGCGCTGCACTTCGGCGCCGCGGGCAAGACCAAAGAAAAACCACCGTCGCCGACAAGCTGAGGCGCCGAAAGTTCAAACTCAAGGGAGGGAATGATGACTGACTTCACGATGGACCGTCGCGGCTTCCTCAAAGCCGGCGCAAGCGCGATCGCGGCGACCTCGGTCGCTGGCGTTGCTGCGCCCGCCTTCGCTGCGGCCAAAACTGTAAAGATCGGGGTGGTGGCGCCGCTGACGGGACCGCTGGCGATCTTTTCCGAGCAACTGCCCTGGGTCGTCGATCAGATCAAGGCGCTGACCGGCGGTTCGATTACCAACGGCGGAACCAAATATCCGCTCGAGATCGTGATCCGCGACAGCCAGTCCAATCCGAACCGCGCCGCGGAAGTCGCCAAGGACCTGATCCTCAAGGAGAAGGTCGACATCGTCACGGCGTTTGCGACGCCGGAGACCGTCAACCCGGTCGCCGATCAGTGCGAACTCGCGGGCGTTCCCTGCTTCTCCAACGACGCGCCGCTGGAGCCCTATTTCTTTGGCCGCGGCGGCGACCCGAAGAAGGGCTTCGAATGGACCTATCACTATTTCTTCAGCGCGGTGACGCTGGCGGCCGAGTATTTCTCGTCATGGGATCAGGTGCCGACCAACAAGGTGATTGGCGCGCTGTGGCCTAACGACAACGACGGTCAGGCGTTCTCGCATATCTTCACTGAGCTCGCGGGCAAGAAGGGCTACAAGGTCGTCGACCCCGGCCGCTTCGATCTGCCTTCGGGCAACTACTCCGCGCAGATCGCCGCGTTCAAGGCCGCCAATGTCGAGATCATCGCCGGTGTGTTGCCCCCGCCCGAATTCACCGCTTTCGCCAGCGCCGCGGCGCAGCAGAGCCTGAAGGCGAAGGTCGTCGCGATGGCCAAGGCGACCGAGTTCCCGCTGGCGATTGCGCCGCTCGGCGATCGTGCGCTGGGCCTCTCGGTCGAGACCTGGTGGTCGCCCACCCATCCCTACAAGTCGAGCCTCACCGGCCAGTCCTCTCAGGAACTCGCCGACGCCTATGAGAAGGCGACGGGCAAGCAGTGGTCGATGACGCTGGGCTTCCGCCACGCGATGTTCGAGACGGCGCTCGACTCGTTGAAGCGCGCCAAGAACATCGCCGACCCCGGCTCGATCCGCGACGCGATCGCGGCGACCGATCTCGCCACCATCGTCGGGCCCGTCAACTTCACCAAGGGGCCGTACCCGAACACTTCCGCGACGCCGCTCGTGATTGGCCAGTGGCAGAAGGGCAAGAAGTTCCCGTTCGATCTCGTCAACGTCGACAATTCGACGACGCCGGCGATTCCGGTCGGTGGCAAGATGCAAGCGGTCTGAGATGAACCCGGGCGCCGAGTCGTCCGCGCGCGCCGGAGGGAAACCTCCGGCAGATGCGCCGATTCTGGAACTGGCTGGCGTGAGCCGCCATTTCGGCGGCTTGCGCGTCATCGAGAACCTGAATCTGAACGTCGCGTGGGGCGAAGTGCTCGGCGTGCTCGGACCCAACGGCGCCGGCAAATCGACGCTGTTCAATCTGATTGCCGGCGTGCTGCCGCCGAGTGCGGGGGCAGTGCGCTTCGAAGGTCACGACATCACGCGTGTGAAGGTTTGGGACCGGCGCCGGCTCGGCATCGGCCGCACGTATCAGGTTCCCAAGCCGTTCGCTCATATGAGCGTGTTCGAGAATGTGCTGGTCGCCGCCACCCATGGCGGCGGCCTGTCGATCGCCAAGGGGCGCGAGGAGGCGAGGTCGTCGCTGGATCTCTGCGGCCTCGGAGCGCTCTCACGCAAGCACGCGGGCGAGCTGTCGCTGCTCAATCTGAAGCGGTTGGAGCTGGCCAAGGCGGTCGTCAAACAACCACCGTTGTTGTTGCTCGACGAAATCGCCGGCGGCCTCACCGACGGCGAGTGCGACGAGTTGCTGACGATTCTTTCCGCCATCCACAAGCGCGGCGCCACCATCGTTTGGGTCGAGCATGTCATACATGCGCTGAAACGTCTGGCGACGCGACTTGCGGTGCTGCATTTCGGCGCGATCATCTGCGAGGGCGCGCCCGACGCGGTGCTGGCGGACGATCGTGTCAAG
>Ga0302320_10010882_pt1 | contig 19351 bp, 18 predicted proteins | sample Bog_T0_3_FD_202130 | JGI IMG/M metagenome (GOLD analysis project Ga0302320, IMG submission 202130) | Peat permafrost microbial communities from Stordalen Mire near Abisko, Sweden - Bog_T0_3 | ecosystem: Environmental > Terrestrial > Soil > Wetlands > Peat | place: Sweden: Abisko, Stordalen Mire... | reverse complement strand
AGTTTTCGGCCCTATTTCGAGAGCGGTTTGGATGAGATTTGGACGAATTTCGTGAAATCTTCGGGCTAGTTGAGCGGCTGGAACTCCTTGTTGCCGGCCTGCCACAGCATGAAGGCGTACTGCCCGGCGAAGTTCCTGAAGGTGACGGTCTTCTCCTCGGTGAAATGCCCGTCATCGTAGTTGATCTTCATCAGGACGGGCTTGCCCGACGTGCTGCCGGTCTGCACCGCAGCCACAAACTTGCCGGGTTCCCAGGGGCTTACGCGGGGGTCGTTCCACCCGCCGACACCCATCAGCGCCGGGTACTTGACGCCCTTCACCACATGGGCAACGCCGTCCATTTCATAGAGGGCCTGGCACTCGACGGGATCCTTCACGGTGCCGAACTCGGGTGTGTTGACCGGCCCGTTGGGCGTGAACTCCATCCGCATGGCGTTCGCGCAGCCTACATTGCAGACTGCGGCGGCGAAGAGGTCCGGGCGCTCCGTGATGGCGCGGCTGATCAGTATGCCGCCGGCGCTCGTTCCCACGCCGGCCAGGTGCGCGGGACTCGTGTATCCCTTCTTCACCAGGTATTCCGCGCATGAGATGAAATCCTTCCAGGTGTTCGGCTTGGTGGTCTTGTAGCCGCCCTTGTACCAGGCCTCGCCCTTCTCGCTGCCGCCTCTCGGGTGGGCGTAGGCCATCACGACGCCGTGCAGGGCCACGGAATGGAGCACGCTGAAGCGCGGGCTGTAGCTGACCCCGTAGGCGCCGTAGCCCTCCAGGACGCAGGTGCTGCTGCCGTCCATGGGCGTGCCCTTCCTGTAAAAGATGGAGAGGGGGATCATCGCGCCGTCATGGCCGGGCACCTCGACCTCCTCGGTCACCAGTTCCGAGAAACCGGGGTAGGTGACGTCCGAGTTGAAGATGCTCTTCCTGAAAGTCTCCTTCTGGGCGTCGTAGTCGTAAAGCGTCGTCGGGGATGTCCAGGACGTGATGGACACGATGGCGCGATCCGAGCGGAAGTCCGGGCACTTGATCGCCACGTCGCCCGAGCCGGGCAGCGGCACGTCCGTGCATTTCCCGCTGGCGAGGTCGTACTTGACTATGCGGCCGACGACCCCGTTCGAGTACGTCACAAACAGGAAGCTCCTGCTCTTGGCCAATTCCTGAATCGAGTCCGCGGCCTCGGCGATGACGGTCTCGGCGTGCTTCCAGTCGGGGTGCCGGATGCTTGTGCGCACGAGCTTGTACCTGGGGGCCCCCTCGTGGGTCACCGCGTAGGCATAATCGCCGTAAAACTCGATGCCGCGAACCAGGTTGTCCGGGGTGTCGCAGAGCGGTGACCAGCTGATCTTCGGCTTGGCAAGCTCCGACGCGGGAGCGTAGTACATCTTCAGCTCGCTCTGCACAGTCGCGACGGTGCCGAAGATATACTCCGGGTAGGACTCGTCGATTCCAGCCTGGGGGAATTCCTTGGCGGAGATGCCCAGTTCCGGGTTGCTCTCGTCGCTGAATATGTCCGGATCCGAGGCGAAGGCCGAACCGAGCCTGTGGACACGCGTCTTGCGGTTCTGCTCGATCTCCAGGCTCTTGATGTCGGAGACCTTTCCCGCGTCGTAAAAAAACGCCGTGCTGTCGAGGGTCCAGCCGATGGGACCGTAGGACGGGTAGAAGTTTTCCGGCAGCATCGCGGCGCCGCCCACGTCGAGGACGCGCAGCTCGGAGAATTCAGCGCCGCCCGAGCTCAGGGCGATCACCACGTGGCGGCCGTCAAGCGAGGGGACGAAGCTCTGAAGCGTCGTGGTCACGCCCGCCTTGTAGGTGCCGGGATCGAACAGCAGCTTCTCGGCCCCCTCCCATCCGTCGCGCCAGTAGAGTTTGCCGACGTTTTCGCCTCCCAGCGTCTTCTTGTAGAAGACGCGGCCGTTCTCGTAAGTAATGTCCCGATACGAGGCTGGCTTGAGCTTGTCCAGCTCCGTCCACTCCCTGGCGAGGGCGTCCCGGCCGGGGATCTTCGCCAGCAGGCTGTCCGTGAGCGTTGCCTGGGCCTTGAACCAGTCATAGACTTCCTTGTCCTTGAGGTTCTCGAGCCACCGGTAGGGATCCGTGTAGGTCTTCCCGAAATAGGTGTCCGAGGCCTCGACGGTCTTTGTGGGTGGGTAGGCGAGCTGCCCGAAGGAGGCCGCGGCGGCGGCCAGCGCAATGGCGAGGGAGATGGTCAGTTTCATGTCTTGAGTGCGGCAGAGGTTGCCCTCGTCCGGTCAGGGATATCAAGCCAAACAGGGCGCGGGGCGGGTCCCCGGGCTCCGGCTGTCAGGCAGGGAGCATTTAAGGGCCCCGCATGGAGGCAACCGCCCCCCGGCCAGCGGAAAAGGCATCCTCATTGACAGGCAGGATGGCGGGCTTGTCCTTCAGCAGCTGCCGAATCGTGACGACCAGCTGGTTCGGCGGAAGGAGGGCTGTCGCCGCCTGCAGCGCGCCGAGGGCGACCATGTTCTTGGCGACCGGACGCCCGAGGTCGCGCGCTATCTGCGTGAATGGCAGTGCGAACACCCGCCTCCCCGGCGGAAGCGGCGGCGGAACCGGAATGACCGTGGAGTCGTAGAGGATGGTGCCGCCGGGGGCCACCGTCGGGCCGAATTTCCCCAGGCTCGGCGCATTGAAAGCGACGAGCACGTCCGGCTCAGGCGCCGCCGGATTGAGCACCTCCCCGGAGGCGATGTGGACGTCGGCGTACGACGTGCCGCCACGGCTCTCCGGGCCGTAACTCGGAATGTGCGTGGCGTCGAAGCCGGCGTTGATTGCCGCGCGCGCGAGGATCATCGCGGCGGTCTGCGCCCCGTCGCCGCCCGCGCCCGCGAGCTTGAGGCTCAGGTCGCCAAATGGGTGCGATGGCCTTTGGGCCGCCTCCGCTGCGCCGGCCGCCCGTTCCGCGCCGGCCAGGGCCAGGATCGCGTCCACGTCGTAGCTAGGCGGCTCGCGGCGGAACCACGGCTCGGCCGCGACCTCCTTCTTCACGCCGAGCGGAAACACGGGCACCATCTGGTCCCGCACCCATTCCTCGGCGAGTTCGGGGGTGAGCTTCAGGTGGGTGGGGCACTCGGAGAGCACCTCGATGAACGTGTAGCCGCGCCCCTCGGCCTGCAGCCGCAGCGCCTTTTCAATCGCGCGCCGCGCCTTCAAGCGCTGCTTCGGATCGAATAGGGCGACGCGCTCGACGTACACGGGCCCGTCGAGCTGCGCGATCAGCTCCGCGACGCGCAGGGGCCGGCCCATCGAGAGGTCGCGCCCCTCGGGGCTGGTCGTGGTCTTCTGGCCCAGCAGCGAGGTGGGCGCGAACTGGCCCCCGGTCATTCCGTAGATGGCGTTGTTGACGAAGATCACGGTGATCGGAACTCCCATCTGCGCGATCGCGATTGTCTCGGCCAGGCCGATCGAGGCCAGGTCGCCGTCGCCCTGGTAGCTGATGACGATCGCGTCGGGATTGGCGAGCTTGTGGCCGAGCGCGACGGCGGGAGCCCGGCCGTGCGCCGCCTGCGAATTGCCCACGTCGAAGTAATAGTGGGCGAAGACGGCGCAGCCCACCGGGCTGATAAGGACCGTGCGGTCTTGAAGCCCGAGATCGCCTATTGCGCTGGCGAGGTCGCGATGCACGATGCCGTGCCCGCAGCCGGGGCAATAGTGCGTGCTGTGGTCCTTGAGACCCTCTCCATGGGAATGCCGTTGGAAGTGGTCGTAGAATACGGGCATGTTCATGCGGCGGCCCTCCCTTCCTCCCTTATCCTCGCCAGGATCTCGCCCTGCTGCGGAAGAACTCCGCCGAGGCGGCGCACGTGCGCGATCGGGGGAGGCATGCGGTCGGCGTGGCTAAGGGCGAGCCGGAGTTCATCCTCGAGCTGGCCGGGGCTCGCCTCGACGACAACGATCCTGCCGACCGATGGCAGCAGCCTGACCAGAGCGTCGATCGGGAACGGCCAGAGGGTCACCGGCCTGAAGAGCCCAGCCTTGATGCCCTCGGCGCGCGCGGCCTCGACGGCTCCCTTCGCCATCCTGGCCGGGGTGTTGCACGCCAAGACAAGCACTTCGGCGTCGTCGCATCGGTAAAGGTCCGCCCGCTGCTCCCGCCTGCCAATCGCGGCATACTTGCGGTTGAGATGCTCGTTGTGCGCCTCGAGGTCCGGTTCGGACAGATGGATCGAGTTGATGAGGTTATGCCGGTGTGCCAGGTCACCCCAGACAACCCAGTCCGGACGGCCCGGTCTGCGGAGAACGGGGGGCAGCCGCACCACCCCGGTCATCTGGCCGAGGAATCCGTCGCCAAGCACGACCACGGGATTTCGGTACCTGAAGCTGAGCCGGAACGCCTCCATGGTCAGGTCGAGCATCTCCTGCGGCGTGCTCGGCGCCAGGACCAGGGCGTGCGTGTTGCCGTGGCCGAGGCCGCGGCAGGCGAGCTTTATGTCGGCCTGCTCGGGCGCGATGTTGCCAAGCCCCGGGCCGCCCCGCATCAGGTTGACGAAGACGCCAGGCACTTCGGCGCCGATCATGTAACTGAGCCCCTCGAGCATCAGGCTGAAGCCGGGACTGCTGGTGAATGTCATCGCGGGCACGCCCGCGCCGCCCGCGCCGTACATCATGTTGACCGCGGCCACCTCGCTCACGGCCTGGACGAACCAGCCGCCGAGTTTGGGAAGCATCTTTGCCATCAGTTCGGCGCCCTCGGTGCTCGGGGTGATCGGATAGCCGAACACATGCCGGCAGCCCGCCAGCACCGCGCCTATCGCGGAGGCGTAGGTGCCCTTCAGCACGAGCGGGCCGCACGCCGGAAGGGGAACCTCCGTGTCGGGCTCGTCGGGCCCATAGTAAACGCTGACGAGCTTCCGGCCGAAGAGCTTTGCCGGGTCCTCGAGACGGAATTCGCCCTCCAGGTGCGAAACCACCCCGACGAGCCGGAGCCCGAACGGCTCCGGGCACGCCTGCACGCAAAGCGAGCAGCCAGTGCAGTTCTCGAGGCTTAGTTCAACGGGAGCGACGCCCGTGGTGGAGTTTATGGAGGAGCCGGGCGCAATGCAGTGCTGGGGGCACGCCTCGACACAGCGCAGGCATGCCTTGCAATACGCCGGCTCGAGGAACGGCCTCGGCCGGGCGGTTGGTCTGATGGACATTTTTGAACCATTTGGGGTTTGCGGTTCATCGGCGCGGCGGAGAGTGCCCGCAATCCGGGCAGGGCCGCGCATTTTCTATTGGGCGCAGTGTAATCCCATCCCGGCCGCAAGACTTCGCATCTATTGGCTTAGACTGCGCGCAAGTTGGCTCCAAAATCCCGCATTGGCGGCATGTGGAAGCCGGGACCGTCGCCGCAGGAGGGGCCTTTCCGGCCTTGCGCCGCAAGGCAGTCAGACCCTCCTGGCCAGTCGCAGCTGCAGAAACGGATAAGGATCGGTGAACGCGCTCCGCTGTACGGAAAGGCAGCCGACGATCTCGCCACCGCCGGCCTCGAGGGGTGCGGATGCGCGGCGCTCCGACTCAATATCGCCGGCGAACCGGCGCGCGGTAAGTCGAATTGGGTTCCTTCATTCGGAACGTGATCCGCGCCTTGTTCATGTCATAAGGGCTCATCTCCATTTTCACCGTGTCACCGGCGGCAATCTTGATGTAGTGCTTTCGCAGCTTGCCCGAGATGTGGGCAAGGACGACGTGGCCGTTCGCCAACTGCACCCGGAACATCGTCCCCGGCAGGACCGTTATGACCCTGCCCTCCAACTCGATTGCGTCGCCCTCAGAGGCCGTGGGGACGGGAGCTTGTGTCGCTTGGGTGGCGGTCGATGGGAATGTTTTCAGAACCGTAGTAAGACGGGTATCGGGCTCTTGGCAACCTTTGGAACATGTTTTTTTTAAGATAGCCCGGCCAGGTACCGCGCCGGCGGCGTGGTCATTGACACATTCAATGTGTGGCGGATTGTGTGGGGATGGCCACAAATCTTCAAATCGACGATCGCCTGCTTAACAGGGCGCGGAAGGCAGGTGGCTTTCGAACCAAGAAGGACACCGTAAACCAGGCCTTGGCTGAGTTTCTTCGACATCGGGAGCAACGCGCCATCGGGGACCTGTTCGGCACGGTGGATTTCTTGCCTGACTTCGATCACAAGAAGCTGAGGGCGAATCGATGAGGGTCCTGCCAGATACCCCTGTATGGTCCGCGGCCTTCAGGCGAGGGGACGATGGCGCGGGACCTTACCGGGAAGAAATGCTGAAATTGGTGAATCAGGGCCTGGTGGAAATCATCGGCCCGATTCGCCAGGAGGTGCTGTCGGGTATTCGGGATCGGTCAAAATTCGAAGTCGTGAGGAATCACCTGCGCACCTTCCCAGACCTCGAAGTTGGGACCGGCGACTACGAGGAGGCTGCTGCGTACTATAACCGCTTTCGGACCAAAGGGATCCAGGGATCGTTTACCGATTACCTCATTTGCGCTGCCGCCGTGCGGCACGAACTCGCAATTGTCACCGACGACAGGGATTTCCTGGTATACCAGACGGTTCTGCCGATCCGGCTCTATCATTCCGAAAAATGATGCCGACTGGCATATCCGGGGGACCAGGAGCGCCCGATTTTCCACCTCGGGCCGTCTTCCTGAGCTATGCCCGCGAGGACGTCACGGCTGCGCAACGCATTGCCGATGCCCTGCGTGCTTTTGGCATCGAAGTTTGGCTCGACCAAAGCGAACTTCGGGGCGGCGAAGCCTGGGACGCGAGCATTCGCCAGCAAATCAAGAGCTGTGTCCTGTTCCTCGCCATTATCTCGGCCAATACCCAACGCCGACGGGAGGGCTACTTTCGCCGGGAATGGAACCTTGCCGTCGAACGCATTAACGACATGGCGCACGATGCGCCATTTCTCCTGCCCATCGTCGTCGATGAGACCTCCGAAGGCGAAGCTTCCGTTCCCGATGCGTTCCGGCGCGCGCAATGGATCCGACTTGCGCATGGCGTTCCCTCCACCCAGTTTGTCGAGCAGGTAAGGCGCCTATTGGCGCCGCCAAAACCCTCGCCGTTTCGGCCGGCGGTGGATGCCGAATCCCGCCAGGAGTCCGTGGCCCGCGGGAAACGCGCAGGCAAAGCCGCCTCCCTCCGCGATCGGCTGATCGAGCATCTTTTGTCCGGGCTACGCGTCTGATCATCCAGCCTATGCAAACGTCGCCAAACCCCGCACGTTTTCTCGCCTGCATCGCCCTGGCTTTCGGGGCTGCTCTCACGGGAGCAGGAGCAACGTCCGCAGTGGCCCAGCCTTCGTCTGAGACCATCGGTTCGATCTGGCAGCAGCATTCCAGCGACCCGGACTTGGCCTGGCGAGATCCGACCTCCCACACCCGGGTCGTCAACCTGACGAGCGGCTTCGAGAGCGCCAGCGTGTTCTATTTCCACCAGAACGTCTTCACCGCCGACGGCGACCTGATGCTCTTCAGCGGCAAGCGCGGCGAGGACCAAGGTTACTTCGTTTTGAGCCTCCGGACCGGTGCGATCCGTCAAGTCACCCACCAGGGCGGCCAGCACCTCGTCGTTCTGCCTCATCGGCGGTCCGCGGCGTTCGACCGCGGCGACGACGTCTTCCTCCTGAATCTGGACAGCGGCGAGACCCGCAAAATCGCAACTGTCCCGCACGGCTTGCTGGCGCAGGGCGCGGGTTTTGGCTTCACCGCGGATGAAGGCAAACTGCTTTTCGCCTATTGCGATCAGCTCGCCGAAGAGCATGCCCAGTTGGTGGCGGCCAAGCCCAAAATGGATGACCCTCATCTGCGGCGGGTCGACTGGGTTGCGGCGTATGAACACATGCAGAGGCACAACGCCATCTATTCAATCGACATAGATTCGGGAAAGGTCGCGGTGGTGTTCCAGGATAACGAGAACAATTGGCTTGGACACGTGCAGGGCTCGCCCACGAATCCGAACCTGGCGCTGTTCATCCACGAAGGCTTTGTCACGGTGCACATCAAAAATCGTCTGCGCCTGCTCGACTTGACGACGGGACAGGTGACCATGCCGCGGACGGGGCCGCTTGAGAACGAGGGCATCACCCATGAGTTCTGGGATCGCGACGGCGAATCCGTCTGGTACGACGTAAGCAGCGCGGGGGCCCTCGCCCACCTGGATTTGAAAACCCACGCGGAGACGCGCTATTCCTATGGAGGCGTGTCCGTCGCCCCATCTTCTTATGGAGGCGTGACCGTCGCCGCCTCCAACCGATCCAACAATCGATCCATCCATTATGCCATCGGTCCGGGCGCCAAGTGGGCGGTCGGGGATGGTTTCCAGCATTCCAATCCGTGGCTTTGCATCTACCGGCTCGACCAGCGGAACCCGCAGACCCAGGAGGTGCCCGTCGTGCGCATATGCGATTTCTCTCCGACCTACGAAAACCCGAAGGCCGAGTATATCGAGCCCAATCCCCATCTGACGCCCGATTTCCGGTGGATAGTGCTCACCGTGCACCTCAAGGGCACCGCCAACAACGTGTACGCAGTGGAGATACCGAGGCTGTGAGTGCTGGCATTAGCGCACGTAAGCCACCATCTGATCTTTGGCGCTTTCGAGGAATGCGATCACCGTCTTGCGGCTGACGGTGGGGAATCCTTCGAGAAAGTCGTCGATCGAGTCCCCCGCTTCGGGGTAATCAAGCAGCGTCTGCACGGGAACCCGCGTCCCCGAAAAGACAGGAGCCCCTCCCAGGATGTCCCGGTTGGTAGTGATTATCTTTTGTCGCACGGACATGGTGTCGGCCAGGGACTGGCGAATGCAAGTCGGGAAGGATCGCCATCGGGAGGAGCATGGCCGGGACAGGGCCGCTTTAGGCTGGCTCGGCAGGGTTCTTGCTGGCACCCATGAAATGTAATGTCCGGTTCCCCCACCAGCCCTGAGGATGGCCCGCCGCGCCGCGCGGTCTTTCTCAGCTACGCCCGCGAGGACACCGCGGCGGCCCAGCGCATTGCCGAGGCTCTGCGCAGTCAGGGTGTCGAAGTTTGGTTCGACCAGAGTGAATTGCGCGGGGGCGACGTGTGGGATTCGAAGATCCGGCGGCAGATCAAGGAGTGCGGGTTGTTCGTGCCCGTCATTTCTGTTCACACCCAGAGTCGCGGCGAAGGCTATTTTCGGCTGGAGTGGAAGCTTGCGGTCGAACGCACTCACCTGATGGCCGAGGGCATGACTTTCATCGCCCCCGTGGTGGTGGACGAAACGCCGGACACGGGTGCAATCGCGCCGGCGGAGTTCCTGATCGTCCAATGGACGCGGCTGCCCGGCGCCCTGCCCACGCCTCAGTTTGTGCACCAAGTGAAGAGCCTTCTTGAGACACCGCGCATCCCGGTGGGGACCGCGCGTCCGGCGACCGCCGACGTCGGCAGGGCGTTGCCAGTGAGAAAATCTCCGCGTCGGGCTTGGGCCCTCATTGCGGTCGTGGTCGCCGGGGCGGTCGTGGCGTTCTTTTTTCTGCGACCATTCGGGAGCAAGGCTCCCCCCGGGGCCCCAGCCACACCCGTGTCCGCGGCACGCCAACTGGAGGCGAAAGCATGGTCGATCTGGGAATTGCAGGACGATGCCACGCGCGATGATTGGTCATTGGCCGATCAGTTCTGCCAGCAGGCGGTCGCCGCCAATCCGAATGACGCCGATGCCTGGGCCGTGCAATCCCAGGTGTCGCTCGCCCTCATTATTTTCGGATTCGATACGTCGCCCGGCCGTTACGAGGCGGCGCGGACCCAGGCGGAGCGGGCGGTGCGACTGGCGCCGGACTCGAACGAAGCGCAGTTTGCACTGGCCAACTACTATCGGCGACAGAACGCCACTCGGGACGAAGGCGTCCGCATGCTGCGCCAGTTGGTTGAACGCCTGCCGAACGACAAGCGGGTGCTGCGGACGCTTGCAAGCGCGTTGCGCGGGCAGGGCCGCGACGAGGAGTCGATCATCTATTCCGACCGAGCCATCGCCCTTCCCGGCGGCGATCCGATCGCGATGTTCGGCAAGGACGAGGCCTTGCGGTATCTGGGCCGCAATGACGAGGGCGAAAATGTCATCGATCAGGTGCTGGCGGTTCATCCCACCCCCGCTGGCTTTCTAAGGAAACTGTATTACGTAGTCGGCATCCACGGCAATCTGGACGAGGCGCGGGACCTGCTTGGAAAAATTCCGGAGCCAGTCTTGTCGGAGGAATGGGGCGCATACTGGGCGAGTCATATTTGGCTCTGGCGGCGCGAGCCGGAAAAGGCAATTGCCGTGCTGAACTCGCTCCCAAAAAACTACATCGAAAAGGGCAACTACAACGGGCCCAAGGCCTATTTCACCGGCTTGGCCCGGCAGATGTCGGGAAGCGTCGATGCTGCACGGTCGGATTGGCAGGCCGCGTTGCAAGTTGTGGAAGAGCGGCTGAGGGCGCAGCCCAACTCGGCCGAATTGCTCGGTTGGAAGGCGCTGTTGCTTGCCCGATTGGGCGAACGCGCGGAGGGCGAGGAGGCATTGCGCATTTTCGTGCAGATGGTCAGCACCGGCGGCGGGGACAGCCGCGTTGTCAATCCCCTCTATGCCGGCCGGGTTTTACTGACGATGGCGGTCCTGGGCCATCAGGAAGAAGTCATCGACAGGCTGAACCACCGCCAGCCATGGCCGGATATTCTTTACTCCCCTGAGTGGGATTGCATCCGCGGCGATCCGCGTTTTCAAGCCTGGCTCAAGGCGAATCCGCCCACGGAATCGAAGTAAGCGATTCCAAAAAAACCGTCGTCATCAGGGCGGTTTAGCGAAAAGGAGACCAATGAGCGTCTCAGCACCGTCTGCGAGGTTGAGCGCCATCGGACCAAGCGCTTGCATTGTCATTTAAGACATTGAAGAACAATAATATGGTAGTTGTGGCGGGACTTGAGTCCGCGTGCCCGAATTTGTTTCAGAGGGAGATTTAAACCGTGGATTTCATGAAATTCGTCCAACAGCGCAGCAGCGCGAAGATGGCGAGGCCGAAGGCCGAGTCCCGAAGGGATGGCCGCGGCAGCGCCCACAATCTCATCCAAATCGCTCTCGAAAATCTTGATGTGGTGCTTTCGAAGTTTGCCCGAGATGTGCGGAAGGACGATGCGGCCGCTCGCTTCTCCGGTGCGTTGAGACCGGGTTTGCGCGAAGCCGAATTCACGTCAGCCGGGGAAGGCTTCCCCCGGGCGAATTCCATCCACGAGGTGGGCAGTTGACGCGATCGGATCGGTTGGGCTTGTTGTCCTCATGGAACCCACTTCGTCCTCACCCCACACGCGCCGAATGGAGGGTATTCACGGCTCCGAAGGGAAGTGGATGGAGCACAAGGCGCCCCGGGGCCGGAAAAGAGGATGCCAGGTGAAGCGGACCACGCTCAACGTCATCATCGGCCTTGGGTGCGCCGCGCTGGGGGCAAGCGCCGTTCGCGCCTCGGGCGGGCCTGAGCCGCTCTGGGCGTATGGATTTCTCGCGCCGCCAGCGCCCGGCGAAAAGCCGGATTCGCAGAGGGTGCGCCATTCCACGAGGGAACTGCTCGCGACCGAGGCATCCGAAGAACAGACGAGGCTGAGGCATGTCGCAGGGAGTCTTGCGGCGTATTCGAGAATCGACATCCGCGACGGCGGCAATGTGGCCGACTGGTTTCCCGACGACCATCCGCCGATGTCGAATGTGATGGTCCACGGTCCTAAGAAGCTGGGCAAGGCTTCCTGGGGATGCGCCTATTGTCATCTGCCGACGGGAAAAGGACGCCCGGAAAACGCACCGGTGGCTGGGCTGCCGGTGGCGTATTTCCTCCGCCAGCTCGAAGACTTTAGGAACGACGCGCGCACGTCGGCCGATCCGAGAAAGTCAAACACGCCCATGATGGCCGGTCTCGCGAAGGCCATGAGTGACGAAGAGATGAAGGCGGCGGCGGAATATTTCTCGGCGATGAAATGGACCCCATGGACCCGGGTCATCGAGACCGACTTGGTGCCGAAGACGCGGATAGAGGGAAACCTATTCCTGGCGGCCGAGCGGGAGAGGACCGAGTCCATAGCGGGGCGGATCATTGAAGTGCCGGAAGACGAGGAACAGTCCGAGGTGCTGCGCAATCCCCGCTCGGGATTCATCGCCTACGTGCCGGTCGGCAGCATCAAGAAGGGCGAAGACTTGGCGACGACCGGAGGCCTGAGGGTCATCGATGGAAAGATAATGCCGGCCAGGACCATCGCTTGCGCAACCTGCCATGGACCCGATCTCATGGGATTGGCGGACATGCCGGGAATCGCCGGACGCTCGCCAAGCTACTTGGTGCGGCAGATTTATGATCTGCAGCGGGGGACACGTAAGGGAACGTCGTCGCCGTTGATGCAGCCGCTCGTCGCCAACCTCACGACCGAGGACATGGTGGCCATTGCGGCTTACGTCGCCTCACGCGTGCAGCTGGCCGGCAATCCGACGCGGCATGATTAAAGCGGCCCTTTTCGGAGCGCCTAAATTTTGGAGGTGGCGGGAGTTGAAATCGGTTTGAACGGGTCTGATAACCACCTATAAAAGAGTCAAATACGTAATTCTCAGAGGATTTGGAATTCGACTCATCTGGCAGAACTTGGCAGGAATCCGCGTAACCCGGCACGAATATTGGCAGTAATTTGGCAGGAGTTTTTGGGACCTGTTCCCACTCCGCGCCACGACCCAAACTCACACCGCATTCCCTCTCCTAAGGTCGAGCGAAATGCTGTTCGAGTGTCGCGATCAGGACTGGGACATCCTTGGACGCTGTCTCCCAAACCTGGTCGAGATCAACCTCGCCATAGTCGTGGGCGATGATGTTCCGCATCCCCCGCATACTGCGGAAGGGGAGAGAGGGAAAGAGCGTCTGAGTTTCCGGCGATACCCGACTGGCTGCTTCTCCAACAATTTCGAAACGGCGCAACACGGCGTCCTGTTTCTCCACGTTGGCAGAGAAGGTCCCGAGGCTCATTCCGACCAAGTACGCCTGGATCTGGCGGGCCGAATCCAGCATGTCGCGCAGCAATCCCTCTTGCCTCTCATCGGGCATACAAGGTGACGGGGCTGGCGAGAATGGCGCGGCGCCGATAGGGATTGCGGCTTCGTTCGACCGCACGCCGGCTGAGCAGGTCCACACGGCAGCCGAGGCGGTCCTCAAGGTCTTCTTTCAATGCGCCCATCTCAAAGAGCCCGGCACGCGCGCCGGGCAGAAACTCAACGAGGAAATCGACATCGCTGTCTTTTCCGGCCTCCCCTCGAGCGACCGAGCCGAATACCTCCATGCGCGCGATTGGACGCTCCGCACATACCGAACCCAAGACGGCGCGCAACGTGTCGAACGAAAGGGGCTGTTTCGGTGTTTCCGGCATGGTCGGAATCTACGAATAGCGTGCGGACTTGGCAACCGACAATACAGCTCAGGTTGATGGGGGCAATCAGGCTGCTTTAGGCTGGCTCGGCAGGATTCTTGCTGGCACCCATGGGGTGTAATGTCCGGTTCCCAAACCAACCCTGAGGATGGCTCTCCGCAGCGCGCCGTCTTCCTCAGCTACGCCCGCGAGGACACCGCGGCGGCGCAACGCATTGCGGAGGCTCTGCGGAGCCACGGCGTTGAGATCTGGTTCGACCAGAGCGAACTCCGCGGCGGCTCCGATGATCACAGGGACGAGCCATGGAACCGTCGGCCGGGATTTTCCCGATGGGGGCGCGACGTTCCCGTCGCGCTGATCGGGACGGGCCTCCTTCGCCCAGCCTGCGGCGCCCAGGGGACGTCCGGTCTCCATCTCCCCGCCGAGCAACTTCCTCACCCGCTCCGCAAACGCCGGCGGCGTCTCGCCGCCAAGCAGCCTCGTCCATTGCACCTCAAGAAACGAATCCGGCACGTGTGCCTCGCTGTCGCGGGTGGCATCGATCGCCACCGGCAGCAGGAACGGCCGGCCCTTCGCCATGAGGTGCGAATGCTGATCTGCCAGCCGCCACTCGAGCCGGAAATAACCCTCCGTGCGCGCCTGCGTTGCCGCCGAAACCACCGGCACGAACAGCGCGCATTCCCTGATCTGTTTCCGAATCTTCTGGTCCCACGCGTCTCCGCCCACTAGCTCGCTCTGGTCGAACCACACCTCCACGCCCGCCGCGCGCAGGGCGTCGCAGATGCGCTTGGCCGCGTCCGCGTCCTGCGAGGCGTAGCTGAGAAAGACGGCTTTTGTCGGGTCGCTCATGCAGTTTCCTTCGCGAGCATCTCTAACAGTCCAGCCACCGACCCAACTGCGCTCCGGCCGTTGAACACCCTCTCCCTAACCTAAATCCACCGAACCCGCAAAAGAGGTCAATGAACCTTGGTTTCTCCGCGGCTGGGGCTGCCTCCTTGGCTCCAACGGGGTTGCGGGCTGAGCGGCCTTTTGCGGTCATCCCCCCTTTGGTGAGAGCCTTCCGTGCGCCTGACAATGCGCGATTACCACTGCTTCCTCCGGTACGTCCTACGGCGAGCCCGCGTCAATAGCCGAGCAACAGCGGCGCTCTTGCCTTGAAGCGCTCTAAAGTCCGGGTGGCGGTCCAAACCACCGGATCAAAGAACACGTTCAAAAGGGAGCATGGCAAGTAGCCCTCTAAGATCCTCCCCCTAGATGCTCACGACGAAACCCCGATGTTCACCTTCGCCGCTTGGGCAAGGCTTTGCGCGCGCCGATGGTGTGCGTAAACTCGCATGAGAAGGGCGCACCCATCTGCGTGTCCGAGCCATGCCGCCACGGTCGGAATGTCCACCCCGGTCTCGATGGTCAGGGTTGCAAACGCGTCGCGTAGGTCGTGATGGGTGAGTGGCTCCACGCCGAATTTCTGGCAAGCCCTCGCAAGGGCAATGCCAGAGGGTCAGGCTGAAATAGTTGACCTCTGTTCCGGCGATAGGATCAGAGGCGCTTTTGAGCAAATGCTCGGCCCGATGGCGATTTTAGGTAGCGTTCGAAGTCCGCTGCGCGGGCGGGATCACGGAAGGCGATGGCCGTGCTGACGGACCAGGGGCGGTCGGTGGCGGTATGGGGATTGCCGCCGGCGTTATGCTTGGCCAGCCGGGCAGAGAGGTTGGTGGTGAGGCCGGTGTAGTGGCGGGTGGGGCAGGGGGTGGATTGGAGGATGTAGACGTAGTGGAAGGTTGCCATGCGGGGATTGTGGCAAGGGATGGGAGATGCGGTCTTGGGCCCGCCTTCACTCGGGCTTTGCCCGAGCTACGGCGTGGCAAAATTTAAGCCGCCCTTTTGGGGCGGCTTAAATTTTGGAGGTGGCGGGAGTTGAACCCGCGTGCCCCTGGCCTTTGGACGCCGCGTCTACCTAGTATAGTGTCGCTTTAATCTCGCCGGGGATATGCCGCGACGCGCGCTTATCCCCCAGCCAGCTCCCGGGTGAAGGTACGGCATGCAGCCCGCGAGCGGCTCCGCATGCTATGCCTGCTGTCGTCGCGAACTTCAGCTAGCAGGTGTCATTGAGTTCGCGTGGCGGCCTTAAGCCGCCATGGGCATTGCTTCGTAGTTGCCTCTTATTGGTTCGAAGGGGGATTTACGAGAGACCCTCGACTCTCGACAGGCAGCGGCGCACTCCAACCAAGGGTCGAATCCGGAACACCCCCGTAAAAGGGAAACTGTGGGAATCGGCCAAGCCGGGAGTATGCAGTTCGCGAGCCGAGATTGCCCACGATGCTGAGACGGATCGGGCTGAGGAGCACCGAGGCATACCCAAAGGTATGTCGAGGGTGCGACGCAAGCCCGAGGCGTCCAGCAGATTGGGCAAGATCGACTCGATGAACTGTATAGTTCCGGCTAAGTGCGGACCGATCAAAGAACGCGAATGAGCAGTGTGCCGCCGGTGTGCGGCGAATGCAAGCGACTCTGGACTGCTGCACGCGCAGCCGCCCAAGTCGAACCCGCCCAGTCAGTTGACCACATTGACCGGACGGCCGGCGAGAAAAGCGCGGATATTTCCGGCCGCGATCTCGATCAGGCGGGCGCGGGCTTCGCGAGTGGCCCAGGCCAGGTGCGGGGTTATTATGCAGTTTCGGGCGGAGAGCAGCGGATTGGAGGACGGGGGCGGCTCAGTTGAGAGAACGTCGAGCCCGGCTCCCGCGATCCGCCCGCTGTTAAGGGCTTCGGCGAGTTCGCGCTCGTTGAGAAGGCCGCCCCGGCTTGTGTTGAGGAGGATCGCGGTCGGCTTCATCCAGCCAATCGTTTCCGCGCTGATGAGCTCGCGAGTGTCCGGCGTCAGGGGACAGTGGAGGCTGATCACGTCGCTCGAACGGAAAACTTTCTCGAGTTCCGCGCGGCCCCCCGACCTCGTTGCAAAAGCGACCGGCATGCCGAAGGACTCCGCGATCCGGGCGACTGTCGAGCCGATCTGGCCTGCGCCGACGATCCCCAGGCGACGGCCCGCGAGTTCGAGGAGGGGGCGGTCCCAGTAGCAGAAATCGGGTGCCGCGGACCAGCGTCCCGCCTTTACGGTGCCTGCATGGAGGCCCGTGTGCTGGGTGAATTCGAGGAGGAGGCCGATCGTGTGCTGCGCGACGGCGTTTGTCCCGTAACCGGGCACGTTGGTCACCGGAATTCCCCGGGCCCTCGCGGCTGCGGAATCGACGACATTGTGCCCCGTGGCCAGGACCCCGATGTACCGAAGCCTCGGCAGTCCGGCGAGGGTGGCGGCGCCAAGGGGCGTCTTGTTGGTCAGCAGGATTTCGGCGCCTTCCGAGCGGCTGAGGATTTCCCCGGGCGGGGTGCGCGGGTGGCAGACCAGGGGGCCCAGCGCCTCGAGTGCAGACCAGGAAAGATCCCCCGGATTAAGGGTGTGGCCGTCCAGGACGACCATGGAGACATTAATTGGGTTCGTACTGGCCATCTCGGATAATATAAGCTCGATCGAGTGGTATGGCCAAAGTCGTACTCGAAAACCTCGTCAAGACCTTTCCGGAGAAGAACGGCCAGGAGGTGAGGGCCGTGAACGGCGTCAGCCTGGCGGTCGAGGACCGCGAACTGATGGTGCTTGTCGGGCCCTCGGGCTGCGGCAAATCGACCACGCTTCGGATGATCGCCGGGCTCGAGGAGATCTCCTCCGGCTCGGTGGCGATCGACGGACGGATAGTCAACGACGTGCCCCCGAAGGACCGGGACATTGCGATGGTCTTCCAGAATTATGCCCTGTACCCGCACATGTCCGTCTACGAGAACATGGCCTTCGGCCTGAAGCTTAGGAAATTGCCGAAGCGGGAAATTGAAGAACGCGTGCGCGAGGCGGCCTCCCTTCTGGGGCTCGAACCGTATCTCGGCCGCAAGCCCAAGGCCCTGTCGGGAGGGCAGCGCCAGCGCGTGGCCGTCGGGCGGGCGATCGTGCGCAAGCCGAAGGTCTTCCTTTTCGACGAGCCGCTTTCCAACCTGGACGCCAAGATGAGGGTCGCGATGCGGATGGAGCTTTCGCGCCTGCACGCGCGGCTCGGGGCGACGATGATCTATGTCACGCACGACCAGGTCGAGGCGATGACCATGGGCGACCGCATCTGCGTCATGAAGGACGGGAACATCATGCAGGTCGCTGCTCCGCTCGAACTGTACAACCATCCCGGGAATTTGTTCGTCGCGGGGTTCATCGGCAGCCCGCCCATGAATTTCTTCCGGGGCCGGATCCGCCGGGCGGGGGAGCGGCTCGCCTTTGCCGGGGACGGCGGAGAGCCGGGCTCAATCCAGCTGGAACTGACGGCGAGAGCGGCGCGGGCCGCGGAAGGGCGGGTGGACGCGCCGGTACTCCTGGGTATCCGGCCGGAGGACCTGAACGAGGCGGCAGCCGGAGCGCCCGCGGCGCAGGTGCAGATCGAGGCGAAGGTCGAATTGTTTGAGCCGATGGGCGCGGAGACGTATCTGCACGTTCGCAGCGGCCCATCGAGCTTTGTGGCGCGGGTCCGGTCCAATCAATCCTACAAGGTCAATCAGTCGGTCCGGCTGTCCTTCGACCCCGGGCGGGTGCATCTGTTCGACGCGGCGAACGAGGAAGTTCTAGGTTGAGACGCCGAGAAGGCCTCGGGTGATCTGAAAATCGGTGTTTCCCTGGGCCATGGCGGCAGGCGTGCGGCGTCCCGCCGCGGTTTCGACGAGAACTTCGAGGATCGCGGCGCAATCCTGTTCGGCCCTTCCTGAGAGGAATCCGTCGATCTCATCGGCGGGAATCGCGCCTATTCGGTCCGCCTCGGCGAACTGCAGGGTGGGGACAAAGGGATGACCCGGCTGCGCGCTTCGGTCGACGAGCGACAGGAAGACCTGGACTCCGCAGCCGCCGAGTCCGGCCAGGTTTTCGATCCGGTTGTCCGTCTCGGTGGCCACGATGTGAAATCCCTCGGATGCGACCGGCTGTCCGTGGGCCAGGGTGGGACGGGGCGGCGCGGCACCGATCGTGGCTGAGAGAAACTCCGGGGAGTGCAAAAGCGCGCTGCCCTCGGGAACGAGGATGCTGCCTCCGGCCCCGACCACCCATTGCGCGAGTTCGCCCAGCGCCACCGACGTCGGCGCCTTGGGCTGCATGTCGACGAGAAGGCCGACGGATAGCGAGCCGAGGCCGGCCGGCTCGCGCAGCGAAGCGGGCATCTCCCCCAGCCGGCCGGAGAACCATGACTCGATCTTGGCGAGAACCTTCTCGATCCCTCCGTCGAGCTGGACGCTCGCCCAGCCGAAGCGGGCCGGATCGACTCCTGCGTCGGCCAGGTGGCTGCGCATGGCATCATTTGGAATCTTCTCGCAGCCATGCTCCAGGAAGAGGACTGCCGCGGCCGACGGATGGACGCCGTAACCGCCGAAAGTGCGGCGGAGGCGGGCGTACATCGATTCGCCGGTAAAGCCGCAGCCTTCGGTGTGGGCGAGGGCGGCGAACCGCGAGAGGCCGTGGGCGCGCCCGATTCCCGAGGCATTGAGGCGCTCGGCAGCCAGGTGCCCGATCTGGCTCGAACACATGCTTGTCGCCACGATGAGGCCGACCCGGTCGCAGGCGCGGCGTCCATCGGCTGTTCGAAACGCCGGAAATGTCCGGTTCGGCGGGGGCGCCGCCGGCCTTGCAATGTCCAGCGGCTTCCCATCCGGGACGGGGCGGGACCGAAGCGTCTCAAGGCGGGAAGCGTTCGATTGGCGCCAGTTCCGCCAGATTGAGACCTGGGAATGCCCCGCGTTTTCACCCTTCGTGCGGCGTCCGGAGGCGACCTCCTGCAGAAGGGCGAAAGTCTGCGCGCAGAGATCCTCCATGGGCGTCCCGTCGAGGTAGGCGCCCGCGTTCACATCCATCTCACGGATGAGGAGCTCATGCCTGCGCGTCGTCGAGGTGACCTTGATCGTCGGGACAAACGGGAA
>Ga0302320_10010871_pt1 | contig 19362 bp, 12 predicted proteins | sample Bog_T0_3_FD_202130 | JGI IMG/M metagenome (GOLD analysis project Ga0302320, IMG submission 202130) | Peat permafrost microbial communities from Stordalen Mire near Abisko, Sweden - Bog_T0_3 | ecosystem: Environmental > Terrestrial > Soil > Wetlands > Peat | place: Sweden: Abisko, Stordalen Mire... | reverse complement strand
GCATAGGTGAAACCCATGACCTTGCACATGGCTTCCGTGAGCATGGCCGCGTTGTACTGCTTGCTGATGATGAGGTTGCCAAAGCGGTCTTTTTCCAGCAGTGATGGAGCGATATGGAAGTAACGGAAACCGCCGCCGCCTTTCCATCCGGTCGCTTCCGTGACCCCGCCTGGATCTTCGCCGTCGATGACCTTCTTTAAGCGCGGGATGATGTGCGTTTGGCAGTGCTCACCGAGTTCAACCATGATCCAACGGCGGCCAATCTTCTGTGCAACTGCGCCAGTTGTCCCCGATCCCGCAAAGGAATCAAGGACGAGGTCGCCGGGACCGGAGCCAATGTTCAGAATTCTTTCAATCAACAGTTCGGGTTTAGGTGTCCCAAATGGAATGGTCGAAAGTATCTTCTGCTCGACCATTGCCGTCTGCGTGCTACCAGCTTCGGCGGCCAACCAAACGCTACGCGGAACAATCTCCTCAGCATCTGACAAAAACATCTTTAGCCTGGGAACCCTTGAGGTTCCATTCTTGCCCCAATAGAGCAGATTCTTGGTTACGTTCAGTTCGTGCGTTTCTTGGCCATACCGCCACGTCAGCGTCTCTGGTGGGTAAACCGTTTCTTGTGTGAATGGATTTATGATTCCATAGTACAGATTGGGCCGCTCGGCACGCGTTTTATTGCCAGTGTATGTGACAGAGTTCCATGCGCCTCGCGAATCCTTATCGGGATTCTTGTAGTAAGAATCCTGAAGCTCCGTGCGTGGCAGTCGTCTTGGTCGCCAAAGTGTCTTGTCTTTGGCTATTACGAGAATAAAATCATGGTCGGAGCTGAAGTATTTCGCGTCATTAGCTGGTGACGTTCTCTTCATCCAGGTTATGGAGGTAACGAAGTTCGATCGTCCGAACACCTCGTCACATAACACTTTCAAATAGTGAGCTTCATTGTCGTCAATCGTAATCCATAGTGAACCATTGTCCGAAAGCAAGCGACGAATCAACTCTAGACGATCTCGCATGAGCGAGAGCCAAATGGAATGCTCTACACCATCGTCATAGTGCGCGAAGGCAGAGCCGGTGTTGTACGGCGGATCAATGAAGACGCACTTCACCTTGCCGGCGAACTCCTGTTCCAGCGCCTTGAGCGCAAGCAGGTTGTCGCCAAAGATGAGCCGGTTATCGAAAATGTCGTTTTCTGTCACTCGCTGCTTGGCGTGATAGCTCTTCTCCGGGTCTCCAAGCAAGATGCGCGGCTCCAGCCGCGGCCGGTTCTCCTTGCCAATCCACGTTAATTCCAGTCGTTGCTTATTCGCCATTTCCAATCCAATCAGTATTCAAGAAAACTTGTGGTTATTTCCTTGGCGCAAGGCAATCCTATGCCGGTGCTCCCTTGTGAACCAAACAGAGAGCACGATCTACATAGGTCTTCAGTTCGCTGGCCGTGACCCCACTTGTGCCGGCGCCTGCATTTGCATCGTGATGAAATCCTCCTGCATAGTCGTTTATCTGATTCAGTTCATCCACGAGATTTTTTGCATAGCACAAAGGGCTTGGCTGAGCTGAATCGCGGATTAGGATTACGATCGGTCCAAACATGGCGTCCTTCGGGAGAAGGCCTGGAAATCGCCGATGCAGGTATCCCTCCAACATGGGGCGAATAGCATCAGCAACTGTTTTTGCGTCGCCTCCGCTGCCAGCCGAGTAGTCTGTTAGAACCCGATGGTTTCGGACATAAACTGATTCACATTCCTTATCGATGTCGAGCGCTGCAAAGGTTGTGTAGTTATTTTGCGTTGCGACCAACTGGAACTGTGCAATGGGGACAGCCGGATCAGCCTTATGCAACGCATCCCGAAGTTCACGAAGAAAGTACGGATCGTGCGCAAAAACGATGAGTTGCTGCGCGTTTGCGTGTATTTTTTTCAGTACGGTTCGTGTGTGGTGTCTGCGATTGGCATCCAGGCTGCACATCGGATCATCCACAACAACTACTCGCGTTGACAGCTTCGGGTCTTCAAGCGTGCTGGCGATAAAGAATGCAAATGCCAACGTCCGCTTGTCCCCTTCACTCAAAGCGGTAGAAAAAGACGGCGGACCGCCTTCAAGGGAAATGGATTTTCCTCGAAGCAATAACCCATACTCGCTGCGTGGCGCATTGCCACGGAAGTTCGCGCTCATACCTTTAATACTGAATGATGCGCCAAAATTCTTGAGTATGGCGTTAATGGAGCTTTGGTATTTTGTCAGAGTCGCCGTCATCAGGCTGTCGAGGGTGTCGCGCGCAGTCTGTTTGGCGGTTGCTGCTTGTTGGCTCTTCAGGCGCGCGGCTACAATCTTCGAAAAGAGATCAACGACGGTCGTCTCATAGCGACGTTTGGCTGCTTGCAACATGAGCAGTTGCTGCTGCAACTGCGGAACACTATCGCCGCTAAGCTGGTTCTTGTATGCATTGATTAGCTGCTCAGCCGTCTCGATTCCTGCGTTGGCAGCGAGAACTGGGGCAATCACCTGTTGCCACAATGAGCCAAGTTCGGACTTTTCCTCTGGGCTGCCGATCGATTCTGCTGGAGCCGCAATTTTCCGCATGGTTAGACTCAAAACGCGCTCGCGGAATTCCGTTAGAGCAGATTGGGCTACATCCACGCCGAACGAGACTGGCTGAATTGGTGCCTGTTCGACCCAGGCGGCGGCCTGCGCTGCCGCGAGTTGGAAGTTCCGAGCAAGACCTTCAATGACGTTAGGTGAGCTTCCGGTCAATGCTGCACTGTGCAAGGCAAAGACCTTGGCTTTCAGGTCATTGTAGGCGGCATTGAAGTGAGTCTGATATGCGAGGACGAGAGTATTGGCTGAAATGTCCTGGTCGCAGTACGGGCAGGTTTCTCCGTTGCTGAATTGCTGGCCTTGGCTTAACCAGATCTCCGCGCCATTCTTTCCCAATTTCTCGATGTGCTGCTTAACGACCTGCTCCGCGTTGGCGTGAACATCTGCGAGAGAAAGCGCAAGACCTGAAAACAGTCCATTGATGTCGAAAGCCGGCTCTGGGACCCTCTTGGGGACTGGCCTTGCTTGAATCGCAGCGATATTGCTAGCGGCGCTGATTCGTGCTTGCAAATCGGCGGTTTTAGCGTCAACATCAGGAACCTGTGCGAGCTGCTCGAACTGCGCTAACGTTAATCCTGGGTGATAACCAGAGAGCTGATTTGATAAGCTCTGGACTTCGTCATTCGCATTCTTTGCTTTGGTTGTCGCGTCATCAAGGTCTGTGCGAGCAGTGACCGCCGCCTCGCCAAGTGCGAATTCAAGAAGGTTTTTCCGATGGTCCGTGCTGACGACTCCGCCCGAGTGCACATTGCGGCCAACAAAGTCGGCATCAAAGACTACAAGCTCTGGCCGCTGTTCGGACCATGAGCCGCTTGAGAACGACACTTTGAGACCGTTGTCAAATTGCAGAACTGCTTTGGGATGTAGAGTGCCATCGACAGTCTTACAGCCGTCAATCAGGATCGCATCCCCTGTGGAGACTGACCTCAGGACCGTTGCCAGAGTAGACTTCCCGCGGCCATTGTCGGCATAGACCAGCGTTGCCTTGTGACAGGTATATGGCTTGCCGTTGGCATCATGAAGTAGCCCAATACCTTGAATTTCCTCGATCCGATGCAGCATTATTCTTCCTTCCCCCGCTCCGAACTAACGAAACCTCAGAGTGGCTATTCAAAAGCGGTCTCACTCGACCGAGGAGCCATCCCCGGTACTCAAAGCCAATAGGTCCAAGCCTTCTATCTCCTGGATGGATTTGCCAGCTATTCCTTGCAGGTCTCCGTGCATTCCCACGGTTGCTCCCATTACGCAGTCAATTTGCTGTTGTCTTTTTGCCCATTGCTTCGTGATTGCCTTCCGTTCTTTGTTAAGGTCGTCTTGCATTGAGGAGAATGCCTCGACTAGGGCTTCAACTCGCTGACGGAAGCGCGGGCCAGTCAAGTATTGATAGACCATTTCAGCTTTTGTTTGCTGGCCTTCGCTGATGAGCCTCGCGTTATTCACCTGCAAGAGAGTGTTGCGCAGAATAGTGGCGACAGGCAAAAGAGAGCGAGGATGCGTGATCCAAACCCCATCAGTTACATCGAAGGTCTCAATGCCTTCAGGCAGCGCTTGGGAAACAAGCACAGAGATGTCGGCCTTGGCTCTTCTTTGATCTTCACGCAGCTTGACCAGCCAGTTCTGATTCCAGTTTCTTGTGCGTTTGGACTCCCACAGGATTGTCCCGCACATTAGGCCACCGGGGCTGACCACGCGCTGGAGGGCATCGCCGCCGAATTCTCCCTTTGGGACTGGCTCGATTGTGTCGTATGGAAATTTACCTCGGAGCAGGTTTTCCAACTCAAGTTCCTGAACTTCACCCTGCAACTGCTGGGAACCTTGCTCGGCCTTCTGCTTCAGTTCTTCGATCTTCTGCTGCATTGAAGCAATGGTCTGATCCTTTTCCATCACCTTTAGCCGGAGTCCGTCCTCTGCTTCCCGCTTGGCCTGGGAGCGGACTTCGGAAAGTCCCTCCTGCACTCGCGTTTCAACGGTCAATTCCAACTCGCGCTTAGCGTCATCCAGTTCGCGCTGCTTCTTGATTAGCTCAGCTTGCGCCTTCTGGGCTTCGGCCAGCTTCTCGTCGCGGACTTTGAGGACTGCTTGAAGCTCTGACAGCTCCTGGGATTTTGTCTCAAGCTCGGCCGCGTTGGCGAGCTTGGCCTTTTTCGATTCTTCTTCGACGACTCGCGCTCGTTCGGTCTTGAGTTGCTGCGCCACCTGATCTGTGACTTGTTGTTCAAGTGCGCGTTTCTCTTCGACCATCTGGCGTTCTTTGTCGCGCACTTCCTGTTCACGCTGGGCTATCAGCTCATCCTTCAGTTTTAGTTCCTCGATGCTTTTTTGCATCGTGGCGATGGCCTGATCCTTTTCCATCACCTTGAGCTTGTGGCCTTCCTCGGCTTCCTGCTTCGCCTGGGAGCGGACTTCTGTAAGGCTCTCTTGTACGCGAGTCTCTACTGTCAGTTCCAATTCGCGTTTTGCGTCGTCCAACTCGCGTTGCTTCTTGATTAACTCCGCCTGGGCCTTCTGCGCCTCTGCAAGTTTTTCATCGCGCGCTTTGAGAACCTCTTGAAGTTCTGTCAACTCCTGGGCTTTCGTTTCAAGTTCTGCCGCACTGGCGAGCTTGGCTTTTTTCGATTCCTCATCGACTACTCGCGCTCGTTCCGTCTTGAGCTGTTGCGCCACTTGATCGGCGACTTGCTGTCCAAGTCCGCGCTTCTCTTCTGTGACCAGTTTTTCCTTATCGCGCACTGCCTGTTCGCGCTGGGCTATTTCCTCGTCCTTTTGAGACAGCTTCTGTTCAAATTGTTGACGGGTGGCCTCAATCAATGGCGCGGCAAGTGATTCCGTTAAAGGAAAGTCGGTTTTGCACTTCGGGCAGGTAATTGTCAGTTCCGTCATGCGTTGGCCTTTCTGGCGCTCATCTGACGTTGATATTCGTAGCTGATTCGATTTGTGTTCATGTCAGCCTCCAACGAATCTTGAAAACCTCTGTGTTTTGCTGGCCCTGAGCCATGCGCGCTTCAATGTCGGCAATTAACCCGTCGCGGCGGGTTTCGACCTCATCTTGAGCGACGAAGAGATCCTTGCGCTTTTGATTCCGAGTCGTCTGAAGCGTCTTGATTGTTCGCTGATGGATGAGTTTGTCAGCAAGAGACGCGGCGGACGATGAGGCGCGCTTTGTGTCACGAATCTCTTTGTCGAGGTCTTTGATTTCCTGCTCCAGGCCCAGCTTGAGATCTTCACTCCAGCGGTCAAGCTTGGTAACTTCCTGGTCGAGCCAGCGGGTATTGCGCAGACCAACTTCATCAAGAATCTGGCGCTGCTGGGCCTCGATCTGCTCATGCAGGAACGGTAATGGCACAGTGAGAATCGGCTGACTAGCCTCGCCAGGCAGGTCGAATAGCCGCTTACAGGTATCCGGTTGGAGTGGTTCGCCGTCGTCGCGAACGCCGGCGAAAAGGATGTGGTCTTCGACCTCGAAGGCTTCGACGGAGAACTTCGTGCAGAGGAGCCAGCCGGACTGGCCGGTGTGCGCCTCCAGTACGGCGAGCCGCTTGCCGCTTTGACTGAGGTTGAAGCGCAACTCCGCGGGCGGCGTCTCCAAGGCAAGGCACTGTTCCAACACACGCTGCGCAAGCGGGTGGCCGACGCGATAGGTGTTGGCGTCCTCCACATTGCGGCCCATACGATATGGGCCGGGATGGATGACTTCGCCCTTGAATGGGTTCCGTGCGAGTTGAAAGCCGTATCCGGCGGAATCGAATCGTGCGTAAGGAGCTAGGTAAAAGGTGGTCGCGCGCCAGAGTAGTTCCTCAAAGCGGTTGCGAGAGTTCCGCGCTTCGAGACGAACTTTTTCGATCACTTCCTGGTCGAAGTTATTGAGGAGCTGCTCCTGAGCCACGGCCTTGGCTTCGGTAATCTCTGATTCGAGTTCCTGCTGGAGCTGGTCGAACTCGAACACGATCTGCTCGGGAGTCCTGCATCGCTGATAGATGCCGACAATGCGCTTTTCAAAATCCACGCCCGATTGGATGGCTCCAATTACTTCATCTGAGGCTCCAAAGACGCCGTCAAAGAGCTGAAACTTCTGGTCGAGTAGTTGATAGATGCGCACATCGGCGGCATTGGATCGATTGAGAAAGTTGACGACAACCACATCATACTGTTGTCCGTAACGATGGCAACGGCCGATTCGCTGCTCGATGCGCTGCGGATTCCAAGGCATATCGTAGTTGACTACAAGATTGCAGAATTGGAGGTTGATGCCTTCGGCAGCGGCCTCCGTGGCAATCATGATGCTGGCTTCATCGCGGAAATACTCGACGATGGCTGCGCGCTTGTCTGCGGTAGGTGAACCTGTGGCCCGGTCTGTTTTGGCGTTGCGGCTTAGCCAGCCACGATAGATTTCGGCGCTCTTGGCGTCGTTGTTGGTGCCGTTGAAAAGAACCACTTTCCCAGCGAAGTCGGAGGATTCCAGTAGCCGGTATAGATACTCCTGAGTGCGGCGGGACTCCGTAAAGATGATGGCTTTCTGCTGAAGGCTCCCATTGTGCTCGTTGGCACGGGCTTTGTTGGCTGCCTCGAATCCCTTGCGGAGCGCGGTGAGTAGGACCTCTCCCTTCGAGTTCTTGTGAATGCTCTTCGCCAGTTCGTGAAACTCACGGAGCTTCTCTTTTTCGAGGCGCAGTTCTTCACGCTGCTCCGGGGAAAGTTGCTGCGCGGTATTCGTTTGGGCTGGGCCTTCCTCAGGTTCGTCTTCCAGCCATTCGTCTTCGAGTTCCTGAAGCGCCTCGAAATTCTCAGCGAGATCGTCTGGCGGCGCATCGAGAGCCGCTTGGGCCCTCTCGACTGCTTCGAGCTTGTTGGCAAGGCCCAGGAGGGTATCGGAGATGGCATAGGTGGAGGAGGCCAGTAGCTTGCGCAGAATGAGTGTCATCAACTGACGTTGGCTAGCAGGGAGTGCATAGAGCCGCGGCGATTGCAGATATTCGGAGACGGAGGCGTAGAGCCGCTGTTCGTCGTCGTTGGGAATGAATTCCTGAACCAAAGCGTGGCGATTGGTGTAGCTGACGTAAGGGAGCACCTGCCTGCGCAGAGTGCGCTGGCAGATGGGCCGGATGCGCTCTCGAAGTGCGCGATAGTCATCGGGCGTATTCATCCGCGAGAATTGGCTACGGAAGCTCTTAAGGTCTCCGAAGGTGAATTCGTCAATGATGCTGACAAGGCCGTACAGTTCAAGGAGCGAATTCTGAAGCGGCGTCGCTGTGAGAAGCGTCTTCTGCCGGTCAGCGATTGCGCTTTTGATGGCATTAGCAATCTTGTTGCTCGCCTTGTAGACGTTTCGCAGCCGGTGCGCTTCGTCAACGACAACTAGATCCCAAGGCGTTTGTCGAACGTAAGCCTCTTTAGTCCTGGCGAACTGATAAGAGCAAAGAATAATCTTGGCTTGGTCGAATGGATTGAGGTTGCCGCTTTTGATTTCCTCGTTGAAGGTCTTGGATTCGAGGATTGCCGAGGGGAGGAAAAACTTATCTGCGAGTTCTTGTCCCCATTGCTTCCGTAGATTGGCTGGGCAAATGACGATCAATCGACGGCGGCGTTCCGCCCAGCGTTGGGAAAGAAGTATGCCCGCCTCGATGGTCTTGCCGAGGCCGACCTCATCCGCCAGAATCGCTCCCCGCGATAGCGGGGAGCGGAAAGCAAAGAGCGCAGCCTCTACTTGGTGAGGATTCAGGTCCACTTGTGCATCCGCCAAGGCGGACATAAGGCTGTCGATCGACGCTGAGCTGGACCGCTTGCTCAGTTCATGGGCAAAATACCGGGCATGATAAGGCGTTAGGTTCATTTGTTGACTTGCAAACCGCAGCGTAATGACTTTTGCCGGCCTCTCCAGTCTCAATCTGGCAAGGCGACTTATTGCATAACACATTCAAAATCAGTAAATCTACGTTGCATTCCATGATAATGGCTCGGAGTTCAGGCTCATCGGGGATTGGCGTGTTTGGTGGAAAATATGTCAGGTTTCTGGCAAGATTTGCGTCGCCGCGCGGCGTGATTTCGAGCGTTTCAAGTGGGACTGATTGTGAGTAACGATCACGCCAATTTGCAATCTCAACCTACAGACCTCTACAGATCGATACCCAGCTTTTGAAAATGTGGCAATAAAGACTCCCTGTTTTGGAGAATGATGTGGTTGTATCGTGCTCTTCCTACCGGCTCGAACAGCGGAAGCTGCTGATAGAAATAGAGTAGAAGAGCCTCTCGCACTCGCAATGTTAGGAGGCCGCGATCCATTCCGTAATCGACTTCAACGGCACGTTTCTGTCCCTCGGAGAGATGCGGTGCGACCGCCAGTATCACTTCAACGAAACTGTTCCACGCTTTATCCCCCTCGCCGCTTACTCCAAGAAGACCGGACGAATCTGATGCAACGTCAGTGATTCTCGCAAACACAAAATCCCGGAATTCCTTGCGTTCATGACAGTATCCCCGGACATGCCACCGAATACCGTCGAACACTATGGCGTGCGGACTTATGAATCGCTCTGTCGGCCCAGTTCTGCTCATCGACTGATAACGGATCCCGACTCGAATGGTTCTTTTAATCGCGTCAAGAAGCAGGCGTAGAACCTGAACATCGATTTTGCGAGAAGGAAGACGAACCACTCCTGTTGATGGATACCATCCGAGGAAAGTGGCCTCCTTAGGAAGCATTCCTGCTTCGACCTGCCTTATTTGATTCAGAAATGTGAAGGCGTTCGCAGAGTCCATCAATGGACGGAATGACGGCGCAGAAATGTAGGCCTTCTGCTGACGGTCGTAAAGCATATTGCCTGGAGCTAGTTCCTGGTATCTGGCTAAATCCATCGATGCCTGAGGAACCGATATGCCGAAATGTGACGTGAGGTCGGCACGATTCAAACGGCCTTCCCACAGCAGCCTGAATTCTATGAATTCAAGCCGACGCTCCTGTCCCCATTTTGTTGGCCAAATTGAGGTATTTACCTCGTTTTCATCACTGGATGCCGTCATTGCGTCCTCGAAAAATGAGTATACTAACTTGACGGGTATAATTTATATACGTATATTTGGGAGTACATCGAATGTAACCCCCGAGTAACGCAACGAAGAGGTGAGATGGCGAATTCGATCCCAGAACGTCAGAATGCAGAGCCTCAATTGAAGCTTCTGCGTGCGCGTCAGCAACTCTATGTTCACGCGACCACGTTTCTGGTTGTGCAACTCATCCTGACCCTCTTGGTTCCCCTCGCGGGTGCGATATTGGCCGCGTTTCGCCCTGATACCAAACCGTACGTTGCTGCAGCCGCCCTGACAGTATTGTTGCTCGACATACTTTTGTTAGATCGGCAACAAAAGACACTTCTGAAGCGTGCTGCCAAGATTGCGGAGCAATTCGACTGTGCAGTGCTGGAGCTGTCTTGGGACGAATTCACAGTCGGAGAAAAGATCGAGACCGAAGAGATCCATTCCGCTGCGAAGGCGTATGCCAAGGGACATGATGACAAGCTCCTTGTTGACTGGTATCCGCCGGAAGTGGGAACCATACCTCTGTCCATGGCGCGCATCATCTGCCAGCGAACGAATCTGCGTTACGACCGCCGTCTCAGAATGAGCTATGGCAATGTCATCCTAACTGGAGCATCATCGGTTGTTCTGGCCATCTGGATATATGGCCTCGCAAACAATCTCTCAATGACCGCATGGGTACTCACGATGGCACCCGCTGCGCCCGTTCTTGCTTGGGCAGGAAGAGAATTCTATCGGCAGCGGGACACTGCAGAACCACTTGAAAAGCTCCTAAGAGAAGCCAGAAAGTTCTGGGATGAGGCACTCTCAAATGGCTGCGACGAGAGCTATTGCCTGATGAAGTCGCGCGAATTCCAAAACGCCATTTACAGCAGACGCGCGAGTAGTCCACTTGTATTCCCTCTGGTATATCGGATCCGACGTACCTCCTTGGAGGACGAGATGCATGAAGGAGCAGCAGATTTTTTGAGGCAGTATTCGCAGTCAAGGCTTCCACCTCGGAGTTGAAGTGGCACTTCATCGCGCGGCTTTGAGCAACAATTCTCTCAGGCTTTTTGGAGGTCATTATCTCGGCTCTCGGTATTCACGCAAATCATAAGCTACCTCATGCAGCTTTCGCTTCGCTCTGGGATGCGATTCATGTGCCTCTGGACCTTAAGGATAAGCTGCTGAGTCAAGCCATTCTCAATTTCACGGCACGCCCTTTCCTGGACCGTGCTCGTGTTCCTCTGCACGGAATCATCCTGATGACTGGAGTCCCCGGAACAGGAAAGACCTCGTTGGCTAAGGGGTTGGCCGACAGAATTGCCCAGGTACTCACGAAGCAGAAGCTGCACTACCTAGAGGTAGAACCGCACTCGCTGCAAAGTGCCCAACACGGTGAGTCTCAAAAGGCGGTCAAGGAACTTTTCGCTACCACGATCGCTGAGCGCGCGGCCCTTGGGCCGACATTCGTCCTCTTGGACGAAGTCGAGACCTTAGTCGTGGACCGTTCGCGGCTCAGTATGGACGCAAATCCAATCGACGTGCATCGCGCCACCGATGCTGCACTTGTGCAGCTCGACCACCTTGCGGCCACCTATACGAACCTGATATTTGTTGCGACCAGCAATTTCCCAGCGGCGATTGACAGTGCCTTTCGTTCAAGGTGCGATTTGGTCCTTGAGGTGCCGCTTCCGAACGAGCAAGCAATCCGTACCATCATGGTGGATACGATCGAGGCCTTCGCCGTCCATTTCCCCAAAGTCGCTTCTATTATGAGGGGTGCTGATTTTGAAGCTGCCATTCACGCAGCCGTTGGTCTGGACGGTCGCCAGGTAAGGAAGGCGGTCGCTTCTGCATTCACCTTTGACCGAGAGGTAGCGCTCGATCCCAATAAGGTAACGGCTGCCCACCTGCTTAAGGCCTCGAAACTCGCAAAGCGGAAGGAGACCAAATGACCGTTGTTCGACGCACGATCCGCTCCATTCCGTTCCGATCCGCCGATGACACTTGGACTTTCATCGTTGATCTTATCGCTCCAAAATCGGGGAAGGCGCGCGACGAGTTGCTGTCCATCGCCGGCATAGCAAGTTCGATGATTACTGAAACCGTAATGATCGAATCACCGATAGTCATCTATGGATCTGGTCCGCGTCTCCGCATCTATTGTCTCTACGATGAGGACGCAACGAGTGGATCGAAAGCTTCCGAATCTGATCTTTCGTTTGTTCCGACCCAAGACGATTGGAACATGTCTCTTCCTGCGCCGTCCGCGGATCTTGCCTGGGTTGCAAAGGCGCTGAAGGGCAAATCCACTCGCATCACCGCGCGGGATCAGAGTGACAAGGTAGTAGAAGCGGAAGATACCGAAGAGAGTTCTGCTCAGCAAAATCACATTGATAAGGAGGCATTCTTGCGCCTATGAGTACCTCCGTATCCGTAAACACCTACACCTACTCAGTGACGTTTGTTGCTGACAATATCCAACGCACCTTGAAAGACATCATCGTGCAGATCGGTTTGGATCCAACAAAGTACGTAAACGATTGGAAGAGCATCAATCTTGCGATTACCACATGGATGCAGTCAAAGCATCTCAAGACAATCATCCTTGAAATTTTCAACCCGAAAGACGGGAGCCTGGTCGGTCGATGGGATATCGAAATCTCTTATGGGTGGAGCAGTAGCGACACAGGATCGTTCTGGATCGATACCGATCAAATCAAGACAGCAATCAAAAAGTCTGGCGCAGTTCCTTCCTCGTGTGAGTATCAGGTCATGTTCCAGAACTCCCCGGGGTACCCTGCGGTTAATGGCTGGTCGGACGGACAATTCCGATCCACCGATGGTTTCGTCAAACAGAGTCTGGGCAGCACGGTGGAGCATAGTGGATTGGGTGCAAATGCCAGTTACTACAGAAAGAAGGCGTGATGCTATCTGTCGAAGACGCATTCAAGAAGTTCCGTAGTCGGTTAGAACTCAACGAGCAAGAACAGAAGAATGTTTCCAAGCGGCACAATGAAATGCGCGATGAGCTACGTGCAACCTTCGACGTGGAAAGCGATTTTCTTACCGGCTCCTACAAGCGATACACAAAGACGAAGCCACTACAGGATGTCGATTTCCTCTGTGTGCTTGGGGAAAAGGAGCGGTTTCGGCGGAAGGAACACCCATCCAAACTCCTCGATGCCTTCGTAAATGTGCTATCAAAGAAGTACGGTGGGAAAGCTGTTACAAAACATGACCGATCGGTCGAGGTAGACTTCGGCATTGTCGTTGATGCCGAAGACAACACGGATTATCGAGTAGTCAGTATGGAAGCTGTGCCTGCATTCACGCTCAAGGATTATTATGAGATTCCGGACGGGCCTCATAACGATTGGATCAAGACCAATCCAAAAGTACATGAGGAGTTGGCGCTCAACGCTCAGAACAGTTATGACGGACAGTGGAAAGGCATTGTCCGTATTGCCAAGTACTGGAACAACCACAACGGAAAAACGATTCAACCTTCATTCTTGCTGGAGGTTATGGCCCTGGATTGCATGCAGGGTCCGTTCGGCGGAAATTTCTCTGAAGAGTTTCAATTTCTCTTTGCCACGCTTGCCGATCGAATCGACGAGGAGTGGCCCGATCCGGCTGGCCTGGGAACTGCCATTAGCCAGGACATGACGACATCTAAGCGCAACGCGGCGAAGGAAGCATTGAAGAGCGCTGCTAGATCGGCAGGCAACGCCCGGCATCTGACCCGCACCGGGAAAAATGGAGAAGCTCTCCAGGCATGGCGTACTCTGTTTGGGCCAAAGTTTCCACTTTCTTAAAGAAGTTTTAAAGCCATCATGAGCGCTGCCGGCCAAAAGTCGGCGGTCATCTGGTTGGCCGGTTTTCTCGAAAGAGGCTGCCGACAATCGATGTGTTTATAGACTCAGACCGAGGTCAGGGGTGTCTTTGCAACCGGATAGCACATGCGCCTTCTCGCCCAATGAGTGAGCCGAAGATTGGCCCGCTTGCTCAAGAGCGGCTTCGCGCGTGACCGGCTGCGCCTGGCGGTCGTAGAACTGGCCTTGCGCGTCGATATGCAGCCAACTTCCCGCATGGCTTTGCTGGTAGCTCTGGACCTCGCCTGTCTCGCGCTTCCACTCGTAGTCTGACGCTTCCTTTGGAAGTGCTGCTTGGATTGGAGCATTGTGCCGGTGTTCGATGGCGGCAGTGGTGCTGCTGTTATCGGATGAGTGAATAGTCGCTTCTGCATGAATCTGACGGCGAAGTTCCTCTTGCGAATGCTCTCTAGTGTTGGTCATGGGTGGCTCCTTTGCCTGGGTCTGCTGGTTACTGGTCGTCTCGACATGGGCTTTTTGAAGGTCTACGGCTGAGGTCTTTGTCACGTCGGTACTGAGACGTTCACTCAGGACCGCGATGTCATTGGTGTAAATCCGAACGTCTTCGGAAGCGCGGGAAACGGAGATGTAGGCGAAACGGGTGTTGATTAGTTCCGGGTGGACTTTCGTGTCCATATTCACCAATACCCGGTCTGCGGTAAGTCCCTGAGAACTGTGCGAGGTCACGGCATAGCCATGATCGAAGTGCCGCATTTGCGCGGCGTCGAATGCCACAGTGCGCTCTTTCGCGCCGTCCATCTTCACATTGATCTGCTTGCTGTCGATCCGCTCGATGGTTCCCATATCGCGGTTTGAAACAGCAAGCTCGCGGTTGTTGGCAGTGAACTGGATGCGGTCGCCCTGAGCAAAATCGCGGCCTATTTCGCGGTAAGCCGCGATGCCTTGCAGCCGCTTCGGGTCATAGGTCGCTTGCTGGCCGTCCGGCTTCTGGACGGTAATCTGATTCTCTTTGTGGTTAGCGGAGATTACCGTTGCGTAGCTGCCCTTTTCAATGCCGTGTTCCTTGCTGCCCCTCGTGTAGTGGAGCACGTCGTCCGGCTGGTATCGCGCCGCCCAGCTGCGATCAACGCTGGTCATGTCGGATCGCGGCGTGAGCACGTTAATGCTGTGATTCTGCTTGGAAACGGCACCGGATACCTGCAATTCAGTGCGGATCGCATTGTTGATTTCCTGGCGGCTGGCGTTGTCGGGCGAGACGACCAGCGTGTTCTCAGGCGTGGCAACATAATCCTTGGCGATGGCCTCAATGCGCCGGGCATCGTCCGGTATTTGCGTCACGCGGCCCTGTTGTTGCAAGAGCATCAGGCCGATTGCAGTCTCATTCTTCGACAGGTGTTCGACCGCTCGAAGTAGCTCCGGGTCTTTCTGGCGCATGATCTGGTCAAGCAGTGAAGTTTGCATTCCGGCCTGCTGCATCTGCTCGAAGGGTTTTCCTGCATCAACGCTCTGATGCTGGCGAGTGTCGCCGATCAGGAGCACGCGATCTTGCGGCCCAATCTTCTCCATGAACGCCTGCATCTGGCGGGTGCTGGCAAGGCTGGATTCATCGACCATATAGAGGTGGCGGCTGCTTGAATCGCCTCTGAACTGTTCCTGGCCTCCCCGTGCAAGGAAGCCCTGCAAAGTCTCGGCAGCGATGTCAGCATCCCGGAGTTGGGCGGCGGCGCGGCTGGTCGGGGCTAAGCCCTCGACCGCGTAACCGCTGCGCTCTGCGCCCTGACGAATGGCTTCCAAGGTGGTGGTCTTGCCGGTCCCGGCGAGCCCTTGCAAACCGTGTACGCGGTCGTGACTTGTCAGCACTTCCTCAATGGCTCTACGCTGTGCTGGATTGAGGAATTCGCGAGTAGCCGCGTGAGCTGTGGCCGCCTCTTTCGGCATGATCGACTCGACGGTATTTTGTCCGCGTCGCATGTGGCCAACGGTCGCAAGTTCCGCCACGATGGTTTCCCGAGTGGTGAACTGCCGTCCCGTTTCGTGCTTCTGCCCAAGCGCTATTTTGAACTCGCCGGCGTTGTGCCGTTGGTCGAAGTTGTCGCGTACCTGGCTGTAAGTGAGGTCGCCCATGCCGCGCCTCAAGGCGTCGCGCATGATCGCACGTTCGTCAGTTACAGCCTCTCGCTCAAAACTACGATCCTTGGCAAAGGTGACAGCCTCCTGCGCCCGCACACGAGAATCCGGCACACGATTGTGCTCTAGCGATGCGGCACGTTCCCTGGCCTCTGCGACAACCCGGTCGGCCTGGTTGCCAAAGTCAGCCGCTATTTTCCGATGAGCGGCGAGTACCTCGGAAGACGAGAGAATATCCTTTTTGTCGCGTGTGTTGTGGGCGGCAATCTGTGCGGCTTCCGGGCCGCTGAAGCCGCTCTTTGCGACGGCCTCTTCGATCTGCTGGCGGCGCGGGCTGGATGCCTCAAGGTATTCAGGCGTGTAGCCCTTTATGTCCGGCGCGCCGCTCTTGCCGGCCTCGATCTGATAGCCGAGATTGCGAAGCCGGAACGTAAGCTCCGATTGGTAGACAGCGGTTGCGAACTGCTGCGTATCGAAGAATCCGCGTTCCTGTAAAGCGCGAGTGGAACCATCTGCCCGCTCGGTCATATTGAAGATCACGGCGTGGGTATGAAGCTGCGGAGCAGCGTACCCACCGACCGGGCGAGCGGTGTCATGCTCAAACTTTGCGGCAATGAATTTACCGGTGGTTTCTGCGGGATTGTTGCCGCCGATTCGCGCTTGCGTGTACCGCTCCAACTCTGTCAGAGCTATTGTCACGGCCTCTCGGTGAGCCGCACGAACACGGTCGTCGCCACCGACAAGTGCGGTCAACGAAACTGATTTGGGAGCTGAGAACGTAGCGTCCCAGCCGGCTCGATGTTCCACAGGCTTGACGATGGTTCCATCTGCCGTGGTGTACTCCTGCCCGGTACGATGGCGTACCAGTTGTTCGCCGGAATGAGGGTTCTGGCCCTCACTCAACCTAGCAAAATGCTGTGAGTCGATGGCTCCTGCAAGGCCATACCTCTGGGCCATCTGCCCTTGCCATTCTCCAAGAATCGCGTCACCCTGCTTCCAGTAATTCTGCTCGGCAGACATAAACTCTTTTGCATGGTACGTCTGTGCCTGGCCGGAGCTGAGGGGCTTGGAGATGGTGAGCATACGGCCTCTTTATTGCTGAAACGGAAACGACGATTGTGGCTCTTGATCGCCATCGGCCTGAGAGTCATCTTCCCGGACGCCGCAGGTGGTAGGGACGAGGACAAGCTGCTGTTCGACGGGTTCGTCAGGCTGCAATTGCTCGGCCTGGTCGTCATCCTCTTCCGGCTGCCGCCGTGCAATCGTCGCCGCGCTCGGTGGCTCGGCCTCAAGGTCAATCACCGGCTCTCGGCTTTCAGAATTTCTCGGCGCCAGCGTCTTCGGATCGAAGGGCAGTTCATCCTCTCCGCCTTTACGCGGCACGAAACCGGGAGTGGTCAGTGGCAGGTCCATGTACTCGAAGTGGAAGCGGGCCACGTTGTTTCCCAGCTTGAGAAAGGCGTGGCGATTCTCCAGCCCGGAGATTTCCGAATCCATCACAAGGGGTTCAACCTGACGATCCACGCTGAAGTTTCTCCCAGACCGAGAGCCGTCGAAATGGGTTTCTTTCATGCGCTCGATTTCAACCTTTCCAATCGCATTGCTAACCCACTCTGCCGCCTTCGGCTCCGTCGTCTTGAGAAAGATTTTGGTTGCAGGCTGAGACAGCATGACCTCGGCAAGATGGCCGTAGATCACCTCAAGCTGCGCCTTCCCTTGGAAACCGAGCACAAGCGGATTCCTGCTTTTCCGGTTCTCCGTAATCGCCGTGTGGAGTTGGGGAAGACGCTGCAAGCTCGCCAGTTCGTCGAGCACAAACCAGACGGGCGTCTGATTTTCCTGCGGCGCGGTCAAGAGACGCATCACCAAAAGATCGATCCAAAGGCTGTGCAGAGGGCGCAGCGCTTCGCGTTCGGTTGCGCTTGATGTGATGAATATCCAACCGGCGCGGCTCTCGGCCCACTCTGTAGCACTCCATGTTCTGTTGCCCGCCTGCTCCCTGGTCGGCAGCATCCGCAAGCTGTCCGCCACCAGTCCAAGTGAAGCAAGGACGCCGTTGCGTTGCTGCTGCGCGCCCTTGGCAATCATCGCTTCCATCTCGGTTCCGCGCACACGCTGGTCGATCTCCGCCGGGTTCGAAAGCCACGCAACCAACTGCTCCGGCGTCGGCCCTTTGGTGAGGAGATGGGCAAAGATTTTCTGGGGAGTCTCGGTGAAAAACTCGCCCTTCTTGTCGCTGGTCGGCTGGTAGAGAGAGGCCGCAATTGCCTTCGCCTCAGCCCTGCGCCGCAGCTCTTCCGACGGTCCCCAATAGGGGCAGCGGTCGTCGAGTGGGTTCAAAACGATGTCCCCGCGCTTCGCATCATAGAAGCGCTGGATGAACTCGCAGGCCGGGTCGTAGACGATGGCCGCATGGCCCCGGCCCTGAATCTGTCGGAGGATCTGCATGATGAGCGTCGTCTTGCCCGCGCCTGTGTCGCCCATCAGCTCGATGTGTTGTGCCTCGGCCTGAAGCGGTATCCGCATCATCTCTTTTGCCTCGGTAGTTTTGAAGCCGATTCCGTCCCCGTGTACGGTCTTGTTGAACTCCTTGGGGGTAAGCATGACCGGCCCTTTGAGCCGCCGGCCGTACTTCAATTCCTTCCGGCGTGTGATGTCTTTCGCGATGGAAAACGGAAGCTGCGCAAGCAGAGAAAGGAGGCCAAACAACAACGGCAATTTGTAGATGTCCCTGAGCTGTTCGCCTCCATATACGGCATTCCGCAAGTACGTGTGCAGCCGGGCGTCAACATACTTTTGCACGGGGCCGCGATAGAGAACGTCAAGTCCGCGGGCCTGCGCGGCGGCGGAGAGCGCAAGCGGAATCTGCTTGCCCCCAGTGGCCAGAGTTGTCCCCGCCTGCACGTCCGCGTCGGACGCAACTTCGACTCCGACGCTAACACCGGCGGCATCGAGCAACTGATACTTGTCGGCTTTGTCGAAGGCGCCTCCGGCCGCGCTCCGAGCATAAATCGGTGTGTAGAACTGCTGTAGCGGAGTCTGGCCAAAACTGAAACGAAGGTATACAAAGCAACCTGTCAATACGAATGCAAGGAACACCGCGCCGTAGCTGTAGATCGGTGAATGCGGCGGGAAGATGATCGTTTCTTTGCGGCCCCAGTGTGTTGTTGCCATCACGCACGCTCCGCTTCCTGCCGCGCTTCGATGGCCACGGATTTCTTGCGCTTCTTCACTTCCGTCATAATCCCGTCGAAGACTTCAGGCGTGAGCTTCTGCCCGGCAGCGAGCGGCTTCAGGACATTCATCAGCATGAGTCTGATCCCGACGATTTCGCTCAGTTCCGCGCTGGGGGTCAGCTCGCCGCTATCGCGAGTCAGTTCGTCAAGAATGAGACGGCGAATGAATTCGCCGCGATGCTGGCCGCGCCGTTTGGCCAGCGCATCGAATCGTTCGGTTTCGCTGTGGCTGAGCTTCGACGACACATTTGTCAGCCGAAACGAAGTCCGTTGCTCGGCTTTTTGGACCAACGCTTCATCGCTCATAAGTGGCATATTCACCTTCAATCCGTGAGGGATTCTTGGGAATACCTAGGTATCCTCAAGAATTCCTACGCGGTGCAAGTTGTTGAACCTGTTCTGTAGCTTCTAAGAATCCGTACGGATTCCCAGCACGACCCTTGGAGGGATGGAGTGTCAATAATCACCCGGTGCGAAGCACCTTGCCCATTCCACCCCACAATTGAATGGAGGATCATGCCTTCGATACCTGCACAGATTCCGTTGGCTTCACC
>Ga0302320_10010869_pt1 | contig 19363 bp, 18 predicted proteins | sample Bog_T0_3_FD_202130 | JGI IMG/M metagenome (GOLD analysis project Ga0302320, IMG submission 202130) | Peat permafrost microbial communities from Stordalen Mire near Abisko, Sweden - Bog_T0_3 | ecosystem: Environmental > Terrestrial > Soil > Wetlands > Peat | place: Sweden: Abisko, Stordalen Mire... | reverse complement strand
ACGCCAGTCTCCTTCTCCCCGTTCGATGCGAAGAATAGGCGAACGGAGGCCGTCGTCGAACAGGACGGGAATCGCCTCCATGTGATGAAAGGGGCAGTCCGCACGATCGCGGAAGCCTGCGGCCTCCAGCCTCCGGCAATCGAGGCTTTGGAGGCGCGAGTCAGCGATTCGGCCGCCAAGGGCTACCGCACCCTGGCCGTCGCGCGGGGCCCCGAGAACGGGGCGCAAAGCTTGGTGGGCCTGGTGGCTCTCTACGATCCGCCCCGGCCGGACGCAAAGCAGCTCATTGGTGAACTCCGGGACTTGGGCGTTTCGGTAAAAATGCTCACGGGCGACGCGCTCGCGGTGGGGCGAGAGATCGGACAAGGAGTCGGGTTGCCCAATATCCTTCGGGTCTCGGATCTCAAGGCGCTGGATGGCCAGCCGGGCAACAAGGCCGTGGATCTATTGGCCGGAGCCGATGGCTTCGCTGAGGTCTTTCCCGAGGACAAGTATCTCGTGGTTAAGCACCTCCAAGCTGCGGGCCATGTAGCGGGCATGACGGGAGACGGCGTCAACGATGCTCCGGCTCTCCGGCAAGCCGAAGTGGGCATCGCTGTCAGTTCGGCAACCGATGTCGCGAAGGGTGCTGCGAGCGTTGTCCTGACCGAACCAGGCCTCACCAACATCGTGGCCTTGGTCGAGCAGGGTCGGACGATCTACCAGCGCATCCTGACCTGGATCATCAACAAGATCAGTCGCACGATCCTGAAGGCAGCCTTCGTGGCGGTCGCCTATGTCGTAACAGGCAAATTTGTCGTCTCCGCCTTTGCGATGCTGCTGCTGACCTTCATGACGGACTTCGCGAAGATCTCCCTCGCCACTGATCACGTCCAGCCTTCCAAAAAGCCGGAGACGTGGAACATCGGCGGCTTCATCACCGTGTCCGTGGTCCTGGGTCTCGCGATGGTCGCGGAAACCCTACTCCTTCTCTGGATCTGTTGGACCCGATTCGGGTTAGCGACCAACAGTAACGCCCTCTACACCTTCAGCTTCCTCACGCTGCTGTACTTTGCCGTGTTCTCAGTCGTCTCCGCACGGGAACGCCGCTGGTTTTGGACGACGCTGCCCAGCAAGACCTTCATGGCCGCGCTCGTGGCAGACGCGCTCGTTGGCACGGTTCTGACCTTCGTCGGCCTCCCCGGGCTCACGCCTTTGCCGGGCTGGCAAGTGGTCGCGCTTTTCGCCTCAGCCCTGGTCGCCTGCCTGGGCGTGAATGACACCATTAAGGTTCTGATGATCCGGTGGCGGATTCCCAATGCCGTGGCCAGGCAGCCGATCGACCTGACCCCGCAGATCGCAACTCGCGCGTACGAACTCTATGAAAAGCGGGGCCGCAAGGACGGTGGAGCGGTGCAGGACTGGGACCAGGCAGCGCAGGAGATTCGACACGACAAACCCAAAAAATGAACGGCCACGAATCCCGCGACCGGAATCACCTTTAACTATGAAGATCAACTCAAAGGATTTCCGCGTCCGGCCCGGCCAAACCGTCAAACTCCAGAAATGGCCAACCCTCGTTAAGCCTTTCTTCAAATCCCAGAAGCGCTATCACGAACTCCGCGCAAAACACGTGGCGCACCTGAGCAAACTGCAACGGCTCCACTGGGCGTCGAACCGCTATGCGCTCCTCTTGATCTTCCAGGGGATGGACGCGGCCGGCAAGGACGGCGCAATTCAGCATGTCATGTCGGGTGTCAATCCGCAGGGCTGCCAAGTCTTCAGCTTCAAACAGCCCAGCGCCGACGAACTGGAACACGATTTTCTCTGGCGTACCACCCGACGGCTTCCCGAACGCGGGCAGATCGGGATCTTTAACCGCTCCTACTACGAGGAGGTGCTGATCGTCCGAGTGCATCCGGAGATTCTCCTGAATCAGGGGCTGCCCGAAGCCTTGCGAGATACGAAGACCCTCTGGAAGGACCGATATCGCTCCATTGTGGATCTGGAGAAGCATCTCCACCGCAACGGAACCCTCATCCTGAAATTCTTCCTCCATCTCTCCAAGCGGGAACAGCGCAAACGGTTTCTGGAACGTATCGATGAGCCGGACCACAACTGGAAATTCAGCCGATCCGATGTTCAGGAGAGAGCCTATTGGAAGGACTACACCAAGGCCTATGAGGAATGCCTGACGGCGACGAGCAGCCCCCACGCCCCTTGGCACGTCATTCCCGCCGATAACAAGGAGAATGCCCGACTGATCGTTTCCCAAACCATTCTCGACACCCTGGGGCGCCTGAAAATGGCCTATCCCAAGACGACCGCCAAACGGAAGCGGGAGCTTAAAGCGATCCGCAGCCGCCTGTAACAGTCGCGTGCGCTGAACCGGTTTCACGCGTCTCAGGAGATTGATCGATGGAAGCCCCGCAAAAGCCCAAACGGCCACCCGTGTTCGAGAAGGTGTGGATGCAAGTTCTCGTTGTCGTTTTGCTGGCCCTGGTCGGTTTCCTCTTCTTCATCCTTTCGAAGCGGTGGCTCTTCGTGGGCGCTCGCCGTTGAACACAGAATAGCAACCGCGAAAGCGCCTCTGAGACGACCCTCGGGAGGGTAAGGCCCCATAGACGACCAGAGGTCGGACCGTGTAGCATTCATTCGTGAAGAAATGCTCAAGCCCAGGGCGGCCACGCGCGCCGGCTTCCGCCGCCTCGGACGCGCTCCGAAGGCTCAAAAAGCATGTACGCGAATTGCGAGCGCTGCTGATCGAAGCCGGCTCCATTCTCGACCACCTGCTGCGCGATCCCTCAGCTGAAATTATCCGCCGGCTGTGCTCCCGCTATTACATCCTGCAGGAGTATTTCGTCATGCGGTACACCGAGGCGCGCAGCTGCGCGGTTGCTGCCTTGGGAACCGTCCAAGCGGCCCTCTCATTCCCTCTTTAGCCGCAGGATAAGCGGTCGATCGGCGAACGTTCGCCAAGCGCGACTGCGCATCACCCAATTCGCCTCGGCCAACTGACCTGACACGCATCGACGGACCGCAAAAGGTCGTGCCTTAGCTCCCATCGTTCAAATGAGTCCGGAAAATGGACCGGGACTCACATTCAACCGGAAGCTCGCGCCCTCTTCAGCGGTGGGCGCCCCCAGCAAACGCGCCGGCCTGCTTGGTGAACTGTTTCTCCAAGCTGCCGCATACCAGCTCGCACAGCTTGAAGATCGAAGGATCGGCGATCGAGTAGAACACCTGGAGCCCTTCCTTTCGCCGGGCCAGGACATTGGCCTGGGTGAGGGTTTGCAAGTGACGCGAGACATTGGTCTGCGTGCCGCCGGCTACTTCGACCAGCGCGCTGACGTTCATCTCGCCGTCAAAGAGGGCATGAACCAGCCGCAGCCGCATCGGCTCCGAAAGCACTGCAAAGCGTCGGGCGACCAACTCCAGCGCAGCCTCGGAGAGGGGAGCACGTTTATCCATGCGCATACTGGAACAAAGGCTTGACATGATCACAAGTAGATGCGTATATGCGCATATAAAGTCAATCAGAATATGAAAATCGAATCCCTCATCCGCCTCATGGCCGGCAGCCTGGTTCTTCTGGGGGTTGCTCTGACCTATTTTGTGAGCCCTTGGTGGCTCCTCCTACCGACCTTCGTGGGTGCGAATCTGACCCAGTCGGCACTCACTGGTTTCTGTCCACCCTCCCTTCTCCTCAGCAAACTCGGATGGCTGGACAAAGACGGCATTATCCACTGGGGCGGAGCCAAGTAACGTCACGGGAAACCGCCATGAACTCCTCTCTAGGCCGGGTCCTGATGATTGTCGGAGGTGCCACCGCCCTGGGTGCCGCGATGGGCTATTTCGGCCAGTGTTCCTCCGGCACCTGCCCCCTGACCTCCACCTGGTGGCGCGGTGCCCTCTACGGGGCTGCTATCGGCCTCCTGGTCGCCTTCGGCTCACGCACCCCCTGATTACCATGTCCTTCGCACCCTTTCGCCTCCTGTTCGCCAGCGCGGCCTTTGTCGCCGTCGCCTCCTGGGCCAGCGCCGCGGAGCCCTGGACCCTCGACCGCGCGGTGACCTACGCGCTGGCACACAGTCCGGATGCCCAAGTTGCCCGCGCCCGCGTCGAGGGCGCCCAAGCGCTCGTGCAGCAGGCCCAGAGCGCCTGGTATCCCCAACTTGCCGTGAGCGGGCGCTACACGGACACCAACAACCCCATGATGGCCTTTGGCTCCATCTTGAATCAGCGGGCCTTCAATTTCGGTTTGGATTTCAACCACCCCGGCCAGATCGACAATCTGGATGCCGCCGGAACGGTCGCGTACAACCTTTATAGCGGTGGCAAAGCCTCCGCCGGCCGCGAAGCCGCCCGGGCAGGTGCCCAAGCCGCCGCTTATGATCTTAACGCCGCCCGCCATGAACTGGCCGCCGAGGTGGTGAAGGCCGTCTTAAACCTTCAGAAAGCCCGGGAAGCAGTCGGAGCCGTGGAAGGAGGGGTGAAAGCCTACGAAGCGGCCGTTTCGGTCGCCCAAGCCCGCTTTGATGCCGGCCAGCTGCTCAAAGCGGATCTCCTCAGCCTCAAGGTTCAGTTGGCCCAGACCCGGGAGACCCTCTCCTCCGCCCGTCACGGAACGGCCCTGGCCGAACGAGCGTTCGACTTCGTGTTGGGCCTAGACGCCACCGATTCACCGGTGGAGCTTGCGTCGAGCGATCCTTCGCTCGCCCAGCTCACGGCTCCGGACACCCGGGACTACTCTCAGCGGCCCGAACTGCTGGGACTCGACGCCCGCCAACATGCCGCCGAAGCCATGGTCGAAGGCGCTCGCAGCGGCCATCGGCCCTCCGTGAACGCATTCGCGAGCTACCAATACGACCACGGCTGGCAGCTCAACCGCGGCGCCGATAGCTGGCTGGCCGGCGTATCGGTCGATGTGAACCTCTTCGACGGCGGGCAGACCTCCGGAAAGATACGCCAAGCCGCAGCGGAACTGCTTCAGGTTAAGGAACTTAGGCGCAAGGCCGAACTCGGCATTGGGCTCGAAGTCGAGCAGGCCCGACTTGCCCATGACGACGCAGTGGAACGGCTCGCCGTCACGGCGAGCGTCGTCGAGCAAGCCGAGGAAAGCGCCTCGCTTACCCAAGCACGTTTTCAAAAGGAGGCACTACTCACGGCCGACCTCATTGGCGCCGAAAGCCGGCTTATTGAGGCCCGACTCCGCCGCACCGTGGCCGCCTCCGACGAACGCATGGCGGTCGTCGATCTGCGGCGGGCCCTAGGATTCGACCCCCTGCCGCAACCCTAACTTTACTCCCATGAAATCGATTCTCCCTCTTTCTGCCGCGTTTGCCCTGGCGCTCCTTGCCGGGTGCGGTCGCCCGGCGCCCGATGCCAGTGCCGGTCCGTCCCTCCCGCCGCTCAAGGTGCAGGTCGCCCTCGTCCATCTGGAGACCGTGCCCGTTCTGACCGAGATCACCGGGACCGTCCATGCCGCTGAGCGGGCCCAATTGGCCGCCAAAGTCATGGGATCGATTGAGACCATGCCCTTCACGCTCGGCCAACGGGTGAAGCGCGGCGACACCCTGGTGACCATCAGCGCCGGCGAAATCAACGCCCGGGTGGCCCAAGCCGAGTCTAAATTCAACCAGGCTAGCCGCGACCTGGCGCGGGAGCGGGAACTCCTTCCCAAAGGGGCCAGCACGGCCACGATGGTCAAAGATCTCGAAGACCGCTGTGCCGGCGACGAAGCCATGCTACAAGAAGCTAAGGTGATGCTCAGCTATGCCTCCCTCCAAGCCCCCTTCGATGGGGTCATCACGCAGAAATTTGCCAATGTCGGCGATCTGGCGTCACCCGGACTTCCCTTGGTCGCCATCGAGGGTTCGAACGGCTTTGAGGTGCAGGCCGGCGTACCCGATTCATTGGCCGGCGACCTGAGTGTGGGAAAGCTAGTTGTGGTTCAAACACCCACCGAAGGCGTCGCCTTCTCAGGAAAGGTGAGCGAGATCTCCTCTGCGGCCGATGCCAACGCTCATACGGTGGCCGTGAAGATCACCGTGCCCGACAGTGTAGCCGTTCGTTCCGGCCAATTTGTCAGAATTCAAGTTCCCGGCGCGCCGATCCGGGCGCTCTTGGCGCCTTTGGCTTCGGTCACGACCTTGGGCCAGATGGAACGGGTCTTTGTCGTAGGCCCCGACAAACGAGCGGTGCTCCGGTTGGTCACGACCGGAGCCCGGCGCGGCAATCAGGTTGAAATCCTCTCCGGCCTCGATGACGGGGACCGGGTGATCCTGGTCCAGCCGGCTGGTATGCAGGAAGGCCAATTGCTGGAGATTCAGCCGTGAAAGCCCCTCCCTCGTCCCCCTTCAACGAGCCGGCCCGCTATGGCTTTGCCGGCCGAATGGCGTCGCTCTTTATCGACTCGAAGCTGACGCCCATCCTGATCGCAGCGTCCCTGCTCCTAGGTGTCTTTGCCGTCCTCCTCCTCCCCCGCGAAGAGGAGCCCCAGATCAAGGTGCCGATGATCGATGTCATGGTCGCCATGCCGGGGGCCACCGCCCACGAGATCGAGAACCGCGTCACCCGACCCATGGAGATGCTCCTTTGGGAGATTCCCGGGGTCGAATACCTCTATTCCACGGCGAGCCCCGGCGCCGACATGACGATCGTCCGCTTCAAGGTCGGTATTGACCCGGAAGCGGCCCTGGTCCGTCTCAACCAGAAGCTCCAGGCCAATCTTGATCGCATGCCCATTGGGGTCCTGCCTCCGCTGATCAAGTCGCGGACGATCGACGACGTGCCGATTCTGGCCCTCACTTTTCACAGTTCCCGGTACGACCACGCGACCCTCCGTCAACTGGCGGTGCAGGTCGAGGGCACCATCAAGGCTCTGCCACAGGTCGCGGAAACCACGGTCATCGGGGGTCAGCCCCGCTCGATCCGGGTGCTCCTCGATCCGCAGCGCCTGGCTTCCCGCAATCTTAGCCCGAGCGTCTTGGTCCCGATGCTCCAACAGGCCAACGCCCAGGCGCAGACGGGCTCCCAAGCCTTCGCCAATCGCGAGACCCTGCTGCAGACCGGCGACTTTTTCAGGAACGCCAAGGATGTCGGAGCCGTCGTCGTCGGCGTATACGACGGCAAGCCGATCTACCTGCGCGAGGTCGCCAAAATTGTCGATCAGCCCGCTGATCCCTCGGATTATGTCCTCTTCGGCCACGGCGGAAGCGTCCCGAGCGAGGAAGCCGCCGTTACGCTCAGCATTGCCAAACGCCCCGGCGCCAACGCCGTGGATGTCGTCAAAGAGGTGGTCGCCAAAGTGGATGGCCTCCGCGGCAACCTCATCCCAGCCGACATCGGCGTCTCAGTCACCCGCGACTACGGAGCGACCGCCCGCGACAAATCCAACGAACTGCTGCTCCACATGGGACTGGCCGTCTTCGGCGTCGCGATTCTGATTCTGATCTTCCTCGGTTGGCGCGAATCCCTGGTGGTTCTCCTGGCGATTCCAGTGACGCTGGGCCTCACGCTCCTCGTCTTCTATCTCTATGGTTACACGCTCAACCGGATCACGCTCTTTGCGCTCATCTTCTCGATCGGCATCCTCGTGGATGACGCAATCGTAGTGGTCGAAAACATTGTCCGCCACATGGGTCTGCCCAGTTGCCGGCGCAAGCGCCTGCTCCAGATCGCAGTCGAGGCCGTCGACGAGGTAGGAAACCCCACTATCCTGGCGACCTGGGCCGTGATCGCGGCGGTCCTGCCGATGGCCTTCGTCAGCGGACTGATGGGGCCCTACATGCGCCCGATCCCGATCGGATCGAGTGCGGCGATGCTCTTCTCGCTCCTGGTCGCCTTCGCCGTCACCCCTTGGGCGGCACTGAAGATACTCCGGGGCCACGCCTCGAAGCCAGCTCAAGCCGCCGCGTTCATCGATTCGCCGCTGACCGAGGAAGAGGAGGCAGCCGAAGAAGCGACTCCGGATACCTGGTTCACGCGGCTCTACCAACGGGCAATGCGGCCCCTCCTGGACCACCGCGCCTGGCGCTGGGGATTCCTGCTCATCGTCGCCGCCGCGACGGTCGGAGCGATGGGGCTCGTCGGCATCGGGGCCGTCAAAGTGAAGATGTTGCCCTTCGACAACAAATCCGAGTTCCAGGTGATCCTGAACATGCCGCAAGGCAGCACGCTCGAACAGACCGCCCGGGTTGCCCGCGAGATGGCGGCGGCGATCCGCTCCGAACCGGAAGTCCGCGACTACGAGGTCTACGCGGGCACCGCCTCGCCATTCAATTTCAATGGGCTGGTTCGGCATTACTTCCTCCGCCGGGGACCAAGTGTCGCCGATCTTCAGGTAAATCTCCTCCCCAAGGACGAACGCCGCGCCCAGAGCCACGAGATCGCCAAACGCGTACGCCCCGCATTGGCCGCCATCGCGGCCAAATATGGCGCGGCAGTCGCCGTTGCTGAGGTTCCGCCAGGCCCCCCGGTTCTCCAGACCCTGGTTGCCGAAATCTATGCGCCGGACGAGGCCTCCCGTCTCAAGCTCGCGACCCAGGTGCGTGAAATCTTCCGCTCCACTCCGGGGGTCGTTGACGTCGATTGGTATGTGGAGGCCGAACAACCGAAGACCCTTTTGCACATCGATCAGGCCAAGGCCGCCCTGCAAGGAGTGACCGAAGCCGCCATCACACGCACGGTCCAGATGGCAGCGCAGGGCTATCCTGTGACCCTGATGCACCTGCCCAATGCCCGCGAGCCCGTCAACGTGGTGCTGGAACTGCCGCGCGCGCTCCGCGCCCGCCCCGACGATCTGCTTGCGCTGCCTATGCGCTCAGAGATGAACCCCCAGGCGCCGCTCATCCCCCTGCGCGAACTGGTTACCCTCGAAACGGTGCCGAGCGAGCGGAATATCTACCATAAGAACCTGCAAAATGTAACCTACGTGACAGGCGATGTGGCCGGCGTGATCGAGAGTCCTGTTTATGCGATCCTCAAGATGAATCACGCCCTGGCGCAGCTCGACGGACGCGCTTACGGTGGCACCCAGGAGAGCGTCAAGGTGTACAATTCGACAATGCCCTCCGATGACCGCGAGCCGGCAATGAAATGGGATGGTGAGTGGCAGGTGACGATTGAGGTCTTCCGCGACCTGGGCCTCGCGTTTGGCGCCGTGCTGATTTTAATCTATATGCTTATGGTCGGCTGGTTCAAAAACTACACCACGCCGCTCATTGTGATGACGGTCATTCCGTTTTCACTGGTCGGCATCCTGCCAGCCCACGCGATCATGGGCGCTTTCTTCACCGCCACCTCGATGATCGGGTTCATGGCCGGCGCCGGCATCGTCGTGAGGAACTCGATCATCCTGGTCGATTTTATCGAACTGAGACTAAGCCACGGCCGGCCCTTGCGCGACGCCTGCATCGAATCCGGAGCGGTCCGCTTCCGGCCTATGATGCTGACCGCCTTCGCCGTGGTGGTGGGGGGACTCGTGATCCTCTCCGATCCGATCTTCCAGGGTTTGGCCATTTCACTTCTCTTCGGTGCCATCGCCTCGCTGCTGATTAGTCCCCTTGCCGTGCCGCTCATCTATTACGTCGTGCATGCCCGCGCCCATGCGGGTCCAAAGGCGCCTGCCACTCCGCCCTCGAATAAGTGCGAAGTCACGCCATGAATCCGCTCCTCTTCATTCCCGTCATCGGCGCCGTGTTCCTTATCGTCCGAATGATCCTTAAAAGCCGCCCCGCCATGTCCCCTCAAGAAGCCGCTGCTGCCATCGAAACAGGAACTGCTGTACTCGTTGATGTACGCGAGCCGGCCGAATGGAACGGTGGCGTGGCTCGGGTTGCCGCTCTCCTTCCGCTCAGCGATTTGCGCGGCCCGCGCAAACGCTGGGCGCCTTTCCTAGAGAAGCACCGAAGCAAGCGCATCCTGCTCTATTGCCAGTCCGGGATGCGTTCAGGGATGGCCGCATCGATTCTCAAGAAAGAGGGATTCGAAGCCGACAACATGGGCACCTTCTCAAATTGGCACGCGAACGGACTGCCGGTGCGCACACCATAGAAGTCCCTTCTGCTCACCCGGACAATTTCTCAGTTCCAACCTCAAAACAAACTAGCATGAAAACTAACATTGGTTCAATCGATCGGGTCATTCGCATTATCGCAGGCGTCGGCATCCTCGGTGCCGGCTATTACTTCAAGAGCTGGTGGGGCCTTGTTGGCATCGTCCCGCTCCTCACCGCCTTCGTCGGATTTTGCCCTGCCTATGTCCCCTTCGGACTCAGCACATGCAGCGTGAAGAACGATCTTTCCAGCCAACGACGCCACTGATCCGCGGTCTCGTATTCCACCTGTTCCGATGAGCATCCTGACCCTGGCGCGACTGCAATTCGCCTTCACGGCCGCCTTCCACTATCTCTATCCGCCGCTCAGCATCGGCTTGGGCCTGTTGCTGGTGATTGTGGAAGGGCTGTGGCTTGCGACCAAGAAGCCGCTCTACCATCAGATGGCGCGGTTCTGGACGAAGGTGTTTGCGCTGACCTTCGCGATCGGCGTCGCCACGGGTCTAGTAATGGAATTCGAGTTCGGAACCAATTGGGCGACCTACTCGCGGTACGTGGGGGACGTGTTCGGGAGCGCGCTCGCCGCCGAAGGGATCTTCGCTTTCTTCCTCGAATCCGGGTTTCTGGCCGTGCTTCTCTTCGGCTGGGATAAGGTGGGGCCGAAAGTGCATTTTCTTGCGGCGTGTATGGTCGCCTTCGGAGCCCATTTCAGCGCCATTTGGATCGTGGTGGCAAACTCTTGGATGCAGACGCCCGCCGGGTTTCATATCGTCGGTGAGGGGCTCAAGGCCCGGGCGGAGATCACCGATTTCTGGGCGATGGTGTTCAATCCGTCGTCCATGGACCGGCTGGCACATACGGTCTTTGCTGCCTGGCAAGCCGGAGCCTGGCTTATGGTGAGTGTCGGTGCCTTTTATCTCCTGCGCAGGCGCCACCGGGACTTCGCGCTCGCCTCGGTCAAGATCGGCGTGGTCGTCGCCTTGGTCGGAGCGATCCTGTCCTTAGCCAGCGGCCACCACAGCGCCGAAGGTGTAGCGGTCAACCAACCGGCCAAGCTCGCGGCCTTCGAGGGCCTGTGGGAGACCGGTCCCCGGGCGCCTCTTCATCTATTTGGCTGGGTGGATGCCGCGAACGAGCGAACCCGGGGGGTGGCACTCCCGGGCATGCTGAGCTGGCTCGCCCATGGTAGCGCCGACGCTCCCGTGACGGGGTTGCGCGACGTTCCGAAGGACGAACGTCCCCCGGTAAACTTCACCTTCCAGCTCTTTCACCTGATGGTGGCCGTAGGCTTTGCCATGATTGGACTTGGCCTTTGGACCGTCTGGGTGTGGTGGCGGGGGCGCCTCGACCACTCGCGCCTGCTCTTGTGGCTCCTCACATTTTCAGTTCTCGGACCGCAGATCGCAAACCAGGCCGGCTGGTGGGTCGCCGAAGTGGGTCGTCAGCCGTGGATCGTCTATAAGCTCCTCCGCACTTCGGACGCCCTCTCCAAGGTGGTGGCCGCCAATCAGATCGTCGCCTCGATGATTATGTTTATGTCCATCTACGCCCTGCTGTTCGCCGTCTTTGTGTTTCTGCTCAACGAGAAAATCAAGCACGGCCCGGACGAGGCTGACTTGGTGCCCACCGGCAAACTGGGTACGGGCCTGGCCACGGGCGAAGGAGGTGCCACATGAATTACGGAACCCTCGATCTCAACACGGTCTGGTTCGTTATCGTCGGCGCTTTGTTCACCGGCTACGTGATGCTTGACGGATTCGACCTTGGGGTTGGCATCCTACACCTCTTCGCGGCCAAGAAGGACGAGGAACGCCGGGTCTTTCTGAATGCCATCGGTCCGGTCTGGGATGGCAATGAAGTCTGGCTCGTCACCGGTGGTGGCGCGCTCTTCGCCGCGTTTCCCAACGTCTACGCTACCGTTTTTTCTGGGTTTTATCTGGCCTTCATGGCCTTGCTTTGCGCCCTGATCTTCCGAGCCGTGGCGATCGAGTTTCGGAGCAAGCATGCATCTCCGCGCTGGCGTTGTTTCTGGGATCGTAGCTTTGCGATCGGCAGTTTGTTTTCGAGCCTCCTGATTGGCGTCGCGATGGGGAACATCGCCTGGGGAGTGCCCTTGGACAAGAACGGTGAATTTGCCGGCGGATTCTTAGGCATGCTGCATCCCTATGCGCTGCTCATGGGCGTCACCACGGTGGCGCTGTTTTCGATGCACGGCGCCATCTATCTCGTGCTCAAGACCGAGGGCGCCCTTCAGACCCAGGTGAGACGTTGGGTCAATCCCCTCATCATCACCTTTATCCTCTGTTATGTGATCGTGTCACTGGCGACCCTCCTCTACGTGCCCCACGTCACCGAGGCCTTTCGTAATGAACCCTGGTTTTTCGCTATCGCCGTCTCGGTTGTTCTCCTGATCGCGAACATACCTCGTGAGGTAAACCACGGACGCGAGTTTCTCGCGTTCCTTTCCTCCTGCGGTGCGATGATTGGCCTGATGGCGATCTTCGGCGTCGGCAGCTACCCGAACCTCGTCTTCAGCTTGCCCCATCCCGAGTACAGCCTGACGGCGTTTAATGCCGCCTCTTCGCGAAAGACCCTCGGGGTCATGTTCACCATCGCCCTGATCGGCGTGCCTGTCGTCTTAGCCTACAGCGCCAGCATCTATTGGATCTTCCGCGGGAAGGTCCAGCTGAACAAGACGAGCTACTGATCCCTGCTGTACCCTGGTCCATTCCATCATGTCCATTGCTCCCGAGACTTCCCTGCGTTTCATCATTGTCGGCGGCGTGGCCGCCGGCGCCTCCGCGGCGGCCCGAGCCCGCCGGCTCGACGAGCGCGCGTCGATCACGGTGATCGAACGCGGCCCCGATGTCTCGTTCGCGAACTGCGGGCTGCCGTATTTCGTCGGCGGCGAGATCAAGCAGCGCGACGCCCTTGCTATCCAGACGCCCCAGACATTGAAAGCCCTGCTCAATCTGGAGGTGCGGACGAGCACGGAGGTGGTCGCCATAGACCGGGCCGCAAAACGGGTCGAGGTGCGCAATCTGGCATCCGGAACGAACGAATGGCTGCCTTACGACCGGCTTTTGCTCGCACCTGGAGCCGTGCCCATTCGCCCCAGCCTGCCAGGGATCGACGACCCTCGGATTCTTACCCTGCGCTCGCTCCAAGACATGGACCGGATCAAAGCCGCCGCCAGCTCCGCCCAACGGGTCGCAATCATTGGCGCAGGATTCATTGGCCTTGAGATGGCTGAACAGCTGACCCGTCTCGGGAAGTCGGTCACTTTAATCGAGCAACTCGATCAGGTGCTGCCGCCGCTCGACCCGCTGATGACCCGGCTGATCGAAGACGAACTTCACCGGCACAAGGTTGAACTTATTCTTAGCGATGGCCTCACCGGTTTTGAGGCGAGCGGTACGGAGATTCGCTGCCGACTGGCCTCGGGCCGCGAGATTGTGACCGACTCCGTTGTCCTCAGCATCGGCGTTCGCCCCGACACGTCCCTGGCGAAGGCCACGGGGCTGAGCCTCGGAGCCCGCGGGCACATCCGGGTGAATGGATTCATGCAGACCAGCGATCCGGCGATCTATGCGGCCGGCGACGCGGTTGAGGTCGAAGACCTGGTCTCTCACGAGCCCGTGGCGGTGCCGCTCGGCGGACCGGCCAACCGCCAAGGCCGGCTGGCGGCCGATCATATCTTTAGGCCCGCCGGCTCAGTGCGGGCCTACCCGGGTTCCTTGGGAACGGCTATTGTCCGAGTGTTCGATGTTGCAGCGGGTCTGACCGGCTGGACGGAAAAGCGGCTCCGCGCAGCCGGCAGGGCCTATCGCACGGTAACGGTCAATGACAACGATCACGCCAGCTATTTCCCCGGGGCCAAGCCTATCCTCTTCAAACTGCTCTGGGACCCCGGGACAGGAAGGGTGCTCGGCGCCCAGGTGGTGGGGTTGGGAGGCGTGGACAAGCGGATCGATGTCATCGCCACCGCCATTACCGGAGAACTGACGATCGACGATCTCGCCGAACTCGAACTCGCCTATGCTCCCCCGTTTGGAGCAGCCAAAGATATTGTGAACCTGGCCGGATTTGCGGCGTGCAACACCCGCGATGGGCTGGTCATCCCGGTTGATGTGTTGCCCGATGATCCCGCTGTGCAGGTGCTCGATGTCCGCCCCCCACCGCTCGTGCAGGCACATCCGATACCGCATACGGGTGTCATCAATATCCCGCTCGCCCAACTGCGCAGCCGATGGGGAGAACTTGACCGGACTCGGCCCGTCGTGACGGTCTGCGCCCTGGGTAAGACGGCGTATTTCGCGGCGCGCATTCTTGCACAGAATGGCTTCAATGTATCCTCTCTCACGGGTGGCATTCGAGCGCACTTTGATCCGAGAAGCCCAGCAAAGCTGCCAACCACCTAAAGTCGCGATGGATGCCGTCGAACCGCGGGCCTCAGATCGGTACCAAATAGTGACTTGTCGCAGAGGTTGAACCGATGAGCACGAATTTCTGGGATGAACGCTACGCAAAGCCCACGTTCATCTATGGAACGGAACCGAACGATTTTGTCGCCGCCATGGCTGACCGCATTCCTGCTGGACCGGTTCTCTGCCTGGCGGAAGGCGAGGGACGAAATGCGGTGTTTCTCGCCCAGCGCGGCCACGCGGTGACGGCGGTGGATGCCTCTGCCACCGGCCTTGCAAAAGCCCAGGCCCTGGCGATGGCCCGAGGCGTAACGATCGACACGAAAGTCGTTGATTTGGCTGACTACCGAATCGAACCGGATTCATGGGCGGGGATTGTCGCAACCTGGGCGCACCTTCCGCCGGCTCTACGACGGGTCGTTCACGCGCAAGTGGTGGGCGGCTTGCGCCCCGGCGGAGTCTTCATGCTCGAAGCCTACACACCCGCTCAGCTAAACTTTGGCACAGGCGGACCGAAGGAAGCGGCGCTGTGCATGACCCTGGAAGGTCTGAAAGAGGAACTCCAAGGCCTCATTTTTCTGGTGGGTCGTGAGTGCGAGCGTGAAGTCCATGAAGGGACCCACCACACTGGCAAAGGCGCTGTAGTCCAGGTGTGCGCACAGCACCCCTGACCCATTGCCTTCAGATGCTCAGCTTAATGTGAACCCACCCCTCCCGGTCGGACGCAAGGAAAATTCCCTTTTTCTACGACCTCCAGGAATTTGCCAAGCGATGGGCTAAGGCTTCGCCCGCGGACCCGTTGCAGATGCAAAGGACGCAGGATCGACAAATCCTTTACCGGAATGATTCTCAGGGACCCCGCCTGCACTTCGAGCGAAACGATGAGGCGTGAGACAATCGCGACCCCCATGCCCGCCGCGACCGCGTTCTTAATCGCCTCGGGGCTCGCGAGCGACAGGAGAGGTTTCACTGTAATTCCCTTTCGGTGCAGCGCCCGCTCGACGACAGCCCGAGTGCCAGAACCCTCCTCTCGCAGGAGGATCGGCTCGCGGCACATCTCGCGGGCGGTCACGACGCCCTTTTTCAACAGGGGATGATCGGGCGGAGCAATAGGAACCAGCACATCTTGGAAGAACACTGTCGATTCCAGTTCTTCCGCCTCCAAAGGCCCCTCCGTCAGGCCCACTTCAATGGTCCCGGCCAAAAGAGCCTGATGCACGTGCTCGGTGTTGCCGATCTCCACTTGCAGTTCGATCCCAGGATACCGGCGGTGGAACTCTGCGAGCATGCCGGGGAGAAGATAGCCGCCGATGGTGAGGCTCGCCCCCACAGTGAGCCGACCGCGCTTAAGTCCACGATACTCCTCGATCGCGCGGGCCGCGTCCTTCTCCAACGTCTGCCAGCGAGAGGCGTAGCCTGCCAGAATTCCGCCGGCCTCGGTGAGCCGGCAGCCCCGCGGAAGCCGATCTAAGAGTCGGACCCCCAGTTCGGTCTCAAGTTCGGCGATCTGCCGGGAGACGGCCGGTTGGCTCACCCGTACTGCCGCAGCCGCTCCGCTGATACTTCCGGCCTGGGCAACCGCCTGAAAGAGGGCGAGATGGTTTCGATTCACGATATGCTTATATAGCATGGCTGCCATATAAACAATGTCTTTGTGGCATCTCAATAAAGCGAGTATTCTTGAAGAGTCATGAACGCCACACCACCAGCGGAAGTCCGCGAACTGGCTCAATCACAGGCTTCGGTGACCCTCCCTGGGCACCGCGCCCGGGTCATTGCGCTCATTGCGGTGGCGAGCGGTTTGATTCTCTGGGCTACGCCGCCGACCGCGCTCGTCGCCGGCATCCTCTTCGCTCTCTTGATCGGGCATCCGTTTGCCCATTGGAACCACAAGGTCACCAAATGGCTTCTTCAGATTTGCGTGGTCCTCCTCGGCTTTGGCATGAACTTGCCGGCGGTACTTCGGCTGGGATTTGACGGTTCGTTGTTCGCCGCCACGACTATCGGCACTACGTTGCTGCTCGGCCGCTGGCTCGGCCACCGGTTGGCGTTGGACTCAAAAACCAGCCTCCTGGTTTCAGCCGGAACGGCCATCTGCGGCGGCTCGGCGATTGCTGCCGTTAGTTCGGTCATCGGTGCCTCGGAGGCCGAAATCGCAGTGTCCATCGGGACGATCTTCCTCTTGAACGCGGTAGCACTCTACGTCTTCCCCGTAGCCGGTCACCTCCTGCATCTAAGCCAGGCCCAGTTCGGCCTCTGGGCGGGCGTTGCCATCCACGACATTTCATCGGTGGTCGGCGCCGGCATGAGCTATGGCCAAGATTCACTCCAGACGGCCATAGCCGTGAAGTTGTCACGCACGCTGTGGATCGTACCGCTAACCCTTGCCATAGCCCTCCGTCTTAGCAGGCGGCAAAAGCGCACGACCGAGGGTTCTCCAAAGAACCGGAACTTCAAAATCGCAGCGCCTTGGTTCATTGGCTTTTTCCTATTGGCGTCTTTGCTTAGCAGCTATGTCCCCATGGTTTACGGCTGGGCGCCTCATCTTTCCGAGGTCGCCCGCCGGGGCATGATCCTGGTGCTGTTTCTGATCGGTACGTCGCTTTCCGTGCGCGCCCTCAAGGCAGTTGGCTGGCGAACCGTGGCGAGCGGACTTACCCTCTGGCTCGTCATCAGTATCGGCTCGTTGCTGGCCATAACCTCTTTACATCTAAAGCCGTAACGTAGGGTGCTAGCCGATACGCACAGCTCCCATTCCGGCAATCGGAATGACGCTCAGACCACTCCGAATCTTACTTCCGGTCCTCTCCGACTTGAACGATTTCCAGCGAATTGACCATCCTGGCCCAGCGAGCCGGGCGCTTGTCTCCGGGAAGCAGCAAACGGATTGGGCCCGTGCTTGGGAAGAGCGGTTTGCCGTCCTGCCGGTCAACCAGCAGAATCGTGCGGTCACTGAAGGCTTCATCAAACTCGGCCAGGGCATAAGCCACCTCATAGTTGTCCTTTGTCCGGGCGATGACCACGAGGCGAAGAAACGGTCCTCTGAGCTTCTCGCCGGACGGCACACTCACCCGAGACAGAACATCCCTTGCGGGAACCCCGGTGTACTCATGCGTCTTCTTATCGTGTCCATCGAGCGCTGAGATGGTTTGATGGGGCATCGCCGCCAAATCGGCCGCAGTGAAACTGACCGACTTTCCGGCATAGGAAACGGTCAGGACAGCCTCATCTTCCCTGGCAGCAGGAAGAATAGTCGCCAGAGCGAGACCAATGCAGCAGAGAAGAAGGGTACGCATAGCCCAAGAACCTAGCGCGGAGTACAAGGCGTATTCAAGCTGTCAACGGACACCCGACAGCATTGCCCCGCCGGGCACGTCGATCGGCTGCGAGGTCATAGCAGAGAGGGGCTCGACGAGCTGATCTCGAATCTCGCGCCAGGAGTCGGGGGTCATCGCGGCGAGGCGCTCCCGTATCAACGCAAGGTCTATTGGCTTCGGTACCGGACCGCCACCGATCAAGGGCGGCAGCTTACCTACCAATGTGCGGCGGAACTCCTCCCTCCCGGGTTGGAAATAATGTTTCATTACAATCCCGGCGGTGCGATGCCCCGTCACCTTTTGCACGATCTCCAGAGGCACACCCGCACTCAGGGCCAGGGTCACCCACGTCACACGGAACGAATGGAAATCGCGTACAGAGGCCTTCCGGATGCCGTTGGGCCGGGCCTGGTGGAGTTCGCCCTGACTCGGTGCCAGATCAGCAATATTCGCAGCATCTTCAGGATCAAAGAACCCCGCCCGACGCATCACTCGTTGGAGGCCATAGGTCAGATAGTCCGGATGGATTTGGTACTTTAGCGCCTGCTCATGGAAAACGTAGGGACTTTGGTCCCGCTTCCGCTTCGAAAGGACTTCGTAAAGGAGCGGGAAGATCGGAATCTGCACCAGTTCGCCCGTCTTCGAAGTCTTCACGCTAATGAATCGCCCAGGAAGATCGACAGCCTCCCACAGAAGGGTACAACAGTCGCCTTTACGCATCGCGGTGCAAATGGCGGTGATGATGATCGGTTGGACGAATGGTTCGGTCCTTGCCGCTTCCACAATTGCCGCCAGTTGCTCTGCATTGAATGGCTTTCGGAAGACGGTTTCTTCCGCGTGGGTCGGAATTCCTTCAAACGGGTTTTCGATCAGGCCGCCTGCCTTGCGCAGCGACTGGAACACCGATCTAAGAAGAATCAGGTAGTTGTTGTAGCTCTTCGGCGAAATGCCGCGCTCGTCCTCGGCTCGGAGAAAGTCGATTGCCATCTCCGACTGGACATCGGCCATTTCTTTGGCTCGTGGAAAGTTCTTCTTAAGATGTCCCACGAAGCGCGCGAAACATCCTTCGGCTTGCTGCACGTACCTAGGATTCAAGGGACGTTTCCGCGGTAGTGCTTTCCAACGGAGCGCGATATCCTCGATAGGAATCGAACGAATCCGGCGACCGGTCCATATCTCGTGAATGGTCTGGACCAGCTCCTCAGCCGACCGGCGCTTGCGGATGTCGAGTTGCAGCTGCTCCAGGGCCGCCTGGGCCTTTGCACGAGACCGTTCGAAGGCCAGGTCGCCTGACTGGGTGAGACTCGCGGGGATCACCCCGCAGATTTCCACGCCAAGATTCTTTGCGACCTTGCGTCCGTTGATCTCGATCCGACCATACCACCATTTGCTTCGTCCACGTTGAATTTCGAGTGCCATAGTTCGTCAGCAACTGAAACCGCACGAAACGTCGTGAAACTTTGAGTACGGAAAAAGTTCTGACTCCCGAACAATACGACGTAGTCATTAACTATCTCAAGCATAACCTCACTGTTTAGCAATTATTTCTGCGTCTGTCTCATAACCTGAAGGTCGCTGGTTCAAAT
>Ga0302320_10010868_pt1 | contig 19366 bp, 18 predicted proteins | sample Bog_T0_3_FD_202130 | JGI IMG/M metagenome (GOLD analysis project Ga0302320, IMG submission 202130) | Peat permafrost microbial communities from Stordalen Mire near Abisko, Sweden - Bog_T0_3 | ecosystem: Environmental > Terrestrial > Soil > Wetlands > Peat | place: Sweden: Abisko, Stordalen Mire... | reverse complement strand
TCGGGCGCGGCCCCGGTTTTGCTTTACAACGCCCGGAAAGGCAGCAGTGCCCGCTTCTTTCAGGATTCTCCGCCGCGCACTTCGCGGCGGAGCGCCTGAAGCTGGATGTCTAAGCGGAGTCGCAGGCAGGGGATATACTTTTTCACAACTCGATCATGAAGCGTCACGTCCTTATCTTCGGCTTGGTCGGCGGCCTGCTGATCGCTGCTCTCCAATACACCGAATACCGCTTCATCATCCTGTCGCACTCCGTTGAGCTGTATGGCGCACTGGTCGCCATTCTGTTCGCGACCTTCGGCATCTGGCTCGGGCTGAGGATTACGCGCAGGCGCGAGACGATTCGGGAGACGGTGGTGGTGCGGGAGGTGCTTGTTCCCGCGGAAGTCCCCACTGCCTTCGCACCCAATCTCGCCCAGCAGGAAACTCTCGGCATCACGGCGCGCGAGCTTGAGATCCTGACCCTGGTCGCCCGCGGCTTGAGCAATCGCGAGATCGCGACGCAGCTTTTTGTTTCAGAAAACACCGTGAAGACACACTGCGCACGGGCCTTCGACAAGCTCGGCGCGGCGCGGCGGACCCAGGCCGTGCAGCGCGGCAAAGAACTGGGGCTGCTGCCGTGAAGGCGGGGACGCCGGCGACAGGTCTTGGTCGCTGGGGTGGGAAGGCGTCACTGGAAAGCATGATTTCCGCACCATTTATCAAAAATCATCCGAAAGGATGACGACAATTGGCCCCGCAACCCTGCATCGTGACTTCATCCTGACTTGCACGAGGAGGCTCCTATGAAGAAAACCGTACTCACCTTCGGCCTGATCTCCGGGCTAATGATCTCCGTCCTGATGGGGGTCTCGCTTCTGCTCGCCAACAAGATCGGCTCCGGCCACAGCATGGTTCTGGGCTACACCATGATGGTGGCGTCGTTCCTGCTGATCTACTTCGGCATCCGCAGCTACCGCGACAATAACCTCGGCGGCCAAATTTCTTTCGGCCGCGCCTTCAGCTGCGGCATCCTGATCGCCCTTATTACATGCGTCTGCTACGTGGCGATGTGGGAGATCGTCTACTTCAACTTCATGCCGCACTTTATGGACAGCTACTGGGCGGCGGAGATTCACAGGGTGCAGGTCTCGGGACTTGACCCGGCTACGATTGCCAAGCAGGTCGCCGCCGTCGAGCACTCCGCGCAGCTCTACCAGAACCCATTCGTCAACATGGCCTACACGTTCATGGAGCCGCTGCCCGTGGGGCTTCTCATCACACTCATCTCGGCTGCCCTGCTGCGGCGCAAAACGCCTGTTGAAGCTGCTGCCGCTTCCGGAGTGATGACCACGTAAATCGAACGGCCGGGGCGCAAGCCCCGGCCGTTGTCCAACGTCACTATTCCCAATTCCCGGTTCCCTGCTCTACCATTCCGCCATGCCCATTCCCCGGCGCAATTTCCTGAAAAACCTTGTGTCTGGTAGCTCCCTTCTTGCCGCACCGTTCCTTGCGCGGACGGGCTGGGCAGCGCAGGCGGCCTCGCCAACTTCTGACGCGCTCGGCACCAAGCCAGCCACCTGCCCTTGCCCCAACGCCGTTCCGCCGCATCCCATTCCCGGCAATGTGGTCGGCGCGGGACAGGATCGGATGGGCAAGGTGCGCACGCTGGGCTTCAGTTCGCTGGCCTTCAAGGTCACGGCCGAACAGACTGCCGGCAACCTCTTCGTCATCGAACACACCAACCTGATGCCCGGCGGCGGACCGGCGCTACACCTCCACTTGAGCCAGCAGGAGTGGTTCTACGTTCTCGGCGGCCAGGTGGTTATTGACATCGGCGCGCAACGGGCGCACCTCTACGCGGGCGAATCGGTTCTGGCACTGCCGCACATTCCGCACACCTTCTCTGCTGTTGGAGGACCCGCGCATCTGCTGATCGCCTTCACGCCCGCGGGGAAGATGGAGCAGTACTTTCTCGACGCCGAAGCCAACCCACAGCTCGCCGCGACGGCCGACTTCATGAACCGCTACGAGATGCAGTGGGTGGGACCGTCGCCGTTCTGGAAAAGCAGGGAGCAAGGGAGCTAGGGAGCGAGGGAGCGAGAAGGCGGGGAGGCCGGAACTAGTGGTTAGTGGTTAGTCGGCAGAATGCGTATTTGCGGAAATGCCGCCGGGCGGGCTTCCGCGCCGTTAGTGGGGGCCAGCAGCCATGAACCAATCTCTTCGCGCAGTTGCGCGACGTCGATGCCCCCGAAGGCTGCGGGACAAGATTCGAACCGCCGCAGGGCTTTTGTGAGCAGCGAGACTGCGCCGCGCAGGTTGCCGGTCTGCACGTGGTGGAAGGCAGCGGTGGTCTGAATCAGCGCCTGCAGAAAACTTTTCTCGGGTTCTTTGAGGCGCAGCCAGACCGTCTCCCAATGCTCGTGGGCATTCCAGAACTCCGCGCTGCGGTAGCAGCGCAGGCCCTCGGCGAGCTCGCCGGATTTCCAGTCGAGAGACACACTCCAAGCATAGGTGAAGGGATGGGGATCCGTGCTCTCTCAGATCTCGGTATCGAGGTGCTCTGGGCTCTCTTGATTGGGGACATTTCATTCCCAAAACTCTTTCCGTTCTGCTATTCTTTCCGCCATGAAAAACTCGCTCCCCCGCTTGACGCGCTTTGCAGCCATTTTCGTTTGGGCTGCTCTTGCCTTGGCCGCTACCTCCCATAGCCAGGATTGGGCCAAAGCCGTTCTGAACAAGTCGCCGCGGCACCAGGAATGGGTGAAAGTGACCTACGGCTCGCGGACGGTGAACGCGTTTGTGGTCTACCCCGAGGTGAGCCACAAGGCGCCGGTGGTCCTGCTGATCCACGAGATCTTTGGACTCACCGATTGGGCGCGCTCCCAGGCCGACGACATTGCCGCCATGGGCTACATCGCGATTGCGCCCGACCTGCTCTCGGGCTTCGGGCCCAATGGCGGCGATACCAGCGCGTTTCCTGACATGCAGTCGACGACGAAGGCTGTGAGCGGACTGGACCCGGCGGTGGTGACTGCCGATTTGAACGCGACGGCAGACTATGCACTGAAGTTTCCGGCGGCAAACGGAAAGCTCGCCGTTATTGGCTTCTGCTGGGGCGGCGGGCAGTCATTCCGTTTCGCGACGCAGCGCAAGAATCTGAAAGCGGCGTTGGTTTTTTATGGACCTCCGCCGCCGACGGACAGCTTCGCCGGAATCAGCGCGCCGGTGTATGGCTTCTATGCGGGCAATGACGCGCGCATTACGGCCACGGTTCCGGCTACGAAAGATGCAATGGCGGCCGCGGGCAAGAAGTATGAGCCGGTGGTCTACGACGGCGCGGGGCACGGCTTTATGCGCGCGGGCGAGGACCCGGCGAATACGAATGCGGCGAATACGACGGCGCGCACGGAGGGAATGAAGCGGCTGGAGGCGGTGCTGAAGGGGCTGTAGGGTCAGTGGTCCGTGGTCCCGAGATCACGTTTCGCGGCACGCCGTTGGTCTACGCGGCCTGATGCGGGCGCGTTACGATAAATTTGAGTCAAGACCAATCCCATGCCTGCCAAGAAAAAGTCCGTTAAAGTCCTTCGCTGCCCGACCTGCGGAATGCTGGTGCGTCCAGCCGACGAGGACTTCCCTTTCTGCAGCGACCGCTGCCGCAAGATCGATCTCGGCAAATGGGCCTCGGGCGTGTACAAGATCAGCTCACCTATCCTCGATCCTGAAGTGCTCGAAGACCTGGGGCTCGGCGGCGGCGGCCGTGGCGGAGGGTCGGATGAGCAGTGAGGGCTTTAAGCAAACGCCTGTCGCGCCACCGGTCCGAGCCAAGAAGACCACCTGGGCCTGGACCGTTGCTACGTTCTTCGGCGCGGGTTACGGCAAGCCGGGGCCGGGGACGTGGGGGTCGGTTGCAGCGCTGCTTCTGTGGGCGGCGGAATCCCTTTCAATGCACACGAGCGCGCGCACACAGTGCTTCGGTCTGCTGATCTGGATTGCTGTCGCCATGGTTCTCGGCGTGCCCGCGGCAACCATCGTGGAACGCGAATCGGGCCGCACCGATCCGGGGTTCGTGGTGATCGACGAAGTGATCGGGCAATGGATTGCGCTGCTCGGCATTCCATTCGACTGGCGTCACGGCCTGATCGCTCTTGTGCTGTTTCGCATCTTCGATATCACCAAGCCGTTCCCGGTGCGGCGGCTGGAGCGGCTGCCGGGCGGATGGGGCATCGTCTTCGACGATGTAGCCGCCGGCCTGTATGCTTTGGGTATAGCGTCTCTCCTGCGCATCTGGATTTGAGCTTCTATGCCTCGCAGTTCTCCGCAACCCGATTCCGCTCCTCTGCCGCTGCCGCGCATCGACGATGTGGCCCCCGCCGCGGCCTTGCCTTTGGGCGAGGTGGAGCTGAAGGGGATCTTTTTGGGGCCGCACGCCTATGGGTTGCCGGCAGTGTTTGTGGACGGCGATGCGGCGCATATTCTGATGAGCCGGCCCTCGCGGCTGGCCATTCGCGTGCCGGACAGCGCTTCTACCGGTTTGGTCGAGGTGCGCACGCCGGCCGGCGCTGCCAACGCCGCGGCCGTGCGCGTGGCGCGCAAGCTGGCCGGCGATCTGCATCCGGTCACAAGTCCCGCCGTGAGCCGGTCTGGCATGATTTACGCGACCATCTCCGGCCCGCGCGGCAAGCAGACTCCGGTCTCGGTTATGCGCATCAGCGTCGACGGGCGGACTACACCGTTCGTGACGGGGCTGTTAAATGCGACGGGGCTGGCCTTCAGTCCTGCCGGGGATCTCTACGTGACCTCGCGCGCCGAGGGCAATGTGTATCGCCTGGACGCGGCGGGCGAATTCACGCTCTACGTGGAAGGCATGGGCGTGGCCACGGGCGCGGCCTTTGACGCCGAAGGCAACCTCTTCGTCGGCGACCGCAGCGGCACCATCTTCAAGATCAATCCCCAGCGGCAGATTTTTGTGCACGCCACGCTGGAGCCAAGCGTGGCCGCCTATCACCTGGCTGTGAATGCCGCAGGAACGCTTTTCGTCACCGCACCGGCGCTCTCGTCGAACGAGGCCATCTGGGCCATTGAGCCGAACGGCGACACGCGCGCCTGGTATCGCGGGCTGGGCCGTCCCATGGGGCTTACCATCGCGCGCAATGGCGATGTGTACCTTGCCGCGTGCCTGCACGGCCGCCACGGGCTGGTGCGCGTGACGCCCGCGGGCGAGGCCTCGCTTGTGCTGGCCGGCGAAAACCTGGTGGGCGTTGCGTTTTCCCCTCTAGGCACAGCGGTCCTGGCCACCAACGACGCCGTTTATGATGTGGACCTGGGAGTTGAAGGGCTGAATCTGTTTTAGCCGTTAGCAATTAGCTTTCAGCTGTTAGCTCAGGCATGGGAAAGCAAGCGGTCGCGGAATCGAAGCTTGGCCTGTCTGCACAAAGTAAATTCAGAACGGAGTTGGCTAATAGCTAAGAGCCAGGAGCTAATAGCTGTTTTTTATGAAATGCGAAATCATTGCCGTCGGCTCCGAGATGCTCACGCCGTTCCGCCAGGACACCAACTCTCTCTACATCACAGAACAGCTCAACAGCATCGGCGTTACCGTGGCATTCAAGTCCATCGTGGGCGACCGGCAGAAGGATCTTGTGAACGCCATCCGCACCGCGCTCGGCCGGGTCGACATTCTCATCGTGATGGGCGGCCTGGGTCCGACGGAAGACGACCTGACGCGCGAGGCTGTGGCCGAGGCGCTTTCGCTCACCTTGCATCGCGACGCCGCGCAGGTGGCCGCGCTGCACGCGCGTGCCGCCACCTGGCGCATCGCGATGCCGCAAAACAACCTGAAGCAAGCTGACGTTCTGGAGGGCGCGACGCTGCTGCACAACGCGAATGGCAGCGCTCCCGGCCAGTGGCTCGATAGCACCTTCGGCGGTTATCGCAAGCTCATCGCGCTCGTGCCCGGACCTCCGCACGAGTGCCGTCCGCTCTTCGAAACGGAATGCCTGCCGCGCGTTCATGCGAGCGCGCCGCGACGCTCCATCGCGGTGCGCACGCTCAAAGCGGCCATGATTCCCGAGTCGCAGGCCGATAAACTGCTGGCGCCGATTTACAGCACCTACACCGACGTCGAAACCACGCTGCTGGCCCACACCGGCGATCTGCAAATCACGCTTATCTGCGCCAAGCCGGACGCGGAGGCCGCGCAGCAACGCGTGGATGAGCTCGCCGAGCGCCTGGAGGAGACACTCGAAGACTGGCTCTATTCTTCGCAGGGCGATTCGCTGGAGCAAATCGTGCTGTATTATCTGGGGCTGCGCCAGGCCACGCTGGCCGTGGCCGAAAGCTGCACCGGCGGCATGGTCGCCGAGCGCATCACCAGTGTTCCCGGAGCCTCGCGATCGTTTCTGGGAGGCGTGGTGGTCTACTCCAACGAACTGAAGACTTCGCTTGCCGGCGTGCCCGTGGAATTGATCGGGCAGCACGGCGCCGTCTCGGCCGAAGTGGCAAGAGCGCTGGCGCAGGGCATTCGCGCGCGCACCGGAGCCACAGTTGGGGTGGGCGTCACCGGCATCGCCGGACCTACCGGCGGCACGGAGAGCAAGCCCGTCGGGCTGGTGCATATTGCTGTCTGCGATGCGCAGGGCTGCGACACGATCGAACGCACCTTTCGCGGCGACCGCCAACGCGTGCGCGAATGGGCCGCGCAGCAGGCGCTTGACCTGGTGCGCCGGCGGCTGATGTAAGAAGCACGCGCCGCCCCCTTTGCTACACTTCTCGTGACGCTTCGGCCCGATCCACCATGCATCCAACCCCAAAATGTCGATGCGGGAGTCTTCATGCCAGTTGTTGAGCTCGCGGGAGTTACCAAGGCCTACGAAAACAAGGTCGCCGTATGCGATCTGTCAATTTCTATCGAAGCCGGCCAGATGTTTGGCCTGCTGGGCCCCAATGGAGCCGGAAAAACCAGCTCCATCCGCATGATGATGGGCATCACGATGCCCGACTCGGGGCAGATCAATCTCTTCGGAAAACCCTTTGACCGCCGGAGCCTCGACCGCGTGGGCTATCTGCCGGAAGAGCGCGGCCTCTACAAGAAGATGAATGTGCTGGACCAGCTTGTCTTCTTCGGCCAACTGCACGGCGTCCCTCAAGAAGACGCGCGCAAGCGGGCGATTGATTGGGCGAAGCGCATGGAAATCTCCAGCGCTCTCGACAAGAAGACGCAGGAGCTCTCCAAGGGCATGCAGCAGAAGATTCAGTTCATTGCCACGCTGCTCCACGACCCCGACCTGGTGGTGATGGACGAGCCATTCAGCGGTCTCGATCCCATCAACACCACGCTGCTGCAGGACGCGCTGCTCGAACTCAAATGCCGCGGCAAGGCCATTCTCTTCTCGACCCACCGCATGGACCAGGTGGAGAAACTGTGCGACGCGATCTGCCTCGTCGATCATGGGGAAGCGGTTTTGAGCGGCAGCATGCGCGAGATCAAGAGCCGCTACGAGCGCAACCACATCATCGTGGAGTTTGAAGGCAGCGCGGAATTCCTCAAGAGCGATGAGATCGCCGTAGCCAATAACTACGCCGGCCACGCCGAAATCAAGCTCAAGCCGCACGGCGACGCGCAGAAAATTCTGCACCAGGCCGCGTCCATGGCCGCCATCTATCGCTTTGAGCTGGTCGAGCCTTCGCTCGAGGAAATCTTCATCGAGACCGTGGGAGACAAGACCGATGCCTAGTTTGTTGCCGCGCAATATGCTTCTGATCGCCCGCCGCGAATACCTTGAGCAGATCCGCGGCCGCGCCTTTCGCTTTTCTACGATTCTGGTGCCCGTGCTCATCCTTTTACTTCTCGGCGCAAGCGCTTTCACGGGCCGCAAGATGGCCGCGGTTCGGCACATCGGCATCGCCGCCGACAGTGCTTCTCTGGCCGCCGACATTCGCAGCGACCTGACCGCGCAAAAACGCGCCGGCTACACGGTCGAAGTCGTCGCTCCCTTCACCGCGCAGGACCGGGCCGCGCTTCAGGATCGCGTCAAGAACAAGTCTCTCGACGGTTTGCTTCTGATTGAAAATTCCGCCGCCACCACACCCAGCGTCACCTACATTGCGCAGTCCTCGGGCGATTTGATGGATACTTCGCGCCTGCAGGACGCCATCAATCACGGCTTTCTGAATTTGCGTCTCGAGCAGCAGGGAGTGCCGGCGCAGAAGATCGAGTCGCTGGCAAAATCTGTGCATCTTGAGACGCTGCAGATGGAGGCGAGCGGCCAGACCGGCAAGAGCCAGGGCATATCCCCGTTCTTCAAGGCCATGTTCATGACCTTCCTGATGACCATGCCGATCATTCTCTACGGCATGGACATGGCACGCTCCATCATCGAAGAAAAAAGTTCGCGCATCTTCGAGGTGATGCTCGCCGTGGCGCGCCCCGACGATCTGCTCACCGGAAAGCTGCTGGGCGTGGGAGCAGTCGGCCTTACGCAAATCGCTATTTGGGTTGTGGCCGCGGCGCTGCTCAGCGGCACGGCTCTTATGGGATCGATTGTCAGCGGTAATGTCCAGCTGCACTTCACCACGCTCGAGGCCGTTCTCTTCCCGGTCTACTTTGTGCTGGGCTTTTTCCTTTACAGCGCCTTCTTCTCGGGCCTTGCCGCAACCTGCGAAACTGCGCAGGACCTGCAGATGTACATCCCCCTTGCCATCATCCCCACCTGGACCGCCTTCGGCATTCTGCCTTTCTTGCTGAACAATCCCAACTCGCCGTGGGTGATTGCCGCATCGCTCTTTCCGCCAACTGCGCCCCTCGTTATGGTGCCGCGCCTCAGCATGTCGAGTTCACCGTATCTTCCCTTGCAGATTGGGCTCTCCATTGCTTTATTGATTTTCAGCATCTGGGGAGTGGTGTGGTTCGCTTCGCGTCTCTATCGCATTGGCATCCTGATGTACGGCAAGCGCGCCACGCTGCCCGAAATCCTGCGCTGGCTGCGCTACTCGTGAGCGAGCGTAGCGAGCCGAAGAATCTGCGGTTGGCTGCCTGCTCTAAGATTTAGACAATGAACTCCGAAGCGAGCCAACGATTCACCTTTCGCCAGCGCCTCATTTTGGCCGTTGTGCCGCGCCTGGTGTGGGCTTTGCTTTGGCTGGTCGGGCGCACCTGGCGCTTTGAAGTGATCGCCGAGGAAGGCGCAACACCTCTCCCCTTCGGCGAAGGTGCGGGTGCGGAGATCTTCTGCTTCTGGCACCAGTGCGTGCTGCCTTGCACGTTCTACTACCGTCGCACGCACGCAACCATCATTGTGAGCCAGAGCTTTGACGGCGAGCTGATCACGCGCATTCTCGAGCTCTTTGGCTTTCACACCACGCGCGGCTCCAGCTCCGCAGGCGGACGCGAAGGACTGCTGGGACTGAAGCACGTGATCGAGAGCGGCCGCCCGGCGATCTTCACTGCCGACGGCCCGCGCGGCCCCATCTATCGCACCAAGATGGGGCCCATCAAGCTCGCGCACCTGACCGGCGCGCGCATCGGCGCATTCCATCTGGAGCCTGAACGCGCCTGGACGATGCGTTCCTGGGATCGTTTCCTCGTGCCCAAGCCGTTTACGCGTATCGTAGTGAGTTGGGCGCGCTGGACCACGATTACGCACGATCTTACCGAGGACCAATTCGAGCAGAGACGCGAAGAACTGAACGCCGCCATCGAACGCGCGCGGCTGCGGGCGCTTGCGCACTTCGGAAAGGCCGTGCAATGACCCGACTCGGTACCGCCGGTCTCCTGACCGGCTGTAGTGAGGGCCTCCCGGCCCTCACATCGATCTTCAACGCGGGACTCAACCCATGACAGATTTCCGCGTGTCCGACTTCGACTACGAACTTCCCGAGGAGTTGATCGCGCAGCAACCGCCCACGGAGCGCGGCACAAGCCGCATGATGGTCGTGAATCGCGCGACCGGCGTTGTGCAGGATGAGTTTTTTTCTGGTCTTGGACAGCATTTGCGTAAAGGCGACTTGCTTGTTCTCAACGACAGCCGCGTGATCCCGGCTCGGCTCTTCGCGCGTCGAACACTGCGACGCGAGCGTGAAAAGCCTACCGGCCGCATCGAGGTGATGCTCACCGAGCAGGCCGGAGAAAACCAGTGGCGTGCGCTGGTGCGGCCGGGGCGCAAGGTCGCCATCGGCGAGCGGCTGGTGTTTCCGACCTCCACAGGCGAAATCGTCCTCGAAGCGGAGGTATTGGAACGCGGCGAATTCGGCGAGCGGCTGCTCGAGTTTGCACCTGCCAATGATCGAGACGCAGGCGATTTCTTCGCCGTCCTCGATCGCATCGGCCACGTACCGCTGCCTCCGTATATCCATCGCGACGATGCGGACACGGATCGTGATCGCTACCAGACGGTCTTTGCCAAGGCGCGTGGCTCGGTGGCCGCGCCTACTGCCGGTCTACACTTTACGCCGCAGATGCTGGACGCGTTGGCCGCGAAGGGTGTGGAGATTGCGCGAGTCACTCTCCACGTTGGCCTCGGCACGTTTGCGCCGCTGCGCGTAGAGCGCGTGGACGAAGTGCATCTGCACAGTGAGCGCTATACGATCTCTGCCGAAGCCGCTTCCGCCATCAACCGCGCCGTGACGGAGGGTCGCCGCATCGTTGCCGTCGGCACCACGACAGTGCGCACGCTGGAATCGGCTGCGCTCGCGGCGGACGGCAATCCATTTCAACCGCACTCCGGCGCTACGGAGATCTTCATTTCGCCGGGATTTGAATTCCGGCTCGTGGGCGCCCTGCTCACCAACTTTCACCTGCCGCAATCGAGCCTGCTCATGCTGGTGAGTGCCTTCGCGGGCCGCGAACGCGTATTGGCCGCCTATCGTCACGCCGTCGAGCAGAAGTATCGGTTCTTCAGCTATGGCGATTGCATGTTCATTGCGTGACAGTGACAACTGTTATTCTCACTACCGTGAGTGAACCCGCAAAGCCGCCCGTTTTCCTGCTCGACGCCATGTCGTTCATCTTCCGCGCCTATCACGCCATGCAGCGCTCGCGGCCCATGTCCACGCGCTCGGGGCTGCCGACGGCAGCCACATATGTGTTCGTAAACATGATCAAGAAATTGCGCCAGGACTTTGAACCTAAATACTTTGCCGCGGTCTTCGACGTGAGCGGTGAGGTGTTTCGTGACGAGCGGGCGCGAACCATGAAACCGCTGCGCAAGTGGAACGCGAAGTCGCAAAGCTTCGACGAGGTGAGCTACGACGGCTACAAGGCCAAGCGCGAAGCCATGCCGGAGGATCTGCGCCGCCAGATTCCCTACATTCGCCGCGCGCTTGAGGCGCTGCGCATTCCGATTCTTGAAGCCGAGGGCTTTGAGGCAGACGACGTGATCGGCACCCTGGCGCGCGAGGCCGCCGAGCAGGAGCACGAGGTCTTCATCGTCTCCGGCGACAAGGACATGATGCAGTTGGTGACGCCGCAGGTGAAGGTCCTTAATCCGCAGAAGGACAACCTGATTCTCGATGCGGCGAAGGTGGAGGAGACGCTGGGCGTGCCGCCGGAAAAAGTTGTCGACGTGATGGCGCTGCGCGGCGACGCGGTGGATAACATTCCCGGCGCGCCCGGCATCGGCGACAAGGGCAGCGTGGAGTTGATCAAGGAGTTCGGCTCCGTCGAGGCGGTGCTGGATCGCGCGGCGGAGGTGAAGCGCAAGGCGTACCGCGAATCGCTCGAGCAAAATCGCGATGCGGTTTTGTTGTCGAAAGAGCTCGTCACCATTGATTGCCACGTTCCGCTCGCGCTCGACCTGCACGCGATGGAGACGCAGGCGCCCGATCTAGAAGCCGCGCGCACGCTGTTTACTGAGCTTGAGTTCACTTCCATGTTGCGCGACCTGGGGGCTGCGCCCGGCGGCGCTTTGGTCGAGTTCATTGACGAACCAACGACCGAACAAGCTGCCGCGTTCTATTCTGCCGCGCGCGAGCAAGGCTTTGCCTTCGCGCTCGATGCCGTGGAGCCGGCTGGCGATGACTCGGAAGAAGAAGCGGCGGCTGCCGCGCCCTCGCTGCTCGATGTTGCCGAAGCCGCGGAGAAGAAAACTCATTTCAGCGTGGGAGTGTGCGCCGATGCCGCGCGCGCATTGCGGCTGGCTCTGACGCCGGAGTTGCGCGTGTTGCTCGAAGACGCCTCGGTTTCAAAGCACGCGCACGATTGGAAGTTAGCTCTGCATGTTTTGGGCGAGATGGGCGTCACGCTGCGTGGCCCGATCGACGACTCGATGCTGCTTTCGTACGCACTTAACCCCACGCACTCTACGCAGTCGCTGGCCGACGTGGCTGCGCGGCACGGGCAGCCGCCTCCGAATTCGCTGCCTGCTTCGGCCGCGGCCATTCATGCGCTAGTTCCCGCGCTGCGCGAGGAGGCCGAGAAATCTGACGTGTTGCGCGTCTATACCGAAATTGATTTGCCGCTGGCGCCCGTGCTTTACCGCATGGAAAAGGCCGGCGTACACATTGACGCAACTGCGTTGGGCGGACTTTCGGAGCGGTTCGGCGCTGAGATCGCACGGCTCGGTGAGCGCATTTTCGAGCTTGCGGGTAAGCGCTTCAACATCAACTCGCCGAAACAGCTCGGCGGGGTGCTGTTCACCGATCTCGGGTTGCCCGCCCCAGCCAGTCGCGGCAAGAGCAAATCCGTTTCTACCGCGGTGGACGTGCTGGAGGTTCTCGCCGAGAAGCATGAAGTGCCGCGGCTGGTGCTTGAGTACCGGCATCTGTCGAAACTGAAATCGAATTACGTTGACGCGTTGCCGCTCCTGGCCGACAGCAACTCGCGCGTGCATACGACGTTTCAGGCAGCTGCTACGGCTACCGGCCGGTTGTCTTCGGTGAATCCAAATTTGCAGAACATTCCCACGCGCACAGAGCTGGGCCGCGAAATTCGCGCAGCATTTACGGCCGCGCCGGGCACGGAATTGCTTTCCGCCGACTACTCGCAGATCGAATTGCGCCTGCTGGCGCACTTCAGCGAAGACCCGCTGCTGATGCGGGCCTATGCGGAAGAGATCGACATTCACACGCTCACTGCCAGCGAGGTCTTTGGCGTCGCCATCGACGCGATGGACAAGGAGACGCGCAATCGCGCCAAGGCGGTGAACTTCGGCATCGTGTACGGCATTTCGGCATTCGGGCTGGCGGCGCAATTGGGCATTCCGCAGGCGGAGGCCAAGGCCTACATCGATCGCTACTTTGCGCGCTACCAGGGCGTCAAACTTTTTATCGATCGCACTCTCGAGCAAACGCGCCGTGACGGCAGCGTGCGCACCATGTTCGGGCGCATGCGGCCCATTCCCGACATCGAGAGCCGCAATCCCAACCAGCGCGGATTTGCCGAGCGCACGGCCATCAACACTCCGCTACAGGGCACCGGCGCGGACCTGATCAAGCTGGCCATGATCTCGCTCGACCGCAAGCTTGCCGAGCGAAAGCTGAAAACGCGCATGGTGCTTCAGGTGCACGACGAGCTTTTGTTCGAAGTGCCGCTTGCGGAAAAGGACGAGGTTGCGGAGTTGGTGCGCGCGGAGATGGAAGGCGTGGTGAAGCTGAAGGTGCCGCTCGTCGCGGATCTTGGCCTTGGGCCTAATTGGCGGGATCTGAAGTGAGACTCGCCGGAGGCGGTTCGAGCAGATAGACTGGTAAGCGTTTACTGAAGACTGAAAGCGTGCGCCATGAAGAAACTCAACAGAAGGCAATTCGCCAAGCATCTCGCGGCAGTTCCCATTTCGCTCTCCGCCGCATCCGCTCTCCTTGCAAGCGCCGAAGCCGCGGCGGCCCAGGCTCCGGCTCCGAAGCCCGCTCCGACCGGCGCTGACAATCGGCGCTTTATTGTCGAAGAGGCTGCACCTTTCGCCGCGCCACTCACATTCGCGCGCAACGAGATCAAGCCGAAGGTGCAGGCCTTCGCGCTGCGCGATGTCACGCTAGAGGCAGGGCCTCTCTTGCAGGCGCGGGAATGGAATCGCGCCTACATATTGCGCCTGCCCAATGACCGCCTGCTGCACAACTTCCGCCTCACCGCGGGCCTGCCGTCGAACGCAAAGCCTCTGGGCGGCTGGGAGGAACCAAAGGGCGAACTGCGCGGGCATTTTGTGGGGCACTATCTCTCGGCGTGCGCGCTGCTCTATGCGGCCACGGGCGATAACGCGATCAAAGCCAAGGCCGATGAGCTTGTGGCAGGGATTGCCGAGTGCCAGGAGAAGCTCAATGACAACGGCTACGTGAGCGCTTATCCGACGGAGCTTTTCGATCGGCTCGACCGCCGCGTGAATGTGTGGGCGCCGTATTACACGCTGCACAAGATCATGGCGGGGCTGCTCGATATGAAGACGCAGGCCGGCAACGACCAGGCGCTCGACGTTCTCGTGAAACTCGCCGGCTGGGTTGACGCGTGGACGGCAGCGAAGACCGAAGAGCACATGCAGGACATTTTGAACACTGAGTACGGCGGGATGAACGATGTTCTCTACAACCTGGCCGCTGTGACCGGCGACGACCGCTGGGCGCGGACGGGCGATCGCTTTACGAAGAAGATTTTCTTTACGCCGCTCGCCATGCGCCGCGACGAGTTGAAGGGCCAGCACATGAACACGCACGTTCCGCAGGTGATTGGCGCGGCGCGGCGCTACGAGCTTTCTTCGGATTTTCGTTTTGGCGATGTGGCGCGCTTCTTTTTTGAGACGGTAGCGGAGTCGCGCACCTACGCAACCGGCGGATCGAGCAACAATGAGCATTGGCTGACCGATCCCAATCACCTGGCGGCCGAGATGCACATCAGCTCGCACCACCAGGAGTGCTGCTGCTCCTACAACATGATGAAGCTGGCGCGGCATCTCTACAAATGGGAGGGCGACCCGCGCATCATTGATTACTACGAGCGCAATCTCGTGAATCACCGGCTGGGCGCGATTGAGCCGGCGACGGGACACACGGTTTATTTTTTGTCGCTCGCGCCGGGAGCGTGGAAGACGACCTGCACGGAGGACGATTCGTTCTGGTGCTGCACGGGCACCGCCCTTGAAGAGTTCTCGAAGATCAACGACACGATTTATGCGCACGACGACGAGTCGCTCTTCGTGAATCTTTACTTTGCTTCCACGGTTGATTGGAAGGAACGCGGAGTGCGGGTGCGCCAGAAGACGAACTTCCCGGAGGGCGAGCGGACAGAGCTCACGATTGAGAAGACGCCGGCGAAAGCGTGGACGCTGCGGCTGCGCATTCCGGCTTGGACGACCGACGAGAATTCTGTGACGGTGAACGGCAGGCGGCTGGATGTGGCGGGGACTCCGGGAAGCTACTTGATGCTGACCCGCGCGTGGAAGGCCGGGGATCGCGTGGAGCTAACGATGCCGATGCGGCTCACCGCAGAACCGCTGGCCGACGATCGGACGCAGCAGGCGTTTTTGTATGGGCCGCTAGTGCTGGCCGGGCAATTTCCGAGCGCCGGGCTTGCAGAAGATCTCGAGCATCGTCAGGGACCGGAGATTCACGAGGCGCCTGCGGTGGACGTGCCGGCACTAAAAGCGGCTGGCTCCGATCCGGCGGCGTGGATCAAGCCGGTCCCGGGCGAGGCATTGACGTTTCGCACCACCGGGCAGGCGAACGATGTGACCCTGAAGCCGCTGAACCAGAGCTGGCAACGATTCGCCGTTTACTGGACGGTGTCGTGATGCGGGATTCGCAGGGCCGGCGCTGAAACTCAGATCAATAATTCGCAGAAATCTTCTGGGAGAAGTTCTTTTCGCGGCGTTTTTGCCATAAAACTCGGCTTGCATACTTATTCAGATTCGTTGTATATTTATTCAAGCGCGGTTTCCGCCGGGGACCGCGCTCTTGCTTTGTCTGCAAGACGGATTGAGACCATGAAAACGCAACGCCTGAACGTAATCCGCGAAGTGCTGGCCGATACGCCTGTGACCAGCCAGGATGAGCTGCGCCGCAAGCTGCGACGACGCGGCATCCACGTGACCCAGGCAACGCTCTCGCGCGACATGCACGAGTTGCAGCTCTCCAAGGGGCCGCGCGGCTACTCGCTTCCGCATCGCAATGGCGGAGCCGCCGCGACGGCGGAGATGGAAGACGATCAGCCGCCGACGCTGAATGAAATGTTCGACAGCTTTGGACTGCGCGTGAAACAGGCGATGAACCAGGTGGTGGTGAGCACGGTGCTGGGCGGGGCGCAGCCGGTGGCGGCAGCGTTGGACCGCGAAGATTGGCCGGAGGTGGCGGGCACCATTGCGGGCGACGATACGGTTCTGGTGATTTGTACGGACACAAAGCAGGCGAGCGATGTAGCTACCCGGTTAAGGACGATATTGCAAGGATGACTAAGACGGTCCAGACAGCGATTGTGGGAGTGACGGGCTACGCCGGCGCGGAGTTGGCGCGGCTGCTGTTGCATCATCCGCGCCTGAAGGGCAAGCCGCCGGTATTTGCCGGACGCGTGGAGCAGAAGGACCTGGAGCGCGGCGGCGTTCCGCTCGTCGAGATTCATCCCGAGCTTGGCGACAACAGCCTGGCCAGTTCGCTCAAGATGGAGCCATTCTCCTGGGAGCTGCTGACCACACTCGGCGTGGATGTGCTCTTTCTGGCGACGCCTCATGAGCAATCGCGCGAGTGGGTTCCCGAGGCGCTGAAGCGCGGCATGCGCGTGATCGATTTGAGCGGAGCGTGGCGGCTGACGGATGCGGACAACCGCGCCGTGTATGCGTTCAGCGACGAGGGCAGCGAGCAGGCCGCAGCCACGCAGGCGCAGGCCGTCTACGGGATGCCGGAGCTCTATCGCAAGCAGATTCACGGCGCGCGGCTGGTGGCCAATCCGGGGTGCTACGCGACTTCGATCATACTGCCGCTGAAGCCTCTGGTTGCAGCGGGGCTCGTCAACCTCGAAAGCGGCATTGTTGCCGATGCCAAGAGCGGCGTGAGCGGCGCGGGAAAGGTTCCGACCGCAAAAACACACTTCATGTATGCGGCGGACAATCTTTCGGCGTACGGTGTTTTTGGGCATCGCCACACGGGCGAGTTGCTGGAGCAGATCGGCATGACAAACGAGGAAATTGTTTTTACGCCGCACCTGCTGCCGATTCCGCGCGGCATTTTGTCCACGATTTACGTGCGCTTTAAGAAAGCGCAAACGCACGAAAGTGTGGCGCACATCTATCGCGAGTTTTTTTTGGGCAGCCCGATGGTCCGGCTCTACGAAAAAGGATTGCCGCAGATTCAGTATTCGGTGCGGACGAATTACGCCGACATCGGTTTTCAACTCGATCGAAGTGGGAAGCGCGCAGTGATTGTAAGTTGTCTCGATAACCTGCTGAAAGGCGCTGCCGGCCAGGCCGTGCAAAATCTAAACGTAATTGAAGGCTGGCCGGAATCGGAAGGCCTCGCATGAGATTCGCCGCGGAGGGTAAGTAGATGAAGTACGTGGTTAAGTTGGGCGGCGCCGGCCTGGAAACTCCGTCGCTGCTGGAAGGCTGCACACGAGCCATCGCCGAACTGGTGCGCGACGGCAACCAGGTGGCCGTGGTGCACGGCGGCGGCGTGCAGTTGACGCGCACGCTGAAGGCGCTGGGCAAGCAGAGCGAGTTTATTGACGGCCTGCGCGTAACCGACGCGGAGACGCGCGACGTGGCGTTGATGGTCTTTGCCGGGCGCGTGAACAAAAGTCTCGTGGCCGCGCTGAGCGCGCTGGGCCAGCCGGCGGTGGGACTTTGCGGCGGCGATGGCATGATGTTTCGCGCGCGCAAAAAGCGGACCGTGCCCGATCTGGGCTATGTGGGCGAGATTGCGGCGAGCGACGTGCGCTGGCTCGACGCCATCTGGCAGTTGAACGGTGTGCCGGTGCTCTGCTCGATGGCGTTGGGATTTGATGGCGAGTACTACAACATCAATGCCGACGAGATGGCCGCGGCGTGCGCCATTGCCTGCCGTGCCGATGCGCTGGTGTTCCTTACCGACGTGCCAGGAGTGAAGGGCGCGAACGGCGAGGTGTTGCGATGGCTCTCCATCGATCAAATCGCAGAGTTGGCGAAGAGCGCCGTGATCTCCGGCGGCATGTTGCCCAAGCTGGGCGCCTGCCGCGAGGCGCTGTTGAACGGCGTCAAGCGCGTACGGATTCTACCCGCGGAAGCGGCCAGTTCCATGCCCGACCTGTGCAGTTCGCGTGTGGCGCACGGCACAGAAGTGATGGTGGCTTAGGAGATTTCTTGATGACGAAGCTCGAACAGATTCGCGCCGCGGAGTCGCGGTTGCTACTGACCACTTACGATCGGAGTCCGATTTTATTTGTAGGCGGCGAAGGCGTACACATCATCGATGAGAAGGGCGATCGCTATCTGGATCTGCTCAGCGGCATCGGCGTAAACGCGCTGGGCTACAACCACCCCGCGATTGTGGAGACGATTGCGCGCCAGAGCCGCGCGCTGATTCACACCTCAAATCTCTACTATCACGAGGGGCAGGCGGAGCTCGCTATGCGCCTCACGGAGCGCACCGGCCTCGACCGCGCCTTCTTTGCCAACACCGGCACGGAAGCCTGGGAGGGAGCGCTGAAGCTGGCCCGCGCGTATGCAGGGCTGCGGCGCAGCGAGGGTGCGACCATCGGCACGAAGTTTCTGGCGCTTGAGCAGAGCTTCCACGGCCGCACCTTCGGATCCATGGCGACCACGTACAAGGCAAAGTACCGCGAGCCGTTTGCGCCCGTGATGCCGGGCGTGGAGTTTGTGCGCTTCAACGACGTGGCCGATTTGCGCGCCAAGTTTTCGAACGAAGTGTGCGCCATTCTTGTCGAAGCCATCCAGGGCGAAGGCGGAGTGCGGCCGCTGACGCAGGAGTTTTTCGCTGAGGCGCGTGCATTGGCCAAGTCGACTGGAGCGCTGTTGATTGTCGACGAAATTCAAGCGGGCATGGGCCGCACCGGCAAATGGTGCGCGTACCAGCACTACGGCATTCAACCCGACGTAACCACATTTGCCAAGCCGCTGGCCGGAGGAATTCCTCTGGGAGCGGTGCTCTGCACCGAGGAAGTTGCGCGTGTGATGCACGCGGGCATGCATGGCACTACGTTTGGCGGCGGGCCGCTGGCTTGCGCCGTGGGCATCGCAGTGATCGACACCATCGAGAAAGAAGGATTGCTGGCACGCGCTACCGAGGTGGGCAATTATTTCATGGAGGGTCTGCGGTCACTCGCCAGGAAGCATGAAACGATTGTCGATGTGCGCGGAAAGGGCCTGATGATCGCCGCCGAGCTCGATTCTGCGGATCTGGCCAAACTCACCGTGGCGGAGATGCTGAAGCGCCACATACTCATCAACTGCACCAGCGACACCGTGTTGCGCTTCCTGCCTCCGTA
>Ga0302320_10010867_pt1 | contig 19367 bp, 9 predicted proteins | sample Bog_T0_3_FD_202130 | JGI IMG/M metagenome (GOLD analysis project Ga0302320, IMG submission 202130) | Peat permafrost microbial communities from Stordalen Mire near Abisko, Sweden - Bog_T0_3 | ecosystem: Environmental > Terrestrial > Soil > Wetlands > Peat | place: Sweden: Abisko, Stordalen Mire... | reverse complement strand
CGACATCTCCGTCCGCCGGCAAGACTCACTCGCTCTGGAATTGTCTAGTCTGCGGTGGAACCATGCACGTTGCCGAACGGCTCTCCGCGGCTCAACTCCTGCTTCGCTCACCACCGCAACCAGACCGCTGCGCTGCATGAACTCCTGTCGACATCCTCGGCCCTTGCCCGTGCTTTGGCGCGCATGCGGGTCCCTTGTCCCAACTGGCCGAAATGGGTGCGCTACCGATCGTCCCAGTCGCCGAAAGACCCCTCCGTCAGACGCTTCCAAGCTCAGTTCATATTTCAAAGCCGTAGTTCGTACCCGTTACAGCCAGTTCATGGACTCACCAAACACATCCGGCACCATTCAAAGTACATAGGCTTCCCTGTGGGCGGCTTCCTTCAAGTCGCTGTATCAGAAGCGCCCTCCCAAACTGCGTGCGAACTCGAACTGTTGCGCACGGGCGCTCCAGATACAGCACTAAGGCATGTCAGTACGAATCGTATTTCAATCCGGCATCACGCAATCTGCTGAATCCGTTGGCTTCGCCAGGCGGGCGCTTCGAAGGGATCCGCGAAATACTGTGTTTCATGCTCGACCTTACCGTTGCGGAACTCCATAATGCTCACTGTGTATGCCGGTCGCCCCTGGTAGATGATTGTGTATTCCGTGATCCAGAGGTCACCTTTTCCGAGAATTCTCTTGACGTTGAACCCCGACGGTTTGCCGGGATGGTGACTCCGCAAGGCCTGCGAATTGGTTCGCCCGAGGATTCGTTCGCCTGACTGAGGATAGTCACAAATGGCATTGCCATGGTAGATATCGTGTTCCGCATTTGCATCGCCGGCTGCTCGAAGGCAACTGGCCAAAGACGAAGCCGCGGAAAACACGAATGGTAGACCGAGGTTGGTTGAAGCGGTGGCGTTAAAGATGCCGACAAGCGCGATACCAACGATACATGGAAGTGCATGCATTGCACCGTCAAGGTCAAACCCAGCTGCAGATCGCGGAGAAGACAGGCATCGACCCAGGGACGGTCTCCCGCTGGTTGAATGCGCCGGAGTTTCCCGAGCGAAGGATCCGGAGCGACCAGCGACGGGATCAAGCCCTCTTCCTGCAGAGCCGACGGCTCGGATTCCAGCCATCCTTGACGCACTCAATACTCTGCCGGTCGTGTGGCGGCACTGCTAACTATGCCGCCACCACGGCTGTCAGGATCACAGAAACGACATCTGGATGCGTTCCTTCGCTTCTGCCCGAAGGGTCATGAGTTGCGCCGGCTCAGTCTCCGGTTCGGGCCATGCTCAAATGGCAGCGCCAAAAAGCTGAACAACTGAATCGATGCTGTCGAACTATCCATCACCACGCCTTGGAGCAACGGCCCAATCGAGGGGAAAATTAACCGGCTCAAGGCAATCAAACGCCAGATGTTCGGGTGAGCCGAACTCGAACTTCTCAAAGCCAGGGTGCTGCGTTGGACTCCCTCAAAGGCAGCGTGAACCTGCACCGAAAGTGCGGAGAATCCAATTCAAGTGCGGCGCGACAACGCACGACTACGACCATTAATGCTTTATTTGCAATAAGTTAAACAAGTGTAACGTCAGGAGTACCGGCATCCAGCCAGGTACATTCTGGCATTTAACAATTGCAATCCCGCAAGTGCATTCGTAGTAATATCATTTCAACCATCTGGAGCGGGTTTATGGGCCAAGTTGTAGGCTCTCATTCGAAGGACGCAGAAAGCGCGGAGTTGGAACTTGTTTTGGCCGCACTCGCGCGCACTCCGCGGCTCGCGAAATTTTTGAGGTATATTGCGGAGAGATACTTCCAAGACAGAGTCAACGATATCAATGAGTACAACATTGCAACCGATGTCTTGGGTCGCTCAAAGAGTTCTTTCGAGGCATCTCGGGATTCCATCGCGCGCGTCGAGGCTCATCGGCTGAGAAGAAGGCTGAAAGAGTACTACGAAACAGACGGAAAAGACCATGAGATTCAAATCTCGCTTCCATCTGGGAGCTATGTTCCGGCCTTCATCCACCATCTCTCATCTCCTGAAGTGACATCGGTACCCGAACCTCACGCTGATAGCCATGAAGTCAAGAATCTGCCCTTCGCGCTTGTTGCCGATACGCAACAGACGCTGGTTTTGTCCGAAGCCCGGATCGTCGAAACCAGCTATCCTGCACCACTCGCTCTTCGAAAACCCGTTCCGCTGTACGGCATCGCAGGAATTGCCGTGCTGCTCGCTGTAGTGTTCGGCGCAGCCCGGTTCATTCCGCGAAGCGGACTTGGCCATAAGCCCGTCGCCGCTGCATCGCAACCGCTCACTGTCACTCAACCTGGACAGCAAGATGCGGTTCAGGTTCCGTTACGGTTGCTTGCCGGATACGAGGGGTCTCCGAGGATCGACAGCACCGGCGCCATCTGGCAGTCAGACCGCTATTCTCATTATGGCGGACCGTGGGAGCGCCCGCAGGGTTTCGTGGCGCGAACCAGCGATCCAATGCTGTTCGAGCATTGGCGCAATGGCGATTTCTCTTATGACATTCCCTTGCGGCCGGGTGCGTACGAGTTGCATCTGTATTTCGTCACCTCTGAGCCAGCCTCCAACGGCGCTTCCACCTTCGCTGTCGCTGTCAATGGAGAGAAGATCCTGTCGGGCTTCGATATCGATTCCGATGCCTTGGGCGCGAATATCGCCGACGAACGCATCTTCCGCGACGTCAGTCCAGGCAGCGACGGGCTTCTCCATGTTATCTTTAACAGCGAGCGCGCCACGCCATCGCTGAGCGCGATCGAGATTCTGCCCGGGATACCCCACCGGCAGCTTCCGATTCGCATCCTTACGCAGCCGGCATCCTTGACTGACCACAACGGCCAACTCTGGCATGCCGACAACTATTTCATGGAAGGCTATACCTCGACGAAGCGCGCACAGATCTCGGGTACAACCGATCCCGCCCTATTCGCCGCCGAGAGGTATGGGCACTTCACATATGCCATTCCTGTGGACACCCGAGACCGCTATACCCTGATTCTCCACTTTGCGGAGTTTTATTTCGGGCCCAGCGCATCGGGAACCGGAGGCGTGGGCAGCCGCCTGTTTCGGATCCTCTGCAACGGCAATACCCTACTCGACAATTTCGATATTTACCGGGAAGCGGGCAGTCTGCGTGCGTTGACCAAGACCTTCAGCCACCTGAAGCCCACTGCACAAGGCAAGCTAAACATTACCTTTGAGCCGATCTCGAATAACGCGACCGTCTCGGGCATTGAAGTTCTCGATGAATCGGAGTGACCTCTTTGGACTGGGCGGGGGGAGTCTGTAAAAGGTGCTCGTTCCGAGCGCAATTGCAGCAGTCCGGTATTCTCTGCAAGGCGCTTGACAGCGTAATATCCCATCTCGCTCTATCGATGAATCGTCGATCCAAGCCCAGTTCGATCGTCCGTTCATCGAACAGGTCTCATTTGCCGAACAATGTGACTCAAACTATTTCACATCAAGGTCCAACAGGATGGACCTTGACGCAAGACAATCGTTCACGCTGTGCTTGGTTGGACGAAACAAGAGCTTTGCACCAAGGCATGATCCCGGGTTGTACTAGAATTGCACTGTGACGCGACAAAGAACAGTGAGTCGACCGCGTATGAGGCTCATGCCCTACTTGATCGCGTCGATGCTTTCGTACGCTTGCGCGGCTCAAACGGCGACTCCCTCGCCCACTGCGGCGCCGGCGCCAGCCGCACAGACTTCCCTGGTATCGCGTCCCCCGTCCGAATCCGCACCGGCCATGGCCTTTCACGATGTGAGCGTGCAAGCCGGCTTGACCACCATCCCTCACTCCTCTTCCGAGCGGCGTTACATAGTGGAGACGATGGGAGGGGGTGGTGTCGCCCTCTTCGACTGCGACAACGACGGCAGGCTCGACATTGTTCTCGTCAACGACTCCACGATCGAGCGCTTCCTGGCCGGAGGCGACCCAATGATCACTTTGTATCACCAGGATGGAAGCGGCGGAGCCCTTCATTTCACCGACGTTACGGCGGCTTCGGGACTGAGCACGCGCGGGTGGGGCATGGCGATTGCCGTCGGAGATTTCGACAACGATGGCCTGCCGGATATCTATGTCACCGGTTACGGACACAACGTGCTGTATCGCAACCTGGGTGGTTGCAAGTTCCAGGATGTGACCGAACCCGCAGGTGTCAAGGTTGGCGGCTTCAGCACCGGCGCCGCCTGGGCCGATTACGACCGCGATGGCCGCATCGATCTCTTTGTCGCCCGCTACGTGCATACGGACCTGCACCACCTTCCCCCTCCCGATCCTCGGGTCCAGGGCTACCGGTCCGTCATCCTCCAAATGCCCGATGAGATGGAGGGCGAGAGCGACTTCCTCTTCCGCAATCGCGGTGACGGAACCTTTGAAGACGTCTCACAGAAAGCGGGTGTCGGCAACCCCGGCAAACTGCACGGCATGGGGGTGGCGTGGGGCGACTACGACAACGATGGCTGGCCGGATCTCTACGTCACCAACGACGCGGGCCCCAACTACCTCTACCACAACAACGGCGACGGCACGTTTGGCGAGAACGGCATCCTCTCCGGCACAGCCACCGGCGCGCACGGCGAGATCTATGGCAACATGGCCGCCGACTTCGGCGATTTCAATCGCGACGGCAAACTCGACCTGCTGACAACCCGCTATAGCCGGCAGCCTGTCAGCCTTTATCGCAACGACGGGATGGTGTTCACAGATATTGCCGCGGAATCCGGGCTGGCTCAACCCACGCTCGCGCCGGTGAAATGGGGTACCGGCTTCGGCGACTTCGACAATGACGGCTGGTCCGATATCCTGATCGCCAACGGCAATTTTTCATCGCTGATGGACAATCTGGAAACCGAAGTTAAATACGGCGAACCGCTCCAGCTTTTCCGCAACATCGACGGCCGAAATTTCGAAGACGTCGCCAACCAGTCCGGCCTGAACAACGGCCCGCTGCGATCGCGCCGCGGCACAGCAATCGGCGACATCGATAACGATGGCAACCTGGACATCGTCGTGTTCAATGCTGCGGGACCGCCCTCCTTGTTCCTTAACGAAACGCGCAACACCAATCACCGCGTGCTGTTTCGCCTCGTGGGAACCAAAAGCAATCGCATGGGCATCGGCGCGCGCGTAACTGTCACCGCGGGAGCGGCAGAGCAGATCGACGAGGTGCGCGGCGGAGGCGGTTACAATTCGAGCAACGACACACGGCTGCATTTCGGCCTTGGCCAGGCCGCAACCATGAGCAGGATCCAGGTGCGCTGGCCGAGCGGCGTGAAGCAGGAATTCCACGATGTTCCCGCTGGCGCCATCTACGAAATCAACGAAGAGCAGGGGTTGCGCAAGCTGATGCCCCTTGCCGCCCCCTTGAAGTAGCCGGCGGCAGTTCTATACTCGATAACGGTGGCCTGATATGCGAGTTGCACAACAAAGGTTCGGGCTGCTCGCCATCGCGGCAACTGCGCTTGCCATCTTCAGCCCTTCACGCATCCATTGTCAGCAAGTTTCTCCCCAGGCTCTCTACGAACAGGCCGGCAAAGCTCTCGAAGCTGGAAACACAGCACAAGCCATCAAGCTCTATGAAGAGTTGCTCAAGCAGGTGCCCGATTCCGTCGAAGCCCGCACCAACCTGGGCGCGGCGCTCGCCCAGGAAGGTCGCTACGACGAAGCCGTGCAGCAATATCGCCAGGCAATCTCGCGCGATCCCCAGAACGAAACTGTGCTCCTGAACCTGGCCCTTGCGTTCTATAAGCGGGGCGATTTCAGCAAGGCGCGCAGCGAGTTCGATACGCTGCACAAGCTTCATCCCGCCAATCAGCAAGCCTTCTACCTGTTGGCCGACTGCGACCTGCGGCTGGGGAAGTTTCAGGAGGCGATCGCGCTTGTAGAACCAGCCTACAAAGCGCACCCGGACGATCCGGCGGTCGAATACATCCTCGGCACCGCACTGATTCAGGATGGGCAGACGGAAAAGGGCGCGGCCGTAATCGACCGCATCATGCAGAACGGGAACTCCGCGGTGGCCAGCGTATTGATTGGCGCGGCGCAGAGTGCGGCGGGAGACTACAAGACCTCGGTGGCGACGCTGCGCAAGGCGCTCGACGTCAATCCGGAGATTCCCGGCGCATGGACGATCTATGGGAGAGCTCTGCTGGACAACGGCGAACACGAAGAAGGCAAGGCGGCCTTGCGGCGCGCGCTGCAAGCGGACCCCAACGATTTCGACGCCTGCCTGCATCTGGGCTCAATCCTGCGCCACGACGGCGACCTGGAAGGCGCCGAACCGTATCTGAAGCACTCGGCCATGCTGCGTCCAGACTCGGCTGCGGCTCAGTTTCAAATCAGCGCCTTGGATGCAGCCACCGGGCGCTGGGAGGAAGCCAGGAACGGTCTCGAGAAGCTCGTCAAGCAGTGGCCGGATTTCGTGGAGGCACACGTCCAACTCGCGGTGGTCTATGCGCGGCTTCATCGGATACAGGACAGCGAGCGGGAGCGCCGCATCGTTGTCGAACTGAACGACAAGGCACGCGCCAAGGGACCGCAGCCGGAGACCGTTCCGTGAGGATGTCCCGAGCTTCCCGCTGAGATCTGGCGCGCTTTTCTTAGCCTTGCCGCCTTCCTGTCCGCGCAACGATTATGGCGTTTTAGGGCCGCGCCCGGAAGGACACGAAACCAGGCTGATGGACAGCATTCGTCCGATCAATCACATGGTTGCCGGGCGCAATCACTTTGCGCGCGCTGCTTGCTGCTGGTCCGGTGGCAACGGCAAGCGAATCTCCATCGAGCCGATTCGTTCGCTGTGTTCGTCGCGCACCACGAGGCGGATGACTGCGGTGTCCACCGGAACAAGAAATGTCTGCATCACCTCGAAGCCGTTGTCGCGAACGCTGCCGATCTTCGACGCTGGGATGGCATCTTTGAGTTGTGTGTTTGTGCCGTACAGAGTCTCGCCTTCCGCGTTGAAGGCCAGCGCCGCTATCGAAAAATCCGAATGGAAAACGCCGTTTGCAGACCTGGGGAGATCCAGTTGCTTGGCCAGCACCCCATATTGAATCGCGTACTGCTGCATCGGAACCGGAGTTTTCGGCTGAACGAACTTCCTGCGTGCGACCTTGGCCGCTTGCTCCTGATAGGGAGCCAGCGCCGCCATCTGCTCCGCTGTCGCCGGCGCAGGCGTTCCGATGGCATCCACTTGAGCCGCGAAGACGAGTTGATGAGAGAGCGGCGCGCCAAACTGCGAGGCCGCCGCCATCGAACCGGCTGAGGCCTGTGTCCGATCCGGCGAGGCAGAAGTTTGATCCGTCGCGCTCTGCTGCCGCCCGATCGAAGCAACGTCGTCGGCAATGTAGCTTCTCCGGTAAGCAAGATGGTACTGCCCATGCCCGAGGTGTACCGAGATGCGGCGCACCGATCCATCGTACTTCGCGTTGGTCGGCGCATAGACCAGCGAGTAGTAGTAGGAGCCTTCGGCCGAGGCCGTTTCGAGGGCCTGTTCGAGCCCGTTGGTGCTATAGAAGGCGCGACCGCCCGTCTGCTCGCCTATCTGGTCCAATGTCGCCAATTCGGCTGCCCACTGCTGGAAAATGAAGTTCGTTTGCAGCCCACGCGCATCGACGGGATAGACCGCGACCTCGGCGGAATTCAGCCGATCGGTCGCGGCCTTGATGCGATCGCCGTAGTTGCGGTCGCCGTCGAACTCGTGGATACGACTCGGGTCTGAAAAGATGCCCACTGGAAACGAACCCGAATACCAGATCAGGTTCTTGCGGCCTTGATTCCCGTCTAAAAAGCGGCCGATTTGTTGAAGCGCATCCAGGGTCATGTCCACGCGGAGATCCATTCGCTCGCTGGCCTCACTCGCATCCATTTCCATCAGCTTCGCCTGCATTTCCTTAACGACGGTATCGGCGCCGGTCCCGTTGAGTAATTTATCCATATCTCCGGCACCGGATGGTTGGCTGTACGATATGTCGGAGCGTTGCGGCATGGTGGCGGGATCGCTTATCGCGCGCTCGATCGAATCGGTATCCGAGGTGAAGCCCTGAAGAAGACTGAGGCGGTTGCCGAGAACAAAGATGGCGATCCGCCGCCCGGGACTCTTCCTCAGAAACTTCAACATCTGCTCGCGCGCATAGAGTTGGTCGTCCATAGGAGTATTGAGAATGTCGTAGAGCAGAACCGTCAGGGGACCGTGTTCCGGCGCTGCCGGCAAGTTCATGAACGTATGCGGAGGCAGCGCCGGACGCTTGGGGAGCGCGGCCTCTGCATTTTCATCGGAGTGATATTCGAACTGGCGGATCGACTGCGGCTTTCCGTCTTCGGCTAGGCGAAAATCGGATGCCTTCAAACCGGCAACGGTGTGTCCCTGCGCTTCGGTGACGACCACATCCACCCGCACGCGCCGCACCGTCTGCCGCAGCACTATCCCCGAGTCCTGGGTGGTGTTCTTGTTCTGCGGCTCTTGACCAGCCAGGACACCAGCCGAGGCGAGAGCGCCAAGAAGAACGCTAACGATGGGCCCAATGCAGAGCCTTGAGGATTTCCATTGGACAGCCTCTTTCTTTTTGCGAAGAATGAAGCGGTCGCTGGTCGGGAGTTCTTGAATCGGGCGTGCGTGCAAATCGGGCGTCATCGTGGAATCTTGCTCCTGCTGCCATTCCGGTGAGACTAGGTATTGGACTTCTTGCAGCTGAGTCCGGTTATTGCGCGTGCGCATCTTGTCTCTTGTCGAATTATGACCGGCTGCGCATTCAAAACCGTCGCGGCCCTAACGAGGCTCCTTCACCTGCACAATTCTATCGGCGGCCACGTTCTTGAGATCCTGCACCGCTCCGGACGGCCAGCGAATCTCGACTTCGTCGGCCACGCGCGCATCTCCCAGGCCGAAGTGAACAGGCACGGCGCTTGAGGAAGCATAGCCGCTCGCCGTCGTCATGTGATTGAACTGGACCTTGCCCGCCGCCGTGACCTTGATGCGCGCGCCGATTCCATCCCGATTGCTCTTGGTCCCCTGGAGCGCAAACTCAAGCCAGTGAGTCGCGCCCGGACTGTCGTTCATCCAGATCTCCGCCGGCGCACTGAGCGCGGTCACCACAATGTCGAGCTTGCCATCGCCGTTGAAATCGGCAACGGCCGCGCCGCGATGCCTGCGCGGCGGCTGTGCGCCAAAGCCTGCTTCCTCGGTAAGGGCAGCCCATTTTCCCTTCAGGTTGCGGAACACAGTGTTGAGCTGGTCGACGTGGACCCGGCTGGCCATGTTGGGAGAAGCAACGTCGCCGCGGCTGACAAAAATATCCTTCCAGCCATCATTGTCGAAATCGGCAATGTTGACGCTGTACCCCGACATCGGATCGCTGAGCAGTGTCATTCCGCTGCGCGCCGTGATCTCTTCAAAGGAGCCCCCCGCGACGTTCTGATAGATGGGAAAAGTCTCGTTCTGAAGCGCAGCCAAGGCGATGTCCGGGTATCCGTCGTTATTCAGATCGCGGAAATCGCATCCCATCCCCGAAATCAGGTTTCCGTGCTCCGGCAAAGCCACTCCCATTTCGAATCCAACCTCCTCGAAACGATTGTGCCCCTTGTTGTGGTAGAGAAAATTGAAGAGTTTGTCGTTGGTGATGAAGATATCGGGCAGGCCGTCGTTGTCGTAATCGGCAATACACGCCGACATGCCTTTTCCCGGATGGGCGCGGATACCGGCTTGCTCCGAGATGTCGGTAAATGTGCCATCGCCGTTGTTGAGGAAGAGCTGGCTCGGCTGCTCCTTGTAGAACTTCGGGTGGCAGAACTCAGGCTGTCCGTTGAATTTGCAATCCGGCTCCTTGCTGCCGTCCCAGGACAAATAGTTGACGACAAACAAGTCGAGTAAGCCATCGTTATTGATGTCGACCCAGGCGGCCGCCACGGACCAAAGAGGCCCATATTGCTTATCGGGGCGGGCCAGACCTGCCTTTTCAGTCACATTGGTAAACGTACCGTCGCCGTTGTTGTGGTAGAGCGTGTTTCGATAAACCCCGGCAACAAAGATGTCGTCGTACCCGTCGTTGTCGTAGTCGCCGACCGCCACGCCCACATCGAACCCGGTTCCCTTGAGCCCTGCCCTTTCGGTGACGTCGGTAAAGGTGCCGTCGCCGTTGTTGTGAAAGAGGCGATTCCAGTACTTGGGCGAACTCTTCTGCAGCGTGTCGATGTCCGCGCCGTTGGTGAAGAAGATGTCGGGCTTGCCATCGCGGTCGTAATCGAAAACGGCCACCCCGCCCGCCATGGTCTCCGGCGCGTGCCGCTGCGGTGTCTCGCTGCTGTCGAGCGAGAAGGCGATGGGACGCGATGAAAAATGGATGGGTGAAGATGTTTGTTGCTGCGCTGTAGTCCCGCCGAAAAACAGCATGAGGACACTCGCCAACGAAACAGGAAACGCAAAAACCCGGTTAAGGCGCCGCTTGATCGTGCGGGATGTCTCCGCCTGGGCTGGGACGGCTCGACGAATTGCTGCGATACAGTTTTTCAATTTCCTGCTTCTCCCGACCTGCGTCTTCTTTGCGCCCGGCCGCAGCGTAGGCACGAAGCAAATCCCAATGCGTCCGGCTCACCGCCGGGTCGTCCGATCGCGCAACTTCGAGTTCCTCGATCCCATCGGCCAATAGGCCCTTGGCCACCAAAGCCTCTCCTGCCATCATATGTGCCGACGCGCGTTTTGGCTCAAGCTTGATGGCTTGCTGGGCAAGCGCCAGCGCCCGGTCGAAATCGCGTTGCGCGATGAGTTGCTGCGCCAGCCGGACACGCGCAAGCACATGCGAGGGGGATATTTCCAGTTCGCGTTCGAACTCGGGCACAGCTTCGTTCGGATGCAACTCCATGAGATAGGCGCCATAGAGGAAATGAACACCGGGTTCGTTCGGATACGCGGTCAGCAGCCGCTTGAGTTCCGATTCGGCATCTTCGTAGTGCTGTGTCTGAATCGCCAGCACCGCGCGGCCCGCTAGGTCGACCAGTTCGCGACGGTCCGGCGGAATCTCGGCAGGCAGAAGAGGCAATCGCAATCCGGCCAGCCCCGCGGGCTCAGTGAGCTCCGGCTGCTGTGTACCGTTCGCCAGCATCTTCAGGAGCATGTCAAGGCTGTCGTCGTAGCGCTCGAATCGGGTCAGCAGGGCCGCTGCATCGACGAAGACCGACTGGATAAGTTCCTTGCGGTCCCCCATGCCCAACGCCATGGCGCGCTGCAGATGATCCAGGGCGCGCGGGTAATTCCTGGTCTCGAATTCGCTCATCCCCAGCAGGGCCCACCCCGGCCCCGCGTCCGGACGAAGCGTCATGAACTGTCGCAGCACGTCGCGCGCTTCCGCGTATCGTTCCTTCTCATAGAGCAGCGTCCCTAGAAACCACAATCCATCTTCCGACTCCGGCTGCTCGGCCACGGCCCGCCGATACAACTGGATAGCCTCGTCGTCGCGGTTCTCGTCGCGCGCCTTCCCGGCGGCCTGAAGCAGTTGATCCAAACTCAGCCTGGACGCCGAGGGAGTTGCCTGACCTGCGGCGATGGGGGCGCCAAAGGCACATGCGGCAAGCGACGCGATGAGTAGCGCTGTGCGAATCAATGAGGCTTCCCCTGACCGTTCTCGCCCAGTTTCTCCTGGGGCGAAGCCATCACGTCCTCCTTGTTCTTCAATACAAGGAAGGCTGCAAACTCGGCCTCGGCTTCCTCCGTTCGCCCCAGTTTGGTGTAGACCATCGCCAGATGCGAACGGACCTTCGGGTTGCCGGGCGCAAGCTGTTTCGCTGTTTCCAGCTCGCTCAGGCTCGCATGAAGATCGCCATTCCCAAGCAAGACGCGCCCGAGGAGATGATGCGCCTCTGCATCTTTAGAATCGCCGGCCACCGCCTGCCGCGCCAGCAATCCGGCCTCGGCAAGATCGCCTTTCTCCAATTCAATTGCGGCGAGCGCGACCAATGAGGGAACATGTTTCGGCGAGATCTTGAGTTCTTCGCGATATTCGCGTTCGGCTTCGGTCTTTTTGTCTTCAAAGCCGTAGAGCGTCGCTCGAAAAAAATGCACCTCCGGCTGCGCTGCGTAGCGGGACTCCAGCCGGGCGGCAAACTCGTCTGCCCGCTCGAAATCCTGGCGCGACTGCGCCGCCAACGCCGCCTTGCCTGTCAGCCAGACCCGTTCCCGATCTTCGGGAGGGTAGTTCTCGGGGAGACTCCGCATGCGCAGCGACGCCAGTCCCATCGCCTCGGAAAGCTCAGCAGTGTCGCCGAAACGCATTGCCAGCGGATCCAGCAGAACAAGCGCCTCGACGAACCGACCTTCCCGCGTGAGCAGGAGCGCGAAATGAAAGTCTGCAACATCGCGGAACTCGGGCGCCCCGCCCCACCCCGCGCTCGCCCAGGAGCGGAACCGTGCCAAGGCGCTGTCGTAGTTCCCTGTTTCGTATTCGCAGAGGCCAAGAAATGCGAATGCCGGGCTGCGGTGCCGGGTGCTGGGCAGAATGTGCTCAAAGGCCGCACCGGCCTCGGGGAAACGATCCTGATCGTAGAGCAGGGTACCTAAAGACCACCATCCCTCGTACCAGGACGGACGCAGCTTCGTCCCCTCGCGGTACAAGCGGATCGCCTCCGGCACGCGTTCCTGGGAGCGGGCGGTGTCGGCTTGCTTGGCGATCGTCTCGAAGCGGTCTGGAACCGTGGCAGCGGAAGCGGCCAGGGAGAACCCGATTGCAAGCAGGAATAAGAGAGGCCGCATAGAAAAAATTATAGCCGGGGTGGCCGTTCAGGCCGCCCCGGCCGGTTGGTTGAGGGTTTAGAAGCTGTACTTGGCCGAGAATTCCAGCGTGCGATGGCCGTAGTTGGTGGTCGCGAAGCCGAAGGCATTGCAGTTTACGCCGGGGCAAGCTCCGCCGTTCGTGCTCGTAGCGTTGTTCAGCACGCCCGCCTGGCTGAAACTCAGCGTGAGGTTGGGATCGTTCGAAAAGAACGACAGCAGGTCGTGGTTCAGGAAGTTTTTCGCGGTAAAGCGAAGTTCCAGCTTCTGGCGCTCGGTGACCGCAAAGCTCTTTTGCGCCGCCAGATCGCTGCTCCAGTACTTGGGACCCACGATGCCCGGCATACGGGTATTGCCGATCGACGAGCCGGTTTGAAACGGATAAGCGAAGCAATTGGGGTTGGCGAATTGGTTTTTCTGCAATCCCGCGCTCGGATCGCAGGTGACGCGCGGAGCCACCGTGACATCCGGCGTACCGTCGATGTAGACCGAGTTCGGGCCGTTTTGCAGGTTGTAGTAGTAGCCGTTGTTGACCGCCGACAACTGCGCGCCGGACTGGATCTGGGTGATTCCGGAGAGTTGGTAGCCGTTGACGGCGCCTCTCAGGAATCGGTTGTCGAGATGTACATTCGGCGTCGAAAAGACGTACGATGCGTTGAAGACATGCTTGCGGCTGAACTGGAGAACAGTCCAATACTCGCTCTTGCCCCAGTCCTTAAAGGCGCCCGAGACGGTCGGGTTTCCAAGCGTCTTGGCCCACGCGTAGTTGAAGTTGACCGTAGCCCAAGCGGAGCTGTGCGTGAGCTTGGCTTGAAGCGAATCGTATTGGGAGATCTGGTCGCTCTCGTTCGCGCTGATGCCCTGGTAATAGGGGTAAGGACGGTACCGCTGCTGGCAGCTTGCGTCGTTGAGGCGCGTGTTTTCCGGATTCGAGGCGGACGTATCCAGATCCGAACAGACCTGATCCACCGAGGTTGCGGCCATGGCTCCGATCGGAACCGCATTCAAGTTGACGCTGTCTTGGCCCATGGCGGAGGCGCTGCCGACATACGAGATTTCGGCCATGAACTTGTTCGGGAACTCCTGGTCGAGGTTGAAGCTGTAGGTGGTGGTGTACGGCTGATCCTTGTCCTTCGCGTCCAGCACGGTAATGCCGCTGTTGGCCATATTCGTCGCGGTGCCAAAAACGACGGCAGGCGCGCAGTCCTTTGTGTTCCCCGCGTCGATTCCGCCCGTCAGAGCGGCCGCGCAAGAGGGGCTGGATGCACTGCCGGTGTTCTTGAACTGATCTATGTCTTCCCAGGTTGAGGCAGCGCCCGGCGCGTTCCAGCCGACCGACCCGAGAGCGGTATTGGCCGCGCTCAGATGGTCGTCCTGCAAGTTGAGCGAGTAGCGGTACATTCCCCAGCCACCGCGCAAGATGGTCTTGCCGTTGCCGTAGACGTCGATCGAGGCGCCGACACGGGGCGAGTAAACCAGGTAGGTCTGGGTTACGCCGGAGGCGGGAGTGCCGGAGTTGATTTTGTGCCACGTAACGCCGGGATTCTGGGTGCCGGCCGACACCTGCGCGCCATACTTCGAAGGGTCGAAGACAGCCGCGCCATATTGGTTGTTGGGGTCCGGCGCGGCATAGTGCTCGAAACGCAGCCCGTAATCGACGGTCACGCGGCGGGTCAGCTTCCAGTGATCGGTGGCATAGAAGGAGGTTACAGACTGTTCCATGTGTGCGACGGGCGGAAGCGCCTGCTCGAAATAGCCCTGGTTGGCGCCCATCAGGAGGTCGGCATAGTTGTTTTGGCTGAAGTCTCTGCTCCAGAAGCCCATTCCGAAGACGCCCTGGTACTGGCTCCAGGCATCCTGCGCGTTGTAGATGTGCTCCCAGAGGAACCCGAACTTGAGGTCGTGGGTTTTGAACACCTTGGTCAGGTCGGCCCCGGTGCTCGGGATTCCCTTCTCGGCGTAGAAGGTGGGGTGATAGTCGTGTCCGATATCGCCGATGTTCGGAATCGAGCCGCTCCAACTGGTGGCGACCGGCGCATTCGGGTTGCCGTAGACGCCCTTCAGCGGGAAGTTCATCTGGCTGCGGAGAACCTTGTCCGGAGATTGCGGACCGCCCGGCATATCCATGTGGGTATAGCCGAATCGGCCTTCCACCGTCAGGGTCGGCGAAAAGATGTGCAGGAAGTTGAGCGTCCACAAGTCCGAGGTGTTGTTGCTGAGATCCTGGCTAGGTGCGGGAACGACCCAATTTCCCGAACCCACCCACAAGCCAAGCGGCTCGATCGCGGATTCCTGTTGGTGGCTCTGGCTGATGTACGCCTTGGTGTTGTCGCTGAAGTTCATGTCGATTTTGGCCATATTGTGCCAGGAGTTCTGGGTCTCCTGCACCGGCGCGACGTAGTTCCACCCTTTCGAATTCGGGACGGAGAGGTTTGCCGCGGGGAGGCTGTCCTGGAGCCACAACTGCGCATTGGGGTCGATGCAGGCCTGCGTCATGGTGCCGTTGTTGATGCTGCATCCAGGGCGCTCGGCAAGCAGTCCTTTATCGGTTGGGTTCTGCGGAACGCTAACGACTCCGTAATGGCCGGCCATTGTGTAGTCCGGTTCCGATGCCCCATTCCAGGCAGGAGAGGCTACGTTCATATAGGCCGGGGTGCCAAAAGGGCTGAAGTCGCCGGTTTTGATCATGTCGGCGGTGGGCAAGAAAGCGTTGTTGATGCCGCCGTCGATCAACTGCCGGTAGTCCTCGAAGGATTCGTGGAAGAAGAGCTTGGTCTTGCTCTTGGAGCCGAAACGGGTGCCCGGGATGATCACTGGGCCGCCCACGGTGGCGCCGGGGTAGTAGTAATTGCTCGGGATCTTGAGGTAGCCCGGGCTGTAGCTGTTCACCGACTCTTGCTGCTTGTTGTTGGATTCTTCTGCGTTGAGCTCCGAGTTGCGGGCATATAAGTGGATGTCGCCGTGGAACTCCGAACCGCCCGACTTGCTGAGGGTGTTGATCACCACCGGCCCCTTGGCGTTGTCGGCCCCGTAGTTCGAGGTCAAAACCTGGATCTCGGAGATCATGTCGGGGTTGGGGTTGACCGGTGTGGCGGAGCCAGGCGCGCCCGGATCCTCGACGCTCTGACCGTCCTGGTTGATCGAGATTCCTGTGCTGGACTGTCCATTGATGCTCACGGCCGCCATGCCGCCGGCGTTGCCGTTCACCGTGAAACCGTTGACACCGATCATCGAGCCGTCGGCGGCCGGCCGGTTAGTGCCGCCCAGAGTGATCATTGCGGCGCCGGGGATGATGCGGAGGATCTCAGTGGCGTTGCGGCCGATCAGGGGCTGTTTCTCCAGGTCTTCCTCGGTGATGGTTTCCGACTTCGCCCCAGAGTCCGAGATTTCGATCTGGCCGGCGCTGGCTGTAACCTCGACGGTCTGGCTTTCGGCGCCGACCTTGAGGGGAATGGTGAGAGTCCTGACGTCCGAGGCGTTCAGGACGATTCCCGTGCCATCCCATTTCTCGAAGCCTTTGACCTCGACTGAGACGCTGTAAGTTCCAACCGGCAATTGGGTCGCCGAGAAAAAACCGTCTTTGTTGCTGACCAGGTGCTGAACGATATTTGTCGCGGTGTTTGCAACAATGACCTTGGCGTCGGGGATCAGGGCTCCATTGGAGTCCGTCACGGTGCCGGAAAGACTTGCGAAGATTGATTGTGCGAACGCTGCCGGAAAACCTGCCAGTAGCAAGGTTGAAAGAACGACAAGAATGCTCGCCACAAACGTCGCCCTTGGGATTGATCTACGCATTTGTTGCCTCCAAGCCTCCCCATAGACCGTCTGCGGGGAGGGAATCCCACTATGTACGAGTGGGGGTTCTGGATGACGCTGCCAACGGGTTGCTCAGTGAACGAAACCTCGGGCGCCATCGCCTCTGTTTGCTCATTGGCGTTTTCGTCGGGAGAGATAGACCTGGCCAAAGTGTGAACATTTACATGCTTTGAACCAGCTTGTAGCTCTCGCCGTAGCTCTTGGTACAGCGCCATTCCTGTTTGGTAAATCGGAAGAATACTGCATGAAACAGAAGAGGGTTGTGAAGTTCAATTTTGCACATTCTTGCACCCTTAAGTTAAATGTCCGTCATCTAATTGAAGGCAAACGATTTACGAAGCGCAAGAAAACATGTTACATGGATGCGTTAACATCGTGAACTCACCATTGGCGTGAAGTTAATCGTTTGAGTAGAGCGGAATCGAAAAGATTCATTGGGAGGAATCTTGTTGATCGCGATCACAGCGGCGTCGATTTTCGGCGCTTTCGACTCGCCCTCTCCCTGTCTGCTACGGGTGTGTCATCGAACATAGAGCATTAGGCACCTATTCACGTTTTGCAAAAAGGGATGAATGGGCTTCGACGCACTTGATCGGAGGGCTCTCGATGAGGCGGCCGAGGCAAGGAGGGCGGCAATATCGCTGGCTTTTCTGCCGCAAACGCAGGCATTTTTCGGCACAAGCGCTCCCTTGGCCTTACAATCTGCCTCAGAAGTTATACAATTTCCAGGAATCGGTGACTGGAGTCTGTTATTGACTTCTGTTTGGGGGCGCGTGTTCCCTGCATGCTCAATAACCCGCGTCAAACGCACCATTCGCGAGATGTGGCGCGCGATGCAACCACGGTTTCTCTTGAATCCAAGTCATTTCGGGCGAACCGCCCGGATTCCGTTTGGCCTATAGCCGAATTGTCGATAACAGACTCAAAAAAGGCGATTCCCGGGAAAGCGAAAGGATAGATCTTGAACTCGAGAGGGTGTGCTCCGGCGTTCTGCTTTCTTAGTTCGATGCTTCTCTGGATGGCATTTTCTACTCTTGCTTTCGGCCAGAGAGCGGACTTCGACTCGGCTATTGCACCGCACGCACGAGAGATCGATTTGTCGGCTTGGGGCTTCCGCAGTCTCACACCAATAGAACGCTTCCGTTTTCGAGCCAACGTATCGGTTCATTTTCTGGATAACGACCTCCTTCTTTTGACGTTCAACGCGCAGCGAAAGCTGATACACCGCCTTCCAGAATGCCCCCCTTCTCATCAAGACCGCCTTATTCATGCTGTGATTTTCGACCTCGCCAGCTCGAAGGTGGTCAAAGAAACCGATTGGTACCTGCACGACTACCGCCCTTACCTCTGGTCTCTGTCGCCGGGACACCTCCTATTGCGCAAATTGAACAGCCTTTATTTGCTTGATTCGGATTTGCATGAGACGCTGCTGAAGGGTTTCTCCGGCGATCTCTTATGGGTAAACATTACTCCGGACGGAAAACAGATCATTGCTGAAACGGCTTTGGGGGGCTCCAGCGGGACCAAGAACGAGGCAACGGACCGAAAACAACAGGCTGAAGACAGCGGACGAGCGCGGGTAAAGATCGAGTTTCTGAACTCTAGTTCTCTCGCCGTGGAACGTTCTTTTCAGGCGACTGGCGTTCTAGAACTCGACGCTGCCAGCTCGGGTTACGCCGACTTCGCTCACAATGTGGGAGACAGCACTTGGCTGGTGCGGTTCGGCGTAAGTCCGGAGCAGCGACAGCCTATGGCGCGAGTCAAGTCGCCTTGTGAACCCGATCTGCTTTTTCCGGCGAACAACGCGGTCCTGATCGGCCGTTGTTCCGCCGACAGCCACGACTATAACGTAAGCGTCCTTAGCGTCATTGGACATCCGCTTTGGCGTCAGCGGTGGCCGGGACTCAATCACTTCCCGAGCCTGGCACGCAGTGGGGACGGGAGCCGATTCGCGATCGGCATGATCGCGCCGTCCCGCGAACGGAGTCCGCAACTCACAGCTGACGAGGACGACCATGGGTGGCCCGATGTCGAACAGGACGTTCGAGTCTTCGAAACCGCAAGTGGAAAGCTGATCCTGGCCGCCCGCGTCAAGTCCGTAGCGCTCAAAAACCCGAACTTCGCTCTTCCGCCGGATGGAAACCATCTCGCGTTGCTCGATGGGTCGATCCTGAGAGTTTACGATTTGCCCTCCGCGTCGGCCGAGGAGCGGGTAAAGTACTTGGCCATGGCGGCAGATGCTCCGGGCCTTGCTCCGCCAACAGGAAATCTGTCCGAAGCCAACGGCGATACTTCGGCGACAGGGGGCGACTCCGATTCCGAAGACTTGGCTCAGGCAGGAGAGTCCGATCTTCAAGCTGCGCTTCGCGCAACGTCGACTGCTCAAGATGCAACCTCCGGTCTCCCAGGCGGAGTTTCGAATGCGGCTGTTGCGCCTGTTCCTCCAGACGCTGCTGCGCTCAGGACCACAACGGATCAGGAACCTGCGCCCGTCATTACTTTCAAAACGTCCACGAAGGAAGTCGTAGTGGATGTCCTGGTTACCGATTCCGGGGGGCACCCGGTCAGAGGATTGCCTGCAGCCGACTTTCAGATCGAGGAGGACCGAAGGCCCCAGAAGATCAAGTTCTTTCATGAGTTCAAGGGCTCGGCGGCGGCCCCTGCTCCGGTCACCGCGGCCAAATTGCCCCCGAATGTCTTCAGCAACAACTCGACGCCTCCTGGAGAGAAGCCCCTCGTTGCGGTCGTGCTCGACCTGGTCA
>Ga0302320_10010865_pt1 | contig 19368 bp, 19 predicted proteins | sample Bog_T0_3_FD_202130 | JGI IMG/M metagenome (GOLD analysis project Ga0302320, IMG submission 202130) | Peat permafrost microbial communities from Stordalen Mire near Abisko, Sweden - Bog_T0_3 | ecosystem: Environmental > Terrestrial > Soil > Wetlands > Peat | place: Sweden: Abisko, Stordalen Mire... | reverse complement strand
GGGGCGTGCGCGCGAGTTATTGATGGCGGGGAGGGATGCTTGAAATTCCTTCCCAACCGTCCGGTTTTCACCAGCGACGTCGAGAGAAGGTCTCGAGGAGGGCGAAAGCATGTCTAGCATCTCCCATTCGGACACTCCGGAGCGCGAGGAGGGTATCCAGAGCCATCTGTTTTTCGGCGCGGTATTTCCCCTATTCATCGTCGCCGAAGGTCTAACGCGCTTATTGGCTCGCATGACCGCCAGCGACGAGCCGGACGGAGAAATCCCACGATCTTTGCTCGCCCAAGCGCGGGCGAACGCCGCCATCGCGACTTCGTATGCCCTCATGGCCAGGACGATGTTGCAATCATCCGACCGGAAGAACCGGCCGGAACGCCTGTCGTGACGTAAGTCGCGACGTTGTCGCCGCGTAGGGCGTGCGCGGTAACTTGAAACGGAGGTCATCCCATGGCCAACGAAAACGACAGATCATCACTGTCGGGACTGACAGAGTCGGAAGCGCAGGAATTTCACGGATTGTTCATCAAGAGCTTCATTGGCTTCACGGTGATCGCCGCCCTCGCGCATATCCTGGTTTGGAACTGGCGCCCGTGGATCCCGGGCCCGAAGGGTTATGCAATGCTGGATGGCGCTCAGACCGCGCTGCACGGTCTGCTGACCTTCGTCAGCTAAGGAGGAAATCAACATGTACAAGGTTTGGCTATTGTTCGATCCGCGCCGCGCGCTCGTGGCGTTGGTCGCATTTCTCTTTGCGCTGGCTCTGCTGATCCATTTCATCGTGCTCAGCACGGATCGGTTCAACTGGCTCGAAGGCAAAGCAGCGAAAACCGGGCAGATCGAGTTGACGATCCCGGCGATCCAGCCTTCGTCTTTCGCCTGAACGGCGAAACTACGCATTCGCGAAAAGCCGGGGACGGGCGCGGCGCGCTCGCCCTCGGCCGCGAGGTCAAACTCGTCATTTCCTAAGGAGGGCCGCCATGGCCATGCTGAGTTTCGAGAGAAAATATCGCGTGCGGGGCGGAACGCTCATAGGCGGCGATCTTTTCGATTTCTGGGTTGGGCCTTTCTACGTCGGATTCTTCGGCGTCACCACGGCGATTTTCGCGGTTTTGGGCACGGCTCTCATCATATACGGCGCGGCGATCAGTCATACCTGGAATCCATGGCAGATCAGCATCGCGCCGCCGGACGTCAAATACGGCCTCGCGCTCGCTCCGCTGAAAGAAGGAGGCCTCTGGCAGATCATAACGATCTGCGCCTTGATCTCCTTCATATCGTGGGCGCTGCGCGAGGTGGAGATCTGCCGCAAGCTGGCGATGGGCTACCACGTGCCCGTGTCGTTCGCGATGGCGATCTTCGCCTATATCGCCCTCGTCGTGATCCGGCCGATCCTCATGGGCGCGTGGGGATATGGATTTCCGTACGGCATCCTCAGCCATTTGGATTGGGTGTCGAACACGGGTTATCAATATCTGCACTTCCACTACAACCCCGCGCATATGCTCGCCATTACGTTCTTCTTCACGACGACGCTTGGTCTGGCTCTGCACGGATCCCTCATCCTCTCGGCGAGCAATCCGGGTCGTGGCCAGCCGGTCAAGACGACGGAATATGAAGACACGTTCTTCCGCGACGCCGTCGGTTATTCCATCGGCACGCTCGGCATTCATCGGCTGGGCGTATTCCTGGCGCTTTCCGCGGTGTTCTGGAGCGCGGTTTGCATCATCATCAGTGGACCCTTTTGGACCCGTGGCTGGCCGGAATGGTGGAACTGGTGGCTCAATCTTCCGGTTTGGCGCTAAGGATCGGGGAGACGACCTGTGTCCTACTATCAAAACATCTTCACACAAGTGCAAGTAAGAGGCGAGACGCCCGAAATGGGTGTCCCCGTCCCGAATATGGAGCGAAAGGGCGCGGGATATCTACATATCCTGGGCTATTTCGGCAACGCCCAGGTGGGTCCGATTTATCTCGGCAATCTCGGCGTCATCTCGTTGTTGTTTGGATTCATCGCGTTCGAGATCATCGGCCTCAACATGTGGGCGTCGGTGCATTGGAGCCCGATCCAGTTCATTCGGCAATTGTTCTGGCTGGCGCTCGAACCGCCCAAACCCGAATACGGCCTCAAGATTTTCCCGCCGTTGAATGAAGGCGGTTGGTGGTTGATCGCCGGATTTTTCCTCACCACGTCGATAATACTGTGGTGGGCGCGTATGTATCGCCGGGCTCGGGCGCTCGGCGTGGGCACCCACGCGTCTTGGGCGTTCGCCTCGGCGATTTGGCTTTATCTCGTGCTGGGTTTCATTCGACCCCTGCTGATGGGGCATTGGAGCGAAGCTGTTCCGTTCGGGATATTTCCACATCTGGATTGGACGGCCGCGTTCTCCATTCGCTACGGCAATTTGTTCTACAATCCGTTCCATATGCTCTCGATCACCTTCCTTTATGGGTCGACGCTGTTGTTCGCGATGCATGGCGCGACCATTCTCGCGGTGAGCCGTTTTGGGGGCGAGCGCGAGGTGGAACAGATCCTAGACCGCGGCACCGCGTCTGAACGCGCGGCGCTGTTCTGGCGCTGGACGATGGGATTCAACGCAACGATGGAGTCGATCCATCGTTGGGCCTGGTGGTTCGCGGTGTTGTGCCCGCTGACCGGAGGTATCGGCATTCTTCTCACCGGAACGGTCGTCGACAATTGGTATCTCTGGGGCGTGCATCATCATATCGCGCCGGCGTATCCTCATGTCTTCCCGCTCATCGTCGATCCCGCCGCAACTCCGGGAGCCTCGCAATGAAACTGGGAGTTTACACCGCGGGTCCGGCCCTCTTGGGTCTGATCGTCGCCTTCCTGCTGACCGTGGCGATGTTGTTCACGGCTGGTTGGACACGCCCACCCGTGCATGCCACTCAGAACGGCTATCGCGGCACCGGGATGAATCAGATCACCACGCCGGAAGCGGAGCGGCTGCTCAAGCTCGCCAATACGCTTCCCGATCCTATCCCCGCCGCCTCGGCGGCAGGGAAGCGCGCGACGGAAGTTTACACCAACGTCAAAGTCCTGACGGACCTTAGTCAGGATCAGTTCGATCGCGTGATGCTGGGTCTCGGCGCCTGGATTGCTCCCGATGACCCGAGCAATCCTGGATGCGCTTATTGTCACGACGTCAACAACATGGCCGACGACAGTCTTTACACCAAGAAAGTCTCGCGGCGCATGTTGGAGATGAACCGTCACATCAACAAGGATTGGACGGCGCATGTCGGGACGACGGGGGTGACGTGTTACACCTGCCATCGTGGTCAACCGGTTCCCAAGAATGTCTGGTTCAACAATCCCGGCGCGCCGCGCGCGCTCGGGGTCGCCGCGACCAATGACGGCATGGGCCATCCCAACAAGGTGAACGGGAGCACGGCGATGTCCATCGATCCGTTGTCCGCCACGTTGGAAGGCAAGGAGCCGATTCGAGTCGTCGCCACGCAGGCCCTCCCGGCCGGGTACGGCGCATCGATCCAGGCGACCGAGCAGACTTATTCCCTGATGATCCATCTGTCGGACAGTCTGGGCGTAAACTGCACGTTCTGTCACAATTCCCGCGCCTTCTCGCAATGGGTGGAAAGCACGCCGCAGCGTGTAACCGCTTGGCAGGGAATCCAGATGGCGAGGGACTTGAACAACGCCTATCTTGATCCGCTGAAAGCGACCTTCCCGGCGAAACGCTTGGGGCCGGAAGGCGACAGCCCGAAGGTGGACTGCGCGACCTGCCATCAAGGGGTCAGCAAGCCTTTGTACGGCGTGAGTTTGGCGAAGGACTTCCCTGAACTCGGAGGAACGGCGGCGCCTTGAACGCGCGCCCGTTTTCAACGAATATGTGAAGAAAGGGAGAGCGCGGGCGCCGATGCGGCCGCGCTCTTTCGTTGATATGGAGCCATAACTGGTTTATGTACGAAATAGTGAACTATTCCTGTGGTTTAGGGACGTTGATTGAGCGATCTCAATCCTAGCGGCCCCCGGGGGCCTAGTGTACCTGTCGGCGACACGTGAATGGCGCGATCGCGGATCAGCGGAGGTGCGATGAGCGAATCGTCTTATAGAGCGCGCGAGTTCGGAGCCGAATATGTTCGTTCCGAAGTCGCGGCGGAGAGCCCGCGAGCGGCGGCTGCCGCGGCGCCAAGTTTGAAGGCGCCGCCCAATATCGGGGCGCCCGAGGTCCCGGCCTATCTCAATGACGTCTATTGGTGGGCCTATGTCCATCCCAATGGTCTTCGGGTGTTCGAAAGGCAGTGGCTGGTCAATGCGATCCTTTGGGGCAACTATCGCCTTCTGCGCGACGCCGCCCTGGATGCGTTGGGCCAAAGCCTTCCCGGCCGGACGCTGCAGATCGGTTGCGCCTACGGCGACGTAACGCGTGAACTCTGGGGCCGCGCCAAGGCAGGCGGTGGACGGCTCGACGTCGTCGATGTGTTGCCGATTCAACTCGAGAATCTTCGCAAGAAGCTTCCCAGCGATGCGGCGGTCGGGCGCCTGCTCATGGACTCCTCGGCGCTCAAGATTCCCGACGCGAGCGTCGATCGCGTCATGCTTTTCCTTTTGCTTCATGAACAGCCGGACGCATGGCGGCGCAAAACTGTGTCGGAGGCCTTGCGGGTGCTCAAACCCGGCGGACGGATCGTGCTGGTGGATTATGCTCGGCCACGCTGGTGGAACCCGATGCGATATCTCTTCGGGCCGATTCTCAACAAGCTCGAGCCGTTCGCGCTCGAACTTTGGCGCAAGGACATCACGACTTGGATGCCTGAGCCATGGGCCAGTCGGACTTGGGAACGACGTTCTTACTTTGGTGGCCTTTATCAGTTCATAGTGATCGAGCGTTGACGCGAACGCCCAACGAAGGGCGGCCGTAGATGATATCGGCGCGCGCCGAGAAGGCGGCGCTGATGCTGCGGTACGCCATTTCGAACATCGACCCCATCAAGAGGCCGAGCATCCGGTTCCGAAATTCATATTCGGCGAAAAACTCGACGCGGCAGGACTCCGGACCATCCTCGTGGAACGACCAGAGGTTTTCGAACGCTCGGAATGGCCCTTCGAGATAATCGATATGGATTGTCATCTCCGAGCGGTTCAATGTGTCGCGCGTGACAAATCGTTCGCGAATGCCGAGCTGACCGACATACATGTCCACGACCAGAACGTCGGCCCCGGTCGTGTCGGTCGTACGCGAACGAATTCGACTGCCCAGACACAAGGGAACAAACTCAGGATAGCGCTCGATGTCCGCGACAAGGTCAAACATTTGACCGGCTCCATGGCGGACGCGACGCGAAGTGCGAAAAGAGGGCATGCGTTGTTTCCCGAGTGCGGACGAGATAGTCACCGCGGACAAACTGATCGATCGACTATCGCAAAATGCCGCGCGGGCATCCATGCCTATGCCGCGCCCGCGACCAAATTCCTCAGGCGCGGGCCCGGGCCCGGCGGGCTGCCGCCGCCGCGTTCGAATCTGAATCGCCGCTCTGCGCCCGCATGAGATCGCGCAACGCGATGAGGAGTCCTTCGAAGGTGGAGAGATCATCGGAGGGCAATCGTCCCAGCGTCGCGCGGATGAGCGCGTGCTGGATCGCAATGGCGCGTTCGGCGGCGTCGCGTCCGGCCGGAGTGAGATAGATCTCATATTGTCGACGGTCCACGGCGGTCGAGCGGCGCTCCACGAGGCCTGCGTCCTCGAGCCGATCGAGCAGGCCCGAGATGTTGCCCTTGGTCACATACAACCGCTTGGCGAGATCCTGCTGACTCACGCCTTCGGCCTCCGTCAGCGTGGTCAGGACGTCGCATTGCGGCACGGAAAGGCCGATCTCACGCAATTCGCCGGAGACAGCGGTTTGCAGGCGGCTCTCCAGCCGAATAAAGCGAAACCAAACGCGTACAGCCAAATCGTCGGCCTTGGGGCTCAGCATACCCTCGTCTCCCGCGCGGTCGCGGACCACACCGCGCGCAACCCTTACAGGGGCAAGCAGCCCTGAGCAATTTTCAGACGTCTCGCGAGCATTGCCAAGCGGCGGCGCCGGCGCCATGTTGCGCGCATGAAAACGGTGAAGCGGCTTCGCGACTCACGCGATCACCCGTGGGAATGTAAGGAGGAGATTTATGCTGGGCCTTATGCAGGATTGGCCGTTGCTGATTCCCAAAATCATTGATTTCGCGGGAACCCAACATCCAGACCAGGAAGTTGTTTCGCGTCTGGTCGAGGGGCCAATCCACAGGACAAATTATCGCGACGTTCGCGCTCGTTCGTTGCGCGTCGCGCAGCGGTTGGCGCGCGACGGGGCCAAGCTCGGAGATCGCGTCGCGACGCTCGCATGGAACGGCCATCGCCATCTGGAGTCGTGGTACGGCATCACCGGCATCGGCGCGATTTACCACACGGTCAATCCGCGTCTTTTCCCGGAGCAGATCGTCTGGATCATGAATCACGCGGAGGATCGATTTGTCTTTGTCGATCTGACCTTCGTGCCGCTGCTGGAGGCGATCGCCGACAAGCTTCCCACGGTCGAACGCTACATTGTGTTCACCGATGCCGCTCACATGCCGGCCACCAAACTGAAAAACGCGGTCGCCTACGAGGATTGGCTGGCGGAGGCGGACGGCGACTTCCGTTGGGCCGAGTTCGACGAGCGTACGGCGGCGGGTCTCTGCTACACCTCGGGCACCACCGGCAATCCAAAGGGGGTGCTATATTCCCACCGATCGAATGTGTTGCACTCGTTGTTCGTGACGGGTCTCGATTGCTTGCCCGTGGGGCCGGACACGGTCGCGATGCCGGTCGTACCGATGTTTCACGCCAATTCGTGGGGGCTGGCGTTTTCCGGTCCGATGCGCGGCGCGAAAATGGTTATGCCGGGCGCGAAGCTCGACGGCGCATCGGTCTATGAGTTGCTCGAGACCGAGAAGGTCACCTTCACCGCCGCCGTGCCGACGGTTTGGCTGATGCTTTTGAGCTATCTGCAGAAGGAGCATAAAACGCTTTCGACCCTGAAATTGGTCGTGATCGGCGGTTCGGCCTGTCCGCCCGCGATGATCCGGACTTTCGAGCAGGACTACGGCGTCGAGGTCAGACACGCCTGGGGCATGACCGAAATGAGCCCGCTCGGCTCGACGGGCTTCATCAAGCCCGGCGTTCGCTCCGGCAACTTCGATGACGTTCTCAAGATCAAGTCCAAGCAGGGTTGGGCGCCCTTCGGCGTCGAAATGAAAATCGTCGATGGCGAGAACAAGGAGCTTCCGTGGGACGGCCACCGCTTCGGTCGGCTCAAGGTCGCCGGCGCGGCGGTGGTCAAGTCCTATTTCAAGGGCGACGGAGGCGATGTTCTCGACGAGAACGGCTTCTTCGACACAGGCGATGTCGCCACGATAGATCCAGCCGGCTATATGCAAATTACCGATCGCGCCAAGGACGTGATCAAGTCGGGCGGCGAATGGATTTCCTCGATCGACATCGAGAACTTCGCCGTCGGCCATCCCGATGTGGCGGAAGCCGCGGTGATCGGCGTCGCGCATCCGAAATGGGACGAACGGCCGCTGCTGGTGATCGTGCCCAAGGAGGGCAAGGAGCCGAAGACCGAGGAAGTGCTCGGTTTCCTGCAAGGCCGCATCGCTAAATGGTGGATGCCCGACGACATGCAAGTGGTCGGCGAAATCCCGCACACGGCGACGGGCAAAATCAACAAGTTGAAGCTGCGTGAGACATTCAAGGACTACAAACTGCCGACCGAGTAAAATCGCGGGGCCGCGCGGGAACGCGCGGCCCCGTTTACAGCTTCGCTCTTGCCCGGAACCCCAAATGCAGGATCTCTTTTCCCTCAAAGGACGAGTCGCGCTGATCACCGGCGGCTCGCGCGGTATCGGCGAGATGATCGCCGAGGGCTATGTGCGCGCTGGCGCCAAGGTCTACATATCGGCCCGCAAGGCGTCGGCGTGTGAAGAAACCGCCGAGCGCCTTTCCGCCATCGGCGAATGCATAGCGATGCCCGCCGACGCGTCGGGCGCGTCGGGAGCGCGGGCCTTGGCCGGTTTGTACTTGGCCAAGGAATCCAAGCTCGATATCCTCGTGAACAACGCCGGCGCCGCCTGGGGGGCCGAGATCGAGAGCTTCCCGGAAAGCGGCTGGGACAAGGTGATGGACATCAACGTAAAGGCTCCGTTTTTCCTGATTCAGTCGCTACTCGGCGCCCTACGCGCCAGCGCGCGCCCGGAACGCCCCGCCAAGGTCATCAACATCGCCTCGATCGACGGTCTATCCGTCAACATGCAGGACACCTATTCCTACGCAGCGTCCAAGGCCGGGCTCATCCATCTGACCAGACGGCTCGCGTTGGAGTTGGCTCCCGAAAACATCGTCGTCTCGGCGATCGCGCCAGGCGCCTTCGCTTCCAATATGAACAAACTGGCGCGCGATGAAGGCGAGGCGCTGGGCAAGGAAATTCCCGCGCGCCGTATCGGAACTCCGGAGGATATGGCGGGCGCCGCGATCTTCCTCGCCTCTCGCGCGGGAGATTATGTAGTTGGCGACACGCTTGTCGTCGATGGCGGTTTCGCTTGGACGCGGCACGGCGGCGCGTGAGAGCTTGATGGCGGATGCGCTACGCTCGCTCGCACGATGCCGCCATTACTTCGGCGTCGGATACGGAAAAGGCGTCCGCAATCCGGCTTCCCGAATCCGTCGCAACACATCGAAGTTCATCTCGCTACGGACCCGTTCCGCCATCAAGGCGTCATCGACGTAGCAATACATTTGGAACTTCAAGGCCCAATCGCCGAAGTCGCTCAACAGAACCAGCGGCGCCGGGATCGAAAGGATCAACTCCTGAGACTTGGCGGCGCCGATCAGCAATTCGCGAACGACCTCTGGATCGGCGTCCATGTCGATGTTGACGGAAATCACGATACGGGCGATGCGGTCCGCGTACATCCAATTCTTGACCGCGCCGGTCACCAATGTCGAATTGGGCACTATCAGCGTCGCGCGATCGAACGTCTCGATCTCGGTCGCGCGCGCGTTGATGCGGCGCACGAAGCCCTGATCCGAGCCGATCACCACCCAATCGCCCACGCGTATGCCGCGCTCCCACAACAGGATCAGACCCGAGACGAAGTTGTTGACGATGCCCTGAAGGCCAAAACCGATACCGACCGACAACGCGCCCGCGACGATGGCGAATTTCTGTAAATCCAGCCCGAGGCGCGAGCCGCTCAACAGCAACGCGACGACGACGCCGACATAGCCGAAGATCGTCCGTATCGAATTGCTGACTCCGGAATCGAGCCGAGTTCGAGGCAGATAACGTTCACCTAGCCAGTTTTGCGCTCCCCGCGTGGCGACCACGCAAAGTATGAAGACCACGGCGGCCGCGAGCAGGGATGACAACGAGATCGTCATGCCGCCGATCGTGAACCCGAAATAGGCCGCCCGCACCGTCGCGACCAGATCTTGGCTGGGCAAGCCGAAAGGCCCGAGCGCCAGCACCAGAGCCGCCACCAGCGCGGCCAGGCGTGCGAAGCCTTGCACGAGCACGACGATCTGTTCGAGCGTGTCGCGCCTGAGGCCAATCATCGTCATAAGGCCGTGGCCGATCGCCGCGTCCGGGCGCAGCAGGATTTCCGCGCTCTCTTGAATCAGGGCGTCCGCGAGATAAAGCACGGTCGCGAGCGCCGCGACGAAGAGGGTCTGATTGATCAGGAAGGTCGCGAACGCGATGTAGCCGGCGAGCGAGGAAACGAAAATCAGCGCCGTCAGCGCCCAGGCCAGCGTTCGCGCGGGCGCCCATGGGTCTCGCGCCGCGGAAGCCGTCAGCGTGGGTTCGGCGATGCGCCTCAACGTGATAGCGGCGACCAGGGCGATCAGCGCCGCCCCGACCGCGCGCGCGCCGACCGCTATATTCAACGACGCGACCGCGTCGGCCGCGGGCTCCAGGAGTTTCTCGACCGCCCAAATGACGGAAGCCGTCATCACAAATCGGAACAGCAATCCGATGACTCGATTGCTGAGATGCACCAAACGCCAGTTTTCCTGACGCGGGACCAAAAGCCCACGCGCGAACGCGTTGGCTAGCGCCACGAGTCTGAGGCCGTCGAACAGCGCGTCGACGCCTCCCTGCAGTCGCGGGTCGGAAATGTCGAAGGCGTCGAGGGCGTAGGAGACGATTCCGAGTACGGCGAGAGGCAGGCCCGCGAGCACCAGGATCGTCCACATCGCCGCGAGGGCGCGCCGAAGCCGGCTGGGCTTGACCACACTGAGATCGCGCGTGATCACGCGACCGGCGATCCAGCGCACGGGAAACGAGATGGCGATCATGGCCAGCATGAGCGCCACGAACTCGAACGCTTGTGTCGCGCTCAGGCGCTGCGAGAGATCGTGCGCCCAATCGGCAAAGACGCCGCCGATCATCGCCAGGTCGCCCGGCGCTTCGCGCCAGAGGCTCGACCAGAGCAAGGGGCTGAGCACGCTGTTGGAGCGCGCGAAGGTTTGCCGCGCGAACAAGTCGCGGCGCGCGGCGCCTATGCGTCCGCCATTGTCATCGGCTTGCAGCAGCATGGCGCGCGCGGACCGAAGATCCGCGTCGAGCGCGTCGTGCTTGGCCTGCTCCGCCTTCAATTCGTCGGTGGCCGAGTCGTTGGCGGCGGCGGTTTCCTTCGACTTGGGGGTCAATTCGACGAGGCGCTTGCGCGAGGCCTCGAGCCGCGGCGCGAGATCGACAATGACCGCCTGCAGACGCGTCGCCAACGGATCGTTCTCGGCGCGCAGCCGCGCCAGATCGGCGTCGGTCAGATTGTCGGACTTCATTGCGTCGTCGATGTCGGTCAGCGCCTGACGAGTCGCGTCGAGCACCTGGCGCGGCGACTCGTCGGCGGCGAACGTAGCCGTGGAGGCGAGCGCGATGAAGAGCGCGAAACAGAGAAGGCGCAGGGCGCGAAAGAAGGGCAAGGACTTCCTCGGTAGGCGTGATTCGAAGGGATTGACGCCCATTCGCATCCGACCATGGCCAGCCTGTGGCCGCAATGTCTCCGGCGCGCCCTCCACCTGATTCACCTTGGGATGGGAAAAGGGCTGCATCCAGGTCCGGTCTTTGTTAAAGGGAGCCTCGAATTTGAGGAAAAAATCCGGTGAACGCGATCCCCGATCCCCAGCAGACCGACGCGCGCAAGCGCGATGCGGGGAACCGCGCGCTCGATCATTTTCTCGGCGCTGGCTTCACCCGCGTCGAGCCACCCGTGCTGCAACCCGCGGCCGCTTTCCTGGACATGTCGGGGGAGGAGATTCGCGGCCGTCTCTATCTGACCAGCGACTCTTCAGGCGCCGAGCTGTGCCTGCGTCCCGATTACACCATTCCGGTCTGCCTCGCTCATCTCACCTCCACGCATGCCGATTCGGCGCAATACGCCTATCTCGGCCCCGTCTTCCGGGCTCGACCCGGGGTCAGCGGCGAGATGACCCAGACCGGGTTGGAGAGCTACGGCCGCCATGACATCGAGGCGGCGGACGCGGAAATTCTCGGGCTCGCGCTCGAAGCCGCGGAACTTGCCGGCGCCGGGCCGTTGCGTGTCAAGATCGGCGACGCGCGCGTGTTCGATGGCGTTCTGAGCGCGCTCGGCCTCCCCGATCTCTGGCATCGCCGGGTGCGGCGCGGTCTCGCGCAGGGACGCCCGCTCGAGGCCATACTGAACGGCGGCGGGCAGGGCGCCATTGCGCAGTCTGGCGTGTTGGCGGCGTTGGAGCGCGCGGACCACGACGGCGCAAAGGCGCTCGTAGAGGACCTGCTGGCGATCGCGGGCATCGCGAGCGTCGGCGGACGCAGCGCGGGCGAGATCGCCGATCGGTTCCTGGAGCAGTCGGCGGCGCGCGCGGACGCGGGCGTCAGTTCCGAGCAGCAGGCGATCCTGCGCCGTTTCCTGGCCATCTCGGGCCATCCCGACGAGGGATCCGCGCAACTGCGGGAATTGGCCAAGGACGCGAAGCTCGATTTGGGCGAGGCCTTGGACTCGTTCGATGAGCGCACCGGCTTCCTCGCCGCGCGCGGCTTGAACATTCACGAATTCACCTATCGCGCGAATTTCATTCGCGACCTCGATTATTATACTGGCTTCGTCTTCGAGGCGGTCGACGCCGCGAACCCGGATGCACGACCGGCGATCGGTGGCGGCCGCTACGACGGGCTCGCGCGCAAACTCGGCGCGGCGAACGACCTCCCGGCGATCGGCGCCGCGATCTGGGTCGACAGATTACCGCCGACCGGAGAAAGTTCATGACCGCCTCCGAAGCTCCGCTGGTCCTAGCGGTTCCCTCGAAGGGTCGTCTTCAGGAGAATGCGATCGCCTTTTTCGCGCGCGCGGGTCTGGAATTCGTGCAAGGACGGGGCGCGCGTGACTATCGTGGCGCTATCGTGGACTTACCCGGGGTCGAGGTGGCGTTTCTCTCGGCTTCCGAAATCGTCGGCCAACTCGCCGCCGGCTCCGCGCATTTCGGCGTAACCGGCGAAGATCTGGTGCGCGAGCATGTCGCGGACGCCGATCAGCGGCTCGCGCTGCTGGCCCCGCTCGGCTTTGGTCGCGCGCACGTCGTCGTCGCCGCGCCCCAGGCCTGGATCGACGTGCGCACCATGGCCGATCTCGAGGACGTCGCCGCCAATTATCGCGCGCGCCGGGGCGAGCGGATGCGCGTCGCGACGAAATACGTCAATCTGACGCGCCGCTTCTTCGCCGCGCACGGTGTCGCTGATTATCGGATCGTCGAGAGTCTCGGCGCCACCGAGGGCGCGCCGGCGGCGGGGGCCGCCGAACTCATCGTCGACATCACCACGACCGGCGCGACCTTGGCCGCGAACGCGCTGAAGACGCTGGACGACGGCGTGATCCTGCGCTCCCAGGCCAATCTCGTGGCGTCATTGAAGGCCGCTTGGACGCCGAGCGCTCGCGCGGCTGCTCGCGCCATCCTGACGCGCATCGCCGCGACCGAGGAAGCGCGCCGCTCACGCGAGGTTCGCGCCCGCCTGCCGACACCCGCGCATGTCATCGTCGAGAAAGCCCGCGCCGCGTTCGACGCCGTGCCCGCCTTCGGCGACGACGCGGACCCGCAGGGCCTCGTCGCGCTGCACTGCGCGCGGAGCCGAGCCGCTGATCTGGCCGATTGGCTGCTTGCCCAGGGCGCGGAGCGCGTCACCGTCATCGCTGTCGAGCAGGTGTTCGACAGGCGCAACCCGCTACATGACGCGCTGATCGCCAGGATTGGTGAAAACGCCTAGCTTTCGACTGATAGACCCGCGCAAGGCGTTCTTAGGTGACGCCCAAAAACTACCGCTCCAACTGTTTACGCGCTCGCTGAAGCTTTCGCAGTCGGATAGCGATGTCACTTGATTCGGGAGATTTTGGGCGTCGCCTTAGTCCGCGCGGGGCGAGGTCTTCACGGGAAGGCGCGCCGTTTGCCGATCTCGCCACGCCCTACGCGCCCGAACGCCACGCCGGCTAGCCAAGCGAGGGCTTGTCGCGCATGATCGCGCGAAAGTCGGAGAAAACGCGATGGCGAAGGGAAAGACCCCCGCGAGCGAAGCCCCATCGCGGCCGCTCGATCTCGATCCGGAGCGCGCGGGCCGCGCCGGCCGGGCGCCCTACGGAATCATCGACATCGGTTCGAATTCCGTGCGACTCGTCGTCTACGATCAACTCGGCCGCGCGCCGTTGCCGCGCTTCAACGAAAAATCGCTCTGCCGCCTCGGCGAGGGCCTCGCCCAGACAGGGGCCATCAACGCCGATGGGTTCCGCCGAACCGTGCAGGCGTTGCGCCGATTTCGCGCCATCGCCGACGCAATGGGCGTCGGCAAGCTCGACGTGACTGGCACCGAGGCGATCCGCCGAGCCTCCAACGGGCCTGCGCTGGCTTCGGCGATCGAGGCCGAAGCCGGTCTCACCGTCCGAATCCTCAGCGGCGCCGAAGAGGCGCGCTACGCCACGCTCGGCGTAATCTCCGGATTCTTTCGCCCGGTCGGAACCGTCGGCGACATGGGCGGCGGCAGCCTCGAAGTCGCGCAGGCGCTGGACGACAAAGTCGGTGATCGCTGGGTCAGCATGCCCTTGGGCGCTCTACCTGTCGAGGCGATGCTCGCTCCAGGCATGGCGGAGGCCAAACGGCGGATCGACGAAATACTTCAGGAGCAGCTTCCACCCGCGAGCGCCAAGCCGGTTTTCTACGCTGTCGGCGGCGGTTGGCGCGCGCTCGCCAAGGCTCATATGGCGTCGGTCGACGCGCCTGTGAAAGTCGTGCACGGTTACACGCTCCCGGCCGCCGAAGCGCGCGGCTTCGCGAAGTCGCTGCTGCGGCTCTCGGCGGCCAAGCTCGCTGCGACGCCGGGCGTACCGGATCGGCGGGCGCGGACTCTGCCAGCTGCGGCCATGGTTCTCGATCGTCTGCTCAAGCGCCTCGGCGCCGAGCGCATCGTGTTCTCGGCGCTCGGTCTGCGCGAGGGGCTGCTGTATTCGCAGCTTTCGACGTCGGAGCAATATCTCGATCCGCTGATCGAGGGCGCGCAACTCATCGGCTTGCCCGGCGCGCGCGTGCCCGACTTCGCGCCGGCGCTCATAACCTGGACAGCCGAACTCTTTTCCGACGAGACGGCGGCCGAAACGCGCCTGCGCGTCGCGGTGTGCGCGCTCTCCGACATCGCTTGGCGCGATTCACCAGACCTGCGCGCGGAGGAAAGCTACCGCCGGCTGTTGCTTCTCCCTTTCATCGGCCTCGATCACGCCGAGCGCGTCTTCATAGCCGCCGCGATTCACGCCCGCTACGCCGGCCGACCCGACGCGCCGTGGCTCGAGCCGGCCATCGCTCTGCTCAGTCGCGACGCGCGTCGTCGCGCGCAAATTCTCGGTCGCGCGATCCTGTTGGCTTATCGCTTTTCCGGCGGCGTTCCGGCGGTGTTGGCGAGCGCGCGTTTGAACATCGAACCCGACCGCGTGCTGCTCGAGGTCGCCGCCGCGGCGCGCGCGCCCGACAGCGAAGTGGTGGCCGACCGTCTCAAACTGCTCGCCGCCAGCCTCGGCGTGCGCCGTAGCGATATCGTGGTCATCTAGCTTCAGTCGCCCTTGGCCGAGGCGCGCCAATTTTCGCCCTTGTCCACCCAGGCGAGCCGCCCTTGCCGCGCCAGCAAATTCATATGAGCGAGGATCTCGGTGAACGCGAACGACATCTGATGCGGATCCTGTATCTTCGGAAACAATTCGGCGACGATCTCGGCCGTCGTTCGCGGCGCGGATAAGCACGCCGTCAAGATGGATTGGCATCGGAATTCATGGTGCGCGCTCAGTTCGTCGATCCGCTTGTGAAGCGTCAGAAACGGCATGTCGTGGCCCGGCAAAGTCAGGACATCCGCCGGAATCTCCGCTTTCAACTCGCGCAACGAGCGCAAATAGAGGTCTAGAGGATCGCCCTCGGGGTCCATCAGATTGACGCTGATGTTGGGCGAGATGCGGTTCAGCACCTGGTCCGCGGCCAGGAAAATCCCCTCCTCGCGGCAAAACAGCATCACCTGCTCCGAGGAGTGCCCCGCGCCGGTGTGAATCTCGAAATCGCGGCCGCCGAGGATCAGATGATCCCCGCGCGACAGGCGATGAAACGTTCGAGGCAGCCCCGTGGTCAGGTTCTTGTATCGATGACCGCGCTCGACGACGGCTTCCGCCCTGTCCTCGCTCATGCCGTGCCGCCGGTAGAACGCGCGATGCGCCGACCCGTGAACCGCGTCGGGATCGCGCAAATAATGCGACGCCAAAAGGAACTCGGTCTCGCTCGTGTACACCGGCAAGCCAAGCCGTTCGGAGAACCAGCCAACGAGACCGACATGATCGGGATGATGGTGGGTTGCGATGATACGCGTGAGCTTTCGGCCACGGAGTCCGTCTTGCAAGACGCGGTCCCAAATCGCCTTGCTCGTGGCGTCGCCGACTCCGGTGTCCACCATTGCCCAGCCTTCGCCGTCTTCCACGAGATAAATATTGACGTGGTTCAACTGGAACGGCAGCGGTAGCCGCATCCACAATATCCCCGGCGCGATATCGACGAACTCGCCAGGGCCGGGCGCGGATAGAGGAATGTCCACGCGAGGTTTCGGAGGGTTCGCCATCGGGTTTCCTGCTCCTCTTCCCGGCGCACGCGCCGCGTCGGCAAAACATATTGCCGCCCGCGCGGGAATAACGCCAGCGAATAGTGCGGTAGTGTATCTTATGCTTTCGAAAGCCTACAGCGCCGCCGCGAGCGCTTGGGGCACAACCGGTCCGCGCAAGCAGATCCAACCTGTTGGACGCGTTTGATGGCTTCTCGATCAGCGAACTCGTCGGATGGTCAATTCCGGTGGCTTCTCCGTTAGTCCAACAATCGCGCCCGGAGTTCCGCCGGGTCGATCCTCAACTCGTTCTCGAAATAGGCGCTCACCGATCCGCTTTGCTCATCGACGGCAGCGAACATCGCGTCCAGATAGGTGGGATCGCTGTGCATCACGGGTTCCCATAGCGTCCGCTTCACGTCGGAGACGAGCACGCCGGGCGGGCCGGTCAGGAACATGTCGACGATGAGATCGAATACCTCCTCCGTCTTCAAATAGTCGACGTAGATATCCGCCTTGGACACGCCGAGCGTGGCGAGCAGAAGCGCGGCGGCGGCTCCGGTTCGGTCCTTTCCGGCCGCGCAATTGAACACGACGGGTCCATTCCCCCGCAGCATCAACTGAAACAACCACCGATAGGATTCGGCGAACTCATAGGGCAAACGGCGATAGACGTTTCGCATCAAGTCGGCGCCATCGACATTCGCGCCCGCGAAGGCTTTCAGCGTCTGAAAGATATTGCCCGTAAACCGGTCGTGATCATGGAAGTGATAGGCGACCGAGTCGCCCGGCAACCGCCAGGGCCGCGCGGTTCTTTCCGCGTTGGACCGCAAATCAAACGCGTCGCGGATCCCGAGCGCCGCGAATGCGTCCAAGCCTCGATCGGTGATGGCGTGCATCGTGCCCGAGCGATAAACTCGGCCCCGTCGCATTTGGCGGCCCTCGTCGGTCGCGCCGCCGCCCATGTCGCGAAAGTTGACGCCGCCTTCGATGAACAATGGAGGTTCCTTTCGCTTCTGGTCGTCGATGAACTAGGGGGCTCGCGCGCGATGCGCAAGTCGGATAGCCTCGACGCCCGGATCGGTGCGACGATCCGGCTAGCCATCAACGTCGCGAAGCGCGTCCAGGGGGAGCGACACGACATGAGCGGGGCGGAAGCGATTCAAGGGGCCAAGGGCGGGTCGGGGCGCATTCGTTCGTTGGCCGAGGTCGCGCGTGGCTTCTCGTCGGGCGAACGAATTTTCCTGCCGGGTTCGACGGGGGAGTCGGCGGAATTCACGCGTGCGCTTTGCGAGGCCGCGCAACCGCTCGACATCACCGCGAGTTTCGTGCCCGGAATCAATCCGGTTCCGCTGGCGGCTCTGCCCGAGGGAACCATTGTTTCCAGCCTTTTTTCCCCGCCGGCCGACCGCAACGCGAAGCCCCGCGCGACCTTTCGCCATCTGCCTTTCTCCTATGGCGGATTCGCCGCCCATTTGCGCGATCATCTGACCTTCGACGCCTGCGTGGTCCATGTCGCGCCGCCCGACGACGCGGGCCGATGCTCGCTGGGAACCGCCGTCGAATTCACGCCGCTCGCGGTCTCGAAGTCCAAGCGCGTGATCGCCATCATCAACCCGCGCGTCCCGCGCCTGCCCAACGCCGCGTTCCTTCCCTTTGCCTGCTTCGACGAGGTCGTCGAATGCGACGCGCCGCTGCGCGAATATGTCGTCGGGCCGCCGACCGAACAGGCCAGCGCCATCGCCGGCCATGTCGCGGATTTCATCGGTGACGGCGCGGCTTTGCAGATTGGCCTGGGCAAGGTTCCCGATGCGCTGATGGCCCGGTTGACCGACCGGCGTGGGCTGCGGCTGCACTCGGGCATGTTGTCGGACGGCGTCAAGGCGCTCGTCGAGGCCGGCGCTCTCGATCTGAATTTCGCAACGGTCAGTTGCGTCCACGTCGGCTCGCGCGCTCATTACGAATGGCTCGCCGGTCGCGCGGACTTTTCCGTGCGCGGATGCGACTACACCCACGACCCCGGCGTTCTGGCTTCGCTTTCCGGCTTCGTCGCGGTCAATTCGGCCTTGTCGGTCGACCTTTTCGGACAAGCGAACCTCGAAATGCTCGATGGGCGCGCGATCAGCGGCGTCGGCGGCGCTTCTGATTTCGCCCGCGGCGCCGCGCTCGCGCCCGGCGGCCTCAGCATCATCGCGCTGCCCGCGACCTCCGGCAAATCCGACCTGCCGCGCATCATCCCGTCGCTGAGCGGCCTTTGCTCCCTGCCGCGGACCGACATTCATGTCGTGGTCACCGAACATGGCGCCGCGGATTTGCGTGGCCTCTCCATGATTGAGCGCGCCGAGCGCCTGATCGAGGTCGCGGCGCCCCAACATCGCGGCGCGCTGCGAGAGACTTGGCGCGAAATGGCGAAGCGACTGTGATCGCTTCGGCACGGGATCAAAGGTCGAAGCGTTATTTCTTCTGTCCCTTCACATATGTGATGTAGCCTCTCACATCCGCCGCGGGCTCGGAATAGGCGGAGCCGAGCGTCTTCTCCATCGCCGACATATAGGCCGTCGCCCACGCCGGCAGCGAATAGTCGATGACCGCGAGGAACTCGAGCGTCGCCGCCAACCGGATGTCCGCGATCGAGGGGTGATGGCCGCCGATGAAGGCCTTGCCGTCCATGAAGAACTTGTGAAGCACGTCGAGCGGCGCGGCGATCGCGTCGGTCGCGGCCTTCTGCGCCGCCGCCTTCGCGCTCGCGTCCGCGTCGCTGGCGCCGACTTCGCCGGGATATTGCGGGAAGCCAAGCGCGGGATAGGTCGCGCGAGCTACGTAAGGATAGAGCGTGCCGACGATATAGAACATCGCGCTGTCGATCATCGCGCGCGCGGCCGGCGCCTTGGGATAGAAGTCTTCAAGGTGATGTTTGTTGCAAAGGTACTGCATGATCGCGCAGCTCTCCCACATCACGCCCTTGGGCAGGTCGTCGCCCTCCATCATGGGCGTGAGGTGGGCGGGATTTCTCGCCGAAAATTCCGCCGAACGCGTCTTGCCGTAGACGTCGTCCTCGGTGAATTCCAGCTTCGCCGCGCGCACGAACACGCGGGCGGACATGTTGTTCACGCTGGGTTTGATGACATGCAACTTGATCGCGGACATGGCTTCCTCCTCTGTTTTCTCAAGTTTTTTTTGCGAGAGAGCTTCGTCGGCTCTCGCTCGGTTCAACTCGCGTAAGGATTC
>Ga0302320_10010862_pt1 | contig 19369 bp, 16 predicted proteins | sample Bog_T0_3_FD_202130 | JGI IMG/M metagenome (GOLD analysis project Ga0302320, IMG submission 202130) | Peat permafrost microbial communities from Stordalen Mire near Abisko, Sweden - Bog_T0_3 | ecosystem: Environmental > Terrestrial > Soil > Wetlands > Peat | place: Sweden: Abisko, Stordalen Mire... | reverse complement strand
CGACCAGCGCCGGGTCGTAATCGGCCGCGCGCGCCCGCATGGCATCGTGGGCGCGCCTCCCCACAACGCCATCGGCCTCGAGTTCGAGCCTTTCGTGGAGGATCTTCAGCAGGCGGGCTCCCAGCGGGATTGCCGCCCCCGATGCGGCATCGGCGGGAAAGCCGGTCCCGTCGAAGCGCTTTCCCTGATAGAGAACGATGTCCGCCACGCCCGCCAGGCGCGGGATGCCGGCGAGAAGGTCGTGGCCTATCTGGGGAACGCGGCGCAGGATGGCCTCCTCCTCGGGGCGCAGCGGCGAGCCGGCGGCGGCCTTTCGGAGGACGGCCTGCGGGACGGCGGCGCAGCCGATGCCGGAAAGGAGGGCGCCCAATTCGAGCTCCCAAAGCGGCTCGGCGTGGATATGGCGCCCCAGGCAGGCCATCGAATTGCGCAGGCGCTGGCCGCGTCCGAGCGCGTCCGGCGCAGCCATGCCGAGGACGTCGGTGAGCATCTTGATGCTCCCGGCAAGCGTGCCCTCGAGCAGCTCGCGCTCGATGCGGAGGCGCTCGTGCCGCTCGAGGCCGGCTTCAAGGGCCGGAATCAGGACGTCGGGCGGCGCGGGCTTGTTGAGGAAGCGGAAGACGTGGCCGCGGTTGACCGCGGCGGCGGCGGTCTGCTGGTCCGCATTGCCCGTAAGCATCATGCGGACTGTGTCGGGGCTGATCCGGCGGATGTTCTCCAGCACCTCGATCCCGTCCATGCCGGGCATCCGCATGTCCACGAGCGCCACCGCATAGGGGCCGCTTGTCCTGACAAGTTCCAGGGCGTCGGCTCCGCCGAGCGCTGTGTCGAAGCAGTACTGCTTGCGGAAGCTGCGCTGGAAGGCGGCGAGCAGGTTGGGATCGTCGTCGACAAAGAGGATTTTGGCCTTGCTCATGGCGCGGGGGCTTCGGACGAGAGCGGAAGGCGGATCCGAAACGTCGTCCCGCGGCCGACTTCGCTCGTGAAATCGACCGAGCCCTGGTGGTGCTTGACGACCACGTTTCGCACGATCGCAAGGCCCTGGCCGGAGCCCTTGCCGACCTCCTTCGTTGTGAAGAACGGGTCAAATATGCGCGGGCGGATCTCCTCCGGGATTCCGGCGCCGGTGTCCTCGATTTCAACGAGCGCGTGAGCCCCGTCTCGCCGTGTGCGGATCGTGATCGTCCCCTGGGCGGGGCCGCCAGGCCGGGTCTTCAGGGCAGACTCGATCGCGTGGGCTGCGTTGATGACAAGGTTCAGGATCACCTGGTTGAATTCGTCGACCACGCAGGGCACGGGCGGAAGCGCGGGATCGAAATCGGTGACAACCTCAGCGACGTACTTCCACTCGTGGCGGGAGACATTGACGGCGATGTCGATCACGTGGTTCAGGTTGACGGGTGCCCGCTGCGAGTCCCCCGGGTGGGAGAATTCCTTGAGCGAGCGGACGATGCGGGCGACGCGGCTCAGCCCGTCGAGGGTCTGCCGGATTGTCTTCGGGATCTCCTCCAGGAGGTAGTCCAGTTCCTGCTCCTTTTCCGCGGCGGCGGCGGCCTGCGCAAGCCCGGCCAGGGCGGGCTGGCCGGCGGCGGCGTCCCGAAGGGCTCGGTGGGCCTTGAGCAGCGCCGTCAGCTGCGCGAAGGCTCCCTCCAGAAAGCGGGTGTTGTCCGTGATGAACTGGTTGGGCGTATTCACCTCGTGCGCGATTCCCGCGGCAAGGCGGCCGATCGACTCCAGTTTCTGCGCGAGCTGGAGCTGGACCTGGAGCTCCCGGTTCTCCCGCTCGGCCAGCTTGCGCTCGGTGATGTCGCGGGAAATGCCGAAGGTTCCGACAATCCGGCCCCCGCTGTCGCGAAGGGGGAGCTTTGTCGACGACACCCACGTCACACGGCCGTCCTGCCAGGTCTCCTTCTCCTCGAGATCGATGATGGGCTGTCCGGTCCGGATGATGCGCTGCTCGTTTTCGTAGGCGGGCTTCGCGTGCTCGGGCGTGAACCGGTCGAAGTCGGTCAGGCCCATCAATTCGCGCGGGTCGGAACGGCCGGCCTTTCTTGCCAGGGCCCGGCTGACCCGGATGTAGCGGCCGTTCAGATCCTTGAAGAAAACCGATTCGGGCAGGGTCTCGAGCAGGGCCTGGAGCAGCTCGTGATCGGAGACGCCCCCGTTGTCCGCAGCGGGACGTTCCGCGGACGATGCAGCCGCGGCCGGCTCACCCGCAAGGGCGGCGAAAGGCGGGAAATTGACGGGCATGGTGGAAGCGCACGCGCCGGATGCGCGGGCTCCTTTCCGGTTATCGGCACGGGGCGGGCTGAACTGAAGGCCGCGCGGCGCCGGGCGGCGTGTCACGCTTCGGACACGCCCCCTGTCCCGGCCTTGAACCTACGCGGAAGGCGCCGCGTGGATCGGCTCATCGACCGCGGGCAGCGTAAACCAGAACGTGCTCCCCTTGCCTGCGGCGCTCACAACGCCTACTGTTCCGCCGTGGGCCTCGACGGCCATGCGGACGAAAGTGAGGCCCAATCCGGTTCCGACGCGCGCACCCGAGTCTTTGATCTGGCCAAATTTCTCGAATATTTTGGCATGATGCTCCGGCGCGATTCCCCAACCGTTATCCGACAGCTCGACGCGGATGACCGCCTCACCCCGGGCCACGGTCACGCCGATGATCCCGTCCGGAGCGGTGAACTTGACGGCGTTGCCGATCAGGTTGCCTGCGATCCGGCGCAGGAGGTTTGCGTCGAAACGGGCGAAGATCGGGCCATTTTCCCTGAACTCCAAGCGCCGCGCGCCGAAAAGCAGCCGGTTGGCCTCGACAGCCCGGTTCATCGCTTCCACGACATCGCCGTAAGCAAGATTGAGTTGCATCGCGCCGGCCTCCATCCGGCTGATATCGAGCATCTGGTTGATCATCTCGACGATCGTGTCCACCCCCATCCTCGCGCTGAGCAGCACCTTTACCAGTTCGGGGTCGGCCTCGGGAACCATCGGGTCGAGCAGATCAAGGCACAACTGCACCGTCGCAAGCGGTGATTTCATGTCGTGCGCGATCATGTGCGTCAGGCTGTCGCGCAACCGTTCGAGGTCGCGCATCCGGGCCAGGCTCGCCGCCAGCTCCCGTTTCTGCCTGCGCAGTTCCAGGTGGGTTCGCACGCGCGCCTCAACCTCCTCGAAATTGAACGGCTTGGTCACAAAATCCACCCCGCCCGACTGGAACGCACGCACCTTGTCCAGGGGTTCCGTGAGCGCGCTGATAAAGAGCACGGGAATGTCCCGGAGGCGTTCGTCCGCCTTGAGGCGCCTGCAGACCTCGTAGCCATCCATCTCCGGCATGTTGACATCGAGCAGGACGAGGTCAGGCGGCGAGGCGGCGGCTCCCCGCAGCGCCAATTCGCCGCTGGGTGCGGGGCGCACCCTGTAGCCCCGCTCCGTGAGCATCCCGGCCAGCAGTTCGAGGTTGGCCGGGATATCATCGACCACAAGTATGCTGCCCATTGGACTGGCGGCCTCGGCGTGCATTCGGGATAAGTTCAAGGCAACGGGGGAAGCAGGGACACCAGGCGATCGTAGTCAAAGTTGGCGGCTTGCGCGCCCAGCTTGTGCGCAAAATCCGCATCGATCCCCTGCACCTGCCCGATCAGCGCCCTCACGAGCCCCATGTCCAGCTCGAGCGCAGCCTTGCGCAGGGAGCGGTTCAGCTCAATCGGCAGCGCTGCGGGCTCTCCCGCCACGGATTCGTGCGCCATCGGGGCGCTGACCTCGGTGCCAGCCATCGTCCCGGGCTGAAAATCCGGCTTCGCCCCGGCCTCGCTGCTTCCCGGTGCCGCCAGGCCGAGCGGCACCTCGACCCTAAAGACACTGCCCCGCCCGACCTCGCTGGACACCGTGATTTCGCCGCCCATCAGGCGGGCGAATTCACGGCTGATGGCCAGGCCCAGGCCCGTGCCCGTTCCGGATTTGCGGCCCAGCGCCGCCTGCTCGAACGGCTGAAAGAGGCGGTCCAATTCCGCAGCATCAATCCCGGGGCCGGAATCCTCCACCTCCGCCACCAGGCGCAAGCCGTCCGTTGGCATCGGGGCCGACCGGATGCGCAGGACGACAACGCCACGGCTCGTGAACTTGATCGCGTTGCCCAGAAGGTTGATCAGGATCTGGCGCAACTTCCCTTCGTCACCCAGGACCCTGCCGGGCAGATCCTCGGGCGTCTCGACCGAGAACCGGAGAGCCTTCGCCGCGGCGCTCGCAGCAAACATGGATTGAAGGTCGCGCGCCAGCGTGGGCAGGTCGAACAGCGATGGCTCCAAGGTCATCCGCTTCGCCTCGATCTTCGACATGTTCAGGAGGTCGCTGATTATGGCCAGCAGGTGCCCGCCGCTGCGGCCGATGACGCGCAGGCGGTCGCGCTGCGCCGCGGAAAGCGCCTCGTCGCGGCCCATCAGCTGCGCAAAGCCGAGGATCGCGTTCAACGGCGTGCGGATCTCATGCGATATGTTGGCCAGAAAAACGCCCTTTGCGCGGTTAGCGGCCTCCGCACGGGCCTTCTCCAGCTGGAGTTCGGCAATCCGCTTCTGTTCGGTCACGTCGAGGCCCGAGCCCTCGTAGTAGAGCGTGCGCCCGGCGGCGTCCTTGACCGAGCGGGCGTTGACCAGCGCCCATAGTATCTGGCCGCCCCTGCGATGGAGCTTCAGCTCGAGGTTCTCCACCCGGCCCGATTGCGTGAGCAGCTGCAGCAGGCGCCCCCTGTCCCCGGGCTCCGCATACAACTCTCCCGTGCTCTTGACTTCGGCCATCATTTCCCCGGGCGAAGCGTAGCCAAACGCACGGGCCATGGACGGATTGATGCTGTGAAACCGGTTGTCCAGGCCGATCTGAAAGATGCTTTCAAAAGCGTTCTCGAATATGCCGCGGTACCTCGCCTCGCTTTCCCTGAGCTCCCGTTCGGCCCGCGTCTTTTCGGAGATGTCCTGAAGGGTGAACTGCAGCAGCCTCCGCTGGTCCGATTCAAAGCTCATCAGGTGAACCTCGGCAGCCCAGACTTCGCCGTCGGGACGCCGGCCGAGCCATTCAAAGACCACGCTGCCCTCCGCCAGCGCCTTCCCGACGTAGAACCGCGCCTTCTCCTGCGAGGCAGTCCCGTCATTCTGCACCGGGGCGGAAATATCAAGGGGGGTCTTGCCCAGGGTCTCCTCTCGGGAGGGTAAGTGAAATATGTTCACCGCCGCCATGTTGCAGTCGACGAACTGCAGCGTGACCGCATCCATGACCACAATCGGGGTCCGCGAGCTTTCAAAGACCCGTTTGCGGAACGCCTCGCTCTCCCGCAAGGCAACCTCGGCCTTCTTGCGCTGCGTGACGTCGCGAACGACCGCCGCGAGGCAAACCGACTCTTCGAGTTCCACCCGGCTCAAGTTCACCTCGGCATCGATCGGCGTCCCGTCCCTCCTCAGAAACCGCCATTCAAATGACTGCGGTGTTCCGGCGTACGCCGCCCCGATCTTCTCCCGGGCGCTTACCTCCGAATCCAGTCCGTCCGGCTGCAGGGCGGGCGAGAACTCGACGGCAGACTTGCCGACAATCTCCTCGCGGCTGTAGTCGAAAAAGTCCTCGGTCCTTTTGTTGCACGTAAGCAAGGCCCGCTCGTCCAGCAGAAAGATTGCATCGTTGGCCGTTTCAAAAACCGCGCGGAATTTTTGCTCCGAGGCGCGGAGCAACCCCGTTTGATAGAGCAATTCGGCGCTGCGCTGCTGCACCTTCGCCTTTTCCGTCGCGAGAAGCTGCAGCGAGGCGTTGGCCTCGTTGAGCGAAACCCGCAACCTCCGCAGGACGAGGCCCATGACGCTCAAAAGCGCGATCATGAAAAGGGCCATGATCGGCAGCACCTGGATCCACAGGAGGGGGGTCCGGAAATCGAACGGGAATCCCCCCGGGGCTGTCGCCAGCGGCAACTGGCCATGGGTCCAGCACCAGGCGCTCGCCAGGAGCATGCCTGCGTACACGCCCAGCCCGATCCATCCGGCTCGGCGGCCGTAGAAAAACCCGAGGCCTCCTATGACCACGAGCGCATTGAAGGGCATGCTGGGCGACACGCCCACCATCAGCAAATTGCCGGCAAAGTTGACCAGAAGCGTCAACGCAATCATCGCAAAGCGCACCGGGAAAGGCAGCCCGCGGAAGATTGTCGCGCCAAACGCGAGTAGCGCCGACGCGGCTGGGAGAACGTACCACCCGGCGGCGAGGCGGGCGATGCCCAGGGCATATTCGGCATAGCCCAGCACCACGCTGACGACGACCATGAGCGATACCGTCCACCCGAAGAGATCCAGGACGGCGTAGCAGATGTCGACGGGAACCAATGCGTTCGCGCCCTGCCAGCCGCGGTTCAGCCTGAGCAGCGGATGCCTGAACGGCCGCCCTGGCATGAAGGATTGGCCCTCCCTTTCGGAACTGGGCGGCGTGGCCGTCTCCTTGAGCATGGTTTTTGGGTGCCGGTGGCGGAAAAGCTCGAGTGGACCTTTGAGCGTCCGAGCCCGAGCCGATCGTTCCGGGTTTGGCGGATTTCAGCCGATATCGGTCGTCAGGGTCAAGGGGGCACTCGGCCGGCCGCGGGGACCGCCTCCAAGGCAACGTGGAAAATCCCCAATGCTCATCGGGCCACGGAAGGGGCATCCGGACTCGCCCCCGGAAAGGCCTTCAGGGCGGATTCCACCGCGCGAAGGAAGTCTTCGGCCTCAAACGGCTTCGCGAGGGTTTGGGTCGCGCCCAGGGCTCTGGCGACATCCAGGTAGATGGAAGGATCGACCGAGCCGCCGCCGGAAACGGCCAGCACGCGCGCACGGGGATCCATGCGGCGCAGTGCCACCAGAGTTTCGACGCCGTCCATCTCCGGCATGACCATGTCGAGCAGAACCAAATCCACCCGGCCTGCTTGGTAGGCCTTGACGGCTTCGCGCCCGTCGCCGGCCTCAGTCACCCGATGAACTTGGTCAAGAAGCAGCCGGCGCATGACAGACCGAATGGTCGGATCGTCATCAACAATGAGAATATGTGCCATGATCAAGGGTTCGCATCTTCGATGCCTTGGAATCGACCCGGCAGCCCTCCCATTCAACTCCGGATATCCGAAGGCCCCGCAGTGGTATCCACAAGTCCCTGTCGGATGTTTCACGGACAACGCACCAGACCGACCGGCTGCCGATGCAGCAAGCGGATGCGTTTCCCGCTCCCGGGAGATTCCGTCTACGGCTCCGCCAAACCGTTTCGGACGGCGTAGCGCACCAGCTCGGCGCGCGTGCTGCAGCCGAGCTTTCTCACAAGGCGCATGCGATAGGTCTCCGCCGTCCTCACGCTCACTCCCATCCCGGCCGCGATCTCCTTGTAGGCGAGCCCTTCGGCCAGCCCGTGGAGCAGCTCCTTTTCACGGTAGGAGAGCTGCAGTTGCGGCCCGCTGCCCTCACCCCGGGGCTCAGGCCGCTTTCGGAGCTCATGCACGATGGCGGTGGCTGCCCGGGGCGAGAAGTAGGACTGGCCGGCCATCACTGCTGGGATGGCGCGCATTATTTCCCCCGCCACGTCTTCCTTGCGAATCAGGCCGTCCGCTCCCGCGCGAATGGCTTTTGGGACCACGGCTTCATTGCTGTCGCCGGTCAGCACCAGGATCTTGGTCTTCGGCCATGTCGAACGGATCACCGCTGCCAGACTGGCTCCGTCCTGGTCGGGCAGGTTGAGGTCGAGGACAACCAAGTCCGGAAGGGTCTTCCCGACTTCTGCAAGCGCCTCGCGGGCGTTGCACGCCTCGCCCACCACCTCGAGTCCCGCTGCCGAGCGTGACAGGCGAACCCGAAGGGCGTCGCGCATCAATTCATGATCATCAACCAGGACAACGCGCAGCGTCATATCTGGCCCGATGCTATCCGGCCGGCAAAGCTGCATCAATGACGTAAATGATACGCGTCTCCGGCGGCGGCATGCGCCGCACGGCTGCCTACGGCCTGGCCTGCACCGAAATCCGGGCCGTCACGTTGGAAACGCCCTCGGTGTCGAGCGCCAGCGCCGTCGCCTTCCCCACGAACTCCGGTGCGGACACGGTGCCGTTCAGGCTCACCTGGCCGTTTTTCGACTGCACGTGGATGTCCGTTGCCGAAAGATCGCGGTCGAGAATGTACTTTGCCTTGATGGTCGCGACGATCCGCAAGTCGTTGATTTGCTCGCCCGCGGCCCGCGCCCTCGCCCGCACCACCTCCCCTGTCTTCCCAAGGTCGGTTCGCACGTCGTCCGGATCCAGCTTCCATTCATGAAGCCGTGCCGAGACGCTGTCCTTCGCCTCGCTTTCGCGGCCAGCATAGACGTACATCCCGTACGCTCCGGCTGCGGCGCCCAGCAGAAAGAAGAATATGGCTTTCATAGTTTTGGCCTCCAAGGCATGGACAGCCATGGAACGGCGTGGTTCAATAGCAAACATGGACAAGAAAACAGCCCTGGTGACCGGAGCGTCGCGCGGCATAGGCCGCGGGATCGCGATCGAACTTGCCCGCGCCGGCTGCCGCGTCGCCATCAACTATGCGGAAAACGCAAAGGCCGCGGAGGAGGCGCTGGCGCTCGTCCGCGCGGCCGGCGGCGAGGGATTTGCAATCAAGGCGGACGTCGCGCAGGCCGCCGACCGCAGGCGCCTGCTCGACGAAACGCTCGGCCGCTTCGGCCGGATCGACCTGCTGGTCAACAATGCCGGCGTGGCCCCCGCCGTGCGGGCCGACCTTCTCGAGGCAAGCGAGGAGAGCTTCGACCGGCTCATTGCGATCAACCTGAAGGGCCCGTATTTTCTGACGCAGCTCGCGGCAAAGGACATGCTTCGCCAGGAGAAGGATTCGTCAGGCTTCCGGGGCCGCATCGTCACGATCACCTCGATCTCATCCTATGCGGCATCGACCGGCCGCGGCGACTACTGCGTGGCGAAGGCCGGCCTGTCGATGATGACGAAGCTCTTCGCCGACCGGCTCGCCGCCGGCGGCATCAATGTCTATGAGATCCGCCCCGGCATCATGGCAACGGACATGACCCACGGCGTAAAGGAAAAGTACGACAAACTGATCATGGAGGAGGGGGTGACGCCCATACGGCGGTGGGGCTCTCCGGAGGACGTCGGCCGCGCCGTCCGCGCGGTCGCCGAGGACCGTTTTCCCTTCTCGACCGGGGCGGTTTTCGACGTCGACGGCGGATTCCATCTTCGCCGGCTGTGAACGCCCGGACGCCTCCAGCACCCTCCGTCCTCTGCACCTGCCAGGCCGCGTTCGAAAGCCTGCTTGCACGGGAACTGGAGGGCGCGGGCTTTGCTGCCGTTGAAAGCGGTCCCGGATGGTGCCTGTCCCTCCGGCCCGGGGGACAGGCACCCCAGCACCCTGAAATCGCCTTTGCCCACGCATTCTACTCATCACCCGCCGAGGTCCGCGGCGAATCGGTGAATGCGCTCGCTCAAGGCCTGCTCGACTACTTTTTCGCAGGGCTCGGCGCAGAGAGGGTCGAGGGTCCGTGGCCCTGCCTGTGGCAGGCGCCGGCGGAGCCCGTGGGCCTCGGCCGGCGGGCAACAGCCGTCGAGAAGGCCTTTGGCGAGCTGCTGCGCCGGCGGATGTCGAGGGTGGCAAAACTGGCGTCGGCCTCCCATCCCCGGATCCTTGTGCCCGTCAGAGGCCTGTTCGTTCGATTCGTCGATTTTGGCCGCGTGTTTGCCTCCACCGAAGCCCTGTTCAACGGGCAGCGCCGCATGGCGGACGATCCCCTCGCTCCATCCCGCTCTTACCTGAAAGTGGAGGAAGCCTATGGCCTTGTCGGCTGCGAACCCGGTCCGGGAGAGCTTGTCGTGGACCTTGGGGCGGCCCCGGGCGGCTGGAGCTTCAGCGCGGCCAAGCGGGGCGCCCGGGTGCTCGCCGTGGACAACGGTCCGCTCAAGGGCGGCGCTTTCGGAAATCCGCTGATCGAGCACATCCTGGCCGACGCCTTTGGCTTCCGCCCGCCGGGCGAGCGCCGGGTGGATTGGCTCTTCTGCGACCTGGTCGAGGAGCCGCACCACACCCTGCGCAACCTGATCGCGCCGTGGCTTTCCGAGAGCCGGTGCCGGAATTTCATCGTGAACCTGAAATTCGGGAGGACCGACCCCCTGGCCCTCCTTCAGGAGTTGCGCATGCCCGCTTCGCCCTTTGTCATGCATGGCAAAGACGTCCGCATCCGTCATCTCTTCCACAATCGGGAGGAATTCACCATAGCGGGCAAATGCGCCTTGCAATGAGCAAACCAATCGAAGTCAAGATTTGCGGCCTCGCCGCCGTGCGGGCGCGATTCCGGCGCGACGCGTCGTCCATTCGACGGCTCTATTTCGACTACGCCACAAGCCGCAAGATTGGGGTCATGTGCCGGGTGCTCGCGGCCTCAAAGAAGATCTACCGCTGTATCGAGCCCGCCGAGCTCGAGAAGGTTGCCGGCACGATCCATCACGGCGGCATCGTGGCCGTCGTGGCCCAGGAAAGGCCCTCCCCGGTGGCCCCGGGCGAACCCGCGGCCTGGGCAAAAAGGCGCGAACCTGTGCTCATCCTGGACCGGATCGGCAATGCCCATAATCTCGGCGCAATCGCGCGAACGGCCGCGTTCTTCGGCGTGCCGCGGATGGTGATCGCGGACGATCCTGCGGCGGCCCAACCCAATGACGCCGCCTTCCGGGTGGCGGAGGGTGGATTGGAGTCCGTCGATGTCAGGACCGCCCATTCCCTCCCCGTGTTACTTCGTCAGCTCGCCTCCGCCGGCTATGCGGTCCTCGGGGCCTCTACGCACGGCGGACAAGCGGGTGCCCACAAACGCCCCGAGAAGTCTTCAAGGGCCCTTCCCGGTCCCGTGGCCCTCGTGCTCGGCAATGAAGAATACGGGTTATCCCCTGATGTGTCAGCGGCTTGCACTCGCATCGTGACGATTCCAGGCAGCGGTATGGTCGAGTCGCTGAACGTTTCGGCCGCTGCCGCCGTGCTGATCTGGGAGTTCATGATGCCGTAGCGTTGGGGACAGCCTCCGTTACCGGGGGACAGGCACCCCGAAGGGGACAGGCCCCTGGGCGATTTCCCGCAACCTTTGGGCATCCCATCCGTCAACGTACGAAATTCCGGTTGCCCTCGGCGGCCGACCCTATCTCCTTTTCCACCGATGAAATTCCGACCAAACCGATTCAACAAGCACGCCCTCATGAACCTTCGCATCCTTGTTTCGACCCTTCTGCTGGCCCTTCTCTCTTCGACCCCGGCGCTTTTGGCCCAGGACGCTCCGCCCGCGGCTCCCGCCTCGGGCGACCAGCCAAAAGCGCCAAAGACCGAGCTCGAGAAGAACATGGACACCATGGGCAAGGCCTTCCGGACCCTGCGCAGGCAAGTCTCCGATGCCACAAAGAATGACTCCTCCCTGGAACTTGTCGCGACGATCCGGACCGCTGCCGAAGCGGCCTCGAAACTGACGCCCGCGAAGACGGAGGACCTGCCGGAGGCGGATCGCCCCCAGTTCGTCGCTGATTTTCAGGCGGGCATGAAGGACCTCGCCGCGGGGCTCGACAAGCTCGAGGCCGATCTGAAGGCGGGTGACAACACGGCCGCCGCAGCCGACCTCAAGGACGTCGGGGCTATCGAGGGCAAGAACCACAAGAAATTCAGGCGCCCGGAGAAGGAAAAGAGCTGACGCCCCGCGGCGCAGTCCATTCCCGATCGGTTCAACCCGAGGCCAGCAGCCGGTCGAGAGTTTCCGCGTTTCGCACGGTTTCCGCCAACCCGAACTGCGGCGGCCGGCCAGTCCGCACCGCGTCGGCGAAATCCTCAACCTCCGCGCGATAACGATCGCTTTCAGCGACCGGAATGACCGTCTTCGCATCGCCCGTCGTCAGGGTGAGGCCGCCGGCATTGTCGAAAAATGTGTCGGGCACCTCCAGGACGCCCTGGGTGCCGATGATCTCCGAGCATACCCGCCGGTGCGATTTGAATCCCGCGTTCAACGACGCGATCAAGCCGGAAGGGTATTTCAGAACCCCGGAGAAACTGACATCCACCCCGCCTTCACGCACGAATCCCGCCGCGACGGATTCCGGCCGGATTTCCCCCGGTTGCGTTCCCGCCACTGAATCGGCGACGAGCCCGGCCAGGTTTATCGGGTAACACCCGACATCGTAAAGCGCCCCTCCACCGAGTTCGGGCCTGAGTTTGATCGAGGCCGGATTCGAGAGCAGGAAACGAAATGTCGAGCCGACAAACCTGACCTCGCCCAGGGCTCCGCTCCGCAGAACTTCCAGGACCCGGCGCACGCGATCGGTGTACCGGTACATGAATGCCTCCATCAGGATGACGCCGTTTGACCTGCAGGCCTCCACCATTGTCCGGCACTCGGCTGCGCTGAGGCCGAGCGGCTTTTCGCAGAGGATGTGCTTTCCCCGCTCGGCCGCCCTGACCGTCCACTCCCGGTGAAGCGCATTCGGAAGGGGGATGTAGACCACATCGATCCCGGGATCGTCGAGCAGCTCGCCGTAGGCCCTGTAACACCTCACCTCGCCAAACCGCCCGCGGCACTCCGAGAGCTTGGCTTCATCCCGCGAGGCGATGGCCTCGAATTCCGAGTTGGCCGAACGCCGAATCGCAGGGATCAGGGATTCGCGGGCTATCCGGGCGTACCCGAGCACGCCCCATCGAACTTTGCGATCCGGGGGATTCATCGTTTCGATATGCCGGCTCCCGGCCGGCTATTGCACCGCCGGCTGGGCGTCTTGCTTTTGCAACGCCGGCGCAAGCGCCGCCTGCAGCCTTGTCATTCGAGTCCGAAGAGCCGGCTCGGCGGCCACGCCCAGGCCCTTTTGCAGGACATTGTTCGCCGCATCAACGGCGCCGCTGCGGGCCAGCATCAAGGCCGCGTGATAGATCAACGGCGCATTCTCGGGGAACAGCTTCACTCCGTCGCTGAAGACCTTGAGCAGGGCGGGCGTGGGCTGGGCGGCAGCCGCCTCCACAATCTCAAAGTACAGTCCGTAGACCTCGGGCAGCGCTGGCGATTGCGCGCGCGCCTGGTCCAGAAGTCCCAGGAGGGTGGCGGCCTGGATGGGGCTCAGACGCGCCTGGGATGGATCCGGCTGCGCCCTGATCAGCTCCTTGAAAAGCAGGCTGGCCAGTTCGTAATAAACCCGCGGTCGGACGACACGGCCGGAGGCGGCCGTCCTCAGATACGGGTCCGCCTGCCCGGGCTTCCCGCAATCCAGGTTGAAAAGGGCCATGACCGCCAGCAATCCCGGGTCGGTCTTGTTCTCCTGGTAGGCGAGTTTGAGCGTTTCCTGCGCGTGCTCGCGATATCTGGGCGCGAGCTTTGGAAACTCCACGGCGACTCGATTCATTTCCAGCCGCTCCCAGTCGCCCTTGATCCGGCCGACTTCCGCGGGTGTCGCATCCCGCATCCTGATCTCCGTGTCGACGGGAGCCGGGGCGGACGCCAGGCGGAGGGAATGGGTCAGCGCCCAGGGCAGATAATCGCTGAGATCGTTGAGAGCCGAAACATAGTCCTCCCCGAACAGCGCCTCGAATCGGGCCTCGCTGACCGGACCGGCCGAGGCCTCGGCCACGAATTTCCAGAAGGTGCCCTTATGCGGAGCTCCGTCGCCGTCGAGGGCCCAGCGGATGAAGAGCGCCGCCTCCTCCCGGCGCAGCAGGGCGCGGGCCGGGACTTCCGCAGGTCCGCCGGCGGGCGGGCCGGCGAAAAGATCGGCCAGGGGCAGCAATTGGCGGGGGGATTCCGGGTCATCCGCGAGCGCGGTGGCCAGGTCCCGGGACATCCACCCGGCCGCGCCGGTTCCGGCGTCGCCCTGCCGATAATCCAATCGGCTGTATATCTTGAGGAAGCCGGTGATGAACCAGCCCGGCAGGGCGGGAACCCGCCGCTCGAGCGCGAGTTCCACTCGGTCCAGGGAGAACACCACGTTTGCGTCATTGATCGAGGGGCTTGATTGCACGAAGACGACCAGGCAATCCCGGTCCCAAAGCAGCAGGTTCGGGAGGAAGCGCACCGAAGACTGCCAGTCGGAAGCGGCGCCCTGCGCCGTTGCCTGCGAAAGCAACTCGCCCATCAGCGGCGCCGAAAGCGACTCGGTGCCGTTGTCGGGAACCAGCACATAGGCGGTCGGCACCGAAAACTGGGCCTGAAATTCGGGCGGAAGCAGGAGATCGAAAAGCTGCTTGGCCGAAAGGAGCGCATTGGCAAAGGTCTTGGTCCTGGAGTCGGGCCACAGCGAAATCACCTCGAATCCGGGCGGATGTGCATAGCGCCACGCCGCACCCTGCACCACCATCGCCGGCAGCATGACAGCGTGATCCGCCGCGGCGCCGGGCGCCTGCGCGCGCAGGCCGGGCCCGGCGGCCGCGAGCACGCCCAAGGCAAGGGAGGCGGATTTGAGACGTAAGATAGGAGGCATTTCAAAATCGAATACTCGCGCCGGGGCCGCCCTATTGCTTCCTCAAGGGGCCGATCTCGACGTTGTAGGTGTAGAAGTCGATGTTCAGGAATGCCTCGATCTGCGTCAGTACCTTTGCGTGCCCGCTCGCGTCCATGTCCGAAAGGCGCCCATGAACCGTGAGCAGTTCCGCCTGGCCGCCCCGTTTTTCGATCGCGCCGCACAGGGCCTTGGCCGACGAGAGGTAGGCCGCCTCGGCAGTGTCGTCCTGGACGAGGAGGATCGGCCGGTCGATATCCTGGGGAGAACGGCCCGGCGAGATGGCCGCAAACGCCTTCCGGTCGCCGCCGAAAAATGCCAGCCGGGCCTTCGCGAGGAACAGATCGGGCGAATCCTCCTGCGGCGGCGCCGGGAGGGGCTGGTTCACGGTCGCATGCAGCGCATCCAAGGTGAGCAAGGGATTGCCCGCGTTCTGCTCGGCGATGAGGGTCTTGAACGCGGCGGAATCGTCCACATGGGTCCGGGTGCTGACGATCAGGTCCGGCTCCCTCACCCACTGGTCAAGATCGACGGGCGCACTGATCGCGACGGCGCATCGGAAACGCTCCGGATGGACCTGGACGCCCCGCAGGGCAAGATAGCCTCCGAGCCCCTCCCCGACGAGTGCGATTCGCTGGCGGTCGATCGGCGTCTGCGCGCCGATCGAATCGATGGCCGCGATGATGTCTTCGATCGGAACCCGGTCCACGCCGCCATGGATGGCCCCGAGATGCCTGAGCCCCATGCCGCCGGTGCCCCGGTAGTTCACCCGCAGGACCATGAAGCCCATCCCGGCGAACGCCTGGGCGTCGCGGTCAAAGTCGGCGGACAAGGGCTGTCCGGGTCCGTCCGGACAGAGAACGACGAGCGGGGGCGGGTGGATGCGCGAATTGCGGGCCTCGGTCACGCTGCCCTTGAGGGCGGTCCCGTCCGCAACGGTGAAGGCAAGCGGCCATTCGCGGCAGGTATTCGCGCTCGCGATCCACGGAGCCCGGCGCGCGCACAGGATGAGCTGATCGCCCGCCGGCATATAAACATAGAATCGGCCGGGATCTGTCCGTCCGGTCACCAGCGCCAAAAACCGGGTCCGGCTTTCGTCCCATTTCAATAGCTCGACGGTCCGGTCCGGGAACTTTCCTTCGAGCTGCGTTTGAATCTGGGCAAGGCCGGAATCGAGCCAGCGGGTCGAAGGCGTTGGACCGGCCAGCCGCACTCCAACCAGCTTTCGGAGATGGCGATCGAAGACCAGGGGATCCGCGCTCTCGCCAAGCCCTCCCGTGAGACCGGGATTCACGGAGTCCGAATCGGGGCTCTCCACCGCAAAGGCCGTTCGCTCACCGCTCTTCACGTCGAGGGCGTACACGCCCATCTTGTCTCGCCCCAGGTTGGAGGCGTAATAGAGAACGTTGGGATCGTAATCGAAGCCGATCGGAACGGCCCTTGCGCCAAAGAAGGTTTCCGGCACGGCCTCGAAACCCCGGTTGGCCGGATCGCGCACGATCTTGTCCAGCGGCTTGGAACCGCGCCAGACGGCCCGGCCCGGGAAGACGTGCAGGTAGGTCTTGCTGATCGCGCCGAGGACGACCCGCAAATGGCCGGCGCGGTCGTATAATACCTGGTGTCCGGGAAGCGCGCCTTCGCCCAGGGACACTCGCGCTCCGGTTTCCACGTCCACACGGAAAAGGCCGTAGGGATAAAGCCCCGAAAGGGGGTTTTGCACGCCGCTCGCCTCGACAATGATGTGGCCGGGATCTTCGGGAGGCATCGCGACCACGCGCGGCGCCCTGGGCAGGGTCTCGTCCGGCAAGTCCGTCGGCTTGGTGCCGCCGAGAACGGCGGTCGGGTCGGTCGCCCGGTCGGGGGAGGTGCCGTTATTGATGTAGGAATTGCTTCTCGGATCGGCCATGGCCAGGTCCTGGGCATTTGACGGGAGAATTGTCACGGGCCCGTTGTCCGGTTGCCCGCCGACCCGCAGCGCCGGATCCAGGTTCGTCGGCGGCGACCCGGCCATCATGTCGAGCTGATTGATCTGGATCGCCATGCCGGGGGCGGTCGAATCAGCCAGCACCGTCAGGTTCTGGCCCTTGGGTATCGCGACATCGGTGTCCTGGACGAGTTTGGTCAATCCCTTGCCGTCGGCATTGACAGCAAAGATTGCGCTATCCCCTTCGGCGAAGACCAGCCGCCGGGCGGTTGCCCAACGCAGAAACGTCACGCGCGGGGCGCTCCAGTTGGCACCTGTCACCTGTTTCCACCAGCTTCCTTCGCCGACCGGGACGCTCACCGGTGATTCAAGATGGTCCAAATCGATGATGATCAGCCGGACGCTGTATTTTTCGAACGCGACATAGGCCAGGTGGCGGCCATCCGGCGAAAGATCGATTTGGTCCACCCGTTCCGGCCGCATCAGGTTGAGAATCAAATCCTCCTGTGAGGGCTGGTTGCCGGAAGCTGCGGACGTTTCGATGTTCGACACCCTGTCCATCTGCCGGGTGGCGTCGCTCAAGGCCGGATTTCCCCCTCCCGGCCCGGCCTGCGGCCTGGCGGCCATCATGGGCAGCGTCGCGGCCGCTCCAAGCCCCAAAACCAGAAATGCACGCCGGGTTATCGCGCGGGCGGTCATCGACAGGCGCCGCGGCACGGCAGATTGCAGGGGTTCACTTTCAGAAGGACGCATGGCGGGGACGGAAGGTGCGCCACCCAAGGGACGTCTACGCGGGCGCATATGTTCTCAGGCGGCAGGCCTGTGCAAGAGCTCGATCTGGGCAACATGGAGCGGGTTGACCAGAACAAATGAGCCATCGTCGTGATCGACGGTCACGCGGCGGGAGATCCGGGCCACGGCGCAGTGGTCGGGGGTTGGAACCTCGTGCCGCGAACCGTTCGACAGCACAATGATGAACGGCTCGAAAGGCTGGGCCTCAATCCGTCGCTTCAGATCGGGGATGATGACGGCAACTGGATCGATATCCGGCATGAGGACAAGGTGCCGAGCCGGCGATTCGGGTCAAGACGAGCGGGAGGATGGGGCCGTTGGGCCTTCCCCCTCTTGATCAAACGGCATCGGCCAATCGGCCCATTCGCCGGATTCCCTCAGCCAGCTTATGCAACCGTGTCCGCGCGATTTCATGCAGGCGGGCCAGGTGGTCCTCGGCCGCCTCCTGGAGCGCCCCTATGCCGCGCAGGTACGCCAGCATGACGCGGGTCTCGGGGCAGACGTGCGTTCGAAACAAGGCCCTCACTTGGGCGGCGGTCTCGTCCTGATCCAGCGCGTCGTCCGGCTCCGGGCCTGGGTCTTGCAGGAGATGCTCGATGGCCGGAGATGCGGCCTCGGAGCCGGCGCACTCGTGCATCGAAACGATCCTGGGGCGGCAGCGGCTCCAATAATAGGCGTCCGGGCTGATCCGCAGTTCGGCGCACAGGCGGGAAAGCGACGGCGGCGGCTTTCCGCTCGCGTTGCGCTCGCCAAGGTAGCGCTCGATCTGCCTGCCGATTCGCTGTTGGTTGATCGGAAAGGCGATGAGCGAGCCAAATTTTTGCGCGTGCCGGGAAACGTGATAGCGAATCCAATAGCTGGCAAAATAGCTGAAGCGGGCGGCCCTTGGCCCGGGAACATAACGGTCGATTGCATCCAGAAGCCCGCAGGAGGCGGCGCTCAGGCGTTCGTCGAAATCACGGTTCCCGGCACCCATCGCCGCGTTTCGGGCCAGGCCAAAGTTTGCGGAAAAGAGGGCATCGCGCATGCGGATCAATTCCATGCGGCAATCGTCGGCTGCCGGGTCGACCGCGCGCAGGTCCGGCTCGGCAAAATCCACGATGTCGAGATAGGTGCGCACGGGCATCGAGGCCAGGAGCCACCTGCCGAGGCTGTCGGCGCCCGCTCCCTTCCCTTCCGCCTCCGAAACCAGCGTCTTCAGTTCGCGGCGCCTGGCAAGGTTCAGCCGCGAAGTCCTCCATGCCTTTGACGGACCGCCGCTCACCCCGGCGTCCTCGCCCCGGGAAGGCTGCGAGGCGAGCCACCGGGCAACAAGGGAGGGATGGTGCGCCAGATGGCAGGTGAGTGTCATCTGAAGCGCGTGGAAACGTTCGAATCGTTCAGAATTTCGGGCGTAGGCGGGTTCAGCATTCATAGAGCCCGGATTAAAGCACAGGCGCGCCGGCGTGTATGCGGGCGAAACTCAGCCCATGGTCCGCAGGGCGTCCACCCCATTGGGCGGGGCCAAAAATGGTCTCCCCATGAAAGTGCTATCATGCGCGATGCGCCTGTTCGTCCATGCAGCCGCACTGGAATTTTACCATGCCCATCGAGTCCGTCCCGGAGTCCGCCATATCCCGCTGGCTTTCGCTCGGGGTCACCTCGGGCACACATCCCGTTCTGCGCAGCGCATATCAGGGCTTCTTCGCACCCCTGGGGATCGAAGCGGCCTGGCTCGAGGCCGAACCGTTCAGTGCGCTTGAATCGGGATCCGGCGAATGGTGGCTCAGGGATGCGCGGTGGAATCCTGCGCGAATTCGCCCAAATCACCCGGCGGCGGGCGATTTCGCAATTCTATTGTCGGATCCCGGGCGTTACAGGGTCGATGTCGAATCCCAGGGCGTGTTGTCGATCAGTCCCGCCAGCGCGCAGGCCTGGGCAGCAGTCTTGCACAGCATTCGAGCCGGACAGGATGCCGGGGCCTTCATCAACATGGCGGCGGCACTCATTCTCCTAGGCGATCCGGCGGCTGCCTTGTTTGCGGCTGGCGACGACGATGCCTTTTGCGGCTCGGTCCGCGCCAGGCTGGCGGGAGTTCCCCCTGGGGAACGCATCGAAACGGCCGGCAATACGGCTGGTACAGCGGCCGGACTGCAAGGCCACGAAAACGCGGCGGCATGTCCTCCACGATGAACGGG
>Ga0302320_10010858_pt1 | contig 19370 bp, 20 predicted proteins | sample Bog_T0_3_FD_202130 | JGI IMG/M metagenome (GOLD analysis project Ga0302320, IMG submission 202130) | Peat permafrost microbial communities from Stordalen Mire near Abisko, Sweden - Bog_T0_3 | ecosystem: Environmental > Terrestrial > Soil > Wetlands > Peat | place: Sweden: Abisko, Stordalen Mire... | reverse complement strand
TGCGCGGCGGCTCGGGCAGGCGCGCGCGCGCGCCTTCCGGCCCGCTGACCAGGGCCGGCTTGTCGGCGGCGAAGGCGACCTCGAGGTCCGGTCGGCGCGCCATCGCCCGCGTGCAGGAGGCGAGCGCGCGCTTGAACGGCTCGTTCGGCGCCTCGGCCTTGCCGGGCGGCTTGCGATTGGTCGGTTTGACGTCGATCGTCGACATTTCAGCCTTCTTCCGTCGGGCGGCGCCCCGCCTGCGGCTCGTTCGATCTATAGGCCGGCCCCGTTCGGGCTCGCAAGAAGAACGCCGCGGCCGGCCGAGGCCGGCCTATGGGCGCCGGGTTCAGCGTCCGCGGGTGTTGACGATCGCGACGCCGCCGATCGCCACCGCCGCGCCGACCAGCGTCAGGGCGTTCATCGTCTCGCCGAGCGCCACGAAGCCGATCAGCGCGGCGACCGGCGGGACGAGATAGAGGAAATTGGCGGCGCGCGCCGCGCCGAAGCGGCCGAGCGCGTAGGTCCAGGCCCCGTAGCCGATCGCCGCGGGAAAGACGCCGAGCGCGACGACCGTCGCGATCAACGGCCCGCCGCCCGGCGCGGCCAGACGCGGCAGCGCCCCGGGCAGGAACGGCAGCAGGAACAGCGCCCCTGCGATCAGCGTATAGGCGGTCGAGGCGAGGGCGCCATAGCGCGCCACCAGCGGGCGCTGGACGACAAAATAGATCGCCGTGCACAGGGCCGCCCCGGCGACCAGGATCGCGCCGCCGTCGAAGGCGAGGCTGTCGGGCTGGCCGAGCGCAATCAGGCCGACGCCGGCGAAGCTCACCAGCGCGCCCGCCCAGCCCCACGGCTTGAACCGTTCGCGCAGGAACGCCGTGGCGAGAATCGCGGTGAGGATCGGCGCGATATTGACGATGAACGCCGCCGCGCCGGCGCTGACCGAGCGCTCGCCCTGGTTGAGCAGGCCGTTGTAGATCGAGATGCCGACCAGGCCGCAGAGGAGGAAGCGCAGGGCGTCGGCGCGGGTCGGCAGCGGCGGCCGGCTGAAGGCGAGCCAGGCGAGCGCGATCGCGCCCGCCACGAGGAAACGCGCCGAGGCGAGTTCGAGCGGCCCGAGCGCTCGCATGCCGACCCGGATCAGCGGGAACGCCGAGGCCCACGAAAGCACGGTGATCGCGACGGCGAAGACTGCGGCCGCGTTGGCGCGGCGAGCGGCGGTCGAAGAACGGGCGTTCATGGCGCCTTATCGCCGAGTCGAGGCGATCGCCATAGGGGCAAGTTGACGCCCGGTCGCATTTCACGCCGGGGAACTCGCCCGCTTGCGGAAGCGTTAACCTTTCCGCACGGCGCCCAGGGGGCGATTTCAGCGTCCGTTAACGGGACGCCTCCACCATTGCGGCGACCTCGCCTTGTCTTCGGATCCACGTCGTGCGCGTCTTTTCTGCCTTTCGCTACCTTCTCCCGCTCGTGGCGCTTGGCTTCTTCTGGTGGCGGCAGCAGGAAGTTGTTTCGCCGCTCTTGCATGCCGGGATCCCTTTCAACCTTGGGTCCGCCGACCAGCCGCGCGAGATCGTCGTGCCGGCGGTGGCGATCCTCATTGCTCCGATCGCGCTGCGCTTCGGCTTGCCATTGATTCTCAAAGCGGCGCTGCTGCTGCCGTTCGCCGCCACGGCGCTGACGCGTCGGTCGGGGCGCGGACCGACGTTCGATCCCGCGCGCGATCTGGCGGGCGATTCCATGACGCCGGGTTCGCCGGAAGAGGCCGCGGTCGACAAGGCGATCGCCGCCGCGCTCGCCGCCCGCAGTTCGGATCCTGAGGCTCAGCCGCCAGACTTGGTCAAAGTCGGCTTCGGCGGCGCGCCGCGATTTCCGACCCGCCCTTTCGGCCACCGCGACGCGGCGGCCTGATTGACGGCGAGGTTTGCCGGCGCTTAGGCGCGGCCAGCGGCGCTCAAGGCGTAGCTCACGGGAGAGCGCTTGAGAGGCCCAGCCGGCGCCGCCGCTTTCATTGCGGGCTTGCGATTGGTTGCCGGTGGCCGCGGCATGAACCGTCGGAACGCGATGAGCTTTGGGTTCTCGTTCGTTCAACGCCTCACGCGCCGAGTCGGCCTGCGATCAAAGCCTTTTCTTGAATCGGTGCCAAATCATCCCGGCCTCGGGAAAATCGTCGACTTGCCCATAGGCGGAATAACCGTGCTTTCTGTAGAAGGCCGGCGCTTGGAACGAGAACGTGTCGACCAGAACGCCTTTCGCGCCCCTCGATTTCGCTTCTCTTTCCGATTTCTGCAACAGGGCCGTGCCGAAGCCGCGGCGGCGGAATTCATCTTCCACCCATAGCAGGCTGACGTACATCCACTCGCCAATTCCTTCCGCAACCAAGCCGCCGCGTATGTTCTCGCCTTCTCGCACGGTGAAGGCGAAAGATTTCGGCGACCCGCCGGTCATATGCCGACGGTTGAAACCTTCGAGACCGGCCGCGATAAGCTTTTTTGTGAAGCCGTAGGTCCTCTCGAGCCGGACTTCCATCGCGTCGTCCGCTCAGGTGAGCGCGACGTTGAGCGCGCTCTCCGGCAATTCCTGGCCGAAGCAGCGCTGATAGAACTCCGCCACCATGGTGCGCTCGAGCTCGTCGCATTTGTTGAGGAAGGTGAGGCGGAAGGCGAAGCCGATATCCTTGAAGATGTCGGCGTTCTCCGCCCAGGTGATGACCGTGCGCGGGCTCATCACCGTCGACAGATCGCCGTTGACGAAAGCGTTGCGGGTGAGGTCGGCGACGCGCACCATCTTGTTGACGATGTCGTGGCCTTCCTTCCCGTTGCGATAGTGCGGCGCCTTGGCCAGCACGATGTCGACTTCCTTGTCGTGCGGGAGATAGTTGAGCGTCGAGACGATCGACCAGCGGTCCATCTGGCCCTGGTTGATCTGCTGAGTGCCGTGATAGAGGCCGGAGGTGTCGCCGAGGCCGACGGTGTTGGCGGTGGCGAACAGGCGGAAGCCGGGATGCGGCCTGATGACGCGGCGCTGATCGAGCAGCGTCAGCCGGCCCGAGATTTCGAGCACCCGCTGGATGACGAACATCACGTCGGGCCGGCCGGCGTCGTATTCGTCGAAGCACAAGGCGATGTTGTTCTGCAGCGCCCAGGGCAGCATGCCGTCGCGAAACTCGGTGATCTGCTTGCCGTCCTTCAGCACGATCGCGTCCTTGCCGACGAGGTCGATGCGCGAGACGTGGCTGTCGAGATTGATGCGCACCAGCGGCCAGTTCAGCCGGGCGGCGACCTGCTCGATATGGGTCGATTTGCCGGTGCCGTGATAGCCGGTGATCATCACGCGGCGGTTGAAGGCGAAACCGGCGAGGATGGCGAGCGTCGTGTCGCGGTCGAACAGATAGTCGGGATCGAAGTCCGGCACGTGCTCGTCGGGCTGCGAATAGCCAGGCGCTTTCATGTCCGAATCGATGCGGAACGCCTCGCGCACGGAGACGAGCGTGTCTGGCGCGCCAGGTTCGGCGAGCTTTGCGGTCGAGGGCGGAACGGGCGCGGGCTTCATCGATCCTCCATGCCCCGGCGCGGCGGGCGGCGGGGGACATTCACTATAGGCGCGCTCGCCTTCCGGCGAAACGCCGATCGGCCCCACGAAAATTCCGTGAAAAGCGCCCGCGGGCCGCGGCGGACGATCAGACCAGCTTGTTGGCCCTAAGGTAATTATAGGCCTGAATGATTTCGCGCAATTTGTCTTCCGACGAGCGGTCGCCGCCATTGGCGTCGGGATGGTGGCGTTTGACCAGCTCCTTGTAGCGCGCCTTGATCCCCGCCTCGGTGGCGTTGGCGTCGAGGTCGAGGACGAACAAGGCCTTGAGCGCCAGCATGTTGTAGCGTGGGGCGGGGGGCTGGCCGTCCGGCCGGCGCGCGCCGCGCCGGCGCATCGAGCGCGCCTCGGCGTAGATCGACTCGTCGACATGACGGGCGCCGCCGGCGCCGGCGCCGGCGCGCGGTCCCATCTTCCAGGTCGGGCGGTGGCCAATCACCTCCGCCTGGCGGAATTTCGCCAGCGATTCGTCGTCCATGCCGCGGAAATAATCATACGTCGCATTGTATTCGCGGACGTGCTCCATGCAGAAGCAGAAATACTCGCCTTCGCGGTCGCGCCCCTTGGGCGCGCGAAACACGCCCTCGTTGGAGCAGCCGGGGAATTCGCAACGCGTCGTCGAAGTCGGCGCCGGCGCCTCGGCGGCGCGGCGCGGCTTGATGCGAATGCGGTCGAACAGGCGTGAATTGAGATCCATCGTCGAACCTTAGGCGCCGACACCCCCGAGCGGCAAGAGTCAAGTCGGCGATCGTGTCTTTGACAAGTCGCGCGCCGCGAGGCAAGTCGGGCGCGCAAGGAACGCGACAATGAGCAGAAAAGACCGCATCGCCGCCACCCTGACAGAGGCGCTGCGCCCGACGCGATTGGATGTCGTCGACGAATCAGACCGCCATGCCGGCCATGCCGGCGCCCGCCCCGGCGGCGAAACCCATTACCGCGTCCATATCGTGAGCCCGGCCTTCGTCGGCAAGAGCCGGGTCGAGCGCCACCGCATGGTCAACGCGCTGCTTGCGGCGGAATTCGCCGGCGGCCTGCACGCTCTGGCGATCGCCGCGGCGGCGCCCGACGAAGCATGAGCGCGCCGCAGGAGGGCGCCTTCGGCCCTTACGCGTTTTCGCTGACCGCCGAAGAGGCGCAGATCGCCGCGTCGCGCGCCGGGCTGCGGCGCTCGCTCGCCGGCGGGCTGATCGGCGCCCATCTCGCGCCGCTCGCCGCTTTCGTCCTGGCGATCCTGTTCGTCGCGGTGCTCGGGCTGACGGGGCTGGTCGGTCGCCGGCCGGCCGAGGCGGCGCTGATCCTCGCCGCCGCCGCCTTCCTCGCGCAAAGGCTGCTGACGCGACGGCGCTTCTTCGCCAACCGCCGCCTCGCCCAAATGGAGATCGAGGCGCTCCGGGCCGTGGGCGCGCTGACGCTCAGCGTCGAAGCCGACGGGCTCCGCCTCGACGGACCGACGCAGCCGATGCGCTGGCGCTTCGCCGATTGCGTCGACGCGGAGGACGCCGGCGGCCTCGTCTATCTCTGGCCGCGCCGCGGCGCGCCGGCGATCGCGCCGACGCGGGCGTTTCGCGATGTAACGGAGGCGTCGCGATTCGCGCGTTACCTCGCCGCGCGGCTGCCGCAGAGCCTTGCCCGGCCTCGGCCGGACCTTTAGAACGCGGCTGCAACCAGCGGGGCCCGGATCGATGCGCATCGCCATGATCGGCTCAGGCTATGTCGGCTTGGTCTCGGGCGCTTGCCTCGCTGATTTCGGCCACGAGGTCGTCTGCGTCGACAAGGACGAAGCCAAGATCGCCGCGCTCAACGCGGGACAATCGCCGATCTACGAGCCCGGCCTCAGCGAGCTCGTCGCCGCCAACCAGCGCGCCGGCCGCCTGTTCTTCACCACCGACATCCGCGAGGGCATGCGCGGCGCGCAGGCGGCGTTCATCTGCGTCGGCACGCCCACCCTGCCGGGCGAAGGCGGCGCCGATATGCGCTACGTCTACCAGGCGGCAGGCGAAATCGGCGACGCGATCGAGACCTTCGTCGTGGTCGTCAACAAGTCGACCTCGCCGATCGGCGCCTGCGACGCGATCGAAAGCATCGTCGCCGAGCGCGCGCCGCGCGACAAGTTCGCCGTCGCCTCCAATCCCGAATTCCTGCGCGAGGGCGCCGCGATCGACGACTTCAAGCAGCCCGACCGCGTGGTGATCGGCGTCGAGGGAGAAGCGGCGCGGCGCGTGATGCGCGAGATCTACCAGCCGCTCGAGCGCAATGGCAGCCCGATCGTTTATACGACGCGCCGCACCGCCGAACTGATCAAATACGCCGCTAACGTCTTCCTGGCGATGAAAGTCACGTTCATCAACGAGATCGCCGACCTGTGCGAGAGAGTCGGCGGCGACGTGATGGACGTCGCCCACGCCATCGGCCTCGACAAGCGCATCGGCCGCCGCTTCCTCAATCCCGGCCCGGGATTCGGCGGCTCGTGCTTTCCCAAGGATACGCTGGCGCTGACCAAGCTGGCGATCGACGCGCGTTCGCCGATGCGGCTGGTCGAAACGCTGGTCGACGTCAACGACAAGCGCAAGGTGGCGATGGTGGGCAAGATCGTGCGCGCCTGCGGCGGCTCGGTGAAGGGCAAGCGCATCGCCGTGCTCGGCCTGACCTACAAGCCCAACACCGACGACATGCGCGACGCGCCGAGCCTGGTGATCCTGCCGCTGCTGCAGCAGGCGGGGGCGACGATCGTCGCCTTCGATCCGGAGGGCGCGGCCCAGGCCGCGAAGCTTCTGCCGGGCGTCGAATTCGCCAGCGGCCCCTACGCCTGCCTCGAGGGCGCGGATGCGCTGGTGGTCGTCACCGAATGGGACGCGTTCCGCGCGCTCGATCTCGCGCGCGTCAAGGCTGCGCTGCGCGAACCGGTGGTGGTCGACCTGCGTAACATCTACCCGCAGAGCGTGATGCGGGAGATGGGGTTCAAGTACGTGGGGATTGGGCGAGGGGCGTAGAACGGTCCTGACCGTCGCGCCGGCTTTCGCCGGCGGCGCCCGAAGCGTCCGCCATCCGACCCCGCGGCGCGGTCCGCTTTCTCGGCCGGTGCGGCGACGACGCCGGCTATTTCTTCACGACTTCGAATCCCTTCGCATGGCTGGCCAGTCCCCACAGGACGCCGAGCCCTTCCAATACGCAAAACACGGGCAGCAGAACGATCTGCAAGAGCGTGAACCGAATGCGCGTCCAGACGTTCTTGATGCCGTGCTCGTCCATGTTGGCTTTCAGTCCCGTTACGTACCAGACGGCGAACGTCGCGAACGAGTAGCTTGCGAAGATACGCACGGCAAAAGGGATTTCGACGTTGTAGAAGAACTCGCAAACCGTATAGGCGACCGCGAACGGCGCCAGCGCCCAAAGCGCCGTGTTCACCCCGAGCCCGATGCGCCAACGCAGTTTGACCGGGGCGTAGAGCACGGTTCTCACCAGTCCGTGAAACCAGCGCCGCCGCTGACGCAGAAAGTCGACGATCGTCATACACGACTGTTCTTCCAGGAAACCGTCGACCCACGCGCAACGCAGACCGTTCTGCATCGCCTTCAACGCCCAGAATGCGTCCTCGGTGATGTCTCCGTGTGGACCAAAATCAAAACCGCCGGTCGACTTCTCGACGTCGTTCCGAACGACGATGAAAGAACCGTGAAGTCCGAATATGGTGACGCCCAACCGATGCTGAAGATAAAACCTGGCGAAATCGTCTCCCGTCCGAACATTGTCGGCCAATGTGAGAAAGGGGTGCCGTTCCCACTCGCGATGATAAAGCAACGCCCCCTGGCCGATGCGCAATCGTCCCGACGCTTCCTCCTGGCATACGAATTTGCAAACACCCTTGATCGCCGACGGCGTCGGCTGGGTCTCCTCGTCGAGGTGCACGACCCAGGCCGTCGCGGGAATTTGCGAATTCAACAGGGCGTAATGCAGCGCCCTCGCCTTGAAACGAGAATGGTTGGGCGTCACGTAATCGCGCGGAACGACGATGACGCGCAAGTCGACATCCTCGACGGGCAGCAAGGCGGCGTTACTGCACTCGTCGATCACGACTTCGATGACATATGGCGCCAACGGCGTTTTGATCATTTCGGCTTGGCAACGGCGAATTGTGCTCAGGACGATGCCGATGTTCTTTCCTGCCGTGACGATCCGCCAGCAGATCATATTGTTGATCGGCTGCGCTTCGTCGAGATCGGACGGGAAACGATAGGAGAGCGTGCCGATCAAGCCGAGAGAGCCAGGCAGCAGGGCGCCGAGCCAAAGGAGGCTCGCCCATGAGATGATGTCTTCGGGGGCGGTCTTCGGCGGTCTGGTCGCAGGCGACAGCGAATGCGACGCGATCAGAATTGCCACTACGGATACGGTAAAGACGATCACGCGCGCCCGGTGCCCGGTCAACCAGCCCCAGCGCCAGTCGCGAACCGGCTCACGCGGGAGGGCCGCGCAGACTTGTTCTCGCTTGAGGTTGAGGTCGCGCACGAGCAGCCCTGGGATTGCGCACCAAGCAGTCTCGAGCTCGGACGGCGATTTCGCTCCGCCGGCCCCCTTCTCCTAATCACAAAGCCGTTGATTAGCAAAGACGGCTCAGCGGGATTGCATCATTAGGGCGACAATCGCATAAGTCCGCGGCCGTCGGAGGCCCGGGGTTTTGCAACCGCCCTCGCTGTCTGTTTCCCGACGCTCTCGGAGGCGATCGGACGAGAGGCCGACGGCGGGGTTCGCCGATGTCGGGATCGACCGAGGCGCATAGACGTTTCCGCGCGGCCGCCGCCGTTACAGATCAGCGTGACAAAGCGGGCTGCGGCGCCAGCGCCAGTTGACGTCGTCGGCGTTAGGCGAATTAAACGCAGGCGTTCACTTGGCGACGGCGGGGCGACGGCAATGGGTCGAGAGACAATGGGTCGAGAGAGGAGAGGCGGGGGGTGCGAAGTCGCGCGCAGCGCGGTCGCCGATCCGGCGCGAGCCGTATCGGCCCTGGTCGGCGGAATTGCCCTCGTCTACTCGCGCACGCCGGCGTTGAATCACCACTTGCTCGCCGACATCGAATGGTTGGTGTTGCCGGCGGCGTTGAACGGTCAATGCTACGTTGTCGAAGCGATGGACGAGCAGACGGGCCGTCGCGAGCCGATCGCGGCGGCGACATGGGCGTTCGTCTCGCCCGAGGTCGACGCGCGCCTGTCGGCCGAAGCTTCTCATCGCATTCGCCTGCGCCCGGATGAATGGAAATGCGGCGAGATCGGCTGGGTCGTCGATTGGGCGGGTGATCCCGGCGGCGTCTCGACGGCGATCGCCTGGCTCAAGGCGGGGCCGTTCAAGGACAGGAACGCGAGGATCGTCGTCCGCGACCTCAGCGGCGGGTCGCGCGTCGCGGCGCTCGACGACGTCGCCGCTGCTTCGGCGGAGCAGACGCGGCATCGATGAATGGCGCGGCCCGCCGCCGTCAGGATTTCTCCGCGACACGCGTGACGTCGTAGATCCAGTCCAAATACGCCGCCGACCCCGTCAGGATCGGCAGGCAGACGATCTCGGACGTCGCGTAGACGTGCGTCTGGCGGATCGCCGCTTCGACCTCGGGATACAGCTCGGCTCGCGTCTTGACGAGCAGCAGGATTTCCGCGTCCTCGGCGAGCTTTCCGTCCCAGACGTAGCAACTGGCGATCGGGACGCTCTGCACGCACGCCGCAAGTTTCTGTCCGACGAGCGCCCTGGCCAGGATGCGCGCGTCGCCGGCGCCGCCGACGGTCGTCAGCACGACCACGCACGATCTCGAGTCCGGATGTCCGCCCATCCGTCGAGCTTGCCGCGCCGGCGGTTCGGGTTCAAGGCGCCGCTCGGCCGCCGTCATTTCTTCGAGGTCGCCGTCTGTCCGGTCAACCGCTTCACCGCGTCGCCGGCGGCGGCGTTGCCCTGTTCGGCGGCCCTGCGATACCAGCCGATCGCCTGCGTCATGTCGATGGCGGTTCCCTGCCCGTGCTCGAGCAGCGAGGCGACGTCGAACTGTCCGTCGGGGTTCCCCTGCTCGGCGGCGTTGCGATACCAGTCGAGCGCCTGCGCATAGTCCTGCGCCACGCCGTGGCCGTCGCGATAGAGGTCGCCGATGTCGACCGCGGCGAGGATGTTGCCCTGGTCGGAGGCCTTGCGATACCAGGTCATCGCCTCGGCGAAATTCTGCGCCACGCCGTGGCCGGTGGCGTAGAGAAAGCCGATGTTGTCCTGCGCCGCGGCGTTGCCTTGCGCCGCCGCCTTCTGGAACCAGTCCATCGCCTGGGCGTAGTCCTGCGCCACGCCCTGGCCGTTCATATAGAGCACGCCGAGATTGTTCTGGGCGATCGTGTGGCCCTGATCGGCGGCCTTGCGATACCAGATTGCCGCCTGGTTGTAGTCCTGGGCGACGGCGCGGCCCTTTTCGTAATAGAAACCGAGATTGTTCTCGGCGGCCGCGTTGCCCTGTTCGGCGGCCTTGCGATACCACGCCAGCGCCTGAGCGTAGTCCTGCTGCACGCCCTGGCCGTTGGCGTAGAGGTCGCCGACGTCGGCCTGCGCGATGGCGTTGCCGAGATCGGCGGCCCTGCGATACCAGGTCATCGCCTGCGTCCAGCTCTGCGCCACGCCACGGCCGTCGGCGTAGAGATAGCCGATGTTGTCGATCGCCGCCGAGTCGTTCTGCGCGGCCGACTTCTGGAACAACGCCATCGCTTTGGCGTAGTCGCGCGTCACGCCCTGGCCGTTCATGTAGAGAAGGCCGAGATTGTTCTGGGCGACCGCATTGCCGGCGTCGGCGGCTTTCGTGTACCAGGCGGTCGCCTGCGCGTAATCCTGCGGGCCGCCCCGGCCGCGCTCGGCGAAATAGCCGACGCTGGCCTCGGCCGGCGCGTAGCCCTGATTGGCGGCCTTGCGGTAGAGCGCCAGCGCCTGGCTGTCGTCCTGCGCCACGCCCTGGCCGTTGGAATAGAGGTCGCCCAGGTTGTTCTGGGCGGTCGCGCCGCCCTGGTCGGCCGCCTTACGATACCAGTCGGCGGCGAGCGCATAATCCTGCGCGACGCCGCCGCGGCCGTTGGCGTAGAAGATTCCGAGGTTGGTTTGGGCGTCGGCGTTCCCCTGGTCGGCCGCCTTGCGATACCAACTCAGCGCCTGCGCATCGTCGCGCGGGACGCCCTCGCCGTTGGCGAAGAGATCGCCGAGCGCGTTCTGCGCGGGCGCGAAGCCCTGGTCGGCGGCGCGGCGGTACCAGGTCATCGCCTGCGCATCGTCGCGCGCCACGCCCTTGCCGTCGGCGTAAAGCTTGCCGAGGCCGCTCTCGGCCATCGGGTTGTTCTGGTCCGCGGCGCGGCGATACCAGGCCATCGCCTGGCTGTAGTCCTGGGGCGCGCCCTTCCCGTCGGCGTAGAGCCTGCCAAGGTTGGACTGGCCGCCCGAATTGCCCTGATCGGCGGCCTTGCGATACCACTCGGCCGCCTGCGCGTAATCCTGCGCGACGCCCTGGCCATGCTCGTAAAGCGCGCCGATGTTGTCCTCGGCCACGGAGTAGTTCTGGTCGGCGGCCTTGCGATACCAGGTCATCGCCTCGGCGAAGTCCAGCGGCACGCCGAGCCCATTGGCGTAAAGGAAGCCGATGTTGTTCTGGGCGGTCGCGTAGTTCTGGTCGGCCGCCTTGCGGTACCAGATCATCGCCTGCGCGTAGTCGCGCGGCGCGCCCCGCCCAGAGGCGTAGAGGTAACCGACGCCGGCCTCGCCAGCCGGATCGCCCTGGTCGGCCGCCTTGCGGAACCACAGCAGCGCCTGTGCGTAATCCTGAGCAACGCCGCGCCCGCCGACAAAGAGATTGGCGAGGCTCGCCTGCGCCGACGCGTAGCCCTGGTCGGCGGCCTTGCGGTACCACACGATCGCCTGGGCGAAATCGAGCGAGACGCCGCGGCCGTTGGCGTAGAGATTGCCGAGGTTGTTCTCGGCCGCCGGCAGGCCCTGATCGGCCGCCTTGCGATACCAGATCATCGCCTCGACCGGGTCTTTGCCGATGCCCTGTCCGTTGGCGTAGAGGTCGCCGATCGCGTTCTGGCCGACGGCGTCGCCGAGGTCGGCCGCCTTGCGGTACCAGGTCATCGCCTGGCCGTAGTCCTGCGCGACGCCTTTGCCGTCGCGGTATTTGTCGCCGTTGACCAGAGCGCTCGCCGCGACGTCCTGCGGCGACGGGAACATCTTGTCCTTGAAGGCGAAAAGGCTGCCGCCGAGAACGATGATGAGGACAATCGCCGCCGCGGCGGCGATCAGCGGCATGCGAGTCTTGCGCGGCGGTGCGGCGGCGGCGGTCGGCGCGCTCGATGCGCCAGTCGCCGGCGGTCGCGGCGGCGCATCGCCGCCGACGGCGGCCTTCCCGCCCGCCGTCTCGGCCCCGTCGCGAGGCGCGCCCTCGGCGGCGAAGCGCGGCTCGTTCCCTCCGGGCTGGACGAACTTGGAGGCCAGCAGCCGCTTCACCGCGTCGGCGAGCCGTTCGAGATGGTGCTCGAGCGGCGGGGGGAAGGCGTCGAGCCAGTGGGTTTCGCTGATGAAATATTCGAGCGTCGCGCTCGGGGCGACGTCCTCGACGCGGAACGGAACGACCGGCAGGCCCTTGTTGATTGCGCGTTCGACTTCGCGCTCGATTTGCGGCGAGGCGTTGGCGTTGCTCGAATAGACCAGCACCATCACCCGCGCGTTGCTGATCGCGGCGATCAGCGACTCTGCCCAGCCGACGCCCGGCAGGATGTCGCGCGGAGCGATCCACACCCGGACGCCGTTGCGTTCGAGGACGTTGCAGGCGGCGTCGGCGGCCGCCTTGTCCTTCGACGAGTAGCTGATGAAGACGTCGTGTGCCACGGACCCGAGAATAGCCGACGCGCGAGGACTGGCAACAGACTTGCGGTCCGTAACGGTGTTTCTTTGGACAAAGATTGGCGCCGCCCGTCGTGACCAAAAAAGCCGCTTCCGCCCGCCGCGATTGACTTATCCGCCCGGCGCGCCTAAGAGCCCGCTGTCTTCGTCAGGTCTTGACCTCGTCGAGAAGCCGTCCGTCCCCAGAGGCCGGCGGTCAACGTCCGGCGGCGCTTAGCGCTCCCGGGCGCGATGGGCGTTTGGTCGGGGCCGGCAGTCGGCAATGGGCAGTCGGCAATAGGCAAGTCGAACGGGCGCATCGGCGGATGGATGGGCTCTCATTCGCCGACTGCCGGTCGTCCCATAGGAGCGTATCATGTTCGAGAGCCTGTCCGAAAAGCTCTCCGGCATTCTTGATCGGCTGACCGGCCGCGGCGCCCTCTCCGAGGAGGACGTCAACGCGGCCATGCGCGAAGTGCGCCGTGCGCTGCTCGAGGCCGACGTTTCGCTCGAGGTCGTGCGGTCGTTCGTCGACCGGGCGCGCGCGAAGGCGGTCGGCGCAGCGGTGGTCAAGTCGGTCACGCCCGGCCAGATGGTGGTCAAGATCGTCCACGACGCGTTGATCGAGACGCTCGGCGGCGAAGGGGAGGCGATCGACCTCAATGCGCCGGCGCCGGTGGCGATCATGCTGGTCGGCCTGCAGGGCGCCGGCAAGACGACGACTGCCGCCAAGATCGCGTTGCGCCTCGCCGACCGCAGCAAGGTCAAGGTCCTGATGGCGTCGCTCGACGTGAAGCGGCCGGCTGCGCAGGAGCAACTCGCCGTGCTCGGCCGCCAGGTCGGCGTCGACACCCTGCCGATTGTCGCCGGCCAGGAGCCGGTCGCGATCGCCAGGCGCGCCGAGAGCGTCGCGCGGCTGCAGGGCTACGACGTCGTGCTGCTCGACACTGCCGGCCGCACTCATATCGACGAGCCGCTGATGGCGGAGATGGCGGCGATCCGCGACGCCGCCAGACCGCACGAAATCCTGCTGGTCGCCGACGCGCTGACCGGCCAGGACGCGGTCAACCTCGCCAAGTCGTTCAACGAGCGGGTCGGCGTCACCGGCATCGTGCTCACCCGCATGGACGGCGATGGGCGCGGCGGCGCGGCCCTGTCGATGCGCGCGGTGACCGGCCGGCCGATCAAGCTCATCGGCGTCGGCGAGAAGATGGACGCGCTGGAGGATTTCCATCCGCGCCGTCTCGCCGACCGCATTCTCGGCATGGGCGACATCGTCAGCCTGGTCGAGAAGGCGGCGCAGCAGATCGACGCCGAACAAGCGGCCAAGATGGCCGAGAAGATGCGCAGAGGCGTCTTCGACCTCAACGACCTTTCCGATCAGCTGGCGCAGATCGAGAAGCTCGGCGGCCTCGGCGGGGTGATGGGGATGCTGCCCGGCGTCGCCAAGCTGAAGGATCAGATGGCTTCGTCCCATTTCGACGACAAGACGACCAAGCGCCAGCGCGCGATCATTTCGTCGATGACGCCGATCGAGCGGCGCAACCCCGACCTCCTCAAGGCGTCGCGCAAGAAGCGCATCGCGGCGGGGTCAGGCGTGTCCGTCGAGCTGGTCAACCGCCTGCTCAAGCAGCACCGGCAAATGGCCGACATGATGAAGGCGATGGGCGCCTCGTCGGGCAAGCGCGGCCTGATGGGCCAGCTCGGGCAAATGTTGGGCTTCGGCGGCGGCATGGCTATGCCGACCCCGGAGCAGATCGCGCAGATGCAGAAGGCGACGGGTGGCGCGCCCGGCGGAGCGCCGCGGCCGGCCGGCGGCATCCCGACCGCGCCGCCGCCCGGCGCCTTCAACCTGCCGCCGCAATTTCCCGGCCTCGGCGCCGGCCCGAAGCTGCCCGGCCTCGGCGGCGGCTTCCCGGGGAAGAAGAAGTGAACCCATTCTCCCGCGAGCCGGAGCAAGGCTCGCACGAAGTCTTGAACGCAACGCCAACGTCAGTCTGAAAGGAAGCCTCCGATGACCCTGAAAATTCGTCTCTCGCGCGCCGGCGCGAAAAAGCGGCCGTTCTATCGCATCGTCGTCGCCGACGCGCGCATGCCGCGCGACGGCCGCTTCGTCGAGCGCATCGGCGCCTTCGACCCGCTCAAGGCCAAGGACGACGCGAGCCGCGTCGTGCTCGACATCGAGAAGGCCAAGGCGTGGCTCGCCAAGGGCGCGCAGCCGACCGACCGCGTGCTGCGGCTGTTCGACGGCCTCGGCGTCGCCAAGCGCGAAGCGCACAACAACCCGGTCAAGGCGCTGCCGAAGAAGAAGGCGCAGGAGCGCGCCGCCGCGGCGACCGCCGCCGCCGAGAAGGCCGCTGCGGCCGAGAAGGCCGAAACCGCTCCGGCCTGACCCAGGCGATGGCTTCGCCTCAGCGCCTCGTCCTGCTCGGCGTGTTCGGCGCCGCGCAGGGCGTGCGCGGCGAGGTGCGGGTCAAGTCCTTCACCGCCGATCCGCGGGCGATCGCCGGTTACGGCGCGCTGACCGACCGGGCCGGCGCGCGCGCATTCCGCATCGAGCGGCTGAGGCCGCTGCGCGACGACATGCTGGTCGTCCGCCTCGCCGGCGTGACGACGCGCGACGCCGCCGAGGCGCTGACCGGCGTCGAGATCTACGCGCGCCGCGACCAGTTGCCGCCGCCGGCGGCGGACGAGTTCTATTACGACGACCTCGTCGGCCTCGCCGTGGTGACGAGCGAGGGCGCGCCGCTCGGCCGCGTCGTGGCGCTCTGCAACCACGGCGCCGGCGACATTCTCGAGATCGCGCCGGCGGCCGGCGGCGAAACGCTGTTGTTGCCGTTCACCAAGGCGGTCGCGCTTGAGATCGACTTCGACGGCGGCCGCATCGTCGTGGCGCCGCCGGGCGAGATTGACGGCGAGGAAAGCCTGGCGTCTTCGCGCCAAGCGTGATCGTGCGCCGCCAGAGGCCGGCTCGCGCGCCGAGCTTGGCCGACAGCCCCGCGTGCGCGTCGCCTGGCCGCGGATCAGAAGAACTTGCGCACGTAGGCGGCGACGTTCGGAAACGCGACGTTGAGCGGCGCAGCTGACGCGCCGGCGTAAATGCCGGTCGCGGTCGTCCAAGTGTAGCCCGCCTCGGCGCCGACCGTCAGGCCGGGCTGGATCATGTCCTCGACGCCGCCCTGCAGCAGCGAGCCGCGCACCTTGACGTCGAACCACATCGGCTCGTCCGGGCCGAGCATCTCCATGTCCGACGCTTCCGACGTGTCGAAGATCGAATAGGTGATCGAACTCTTCACCGTCGGCGTCCACAGGTGTTCGTAGGAGGCGACCGCGGAATAGCCGGTAGTGAGCTTCACGTCGCCGTCGCCGCCGACGACGTAGTCGGTGGCGAAGAACGGGATGCCGAGATAGCCGATCGCGCCGCGCGCCGCCGCGACCTGCAGCAGGAAGCGGCCATAGGTTTCACCCGCCGCCGGACCGACGAGGTTGCTCCACTTGAAGCGATATTCGCCGCCCGCGGTCGCCGCCGCGCCCCACAACGTGTGGTCGGGCGAACCGCAGCAGTCCCAGGCGGCGACGTCGTGGATCTCGTGCAGCGCGCCGCCGATATGCAGCAGCAGGTTCGGCGTTCCGAACCGCGCCTGGGCGACGACGTCCGGCCAATAGGTCCGGCCGTAATCGGCGAGCACGCCGTCTTCCATGTCGCGCCGGCTGGGGTCCTCGAGCGCGATGCTCGCCGAGACCGAATTGTTCGAGCCGGCGACATTGTCGACCCGGTAGGTGTAGGAGACCGCCGGCGTGTTGACGAGCGACGAATAGCCGGGCGAGATCGAGTAGCCCCAGCGCGCGAAGCCGAACATCGACGGCTGGATGCCCATCTCGAGTCCGCCGAGGCGAATCCACGCCTGGTCGACCAGGCCTTCGGCGATCGATCCGTTGACGGAATTGTTGGAGACGTAACCCCAGCCGCCGGATTCGTCCTTCTGGAATTGGCCTGCGGCGCGGACGTTGACGTAGCCGATCAACTCGCCCAAGTCGGTCTGACGAATCGCGACGAAATTGACCTGTGCGTCGACGCCCGGATAGGGAGCGTTGGTCTGTTTCGAGAAGTTCTTGTCGTAATAATAGAGGATCGGCACACCGGCGAGGTACGAACTCGACGGCAATCGCTGTCCGACCAGGCCGATGTCGTGGGTCGCGAAATCCTTGGCGACGAACCCCATCACGTCGTAGCCGGCTCTGGCGCAGAAGCCGGTGTCGCCGAGCTTGAAGAATCCCGCCCCATAGCCGGCGCAATCGGTCGGCTTGGCCTGATTGTGCGCCGCGCTCGCCGGCTTGTCGGGCGCCGCCGGAACCTCCGCGGCGAAGCCAGCCGCCGGCGCCAGCGCGCAGATCGCCGCGATTGCCCCCAGTCGCGCCTTTGCCCCTCTCATCGCTCGCCCCGCTTCACGCCTGTTGGCTTTGGGAAAGTTCAGTGGGTTCTGCCGAAGCTGCTGATGAGCGTGTTGCCCGGCCCGGTCAGCGCCAGGATGCTCACGCCGCCGCTATTGAATTCGGACAGGAAGCCGACATTGGTCTGTTGCCCGACGTAGCCGCTCGCTGCGCCGGGGACGCCGCCGAAGTTGTATTGCTGCGTCACCGCAGCGATGTTGATCACGCCGTCCTGATTGATGTCGGATGCGTTGCTGCGCTTGCCGCGCTGGTTGACCTCGGCGACATTGACGCCGCCCGATTGGTCGAAGACCGCGTTGTTGTCGGCGCCGGTCTGGTTGACGGTGATTTCCGTCGAGACGCCGCCGGGCGCGATCAACGCGTAATTGTTCGTGTTGGTCTGGGTGAAGGTCGCGGAAGGGACGGACTGCGCGCTCGCCGCGCCGCTTGCGCCGATTGCGAGCCCGACCAGGATCAACTTGCGCAACATCGTCGAACTCCCTGCTGTCGAACGGTCGTCTCAGTGATGGCGCGAGGCGAAACCAGCGCGCTCGCTCGAGGGCAGAAATGAAGGAATGCTGTCGCCGCAGATGAAGGTGCGCCGCAGGCCGGCGGCCAGCGCGGCGAAAGCGGGATAATCGGCGACGGTGAGATAGTCTTCGGTGCGCCCCTCGGCGAGAACGCCGCCCAGGCACGCGACCGAGGCGGGTGGAGCGGCGGTTTCCGCCGCCGGCTTATGGATTGGCGCTGCAGCGCTGTTGACCGCCGCCGGATCGGCGACGAGCGCTGCGGCCGCGACCGCGCAAAGGCCGGCGAGAAGGAGTCGCATCCAGGTCTCCGCGAACCGATCGCCTCTCGCCGCTGCGCGGGGACTCGGTGTCCCCGCGCAGCGGCAGGTTGCTCAGACGCCACAAGGTCGGCGAAACGCAGCCCCAGCCCCCCGCGGCAAAGCTTCGTCCGCAATCAGGGACTCGGCGTGTACGTCCAGCTGAACGAGCTGCCGATCGGCGCGCCGGCGAAGCCGGTGTTGATGACCACGGTCGGCGAGGAATCCGGCGCCTGGACAGTCGCCAACGCGCCCTGTGCGACGAGCGCAACGTCGGCGGAGCCGTTTCTGCCGCCTTGGATGACGGTCGAGTGGTTGGAGACCAAGACGTTGATGTGGTCGGACGCGAACGCCGGCGCCGCCAAAGCGACGCAGCCGACCGCGGCAAGAGCAAGTTTCTTCATTGCGTTCCCCATATGAGGCCGTTTACCGACGGGCTGAGCCGCCGTTAGCAACGCGCGCTAACGCGAAAAGGGTATTGACGGTGCACATACACGTCAAGGTTGTGGCGAGAATCATGCTCGACGGAGGCGGCGAGCCCGCGGAAAGCCGTGACGAGAGTCTAAATTATCGTATTTATGTCAAATAGATAGGCTGGTGTTGCCAAGACGCCACACCCGCCCGCATTCGTCTGCAGCGCTCCGTTCCGCCTGGCGTCGGCGCCTGCAACCGCCGCGCGAATCAGCGGCGCGTCGCATTTGCGGCACGGCCGCCTCGATGTCGTCGTAGCGCTCGAGCCGAAGGATGACGACCTCCCCGGCCGTCCAGTCGGACAATCCCAGCAATATTGCATACGCGCGGCGGCGCAGGCGCCCCTCGGCCGCGTCGGGAGGTCCGCTCAGCGCAGCAGCTTGAAGGCGTGTGGCGACCAGTCGCCGCGGGCGATTCCCGGGATGCACCACAGCATGCACAACGGCTCGATCGCCCGCGCCGCCTCGACCTGGCCCATGTCGGCGACTTCCCAGCCGAAATCCTGCACGAGCGCAGCGACGGTTTTCTTCGCCGCCTCGTCGTTGCCGCAGACGAACATCGTCGGCTTGCCGCCGGCGAAATGCGGGTCGACCATCTGCCCTGCGCCAACCGAATTGAACGCCTTGACGAAATGGGCTTGCGGATAGGCGTTTTGCAACCGCTCCATCAGCGAGTCGGAGAGGCTGGTGAAATACGACAGCACGCCGTGGACCGGCGAACCGCCGCCGATCGGGTTGGTCGCGTCGATCACCGGCTTGCCGTCGATGGCGGCGGCCCCGATCAGCTTCAGCGCGTCGAGCGCCACCGAACCGCCGACCGCGAGGACGACGACCTCGCCGAATGCGGCGGTCTCGGCGAAGCCGGCGACCTTCGCGTTCGGATGCGCCCCCGCCCAATCCTTGAGCTTGGCTGGGTCGCGCGTGCCGATCGTCACCGCATGGCCGCGCTTGAGAAATCCGGCCGCGAGCGTCTTGCCGACTGCGCCGGAACCGATGACGCCGATCTTCATGGGTCTCTCCCTGTTCCTCGGGGCGTCGCCCGCCCGCTCGAAAGCGATGTGGGGCTGCCGGCGCAGATCAACAAGGCGCGCCCGCGCGCGCCCTCTCTCGACCGTCGAGGCGAGGAGGCGGCGAAGGCCTACGGCGTCGTGTCGTCCTCCCGGCTCAGCGCCCCGACCAGTCCCGCCGGGGCGAAATAGACG
>Ga0302320_10010857_pt1 | contig 19371 bp, 20 predicted proteins | sample Bog_T0_3_FD_202130 | JGI IMG/M metagenome (GOLD analysis project Ga0302320, IMG submission 202130) | Peat permafrost microbial communities from Stordalen Mire near Abisko, Sweden - Bog_T0_3 | ecosystem: Environmental > Terrestrial > Soil > Wetlands > Peat | place: Sweden: Abisko, Stordalen Mire... | reverse complement strand
TGGGTCGACGACCGAAATGATTTTGTACGGGTCGTTCTGATAGCCGTGCTCATCGCTGTAGGAGTAACTCACCGTCGCTAGCCAGCGGCGGCTCATTACCTGAGTGATTCCCACGACGGCATCCATTTCGTGTAGCGTGGTATCCGAACCTTTCCAATTGCCGTTCATCTGAGTGAGCGGTGTCGGAGTTCCTCCGATCGGGAAAGAGAGGTCCGATTCATAGTTCACGGCCGAACTTAACGTCGTGTTGTGGCCGTTGAAATCTTGAGACACTCCCAGGTTGGCACTTTCCGAGCGATAGTCGTGTTCTTTAGAATAGGCGATACCGCCATTCACCTTAAAATTCTGCGTGAGCGCCTGCTCCCACCCCAAATGTCCCGCGACGCGCCGATCATAAAATCCGTGATCGAGCGGATAGGTATTCGGGGGCACAGTCGTGGTCGCGGCCAGCGTTTGAGTTTTCGCGCCGGTCGGCGGCGGCACCAGCACTACCGTCGATCCGCCCGAGGCAGTGGTCACGGTCACCGGAGTGCCGAGGGGAATGACCCTATAGGGCCGCACATAGGTTTGAGGCAGCGTCGACGGGACCGCCCCTAAGGGCGTAGGTCCGGTGAGTGAGTCGGCGGTAATACCGAAAAGAAGCGTGCTGTCCTCATTGATTTTGTGACTGACGTTGACTTCCGGTTCAATCGCTTGGACGCGATTCACCTCGTGGTACACCAGTAACGCCGAATCGACCGTCGTCGTGGGTGCATCCGCCGGCGCTTCGTCTTGCGCCTTGGCGTGCCCGCTCGCGAGCAATCCCGCCGCGGCGGCAGCGAGCGCCCGCCGCACACACGGCGTAGTCGCGCCAACTTTCGGCTTCAATTGCACCCGCAGCCCCCACCGGCAAAGCTGCGCCCGCCGCTCGAGGCCTCTTTACTAAAGTAAATGTGATCATCCATGCCGGCTTCGATCGGATACGCGCCCACTTGCATCGCGCGCTCAGCCATCAAATCGTGTTCCCACGGTTTGGCGCCGAGGACTGTGCAACCGCCGCTGCTGAACATGGCGAGCCCAATCAATAGCGCACCCAGCGGACGCTCCGTGGGCGGCCTAGGGGACGCTTTTTTTCGCTCAGTGAGTCTTTTCGGCGAGTAGAGTCTGCAGTTGTTCTTCATAAAGCCCCTTCTGTTTCTCTGAAAACCCGGCATGCTGGAAGCGCACATGGCCGGCGCGATCGATCAGGATGCCGCTTGGCATACCGGCGACTTTGTATGCCGTGGCAAGCTCGCCCTTTGGGTCGTACACAATTGAAAACTCGGCGGGCGTCTCGTCCAAGAATCGCTCCGCCCGGTCTCGATCCCTATCGACGTTGACGCCGATCACGACGAAATTCTGCGACGCGTATTCGCGCACCAGGCCGTCCAACCAAGGAAAGGACTGTCTACAGGGGCCGCACCACGATGCCCAGAAATCCACGTACACGACCTTGCCTCGGTACGCGCTTAAATCCAGATCCGCGGATTGCGCGACGGGTCCAAGGAGAAGCATCCCCCATAAGCCAAAAAATACCCAAGCGGTGCGGCATCGACGTTGAGTGGCCCTGGGGCCGGCTACGCGCATACGACTTCTCCGATGTTGTGCACGGACTATAAAGACATTTACTTTGCAATGCAAAGTGGCTGGTCTGGCAACCCGGAGACCCCTCATGCTCCGCATGCATTGCTTGCTGGCCGCCTGCGCCGGAGATCCGGCCACTCATGCCCATTGGGCATGAGAGCGATGAAAAGAATATGTTGGCCTCATCGAAGCCTCGTCACTTATCGTCTAGCTGCCGGGAAAAAAGAGTCGATAGGGGTAGCTCACTCGATGATGCTTCAGAACACATCGGTCGCGGGACTCGGCCATCGTCCGCATCGATCGGCCTTGACCTGCCTCGCATTGTCCATGGCCGTCTTGGCCTTGCTGTGTCCCAGTACTCAGGCCATGGCGCAGCAGGTTTCCGCGCCCCCGGATACACTGGAGGAAGTCGTCGTGACGGCCGAGAACCGGGAATCGACGGTACAGAAGACTCCGCTCAGCATCACCGCCATTTCCGGAGAGGATCTGCAGGCGCGCGGGCTCACCAGCGCACAAGACCTGGTTCGGGCGGTGCCGGGAGTGGCCGTGTCCTCAGCAGGCCCCGGTCAAGCTCAGTACGAGATCCGCGGCCTGTCCGCCGACGGCGGCGAGTCGCCGACCATCGGCTTCTACTTGAATGAGACGCCGATTACTCCGCCGGCGACAGCGACCACCGGCAAATCGGCAATCGATCCGGATTTATACGATCTGGCACGCGTCGAAGTATTGCGTGGGCCGCACGGCACGCTCTACGGCGCGGACTCCCTGGGCGGCACGGTCAAACTAGTGACCAACCCGCCGGACACCGGCGGATTCTATGGCAGCGCGCAAACCACGGTGTCGGGGACGTCCGGCGGCGGATTGAATTACGGCGAGAAGGCCATGCTCAATCTGCCGCTGTTCTCCGATGTGCTGGCCCTGCGCATCGTCGGCACCTACGGTTACACCAGCGGTTGGGTCGACCGGATCGTGGTGCCGGATTTCCCGATCGAGACCAACGGCGGCCTGACCCGGGGCAATGTACTCTCCGCCACGCCTTCGGTCATTCACCATGGTGTGAACGACGAAAGACTCACCGGCGCAAGAGTCGCCTTGTTGATCAAACCCAGCGAGGCGTTGACCATCACGCCCAGCATCTTCTACCAGAACATCGAGCAACGCGGCATGAACGCCTATATATCAGAAGTGTTAAATGTTGTCGGCCCATCAAGAATCTTATGCTCGTTGGCTGATTATCGTGGGAATACGCTCACCAACGTGCTGCAACACCTCAAGCCCAATTTTCTTTGAGTGTGGAGTCATTGCGTGTGCTGTCGCCCGCCGTACCAGATCGACCACACGACCCCCAACTGTCCAAATAATCGGACGATGCTATTTGAGGTGCTGCGAGGCTGCTGAATGGGGCAGGGTGTCCGAGGGACCGCTGTACTCGGCTGTAATGTTCCCACTGCTTACACCTCTTCAAATGCTCCTCTCGGTGTTTGCCGGATGGGTCAATCGACATCAGTTGGACGTGATCGAGTACCTCCAGGAAGAAAACCGCGTGAGCTTGAAACCCTGGTCACGCCGGACACACTATTGCGATGGTATCGGGAACTGGTGGCGTCCCAGTGGAACTACAACCACCGGCGCGGTCCAGGCCGACCGCGGGTCATGAAGACGATCGTGAACTCATTCTTCAGATGACGCTTGAAAATCCCTCCTGGGGGTACACCCGAATCGGAGGCGCACTTGCCAATCTGGGTCATCAGGTAGGACGTGGCACGATTGCCAATATCCTCAGAGATAACGGGATCGAGCCCGCTCCCGAGCGAGATGCACGCCCCCGATGGTCGACGTTTCTGAAGGCTCACTGGGAATGTCTGGCGGCCACCGACTTCCTGAGCGTCGAAGTCTGTACGATGAGGGGTCTCGTCACGCAGTACGTACTGTTATTTATCGACATCGCCTCCCGATCCGTGCACGTCGCCGGCATTACCCCTCATCCTGACAACTCATGGATGAGGCAGATCGCGCACAACATCACCGACGCGGACGATGGCTTCCTTCGCGGCATGCGGTATCTAATTCTCGACCGCGATTCGAAATACTCGGAAGAATTTTGTAACGTACTCGTCCGGGAGGGCGTCCACGTTGCTCGACCGCCGCCAAGATCCCCAAACTTGAACGCGTTCTCGGAACGATTTGTCCGTTCCATAAAATAGGAATGCCTGAGTCGGATGATCTTCTTTGGACGGGCATCGCTTCGGCACGCGATCACGCAGTATATGAGCCACTATCATGAAGAGCGTAATCATCAAGGGCCAGAATGCCGCCTGCTGCGGCCGCTCCGCGCCGTCGGCGAATCTGACGCCCCAGTCTGGCGGCGTCAGCGACTTGGCGGAATCCTTAGTTATTATCATTGCGAAGTAGCTTGATCAGCTTCGACTCCGTTTCTGGACATTACGGGGCGGAACTTCGTAGTGTATCGGCGCTGCGAACTACACGCGTCGAAGAGTATTGATTGCGCGCTGTGGGCGCCAACGGCGCAGGGCTAGGGCCGGAGCTCCCTGCTATCGACGCCTGGTGGCGTTGGGCACTCGCGGCGCATGATCCGGCCGCTAGTCGCGCAGACGTGCGCTCCTGCGCGCGCTCGGATTCGTCCGAGGGCGTCCAGGAACAGCCGAATCGTCGCGCGATTTTTCCGAGCCGAAACTGGAACCGTTTTTGGAACCGTGAGCCCGCAATATCTGGAACCGTGCCGAGGAAACTCCATGTAAGACCCTCTGGAAATGGTCGGGGTGACAGGATTTGAACTTGCAACTCCTACGTCCCGAACGTAGTGCACAAGAAAGTTCAATAAAAATAGATACTTACGATGATCGCATTTTATAGCGGTTGCTGATGTGGGACTGGGTTGGCAGTAGGCTTATGCGTGGCATATACTAATGTATATGCCACGGACTTGGAGTCAACCAATGCAACGCACAGCCAAGATTTTCATGAACAACCGCAGCCAGGCGGTCCGGCTGCCGAAGGAGTTTCAGTTCAGTACCTCGGAAGTGTTTATTCGTAGGCAAGGCGACGATGTCATTCTTTCCGCGCGCCCGACGGATTGGTCTGCCTATCTCGCCTCAGGACCTGTTGCCTCGAAGGAGTTCATGGAAGGGGTCGACGAGCTGCCGGCTCAAGAGCGCGAACTCTGATGGCAGAGTTCATGCTCGATACGGATATCTCGTCCTACATCATGAAGCGGTCTCATGACACTGTTCTGAGAAGACTGCAGAAGGTTCCGATCGGTGCCGTCTGTATTTCAGTCATCACCAAGTCTGAACTTTTATTCGGGGTTGAGGTGTCGCCCCGGCGACAGCAGGATCATGCAGCTCTCGACGAGTATCTGCGGCACGTCGAGGTTTTGGACTTTCCTGACGAAGCGGCCAGTCACTATGCCCAGATACGTGCGGCGCTCAAAGTGCGGGGAATGATGATCGGCGCGAACGATCTTTTCATCGCGGCGCATGCTCGTTCTCTTGGCATCACTCTCGTGACCAACAATGCCGATGAGTTCGGTCGTGTCCGAGATCTCAAGATAGAAAACTGGGTCAAATAGGCCGGTTGAGAACTGGCGACGGAATATTTGTAAATCGGCGTCGAAAATCGACCAGGTCAACATTCGGCGCCGGTTCACAGCGCGCAGACGAGGATGGCCTTGCTGGCGCCATTCAAGGCTATTGCGACCGGGAGCCATGTATTTGTTCGCGAACTGCGCCGCAGGCGTCGTAGGAGGAGAATTGCAGCTCGGCTCCAAGGAGGCGAGCCTGCTAGATGAAGTGCCAGGCCGCCTGCGAGTCATGCTGTCGTGGCCGATGACTAAAGACAGCCGATGCTTGCCGAATGGGGTTGAGCCCGAGTCATCGCCGGCCAGCCGCCCTTCGGCAGAAGAGGAGCGATGCCGCAAAGAGTCCCATCACCCACCTATGCTGGAGCGTCAGGCGCTACAACGAGAAACCGGGGTAGACGAAGGCGCCGCGAATCGCTTCGGCGTCGCTTTCAGAGACCCCACTTGCGCGCAAGGTCTCATACCACGTCGCCTGCACTTGCACTTTCATGTCGTTCACGATCCCCTGCGCTTCCTCCTCACCCAACAGAAAACGCGCATGCTGCGACAGAATGTTCTTCGCGTTGGCATGGCGGCCCTGATCACCGCACTCCATGGCCAGATCGCGGTGCTCAATGCTCACCGGCACCGAGGGGGTGAGATCGTAGGCAGGAGAGAGCCTCCACTCGCGCTCCTTCGCCAGGATCGCGTGATTGCGAGGATGATCATCGAGATTTGAGATGAGCGCGTTGAAGCAGATACGGCGGAATAGTTCTCGGGCATCGCTTCTCGCATCCGCGACCACCCGGCGCAGCGTTTCGACCAGCAAGAGGTACGACCAGTTTTGTCTTCCTTGCGGCGCTTCATCCGCGCGCAGCAGGGTGAGGCCGCTTACCATGCGGGCGCGTGTGTAACCTTTGGCCGCTCGCTCGCGGTCGAAGCGTTTGACGAGGAGCACATCCTTAGTTCCAACCGTCTCGATCCGACTCTCGGCGCTGTAAAGTCCACATTCGCGAGCCAAGCGCAGCATCGCGTGCTCGACGCGCGTATTGTTCCAGCGATCATCGTCGCGGTTGAATTTTGCGATCCAGAGACCTTCCCCGTCCTGCACCACGGCCTTCGGTCGTGCGCCACCCATCGAGGTGCCGAGTAGCATCAGGTCTTGAACCTGCTGCGCTTGCGGGTCGCTCGGGATCTCATCCTTGATGAGCGCCGAGGCGAGCGATAGGAGTTTTTCAAGATCGATCGCCTGGTTGAATTTTCGCAGCGGGGCGGGCGGGCCCTGCTGGCGGCCGAAGCCGAGCGCGCCGGCACGATCGTCCGGGGATTCGAGCAGGTAGTCGAGTTCTCCCAGTTGGGCGCGCCCGGCGTGCTTTTCGATGACACGGCGGCCCCAGTAGTCCGGTCCCGCATCGCGCAGCGCGCCGAAAACGCCTTGCAACTGAGTGGTTTCGTACGTTCGGGTCGAGAGTTTGAGCTCAATGGGATCGAACTCCACCGCGTCCCGGTTCTTCAAGTACGAGCGCCCGTAGACAAACCGCCCGAGGGCATGGCCGTGTGCGGTTTTCTCGAGCACGAATCGGCCCGCGGTGACGAAGGATATCTCTCCGGGCAACATGATGTAGACGTAGCACTCCGCGGAGGATTCTTTAGAAATCATTGTCGAGGCCCGCGCCTTTGCGTGCGCGGGTCTTCTCCTTGGCGGCGGCCAGCGTCAAGCCGTTTTCATCCAGGGCCGGATTCGCCACCTCGTTGAAGGGCGACAGAAGCTCATAGACCCAGAGCAGGGCGACGTAGACCCCGATACCCGTGGACGCCTTCCCCTTCTCGGCATCCATGATTGCGCGCGGTCCCGTGCCGATCTTGTCAGCCACTTCCTGAATCGTGAAATTTCGCCTCAGTCGAGCAGTGCGCAGGCGCTGGCCGAGGCGGGTGAGCGCGTGTTCGACGGGGTAGGGCGGGGCGTCTAGGAGCTGATTTCGGGCGACCATGGTCTCTCAAGAGCTTATTAAGTTAGATAAGATGCTCTTGAGAGCATATATTAACCAGATTATAGATTCAAGTCATGTGCTCTTGAGAGTACTTTAAGGCTCTTACACTGCTCTCAAGAGCACCAAAAAAGCGCTCCTCGGGTGGGCGGCTGTCGCCTAAGCCCACGCGGCGCCACAGCGTCAGCGGGGGGAACGCTTGTTCCCGAGCTTGACCATCATCATGGTGACCATGGTGGTCATCGTCACCGCTACCTCCGTGAACTCAGGGCTAGGCCATGCCGATCATCGGCATGCGGGTCGCGACTCAGCGAGCGCCTTGAGGCGCCGATGATCGCCCGATCAAGGCTTAACGTTCGATCTTGAGTTTGGTGACCTTAAAATCCATTTTCCTCAGGGCTTTGACCGCATGCCTCAAGCTCACCTTGCTGAAAAAAGGAATCTCGAGCGGCCCTTTCACTTTACTCATGATCGCCAAGCACACGATGTGCTGCTTGGCCACCGGCGCGAGCGAGGTGTCGCTTAACTTGAAGCCTACGGGCAGCAAGTGATTGAGTTTGTCGCGAAATGTGGATTCGTACAAGAAGCATTCCGCCGAGACGACCGCCTGGTTAAAGAGATGGCTCAACACGGAGGAGCCGCCATATTTTTTGACGTGCACGATGTCGAGGCTCTTCGAGTAAAGATCGCAAAACTCCACCCGACTCTTGCCGTTGCCGATCATGATCAATTTTCGATCCATCACGGCGAGGTTTGGATGGCTCGCCCCCAGCCCCGCCAAGTACGTGGGCTCTGTCTTGGTTCCGAATTTAGGTAACGCCAGAGACGAGGCGGGGATGTTCGCATAGTAGGCCTCGATCTCTTTGACGTAGTTCCCGTCGACGTTGTACCAATCGCCGTCGTTCAAAATGTATTTCTTTTGCTTAAGATCAATTTCCGCATTGAGGCACCGGTAGACCTTCCAGGTGGCGGGTTCCGTGCCATCCTTCATGCACCTGAATATATTTTTGCTACAGAGATTCTCGAGACTCACCTCACCGGCGAGTTTTGATTCCGCGAGCCAGCTCTCCAGATCAATGTCGGGGTGAAGTACGGGCCCGGCTTTCTTGGGGTATTGCGACGGCGGTCGGTAGGAGAAGCCGTCGATCTCCTCCCAGTTCAAGATCTCCGGAATCGCTAGCCAGATCTTTGCGAACTCGCCCTGATTGATCTTCTGAACCAGCGCCTCATCCAAGAGCTTGACCACGCTGGCGTCGCGCTCTTGGGTGATCTTGTCGATCTCACCATCGATCGGCGCGCTTTTGGCCGTGATCGATTTGAGCAGATCGATGTCCGTGTCGAATTCAAACCCCTCGAAACCCACGTCCCGACCCGCTTGTTCGCGCGACTGCAGTCCCACGTGACTGATGTTGGTCTTATCGATGGCTTTGATGGCTCGAGGGTCTCCGAGGTTGAGCGAAACGATCAGTCCAAAATTACGCTCGATCGCGGACTCATCGATGAGATGTCGCGTATAGCCAAAGGTGAAGCAAAACCAACGGCCCTTGATTCGCGAGACGTAGATCGCGCGGGATCCTTGGTTGACGATCTGCTTCGGATTAAACCCGGGAACGTCTGCAAAAATGGCCGCGCAAGGAGGCTGGCTCTTAAATCCGCTCTTGAAATAGAGGGTCCCCTTCGACGTGCCGCTCGTGACGGGGACTTCGTTGAGCTGGGTGACGGAGAGAAAATCCTCAACCGCTGGATACGTATCCTTGACGAGAAAGACGGTGAGTCTGAGCCGCTTGCCGGATGACGTTGAGGTTGCCATTGAGGTCTTCGACCGGAAACAGTGACAGGGGAGGAGATTCAAAAGAGGGACGCACTCCATGTACGTACTTGATGCCTTACAGGAATCACCGGCTGCCTCCACTCGGGGAGTGGAGCTCGGCGAATTTCGGCTGTTGTGCTCTGGCATCCTCTATAACGGCAACGTCGTCACCTATGATTGGACGAAATCAGATGTGTGTCGCTCGCTATTGAGGGGGCGGATCGTACTTTACGTCGTGAGCCAACCCACCGACTCTTACCCTCAGGAACTTGCGCTGCGCGTACCCGCAACCCTCGTGACTGAGGAGCAACCGGCGGGCGCGAAACTTCCGCGGGTTTCCAAAATGTTTTCTCCGCATCGCGAGATTGCGGACGATCTCGCGGCGCTCCTGACCGGGCTGCTCCGCCGATTGATCACGGTGCACAGCCATGTGCGTACGACGCCCACGGAACCGGTGCCGAGCGCCTCGGGATTGCAAGACTTCCCGCAACCGATTGCCGGCGTGCGCCCGGGGGTCACGTGGCGGCGACGACCCCTGCGTGTCCTCACCAGCTACGATGGCAAGCAAGAGTTCGACGACTCTGCCTCGGCGCCGGCGGCGGTCGATGTCGGTTGGCTGTCGTCGACACTCTCGTCGCTTCCGTCGATGTGCGCCGCCGAAACGATCGTGGCGTGTGCGCGTCTGTATTCTGAGGGAATGCAGCTGATTGAAGAGCGCCCCGAAATAGCCTACCAGATGTTCATCGCCGCCGCGGAAACGTTGGCGGGCGAGGCCCTGAAGGATTACTCGCCCACGGACGATGAGAAGGTCAAAGCCAAGAAAAAGGTGTATGACCGGGCCATCCAACTCGGAGTCATAGAGGCGGGTGCACGTGACCTTGCCATCGTGGCCACGCACGGGATGGCTTGGACCTCGAAGAAATTCCAGCGCTGCCTTCAGCAATACACCGACGATCGGCTATGGCAGAAAGACGACCTATTCGTCACCGTCGAACCGTTTTTACCCAAGAAGGCAGACTTTGAGCGAGTGCTCGGCGACATCTACCATTCGCGGAGCTCGGCATTACACGCGGGACGGTCGTTCCCGGCGACCGTGGGAGTCGGAACCAGCCCTCAGATTCCAATTGATGCCGTGGTGGCAGCCTTCTCCGGTGAACGCCTATTGCCGCCGGTGACTTGGTTTGAACGAGTGGTACAACTCGCGCTCGTTTCCTACATCGAAGAGCAGCGGGCTGCCCAACCAAAGACATCTCAACAGACAGCCCCGAAAGTCGGGGACGATGCCCCAGGTACGCAGGAACCTGATAGCGGTCAAGTGTCATAGGTCGTGTCGGCGACCTACGGTTCAGCCTACAACAACTCCACACGCGCGGCTTTGGGCGTCTTTGTGTCGATGCCGTCGGTCAGGCTCCGGAAATGCACCTCGTGGGATTCGAGGCCATTAACCAAATCGACCAGCCCTTTGACGCTGCGACGCAGGCGATCGAGCGTCCAGACGACAAGCGTGTCACCGGTTCTTGCGGGCAATAGCGTTGAGTGAATCTCGCCCCCGGGCTAGCCCCCAGAAGTGTTCGAACGTCGCCCCCAGGAGAAATGTGCGTTCGAAAAATACTAGAATCAATGGTCGGGGTGACAGGATTTGAACCTGCGACTCCTACGTCCCGAACGTAGTGCTCTACCAGGCTGAGCTACACCCCGAATCGGCTGCGAAATCAGTTCTTGCGTGCCACCGCGAACCTGGCCAGTTCGCTCAAGCCTTCTTTGAAAGCGGTTTCAGGAAGGGGTGCCAGCGCAGCAAGCGCCTGATCTGCCTCGCATTGAGCGAGGCGCGCAGTGTACGCAAGCCCCCCCAGGCTTGCAACGGCGCGCGTGATTTCCGCTAGCTGGTCCAGGCCACCGTTCTCGATGGCATGGCGGATCATGGCTCGTTGGGCGTCGCTGCCGTGCTGCATTGCGTAAATCAGGGGTAGAGTGGGTTTGCCCTCCGCCAGGTCGTCCCCCAGGTGTTTACCCAAGCTGGCTTCATCGGCCTGGTAATCCAGCGCGTCATCGACTAATTGGAATGCCGTTCCGATATGCCTGCCATACAGCGCCAGCGATTCCTCGATATGGGGCGGGGCGTCGCTTAAGACCGCGGCAATTTGCGCGCCGGCCTCGAATAGCCGGGCCGTCTTGCGGCGAATGACGTCGATATAGCGTGCTTCGGTGGTGTTGGGGTCGTGCGCGTTCATGAGTTGCAGCACTTCGCCCTCGGCTATGGCGTTGGTGGCGTCAGCCAGGATTTGCATGATTTTCATGCGATCCAGGGTGACCATCATCTGGAAGGCGCGAGAATAGAGAAAATCGCCCACCAGTACGCTGGTGGCGTTGCCGAATACTTCGTTGGCGGTCTCGCGGCCGCGGCGCAGGGACGAACCGTCGACCACATCGTCGTGCAGCAGGGTGGCGGTATGAATGAATTCGATGATGGCGGCGGCGTCGATATGCCGCTCGCCGTTGTGGCCGCAGGCGCGGGCTGCCAAAAGCACCAAAAGGGGGCGTAATCGCTTGCCGCCCGCATAGATAATGTAGGTGGCTACCTGGTCGACCAGCGCTACTTGGCTGTGCAAACGCTGTTTGACGACCCTGTCGACGGCCTCAAAATCAGCAGTTACCAAGCCACGAATCTGTTCTAGTGTCATGAAGCGCTCAAAGGAATGCGCCATGGTACCTAAGATTGGGCTGGCTAGCGCGACGCACTGGCGGCGCCCGCCACGGGTTGGAGACCTCTGGCCCTGTGCAGGGCGGGTTTCTGGTTTGACCTGGTGCCTTCCAAGCCGTACAATTCGCGGCTCTTTTGCGGCCCCGTTAGGCTGCTCTCGGAGTTCACAATAATGTATGCCGTGATTGCCACGGGCGGTAAACAGTACCGCGTTCAAGAAGGTGCCGTAGTGCGTATCGAGAAGCTCGACGCAGACCAGGGCGCCAGCGTCGAATTCAATCAGGTGCTGCTGGTCGGCGCCGGATCCTCGGTGACCATTGGCGCTCCCTACGTGGGGTCGGCAAAGGTCGTTGCCACGGTGGAGAGTCATGGCAAGGGCGACAAGGTTCGCATTGTTAAATTCCGCCGCCGCAAGCATTACAAGCGCGAGGGGAGCCATCGGCAGCCTTAGGTTTTTCGCAGGACATAGCTCATGGCACACAAAAAAGCAGGCGGCAGTACTCGTAACGGCCGCGATTCGCATTCGAAGCGCTTAGGCGTCAAGAAGTTCGGCGGTGAGGATGTGCTCGCGGGCAACATCCTGATCCGTCAACGCGGCACGGTGTATCGCCCCGGTGTGAATGTCGGTATCGGCACCGACCACACCTTGTTCGCGAAAGCCCACGGCGTGGTGGAATTTCGCGTCAAGGGCGCGGAACAACATACCTACGTCAACGTCGTTACGAAGTAGCGATGCGCGAGCCTTAAGGCTCGCAGACTTGGAATCCCAAAGGGGGTAGGGCGGCCTGCCCCCTTTTCGTTTGCGCGCGGCGCGTCCACTTGAGTTGACCCCATGAAATTTGTCGACGAAGCCAAAATGAAGGTCCAGGCGGGCAACGGCGGCCGTGGTTGCGTGAGCTTCCGGCGCGAGAAATTCGCGCCCTTCGGCGGTCCCGACGGGGGCGACGGCGGGCTCGGCGGTAGCGTCTACTTGAGAGCCGTAGAGGGCATGAACACGCTCGCGGACTTTCGCATCGCGCGGACCTACAAGGGGCAGAACGGCGAGAGCGGCAGCGGCAATGACTGCACGGGACATGGCGGCGACGATACTTATGTCTCGATTCCCGTCGGCACCGTCGTTTCGGATCGCGATACCGGAGAGCAATTGGGTGATCTCGCCGCGGAAGGTCAGATCCTGCTGGTCGCCAAGGGTGGAAAGGGCGGATGGGGCAACACCCGATTCAAGTCCAGCACCAACCGTACACCGCGCAAGTCGGGCTTGGGCTTACCCGGTGAAAAGCGCGAGCTGATGCTGGAGCTCAAGCTGATTGCCGATGTGGGCCTGCTCGGGCTGCCCAATGCCGGAAAATCCACGTTGATCCGTGCCGTCTCCTCGGCGCGCCCGAAAGTGGCGGATTATCCGTTCACCACCCTGTATCCGAATCTGGGCGTGGTGACGGCGGGGCCAGGACGTAGCTTCGTGATGGCGGATATCCCGGGCTTGATCGAAGGAGCGGCCGACGGGGCGGGCTTAGGAATTCGATTCTTGAAACATCTGCAGCGCACCCGCGTCCTGCTGCATCTCATCGATATCGCACCCTCGGACCCCGACGCCGATCCTGTGAAGGATGCGCGCACGATTGTTGCCGAGCTCAAAAAGTTTGCAGCCGATCTGGGGACCAAGGAACGGTGGCTGCTCATCAATAAAATCGATTTATTGGAGCCCGTGGAAATGCAGCGGCGCGCCAAGGACATCGTTCGGCGCCTGCGCTGGAAGGGTCCGGTTTTTCACATCTCCGGTGCGACAGGGGCCGGCACGGAGGAGCTCAAGCAGGCGGTAATGCGCTATCTCGACGCGCATCCGCGAATCCCGCTATCTCCGGCTGACGCCGATGCGGAAGTACCCGTCGTCGAGTGGACATAAAAAAACCGGCCATGAGCCGGTTTTTTTACATTGAGCGCTCGCTACAGAGCGGTGCTCTTGAGATTACTTCGCGAGAGCGCGGACCTGCTTGGTCAGCCGGCTTTTATGGCGGGCAGCCTTATTGCGATGAATGATGCCCTTGTTGACCATGCTGTCGATGACTGGGGTGGCGGCAGCGAGGGCGGCGGCGGCCTCGTCGTGTTTGCCGTCCTTCAGTGCAGCCGTGGCCTTACGGATGGCGCTGCGCAGCTGCGAGGTGAGCGCGTCGTTACGGGCTCGATGCACCGTCGACTGTCGGGCAGCTTTTTCAGCAGATTTCGTATTCGCCAAGCGCAGACTCCTTACCAGACTTAGGTGTCCAAATCGGACCCCAAAAGAGCCGCGTAGCTTGCCGATTGGCTCCGCGCTTGTCAATCAATAAGCCTGGCGGCGGCGGCCGGCTTGGTATAGTGGGGCACTGATTTGCGAGAAACCTGAGTATAATCACAGCCTTTCGCCATGGAACTAGTTCGCGGTCTACATAACCTCTCGCGGCTCACCCAAGGTTGCGTACTCACCGTGGGCAATTATGACGGCGTGCATCTGGGCCACCAGCAAATCATTGGCGTGCTCAAGGCCCGGGCCGCGCAATTGCGCTGTGCCGCCACGGTGCTGGTATTTGAGCCGAGTTCGAAGGAATTCATCGACCCTGAGGGTGCTCCCGCCCGCCTGACGCGTTGGCGGGAGAAGTTTCTTTCACTGGCGGGGCAAGGGGTGGAGCGCTTGGTCACCCTGCACTTCGATGAGCGCATGCGTGCCATGACCCCGCAGTGTTTCGTAGATGACCTGCTGGTGCAGAGATTGGGCACGCGTCACCTGGTGGTGGGCGATGATTTTCGTTATGGCAGCAATGCCGGAGGCACCATCGAGAGCCTGAGGGCCGCGGGCCAGGCGCATGGGTTTGGTGTCGAGCAGATCTCGCCCTTCGAGTTCGGGGGATTGCGGGTCAGCAGCACGGCGGTGCGGGACCGGCTGGCTCACTCGGATTTTCCAGGGGCAGCCCGTCTGCTGGGGCGTCCGTATCGGATGATGGGTCGCGTTGTGCATGGTCGGCGGTTGGGCCGCAGCTTGGGATTTCCTACGGCGAACCTGCGATTGATGCGCCGCAAACCTCCGCTGTGGGGCATATTGGCGGTGTGGATCCATGGGATCGCGTCGCGCCCGCTGCCGGGCGTGGCCAGTCTGGGCACGCGGCCCACGGTGAATGGGATCGAGCCCTTGCTCGAAGCGCATGTGTTCGATTTTTCGGGCGACCTCTATGGCCGTGCCATCGAGGTCGAGTTCGTGGCCAAGCTGCGCGATGAGGTTAAGTTCGATTCCTTGGATGAATTGATGGTGCAAATGAATATCGATGGCGCGCAGGCGCGCGATCTGTTGTCGAAGGTGGATTGTGGCTGACTACAAAAGTACGATTAATTTGCCGAACACGGGCTTCCCGATGAAGGCTGACCTAGCCAATCGCGAGCCCGGCATGCTGGCTGCTTGGGAACGTAGCGGCCTGTACGACAAAATTCGCATTGCTGCGAAGGGTCGGCCTTCGTTCGTGCTCACCGACGGTCCGCCGTATGCGAACGGCGCGATCCACCTGGGTCACGCGGTCAATAAAATTCTCAAGGACATCATCGTCAAGTCCCGCACCTTGGATGGCTATGACGCTCCCTATGTCCCCGGTTGGGATTGTCACGGGCTGCCCATCGAGATGCAGGTCGAGAAAACCCACGGTCGTGTGGGTCAGAAAATCGACGCCAAGGCGTTTCGCGCGGCGTGCCGGGAATACGCGCTCAAACAAGTGGACGCACAGCGCAGCGACTTCAAGCGCCTCGGGGTGCTCGGCGATTGGGATCATCCCTATCTGACCATGGCGCCGCGTTTTGAAGCCGAACAGCTGCGTGCCTTCGCGCTCATCATCAAGAACGGCCATGTGTACAAGGGATTCAAGCCCGTGCACTGGTGCTTGAATTGTCGATCGGCACTCGCGGAGGCCGAGGTCGAATACGAGGATAAGACCTCGCCCAGTGTCTATGTGCGCTTCCCGGTGGTCGATCCTCAGGATTTGGCGCGCCGCTTCGGCATCGAGCCGGTGGAGCAGTCGCCGACCTCGCTGGCGATCTGGACCACGACGCCGTGGACCTTGCCGGCGAACCGGGCGGTCGCCGTGCATCCGCAATTCGATTATTCCTTGATCGAGTTCGATCTGGGCGGCGGCCCTGAACGATTGGTGCTCGCCGCCGAGCTGGTCGACGCCGTCATGAAATCGCTGGGCGTCACGCAATGGATGTCGATCGCCACCGTCAAGGGAGAGGCTCTAGAGCACATGCTGTTACAGCATCCATTTTACGATCGGCAAGTGCCGGTGGTCTTGGGAGATCATGTGACACTCGACGCCGGCACGGGTGCCGTGCACACCGCGCCGGGACACGGTTTGGATGACTACATCGTGGGCCGCCGCTACGGCTTGGAAATCGACAACCCGGTGGGTGGCGATGGCCGATTCCTGCCCTCGACTCCGCTGTTTGCGGGCGAACAGGTGTTCGACGCCAACGCGCATGTGATCAAAGTGCTGCTCGACAATGGCCGCTTACTCAAGGATGAGCCCTATCATCACTCCTATCCGCATTGCTGGCGGCACAAGACGCCGGTGATTTTCCGCGCGACTCCGCAATGGTTCATCAGCATGGAACAGGCGGGCTTGCGTAAGGGCGCGCTCGAAGCCATATCGCATGTGGACTGGATGCCCGCCTGGGGCGAGCAGCGGATCAGCGGCATGATTGCCGGCCGTCCGGACTGGTGCGTGTCCCGCCAACGGACCTGGGGTGTGCCCATTCCCTTGTTCGTCGATAAGGTCACGGGTGAGTTGCATCCGAATACCGCCGCCCTCATCGAGGATGTCGCCGTCCGCGTCGAACGCGACGGCATCGATGCCTGGTTCGATCTGGACGCGGCGGCGCTGTTGGGTGCCGACGCCGAAAAGTATGACAAGGCCACGGACGTCATGGACGTGTGGTTCGACTCGGGCGTGGTGCATCACGCCGTGTCGCAAATGCGGCCGGAGATCAGCGTTCCCGCCGATTTGTACTTGGAAGGCTCGGATCAGCACCGTGGATGGTTCCATAGTTCTTTGCTCACCTCGGTGGCCATGCATGGTCGAGCGCCGTATCGCGGCGTATTGACCCACGGCTTCACCGTGGACGAGAAGGGCCGCAAGATGTCGAAGTCCATCGGCAATACCCTGGTGCCGCAGAAGCTGACCAGTACTTTGGGCGCGGATGTGGTGCGCCTGTGGGTGGCCGCGACCGACTATGCCAATGAGATGAGCGTGTCGGATGAAATCCTCAAGCGCATGGCGGACTCGTATCGCCGCATGCGCAATACCCTGCGATTCCTGCTGGGTAATTTACATGGCTTCGATCCGGCGCAACACGCGGTGGCGTTCGACGATTTGGTGGCCATCGATCAATGGGCGATACTCAAAGCGTTCGCCCTGCAAAACGACGTGGTCACGGCCTACCGTAACTACGAGTTTCACGACATCTATCAGAAGATCCACAATTTCTGCGTGGTCGAGCTCGGTGGTTTCTATCTGGACATCATCAAGGATCGGCTTTACACCACGGGCGCAGCGAGTGCGCCGCGTCGTTCCGCGCAAACGGCCATGTATCACGTGGCGCAGGCCATGGTGCGCTGGCTGGCGCCTATCTTGAGTTTCACCGCCGAAGAGGTGTGGAGCTTCCTGCCGGGCGATCAGAATGAGTCCGTGTTCCTGAATACCTGGCACCAGTTCCCCGCGGGGGCCGAACGGGCAGCCGTCATCGACTGGCCGGCATTGATCGCCCTGAAGGCCGATGTGGCGCGGGATCTAGAGCGATTGCGAACGGCGGGTGAGATTGGTGCGCCGCTCGAAGCGGAGGTGGTGATCTATGCGCCCGCGGCCCAGGCCGGGCGGTTCGCGGTTCTGCGCGACGAACTGCGATTTCTGTTGATTACCAGCCAGGCACGTGTGGTTGAGACCGACACACCGGCTGCCTCCACCGTTCCAACGAGTGAACCCGGGGTGTGGATCGAGGTCAAACCCAGCACCCAGCCCAAGTGCGTGCGTTGTTGGCATCTGCGCAGCGATGTAGGCAGCGATCCGCGTCACCCGGAGTTGTGCGCGCGCTGTGTGCTGAACGTGGAAGGTCCGGGTGAGGAGCGTCAATTCGCATGACCATTGAAGTGAATCGCAGCCGAGCAGGGATGTGGCTGGCGTTATCCGCCGGCGTGGTGCTGCTGGACCAAATCAGCAAGGCGTATATCGCCCGCCATTTCCTCGAGTTTGAGTTCATTCGAGTCCTGGCCGTGCTCGATATCACCTGCATGCATAATGTCGGTGCCGCGTTCAGCTTTCTTGCCTCGGCGTCCGGTTGGCAGCGTTGGGTGTTCATCGGCCTGGCCGTGGTGGTCAGCATCGGTCTTACGATCTGGCTGTTCAAGCTGCCCCGCGGTGCGCAGCCGGTGCTCGCGGCAGGGCTCGCCCTGGTGCTGGGCGGTGCGCTCGGCAATGTCATTGACCGCATCCGCTTGGGCTACGTGATCGATTTCATTCACTTCCACTGGGATCGGGCGTATTTTCCTGCCTTCAATGTGGCGGATTCGGCGATCACGGTGGGGGCTGCCTGCCTACTGTTGGATGCCCTACTGGAAGCGAAACGGAAAACCTGATGCACATCTATTTAGCCAATCCGCGTGGATTCTGTGCGGGCGTGGACCGCGCCATCGATATCGTCGAACGCGCCATCGTATTGTTCGGTGCACCCATCTACGTTCGGCACGAGGTCGTCCACAACAAGTATGTGGTGGATCGCCTGCGCACCATCGGCGCGGTGTTCGTCGATGAATTGGACGAGGTGCCGGACGGCGCCACGGTGATATTCAGCGCCCACGGCGTGCCGCGTGTGGTGCAGCAAGAGGCCAAGCGCCGACTGTTAAATGTATTCGACGCCACCTGTCCCTTGGTGACCAAGGTACACATGGAGATCACCCGCTATGCGCGTGAAGCCCGCGAGGTATTTCTGATCGGACACGCGGGCCATCCGGAGGTGGAGGGCACCATCGGCCAATTCGACGCCACTCTGGGCGGCTCGATTTATCTGATTCAAACCGTAGAGGATGTGGCTCGAGTGACGGTGCGAAATCCCGATCACCTGGCCTTCGTCACACAAACCACCCTGTCCGTCGATGACACGGCTTCGATCGTGGCGGCGTTACGGACTCGGTACCCGGGGCTCAAGGCGCCGGTCAAAGAAGATATTTGCTATGCCACCCAAAATCGCCAGGACGCGGTCAAGGAGTTGATCGGCCGCTGCGAGGTGCTGGTGGTGGTGGGCTCGAAAGCCAGCTCGAATTCCAATCGGCTGCGCGAAATGGCCGACAAGAATGCGAAGCCGGGCTACTTGGTGGACGGGCCGGAAGATCTGCATCGGGAATGGTTCGACGGCATCACGTCGGTCGGCGTCACGGCCGGCGCGTCGGCACCGGAGATTCTGGTGCAAGGCGTGATTGCTCGACTTCGGGAGTGGGGCGGAGAGGTGGCCGAGGAACTCAAGGGGCGGACGGAGCATGTAATTTTCGCGCTGCCAAAGACCTTGCGTGAAGTCGCAAAAGACCGCAGCAGCCTTTCGTCGGTGGGTCCTACGGGTTAGAATGCCGCCCCTTTCGGGTTGCACGCCGCAATAGCTCAGTTGGTAGAGCAACGCATTCGTAATGCGTGGGTCA
>Ga0302320_10010856_pt1 | contig 19372 bp, 19 predicted proteins | sample Bog_T0_3_FD_202130 | JGI IMG/M metagenome (GOLD analysis project Ga0302320, IMG submission 202130) | Peat permafrost microbial communities from Stordalen Mire near Abisko, Sweden - Bog_T0_3 | ecosystem: Environmental > Terrestrial > Soil > Wetlands > Peat | place: Sweden: Abisko, Stordalen Mire... | reverse complement strand
TTATTAAGAATTTGAAATTAAAAAAATGAATTTTATTTAATAAAGTTAGATTTTGATAAAATTTTCAAACTTCCTAATTAAAAATGTAATAGGAAATGTTCTTTAAATTTTTCTTGAAAAAATTCTTTTGTTTTGTTTTCAAATCTGTTTTCAATTTTCTTTATTTAGCAATATTGGATGGATTTTTCCTTAATCTGAGTCCACTTTCAATGTTTCCAACTTATCTTTTCTCCATTCTTGCTTGCCTTCTTTCACATAATACTGATATATTCCTGGAACGAGCGGAATTTCATATAAAAACGTATTCCTAACAAAAAATAATATTTTCCAAATCTTTTATGTGTATTCATTGATACGGATTATTTTCTTCTTGAATCATGGTAATATCATACTTAAAATTATTCCAACTTCCTCTCAATTTCATTTTCGTTGTCTCTGGATTTTACTGGTGGCTATTTATGTTATAAGAGTAATTTTAAATAGAAAATTACCATCGGATCTTAATATTTTGAGGCTGAATTTGTTTGATCTTGGCTCTCAATTTTTGGTTTTCGGCTTTAAATTCTTCGTTCTTGGCTTTAAATACTTCGTTTTCGGCTTTCAACTCTTTAACTTCGGCTTTGGAAATTTGAAAGTCATTAATCCAGAATGCTTGAAAGTAATTAGTGAACCACAGGTTTTCCTTGTAATTTCCAAGATATTCTATATGGTTCTTGATTATATCCACAATTTCACTCTTATCTGAATTATTAAAAAGCAGAATAAATTTCTCAGAGGGGGAGAATCGTGCCAAATAAAGGCGAAATTTGAAGAGATGATTTTTAAACTTATTAATCACAGTCACAATTTTTTCTTCCATTTTCGACTGATCCATATCATACAATGAGCTTTTAATTTCCAAGTATATTCGCTGGTTTTTTGTAAAAGATTGGGAGTAATGCATTACATATGCGGGGTATATTTGTCTGACATCTTCAAGCTCAAAGTCCTCTTGAACATCATAAATTCCACCTGCTTCCCAAAACGCGAAATTATCTTTTTCTATAAATATTCTTGGTAATTTCAAGGTCATTTTGGAAAAAAACCACCGAATGTTGGCTTCCAGCTTGATCCTCTTGGATATTATAGACTCAATTGAAGCAAAGCTTTCTCCAATTTTTTCAAGTTTTTCTTCGGAAGGAGTGAGAAAGATGACTTCCCATGACATCCCTTCTTTTGTAAAGTTACCCAAATAATACTCCTCATCATTTGTATTATGAAAATAATTCTGTGCATATTGTTCCCAAAAAAGCATTCGAAGTTCAGTGGGCCATTTTCTATCCTCCATTTTCGCATTAAGCTCCTTTTCCATTTTCGAGATAAAACGATCTGATAATTTCAATTTTTTTTGTTTTTTGCTTTCTGGAGGCGTCTTTTTTTCTTCTTCAGAGGAAGATGACATCGTGAAAATTTTGAGGTCTTTCAAAGATACTACGATTTCATTTCACTATCCGAAATTTAATTTGTAATGCGAAGTCTGTAGATGTCAAATTCATTGAGAAAAAATTAAGAATTCGAAATTTTAATTTCGCATGCAAAATTAAATTTCGGATAATTAAATGAAAACATTGTAAATTTAAATTTCGAGAATTTTCTTTGTTTTTTAAAATTTTTTATCTTGCTATTATATTAAAATTTCCAAAACATGCAAAAATCAACACAAAAATTTAATTTTGCGAAAATTTTTAATTAGTAAACTTTACCAAAAAAAAAAAAATGTTATAATACGGCAGTAAAATTCAAAAAAATGTGTTTTTAAAAAATAAAATCCATTCTGTCAAGTGATTTTATTGTAAAAGTGTTTATCACAAAATTACGATAAAAATTTTTGAAAATAGATATTCCATGAAAAAAATAAAATAATTTTAGTTAAAATATATACAACAATAGTTAATGGTTTTGATGGTTTTTATTCTTATAATGATTGCCCTTTTTCACACCTGTGATTAACAAATTGTCAGTTGGTTTTCGAAACGACCCTTCCTCTAAAGTGTCATCTTCCACATCACAATTTTTCAAATAATATTCCAATTTATTGTTGCTGATCCTCACCGTCTTTTTCGAATTTAACCCATCATTATACACCTTATTTATAACATTCATATAGAGATTTTTCAAATACACTTGTTTCGCATCCTGTAAAATGCGTTCCCTTTCATCAACGTCCACCCCAGAACTCAGGAAAGTCTTTAATTTGATCTCAATTCTTGAGAAAAATTCTTTGGATCTCTGGAGAACTTCGTTATCACTATCATCTTTGAAGAAAATCTCCTTGATTTTCAAATCTTTGAAAAAAATCATCATTTGGAAAAGTTGAATAAGTCTAGCTAATAACTCATTAAAATCTTGAGCAATTCCAGCTTGATTCTTTTCTGTTAATTTGTCTAAAATCATATGAAATACCTCCATTAAACTGCTTTTCACATCTTTTGCGAGATCCGCTATTTTCAAGTTGATTTCATAATTATTCCTATTAATTGTTGGGTTGAAATCTCTTTCCGATATTTTTTTCATTATTTGGAAAGCAGTCAATGCAGCTTCCGTGGCATTTTTAAACGAGAATTTCCCTACAATTTCCATTGCTTGAGCCTTAGATTCTCGTATCTGGTCATTGACTTCGAATGAAGTAATTCTTTCTATGATTTTGTCCATTCCTTCGATTTTATTCCAATCTTTAAATCTTTAATTTTATCACAATTAGAACTTCCATACCTTTACAAGTTTCGTTTTTTTTCATTGGCGATTGTGGTTTCGCTTTATTGGCCTCATCCATGATCAAACTGTTCAATTGAGGCTGTTGGAGCATTGGTAAAATTGCTTTTGAACCTCCACCGTTTATGCTTCCGCTGGAAGCATTTTTAGGATTAGTGGGAGTTGCTAACTTTTCATTGGGTTTGTGCGGCTTTTGAATTTTATTACATGCGGCCCCCATTGAGAAAAAAAACTTTATTGAGTGTTTTTAATTATACATAAAGTTTGGAATTTTAGAAATAATTATTTAAACAAAGATGATTTTAAATGAGAAATTTATTGAGGAAATCAAGATTTTGAATGGATTGGACAATGAAGGTGATTTGTCGATATTTTCCCAATGAAAAAATTGCATTTTTATTAAGTATATGAGAAAACTGTGAATTATGCTATTGACACAATCACAAAAGAAAACTCCACACTTGAGAAATTCAATGGTGATTTTATTAAAAAAAAGACAATTTTGAAAATAATTTAAGAAATTCTCGAAATGGACGATGAAATCGAAGCCACTAAAATCCTTTCGGCTTGCACAAGGGTGGTTTTGTTCATCGGGAAAAACAAATTCAACAATTTCGGATATAAAGCATTGATGGAAATGTTGCTTTTGGATAAAGAGAAAAAGGATTTAATAAATCAGGTTCAAAATCTAACAATATATTTAAATTAATTTCAGATAATGAATAGAAATTAGAAGCCAATTCTGATATTATCAGAAGAAACCTAAATGAAATAGATCTCGACCCGTTACCGAAATTCCGAAATTTAGAATGGAGATATGATATTCAGGTAATACTCTCCAAAAATATAAAAACAATTCAATTTTGTTTAATTTTAAACAGATTTCCTCAAGGTCTTTTGAAGAAGAAATCAAACCACGAATTTTTCTGAAATTAGGGCTTCTAAAAAGTATAAAATTTTCTTTATTTTGGTTGTTTTTTTTTTTTTAATCGTTTTATTTTTAAGATGGCAAACCTGAAACATTGAATTTGGAAACAGATTATGCGAATTTGAAGAATCTTCAAGAAGAATTGAGCAATGCTTTGAAATTGCACGAATCAGCAAAACAGAAAAAACTCAGAAACAAATTTTATTAAAAAAATCGTAAAACTCAAAAATCAGCATAGATAATATATTAAGTTTAACCACCAAATGCATTCTAACAAGTCTTCTTTCGATTTCAAATCCTCTAATACTAATCAATTCCTTTTTCCTTCCTCCAAATTCCAATCAAAATCCACTTGTTCGAATTTAATTCCCCTTAAAACCCGAAGAATTAAACAAATATATAACTCCATTTCGAACATTTATGATTCCCAGGAAATCAACCGAGGTCTTGAATCTCTTGAAACTGTCAAGGAGAAAATCTCATTGGTGGATTTCGTGATTTCTCGAAGACAAGAAATCAAAAAGGCAGAGGAAATCGAAAGATTTAATAAAATCACCCCATTGATCAACAAAATGAAGAAGAATTTCCTTATGAAGAAATCAGAAGATAGTGAAAAATCCTCTGAAAGCATCGCCTCTTTTACACATCTGGGGAATGGCATTTCCCATTATAGGCGTTTTTCTTTAAGAGGCAAAAATCTGATACCTCAAGAAGAAACAAAACCTAGAATTGTTCTACATACGAAACTTCCGAAAATTGAGGAGAACTCACAAAAAATAAAGGACAATGATATTCTTAAAGAACAAAACAATCAGAATCGTTCATCTACTCCTATGATAAATGTCATAAAAGTGCAAGATAATGATTCTCCCAATTTAGTTCAAAGGAGAAGAGCCAGCCTACTTACTGTGGTCACTAAATTCAATCAGATGGAGAATGAGAAACTGAAAAGAAATGGCTCGGTTTCAAATAAACATAATCAGAGAAATTCTCTGATGATTAATCAGGAAATAGACGTTAATGCTCGCATTTATCACAATGATTTCCATTTGATCCCGATTGAATCACCTAGACCGAGTGATAACTCGAAAAAATATGAGATTTCAACATCTTTATTGAAAAAATCCACTTATAAAACACCTTTGGACACCAAGAAAATCGATGAAGTGTTAGAAAAAGAATTGTTAAAATTCATGACTGAGAACAAAGAGACCATTAATATTAATTTCCTGAATTTGGAAAAACTCCATAAATACCAAAACATCGCTATGATCGAATCTAAGGTCAAAGGAAAATTCAAAGACTTCTTAAAACAAGATAAAATCAATAATTTGCAAAAGAAATATTATTTCAGAGACACTTTTCTACATAAATGTAGGGATTCATGCAAAAAGTGCCTCAAAAAACATGAAAAACCTGTGGAAATTCATCAGAAGACGAGCAATACATTTAAGAAAAATATGAAAAAAAACAAAAATTTCAAAAGCATGGACTTCATGCAAAAGCAAATCAACAGGTTTTTTATTTTTTGATTTTTGAATTGTTGAATTCATAATTGAAGTGAAGTCAGAGGAATCAGAATTGATGGTGATGTTGATAATGAGGACTCTTTCGTCTCATTCACGGAAATGAAGTTAGATCAAATTTACAAGGAGACATTTGAAATTTTGAAACAATTGAAGGATTTCGATGATAGATGCAAGAGAGTCTTGATGAATGAAAAACTATCAAATGAAAGGAAGGAAAAAATAAAGAATTTGGAAGGGAAATCATGGGAAATTTACTCTCTTTTAAAGAAGAAAATGTTGGATGATCCGAATCATTTTATTTTCAGCATACGTTGAATTTTTTGAAGTGTTATTAAATTTTTGTGCAAAAATATTGAATTTTTTTAATATTTACAATAAATTATCTCATTTTAATTGGAATATAAGAGGGTTTTTAAAATGAAAAACCTTAAAAAATAAATTAATTTACATTAGAAATATTAGAGAATTTAAAGTTAAATTGTAATAATTAAATTTTCTTAAAAGGTTTAATACTTTAATTTTTTATATTATTTTTTATAGTTGTTCTATAAATAAATATAAAAATATATAGTTATTATAAAAATATAATTCTTTCCTTTCCTTTTTTTTTTTCTAGAACCAATTTAAAAAATGCTTTCTCTAGATAGAAAATTTAAAGTGAAGAGATAATCCATAAAATAAAAGGGCACTTGCAATAATTTTTAAATGTGCTTAAAAGTTTTCATATTTTGAGAAATTCGTTAATAAAATATCAAAATAACAACGCTTTATTTAAATTTTTAATTTTTCAAAAAAAAAATCAAGCACAAAATGAAAGCAAACAACGATAATCAGATTTTTCCTCTTCAAAACCAAACCTGCAACGAAAGTCCTAGCTCAAAAAGTGATGCCATGAGCCTGACCGATATTTTGGGAGATGAATTTCCCTTCAGCTTTGAAAACCATAGCCAGCAACCAAATACGGCCTTAGATTATCTCTTAAAAACCAGAGGAGTTATAACAAATTATGGCAAATTTTGTGCGAAATTTCTCGATTTACAGCAAAATGAAGAGGCTTCAATCAATGCAACTGAATTTCTCGATTTTGAAAGCGAAGATGAAGAAATCAAATTTTCTTCAGAAGATTATATAAATGCCATCACCAAATTGGTAAAAGAAGAAACTTTGGACAAAGACAAAGACCCCAAGCAATTCAAAAGAGAACAAAACAAGATGACTTTGGATTTCAATCAATGCAACCCAAAAAATCGACTTAATTTCATCAACTCTTCTCTCAGAAAAATGTTCAACAGATTGGTTGTTTTGAACAATGGTCGAGATAACTCGAAGAAAATCAAAAAGATCAAGGTTTTTTCGTGTAAATATTGTAATAGAAATTTCGATGATGGAAGAAAACTCGGAGGTCATATGTCCAAATTCCACTGCTTTAAGATGAACAATATAACTTTATAAACTAATACTATAAATTAAATTATTTTCCAGATATTCATTTTTTTTTTAAATCATTAATCATAAACAGAAAAAATATTTTTCTTTTAAGAATTTTGTTTTTGATTGCAAAATATTTTTTTATCTGAAAAAGAAATATTATTTTAAAAAACAAAGAAATTAAACTTTTTAAATGTTTTACAAAAAATAGCTTTTTTAAATATTTCTTTTTAGAAAATTAACAAATTTTTCCTAAAACCTAAAAATAAGAAAAATAAAACCTTTGCTTCTCTTTTCTCGTAAATAAAAAAAATAAAATATTTTTATTTTCCTTGCCTGTTAATAGAGTTTAGAACAATGGCTGCGATCCAAGACGAATATAAAGAAAAATTCGCAATCAACAAGGTTAAAGATTCTACAGTTGACCCTTTAACCAAGAGGAGTCGAATCCAAGAAGTCAAAAAGAGTTTCGTGACAAAAAAAAACTCATCCATTAAGACAATTTTCAGCATAACTAACACAATGATGGGTTCTGCAATAGTAGTTTTCCCCTTGATTTTTTCCACATCAGGCCTGTTGACTTCCCTGATAGTTCTATGTTTTGTTGGGGCGGTTTCATGTAAAACTTGTTTATTGGAGATCATTCATTTCAAAATGAGTGAAATGGATTTTCCAGATGCCATTAAGCGAATATTAGGCAAAAAGTGGTTCATAGCTTATTCCTTATGTTCTGTGCTACTCCTTTATGTCACAGGGATGGTATACTTTACTTTGATATGCAATATGCTCTATCCTTTCTTGAAGTATATATTGGATTCAACAGGACATTCAATAGCACCAATGGATTCCATTGAATTCGGTCAATTTTCATTTCAATATACTGGGATCATAATGATTGTTGTGTGTTTCTTTTTGTTCTCGCTAAAGGATTTGAAGGTGATTTTGAAGTTTGGACAATATGGAATTATCGCTATTATGGTTTTTTTTGTCTACATTATTATCAGAGGTTTCATGAATATCCATAATATCTCAACAGATAATGTGAAGATTTTCACCTATGATGTGGCCAATTTATGCGGAGTCTTTGCATTGTCTTTTTTTATTCACAATATAATCATTCCAATCATGAAGAATAACCAGGAAGAGGATAAAAACCAAAGAGATGTTGTTTTGGGCTACATATTGACCGGTCAGCTTTATGTTGTTATTGGGATGTTTGGGACATTCAGCATTGCTGGGGTAGATTTAGGTGACAAAAAAGCCAATACAGTTCTTGATTATTACACTCCTGATGTCGGAACAGCAATTATTGAAATTCTCTTGTTTTTGCAATTGCTTTCAGTGGAACCAATTTTATGGTATGTTGCTAGATCGCAATTCTTTAACCTGATTTACAAAAATGAAGCGGTGCCTCAAAAATATTTCATCCTCGTAAATGTCATCTTTTCAGCCAGTTGTTTATTAATTCAAATCTTGAACGTGGATCCAACAATGATCATTAGTTTAGATGGAGCGATTTGCGGATTTTTATTGGTTTATATAATTCCGATCAAAATGCATTTGATGTGTCTATATACCGATCCACATGAACTTCAAAAAAGCCTTTTAAATGATGAAAGTGCTCTTGATGCCGAAGATTTAGCTTCTGCTATTACAACAACCGAAGATGGAGCGAAAATTTCGGGTTTGAGACTTGATAAATTAATGGATGAATCAGACAAAATGAAGAACGCACATGCATGCAAAGCTCAAAGGAAGAATTCCGAAAAAATTAAGGTATTTCTTTTATTTCCTTTTAACTTTAGTTGGTTTGGCATTTGCAGTTATTAAAATCGTCAACCTAGCATTGGGGAACTAATCCAACCATACTTAGAAACTTTTTTTTAATTAAAAAACAGAATTCAAATTAATTAATATAAAATTATTGAAATTAAATAAAATTTCCAAAAAACATTAACAGCATATGTCGCTTCAAAATCTCCCCTTCTATATCGACAAGCTCTATTTAATGAATAAAGAGCTTGGAGGAAAGGCGAAAGAAGGTTTTTGAAAAACAATTAAATGGTTAGCATAAAATTTCCTTTAAAAAGAACAAGGAGCAGTTGAAGCTGATGAATTCGATAGCATCAAGCTGATGATCAATGAGAACCTCTATAAAACTAGCAAAAAGATGGACGAAAAAATGGAAAAAGTAGAGGGATTCGGCAAAGGGGCTGAAACATTGAAAATCGATATTGAGATCAAGGATTTATTTGCGGAAATCGAAAAGGGCCTCGGGTTAATGAATGAAGTTTTAAGGCGACAAGCGAAAAATTCGAAGGTAAAAATAAATTTTATATAATTTTTCAAAGTTTTTGAAAATCGAAAATAGAAATATTCCAAAACTGAAATAGAAAATAAGGAAAAACTCTATGGTGCTCTCAGGAATCGAGTGAAAGATCTAAGAGAATTGGAAAAAGAGTCGGCTAATGTGTCATTTGGAAGTGCCAATAGGCCTGGTGAGACTTTAACCGAGCTGAAATCAAGTAAGAAAATATAATGTTTTTATTAATAAATTGTGAAAAGGACTTATGGAAAGACCGAAAAATGTCGAGGTTCGAAGAGAAATGAACGAGGAAGAAAAACAAGGCATGGATACATTCAAGGAAAATGACAAAAAAATTGTAATCTGATGAATATTTCATTTTTTTTTTTAATTATAAAATTGATTTATTAGGATGATTTTGTCGATAAAATCGCAGTAGGAGTCAATGAATGGAAAGTGAAAGCTCAACAAATGGGAGAAAAAATCGATGAAACGACGATTAGAATAGATAAAGTGGCGAAAGAAGTAGACAAAGCTACTGCGGAATTGATTACCACCAACAAGAAACTCAAGACGATTGTAGATAAAGTAAGAAATATTAAAGTATTTTGTTTGAGATGAAATTAGTATCGTCAACCGAATAAATTTTGCTTGGATATTGTTCTAATTGCTTTATTAATTGGTTTGATTGGAGTGATGATAAAATTACTTGCCAAATAGAAAAACAACTAAATATTAAGAATTTGAACTTTGAACATTTTTTTTTATTTGAAATAACAACGTAATTATTGAAAATTAATATTTTTGTAAAACTCAATAAAATCTCAAAAAAACTCAAATTTTTTATTAAATCCATTTGGAAAATTCTTGAACTATAAATAAAAATCTCGAAATGGAATCGAATTCTAAAATCAATAATAATCCAACAACAGCTCCAATTCAACACAAAACCATTGCTTTTCCTGAGGAAGGGATCATTTTCGATAGTGATTTTGACTCTGGGAATCTCTTAAGCGTTGAAAAAAAGTCGGATGCCACTTTTGAACTTTTTATCGCCTCTGATTGTCAGGATCTAAATTTACAAGTGGAAACTTATCGAGTGTGGTTTTACTTCAGAATTTCCAATACGTTAAAAACTTTTCCTTTAAAACTCTCAATTAAAAATCTCTCCCCTTTTCTCAAAGAAACCTTTTCCAAAGGCCATGTTCCAGTTTATCATATCGACGGCACCAACGAAGGAGCAGCTTATGATCAGAAATGGACCAGATTGACTAAAACAGAGAATAATTTTTGCTTTGTGGAAGAATCCAATGGAATTCATTTGAATTTCACTTTTGAAATCAAGACGTCTGAAATAATATATTTTGCTTTTAGCTATCCCTGGTCTTATAATGATAACTTGAATTACATAAAAACCTTAAGACTTCTCTATAAAAATCATCCAACAATTTACTTCAATGCCGAAACAATAGTAAATTCTTTGGAAAAAAGAAAGGTTCATTTATTGACAATAACTTCGCTGAAAAACCAAAGTCTTGTTAAAGAAAAAACCATACAAAAACATCTTTTTAAAAAACAGAATCAACGACCATTTATCTTTTTAAATAAACGATATATAGTGATTTCCGCTAGAGTGCATCCAGGGGAAAGTCCTGCCTCCTATGTTTTACAAGGATGCCTTGATTATATTCTCAACAATTTAACTTTCCTAGATAATTTCGTTTTGGTGGTTGTGCCAATGTTGAATCCAGATGGTGTCTTTAGAGGCTATTATAGACTGGATACGAATGGGAAGAATTTAAATCGAGTATATCATAGTTCATATTATGTTAAGTACCCAGCGATTTTCGCTTTAAAAAGAGTGATAAACTATTTGAAGGAAGAAAATAGGTTGTTGAGCTATTTCGATTTACACGCTCATAATATCATCGACAAAAGCTTTTTATTCGGAAATAAAGCTGAAAGTTTGGATGATCATTTGGAAATTATATTGATTCCGAAAATAATGAGCATGATTTCGGCGAAATTTGAGTTAAAAAATTGCAAATTCGAAAGTAAAGGAGTTTCAATCGAGCCAAAAAACTCGAATGGAAAGGAGGAAAGAGGACAGGAGGAAAGAGGAAATGAAGAAATTAAAACTGAAGACAAAGACAACAATGAAAAAACCAACGAAATAATAGAAGATACATGTAAAGATAAAAAAGAAGATAAAGTATTGCCTTTGAATGAAGAAAAAAAAGAAGTGTATCCAGTTGCAAAAACTCATTTTTTCAAGCATGAAGGCTTGAAATTAAGCTATACCTTTGAATGTAGTTATAATGGAGGGTTTTTAACCAATAGATGTGAAGATTTAAAAAATTCTGAGGATTTTTTTCATTTTGACCGAAATGGATTCAAGGAATGCGGAAGACATTTGATTATGAGTATTTTGGAGTCTAATGGGAAGAATGATAAATCGATTTTAGAACCGTTTGGTTATAAGTCGATTTATGAATTAAAGCAATCCCTTCAAAAAAACGGAGGGTTATAAAATAAATTATAGGCTGTTTAAATTCTGTAGTTTTTTTAGCAATTTATAAAACATTTAAAAATAGTAATTTATTTTTATGCCCAATACTTTGAGAATGAGTAATTTTTTATTTTTTTTTAGTTCTCAAATAAAAATTATTTTTTTGAATTCCTCGAATTTTAGATGTATAAGAATATTATTGAATTTCCATGATATTTACTTAATTAAATTTGAATTGTTCTTTCAATACATTAATTTCTAATATATTATGCAAATTTTATTATTTCCCCAAAGCAAGGTTCACAATTTTAATAACTGCGAATGCCAACCCAATTAAAGTTAACACTAAATAAAAGAAATACCTCAAATTCTTTGGAATTCTTCCTCTTCGTTCTGTATGCATCGAGTTGCACGCATAATTGTTCTTGCCATGATTTCCAAATTCATCCTCTAACTTATCAACTCTCAAATCAGAAATCTTTAAACCATCCTCTGTTGTTGTAATAATGGAAGGCCTATTATCAGTTTCTTCAGGACTTTCATCCCTTAACAAGCTCTGTCTGATTGTTTGGGGGTCTGTGTACATACACTTCAAATGCATTTTAATTGGGATTATGTAAACCAATAAAAAGCCACATATAGCACCGTCCAAACTCATGATCAGTGTTGGATCCACGTTCAGGATTTGGATAATCAAACAACTAGCTGAAAAAGTTATATTTGATAGGACAAAATATTTTTGCGGTACTGTTTCATTTTTGTAGATCAAAGTGAAAAATTGCGATCTGGCAACATACCATATAATCGGTTCCACTGTAAGCAATTGAAGGAACAAAAGAATTTCAATGATCGCTGTTCCTATATCAGGAGTATAATAATCAAGAACAGTATTTGCCTTTTTGCCACCTAAATCAACTCCAGCAATGCTTAAAGTTCCAAAGATCCCAATAACAACATAAATCAAACCGGTTAATATGTAGCCTGTCACAACATCTCTTTGGTTCTTTTTTTCTTCACGGTTATTCTTCATGATTGGGATAATGATGTTGTGGATAAAAAAGGACAAGGCAAAGACTCCGCATAAATTAGCCACATCAGATGTGAAAATCTTCACATTATCTGTTGTGATGTTGGGAATGTTCATGAAACCTCTAACGACAATATACACGAAAAAAACAATAATGGCTATAATTCCATATTGCCCCATCTTCAAAATCACCTTCAAATCTTTAAGTGAGAACAAAAAGAAACACACCACAATCATTATGATCCCAGTGTATTGAAATGAAAATTGCCCGAATTCAATGGAATCCATTGGTGCTATTGAATGTCCTGTTGAATCCAATATATACTTCAAGAAAGGATAGAGCATATTGCAGATCAAGGTGAAATATATCATCCCAGTTACATATAAGAGTAGCACTGAGCATGCTGAATAAGCAATGAACCATTTTTTACCCAGGATTCGCTTAATGGCATCAGGAAAGTCCATCTCGCTCATTTTGAAATGAATGATCTCCAATAAACAGGTCTTGCATGAAATTGCCCCAACAAGACATAGCACGATCAAAGAAGTTAAAAGACCGGATGTAGCGAAAATCAAAGGGAAAACAACAATCGCTGAACCAACCATGGTGTTTGCAATGGTAAAAACAGTCTTAATAGAGGAGTTCTTCTTAGTCAAGAAGCTCTTTTTTACTTCCTGGATTCGACTCTTCTTGGTCAAGGGGTCTAATGTCGAATCCTTGACCTTGTTGATCTCGAATTTCTCCTTATATTCTTCTTGGATAGCAGCCATTTGGATTTACAAAATTTAAAATGTTCTAATGATTTATTTATAAATCGGTCTTTTGATTTATAAATCGGTCGTTTGAAAAAAATCTTCTCAATTTTCAGACTTAAGGAATTTAAGAAGAAGAAAAAAATGTATTTTTTTGCAATTTTTTTAGCAAAAAAAATGATTTTTTTTCAATTTTTATCTGAAAAAAATCCTGTAAATTAAGAAAAAATCATTATACAATGTATTAATTCATTAAATTATTCATTTTTAATATTCCTCCTCCACATCCAAAAATTCATCATCTCTTTCTCTATCAAACATGGAGCTTTGTGGTATTTGATAATTTTCTCTCATATAGGCAGGACAGCAATTTTTCAACAAAATTATCAACAAAGACTCAATTTTATAGCATAATGGCACTTGGGACCTTTTTTCATAAGGCAAATCCTTTTAAATTAATTATAAAAAGCCCTTTTTATCAGAAAATTGAAATTACCGGTTGTCCGCCAATTTTTGGCGGTGACATCTTATCAGCAATTCTTGCCAAAGCTTCCAAAAACTCCACAAAGGTCATTCTGAAAAATTTCTCACTGTTCAGCTCATCCATTTGGGTCATCATTGCCGTGTTAAAAGCCAAATTAACATCTCTTTCAACGAAATTCTCATCGAAAAGATTGGCATGTTTACATAAATCAATCAATTCCTCTAATGACATGAATTTCTTTTCACCAGGCTTCACTTTCTTCTCCGAATATTTAGCATATACTGTGTCTAAAATCTGTTTATGTTTTTTCAACACATCATCACAATCTTCACACCAATATTTCTCATCCCGCCAGGGCTGTGCATTATATTGAGAGAACAGTGGGATACAATGTTCATTCAAAATTCGGCTCACAGCCTCTTCAAATGTGGCAACTCCCTTTTATTTAATTTAAATTGTAAGAAGTTTTTATGCCAAGAACGTGATTAAGTTAATTGGAAAATACACTGCAAAAAAAACATCTAACGATGTAAAAAATATGAAAAAAAAAAATGTAAAAAATGTAAAAAAAAAAATTAAAAAAAAATTACTTGATTTTTTATGTATTTCTCCTCTGCTATCCTCACAAGTCCCTCCATCAATTGACATCGAATCAAGCCTCTTTCAGGGTTTCTTGCATTGTTCTTGTATTCAGATGAACTAGAAGTCGCGATGAACTTTATATCCACATCAGAAAGTTTGAGAGTTTTCCCATCGATGATCCCAGCAGTATTCAAAAAATCCGTGAATCCTAACATACTGATTGCCCAGGTGTCTCCAATGGGATTCACTCCAGCATAATATTTGTAAGTTTCCTTATATTGTCGATAAACGTTTTTCAATAAATCAAACACTTTCTTCCTATCATCATCGTTTTTAACAATCCGATTGATACGAGAACAGCTCCAATCGAATTCAAAGCATTTTATCAGAAGTTCCTTTGATTTCTGGTTATTAAAATATCTTATGAAAGTTTAAATTTACTTCATCATCTCGACGATAATCCTTGAATATAGATATTGGGAAACTCCATACTTTTTTATCTTTTTTGATTTTCGCTGCAACATATGGTGGATCTAATGTTCTTGGGAGAATGCTGATAGTTGGGACATAGGCCAACCCAACAACATCAGGTTTTTTGGAATTATCAATCAAATTCCTTGTTTTAATTTCCACATTCCAAAATTTGGTTTGGAATTTGATGTGCTTTTTTAATGAGAAATTAAAAAATATTAAATAATTCACATAATTACCTTGATTAAAGCCTCAAGAGCATCATGTGTTGAATATAATTTTGAATGAACTTGTAGTTTATTTGCAGTGAAGAAAAAACTCAAAGGTCCAGGAGGAATCATACGCTTATATGTATAGATGTTGTTTTTGTTTTTTATTCCCATATAATTCCCCTTCCAATAATCGAAATCGAAATGAATGAAAATCGGGTCGTTTTCCTCTTCACCAGATTGTCCAGGAATCCAAGAAAAATTGCCTTCCACCCAACCTTCACAAATCCAACAACAATCCTTTAGAACTTCATCGATTTTCTTTTTCCTGCTTTCTTTTACCAAATTCACACCTTTTAAAAAATTAATATTTTATTAAAGATTTTTGAAGAAAATATTACTGTTTATTCTATGGGACACATGCATTTCACTTAAATCTCTTTCCTCATTCTCGTTTATTATCAAAAAACCTCGAGAATCAACATGGCCATAATTCCCGACAAAATGAAAGCCATAAATCGTATGATTATTTGCCAAACCTTCAGCAATTTGCCTCGATTCTTCTCTGGAAAAATTATTGTTCGAAAGGTCCAAATGGATTAATCTTTCATTCGTTTTAAAGACTTCAAGAATCTCTGGAACCACTGAAGGAACCCCATTACCAATTGAATTCCAACTGAAATCCAAAACCATCAAAATCTCATTTTCTAAGATTCCTTGGAATATTTTTATTCCTCCTTGAGTTTTGAACAAATTCCAATGGAGATAGAGCTCCTGTATTGAGTAGTTTTTCTGTAATAATGCTTTAATAGAATCTGCTATTGCATCTGTTAGGAAATTTTTTGACATATTGAGTTTTTTAAGAGTTCCGTTGTTTTGCAAGGCCTCAAAAAGTTTCACTGAAATCTTGTCTCCCAATTTATTATCTTCGAGATTTAGAGTCTCAATCTTGCATTCTCTTAAGGTTACGCTCGCACATATGTGGTCTACACCCAATTTGCCCACATTATTCGAGGAAAGATCTATCAATTTTGCACTTTTGCTGATTTGAGACAACAGAGATTCTGCTCCTTTTTCACTGATTCTATTGCCAGACATATGAAAAAATTGAACTCCTGGCAAGCTTTTTAGTCCTTCGGTGATCATTTGGGTATATTTATCACCAAATTTAAAATTTCTTTAAATGTTTTAGAGAAAAAATATTAAAATGCTAATATATATATATTATATATAATACTTTATTTGAATTTGTTTGAGATCTCCGGATTTTTTTATTAAGCCAACTTTGCTTGGCAAAACAAAAGAAGCTTCGCTTTTTGAAAGCAATGCAGTGTAGGCAGATTCTAATAATTTATAGAAAAAAATTAAAAAATGGATTATTGAAGAAAGTTTACGTTTCGTCAAATTATAATTCAACGGTAAATATTTCAAATTGTTTTCATCTTCCACCTTTTTTAATTTTTTATAATGTCTATAATAATCCACGATTGCTTTGTCTCCAACAGTTTCCTTGGGTTTTGTATCCTCGAGCTCTATTTCGAAAGATTTCTCGATTTGTTCTTTGACATTGTTTTCTTGTTTTTCTTCATTTTGAATTTCTTGTTTCTTCTCTTCAGTTAAGAAAAGCCATTGATAAAACTTTGGCTTCTTCAAAGGAGAAAGTCTCGGTGAAGTAGTTCTTTTATATACATTCTTCAAATGCAATAGACTGGAATCTATGCTGGTCCTTAGAATGGAGCTTTTTGTATATGTGTCATTTAAATTGTTCATAGTTTGACTGACATCCTGGTTATTATGCATAGCTTGGGAGACATCAGCATATTCTTTACTAGTGTCATCGAGTATATTTTGGATTTGGGAAGAACGGTCGAGGTCTTCCATGAAGAATTGAAAAAATGTTCAAAAAAAATATAAAAGTTATAAATTTTGAGAGTTCTAAATTTTTTAATAGCCAAATATTTTACTATAAATGATTTTTGCTTAATTATCGAAAAAAAATTCATTGTTTTTTAGGGAAACAATGAAAGGCTAATCCCTTAATCTTCTTAAAGCAAACCAATTTATTATTAATTGCAGTAAATGAATTTTTCAGTCCCAAAGCCATTTTCCCCTTGAAACTTTGTGGTTCTGGCTTCTGTTCTGTGCAACTTGTAGAAGTCGTCACAGAATCGCTATATTCGAAATTCTTTAGATCGTAACATGAAATCGGAGTTTCTTTTGGGCAAAGCTTTTCATTTAATTTCGATCCTGAAGACTCCATATCCGCCTTCATATAATCCTTTAAATCGAAAATATTTTGAAGATTATGATGTCTTTCTTCATGAAGGACACTGATATCCAATAAATCCATAGGTTTATGGATATCAGCCAAAGCAGCCTTAACATCTCTATCGAATCTATGAAGGTTAGAGTCTAATTTTTCATTAAAATTATAAGCTGTTGCATTTATTTTATTATTTATTTCTTCTTTCATTTGCATGCGATAATTTGAAAATTCCTGCATTACTTCTTCCTTCATTCTTTCAGCTGTTTCAAGACTATGTTTGTCAAGTTTGCTTTTTAACTCGTCACGACGCTGCTTCGTGAGCTTTTCCAAGGTTAATGGGTCCATTGTGCCATCATTCTTCACCTTGAAAAGGTGATCATCTTCAATGATCATTTTAATTATTTCATTCATTTTTTTTTTTTAATATTTTAAAATGTTAAGTTTTTTTTAGAGATATGTTAGATTAATTCTTGGAGAGCCTGTTTATAAATTATGGCTCTCCTTTATGAAACTCATCCTGTTTTTTATTTTTTTTGTTCACTTATCAGAGATGTTTTGTTTTGGTCAAGAGATGGCTCTAATTTTTTCAAAGAGGGTTCCTTTTTCAATTCTGCTTTTTCCAGAGCGGGGTCTTTAAATTCCTCTGTTTCTGATCCACTCAATTCTTCATATTCTTTCTCTAAAGCTGCTATATTTTCTCTAGCTACAGAGAATAAACCCTCTTCCATACCTTCGCCTACGAACCAATGTACGAAAGCTCTTTTGGCATACAGTAAATCAAATTTATGGTCCATTCGGGAAAATATTTCAGCTGTCGAAGTGGAATTACCAAGAAAAGTGCAACTTCGGTTGCTTTTGGCAATATCTCCTCCAGGAACGGAAATTGGATTATGATAATTCATACCAATTTTGAATGAATTGGGAGAACATTCAGCAAATTGAATATTGTTGTTTTCTTTTAATCCTCTCACAGATGAATATACTTCTTTAGGTGAAACATCCCCTCTATATAACAAGCAACCAGCTAATAGTTTTCCATGACGCAAATCAGTTTTAATCATAATAGAATCTATATCGAACAATTTATTTGTCATATTAGAAATCGACATATAATCATGATAGGCCCTCTCAATGCTTCTGAAAGGGGCATAACTGGTAATTATATTTTTAATTCTCGGATAAACAATTAAATTGGATTCTATTTCTCTCAAATTGCAATTCATCCCTCCTTCAAATCGCATGCCTGAAGTCACATTTGAAACCACCTGAGCAATCATCCGATTAATTGACTTATATCGAGGACTCTCGATTTCTAACTGAGTTTTACAGATGTCGTATAAAGCTTCGTTATCAAAGAAAAATGGGATATTACGACTTTCTAAAAGGGACGAAGCCCCTAATATCATATTGTAAGGCTCCACAACAGATTGGCTTAATTGTGGTGAGGGCAACACGCAATAATTATGAAAACTTTTAGAAGAAAATTCAACATTCAATCTGTTTGATAATAGACAACCCAAACCAGATCCTGTTCCACCACCTAAAGAATGGCTAATTATGAACCCTTGGAAATTATCACATTTTTCCAAAATATGTCTAATCTTTGCAAGCGGCAAATCGACGAACTGTCTCCCGATTGTATGATAACCTCTCGCGTAATTATTTGCTGCATCTTCTTTTCCGCTAATCAGGTACTCCGGTTGATACAAGTTTCTATAAATTCCTGTTCTCACTTCATCAATGACTGTAGGTTCAAGATCCAGGAATAAACATCGAGGAGTATATTTCCCTTCTTTATTTTCAAAGAAAAACGTCTTGAAAGATTTATCATCCTGATGCTTCTCTGGCATAACTCCGTCTGGTTGTATTCCATGTTCTAAGCAAAATAACTCCCAGAAAGAATTCCCGAGTTGCACACCGGCCTGGCCAATATGAATATTAACAATTTCTTTCATTTTTATTATTTCAAATAATTTTTTTTCTTTGTAATATTTTCAGAGGAAAAAATAAAATAAATTAAAAAAAAAAAGAAGTTATAAATTTTGATTTTTAAAAGACAATTTTATTTTATCCTAAATTTTTTTTTTAATTAAATTTGAAATTTGGAATTACAAATTACAAATTCCACAT
>Ga0302320_10010854_pt1 | contig 19373 bp, 20 predicted proteins | sample Bog_T0_3_FD_202130 | JGI IMG/M metagenome (GOLD analysis project Ga0302320, IMG submission 202130) | Peat permafrost microbial communities from Stordalen Mire near Abisko, Sweden - Bog_T0_3 | ecosystem: Environmental > Terrestrial > Soil > Wetlands > Peat | place: Sweden: Abisko, Stordalen Mire... | reverse complement strand
ACCAGGCCGGTGATCGGCGCCGCCGAGCGGTAATGGGGCGTGGCGCAGAGGGGGAGGTGGCCTTCGCCGCAGAACAGGCCGGACGTCGCGTCCATGCCTATCCAGCCGGCCCCGGGGATATACACCTCGGCCCAGGCGTGCAGGTCGGTGAAATCCTTGTCGGTGCCACGCGGGCCTTCGATCGGATCGACGTCGGCCCTGAGCTGGATGAGATAGCCGGAGACGAAACGCGCCGCGAGGCCGAGCCGGCGCAGGATCTGCACCAGCAGCCACGCCGAGTCGCGGCACGAGCCTGAGCGCAGGGCGAGCGTCTCGTCCGGCTCCTGGACCCCGGCCTCCATGCGGATGACGTAGTGGATCATGTGCTGCAGTTCGGCGTTGAGGGCGACCAGAAACGGAATCGTCCTTCCGCGCTGCGCGCCGAGCTGCTCGAGATAGTGCTTCAACAGAGGGGTGTCGGGCTCGGGCGCGAGATAGGCGGCGAGCTCGGTCGCCAGCTCCTCCGAATAGGCGAAGGGAAACTCTTCGGCGTAGGGCTCGACGAAAAAGTCGAACGGATTGATGACCGCAAGCTCGGCGGTCAGATCGACCTCGATCTTGAATTCCTCGACCGGCTCGGAAAACACGTAGCGCGCCAGCCAGTTGCCGTGCGGGTCCTGCTGCCAGTTGACGAAGTGATTGGCCGGCGTGACCTTGAGCGAATAGCTCGGCACCCGCGTGCGGCAATGGGGCGCCGGACGCAGCCGGATCGACTGCGGCCCCAGCGCAACCGGCCGGTCATAGACGTAGCTGGTGACGTGATGCAGGCCGACGAGAATCGCCAAAAGGGGCCCCCTGGCCAGACGGAAGCGCTTGTCCTAGCAAGGCGCGGGCCGCTGGCCAATTGGCGGCGTCTGCGACGGACGTGTCAATCCGTCTGAGGTCCGACGCCTGGCGACGCCCAATTTGGCGGCGCCGGCGCGTTAAGCATGGCGCGAAAGCCGGCGGCGCCTGCTGCGCAGCGCTTGCATCGCCGCGACGCTTGCGGCAAAAGGAGCGGCCGTAGGAGTGTAGCTCAATTGGTAGAGCACCGGTCTCCAAAACCGGGGGTTGGGGGTTCGAGTCCCTCCTCTCCTGCCAGTGCGTACCGCTGATCTCCCGTTATCGCACCGCTCGATAAAAAATCCGCCTAAAATCATCGGGTTGCGAAACGCACTTCGATTCAGGTATGAGGCGGGTCAAGGGCCGAGGGCAAGGCGTCGCGCCAGCTTTCGCCGATCGGCCTGCGACGCCGCTCATGGATCCTCCCGCTTTCCTCTCGCCACGACGCGCAACGTATCGTCGGGAGCGGGCCTCTGAAGCGTCAGCGCTGCGGGGGTCTCGGCGGTCAGCCACAGCTCGAACGCCGTCGGGTCGGTCAGCACGACCGGCGTCGCCTTGGGGTGGATCGGGGCGACGATCGCGTTGGGCGCGGCAGTGAGGAAAGCGAACAGCTCGTGCTCGCCCTCGACCGGCGCCGATTTTGGCCCGCGCGCGCCCCGCCAACGCCCCCAGACGCCGGCGAAGGCGAACAGCGGCCGGCTTTCGTCGCGGGCGAACCACACTGGCGTCTTGCGCGGCTTCGTGTCGGCGTATTCGCAGAAGGCGTTGACCGGCACGAGGCAGCGGCTTCCGGGCGCGAGCCAGCGTCGCCAGAATGGGCTCGCTGCGTTGCGCAGGTTGGTCACCAGCGGCGCGCCGGCGTCGGGCGGACCCGGCGCGCCCCAGCGCGCCAGCACGAGTTCGCGCCCGCCGCCGGGGGCGGCGCGGACGATCGGCGCCAACTGGTCGGGGAAGACGGCCGAAAGCGGCGGCAGGTTGCCGGTCCGGTCGTCGTCGACGACGAACAGGCGGCGAATCGCCTCCTGGTTGGTCGTGACCGAATAGAGGTTGCACATGGGGCGACGTTGCCCCGTCGCCATCCCGAGGTCAAAAAGCACGGAAAACCGGCCGCCGGCGGCCGCAGGCGCACATTTCGCTTGGCGAAGCGGCCCCGCTTCCTATATGACCGTCAACTGGCGCGGCGCCGAAAGGTTCCGCGCCCGAATTTTTTGTTCCGGCGCGTCCGCTTGTCCAAGCGACGGCGGCGTCGGCATCGGACTTGAAGCGATATGGCCAATCCGTTCGAGTTTCTACAGCAGGTGCGCTCCGAGGCGTCCAAGGTCGTCTGGCCGTCGCGTCGCGAGACGCTGATCACGACCGGCATGGTGATGCTGATGGTGGTGTTCACCAGCGCGTTCTTCCTGGTGGTCGACGAGGCGTTGCGGGTGGCGGTCAGTCTGGCGCTGGGCCTCGGCCGCGGCGGCTAATCCGCTTGCGGCGCTCAGCCGCTCAATCGAGGAATTCGGAATCCCGCACATGAACATGCGCTGGTACATCGTCCACGCTTACTCGAACTTCGAGAAGAAAGTCGCCGAGTCGATCCGCGAACAGGCCGTCCAACGCGGCCTGGAGGATAAGTTCGTCGAGATCATGGTGCCGACCGAACAGGTCGTCGAAGTCCGGCGCGGCCGCAAGATCAACTCCGAGCGCAAGTTCTTTCCCGGCTACGTGCTGGTGAAATGCGACCTCACGGACGAGGTCTACCACCTGATCAAGAACACGCCGAAGGTCACCGGCTTCCTTGGCGCCGACAAGAAGCCGATGCCAATCCCCGACGCCGAGGCCGAGCGGATCAAAGGCCAGGTCGCCGACGGGGTCGAGCGGCCGAAAGCGTCGATCCGCTTCGAAATCGGCGAGAACGTGCGTGTCGCCGACGGTCCGTTCGCCTCGTTCAACGGCGTCGTCGAGGAAGTCGACGAGCAGCGCTCGCGGGTCAAGGTCGCGGTGTCGATCTTCGGACGCGCCACGCCGGTCGACCTCGAATACGGGCAGGTCGAGAAAGTGTGATCAAGGCGGCGTAACAAACGCCTTCGACGTCGCGTATCGGTGAAGACGGCGGCTGAGGGCCGCTGCAACTCGAGCGTCTGCTTCCAACGTCGCGAGGGCCGCCATGCACTATCACCGCCGCCGCGGGTGGGAGATTCCCGCCAGCGAGACCACGCCAGAATCGATCTTCCTCAATCGCCGCGCCTTCGTCGCCGGCTCAGCCGCCGCTCTGACCGCCGTCGCGCTGCCGCGCCGCGCCCGCGCCGACTCGGCCGATCCGACCGCCGCGCTCTATCCGGCCAAGCGCAATCCGGCCTTTGCGCTCGATCGCGAGTTGACGCCCGAGGCGGTCAACCTTCGCTACAACAACTTCTATGAATTCACGACCAGCAAGCACGTCGACGCCGACGCGCTGAAGACGCGGCCGTGGACGATGACGATCGATGGCCTGGTCGAGAAGAAAGAGACCGTCGACGTCGACGATCTGATCAAAACGATCGGCCTCGAGGAGCGGCTTTACCGCCATCGCTGCGTCGAAGCGTGGTCGATGGCGATCCCCTGGACCGGCTTCCCGCTGCGTGCGCTGGTTGAGCGGGCGAAGCCGCTGGCTTCGGCCAAGTACGTCCGTTTCGAAAGCTTCCTCGACGATGCGGTCGCCCCCGGCCAGCGCCAGTTCATGCCGTGGCCCTATATCGAGGGCCTGACGATCGCCGAGGCGACCAACGACCTCGCTTTCATCGTCACCGGGGCCTACGGCAAGCCGGTCGCCAAGGTTCAGGGCGCGCCGATCCGTCTGGCGACTCCGTGGAAATACGGGTTCAAATCGGCGAAATCGATCGTCAAGATCAGCTTCGTCGCCGACCGGCCGCAGACCTTCTGGCAGCAGCTCGGTCCGGACGAATACGGCTTCTGGGCCAACGTCAATCCGGAGGCGCCGCATCCGCGCTGGAGCCAGGCGCGCGAGACCTTCCTGACCACCGGCCAGCAGCGGCCGACGCTCCTCTTCAACGGCTACGGCGAGCAGGTCGCAGCGCTCTACAAGGGGCTGGAGAAGGAGCCGCTCTATATGTGAGCGCCAATTGAAATTGAGCAGGCAATCGCGTCAGTAGCGCCAACGCTGCGCCTTGGCGACGAGGAAGTCGCGGAACGCCTGGATGCGGGCGACGTTCTTCAGTTCCTCGGCGTAGACGAGAAAGCAGTCCATTTCCGGCATGTCGACCTGGGGCAGCAGCCGCACCAGGCCGGAGTTCGGCAGGACGCAATAATCGGGCAGCACGGCGATGCCGACGCCGTGCTCGACGGCGCGGATGATCGCGGCGACGTTGTTGATCGCGACCTGCGGCACGCGCGGCGACTTCGGATCGCGGCCGACGGTCAGCAGCGAATTGAGGTCGTAGAGAAAGTGAGTCGCTGTCGGCGCGCCGAAGGCGACGATCCGGTGCTGGTCGAGATCGGCGATCGTGCGCGGCTGCCCGCTCTTCTTGAGATAGTCGGTCGAGGCGTAGGCGTGGAAATGGACGGTGAACAACCGGCGACGAATCAGGTCGGGCTGCATCGGTTCGCGCAAGCGCAGCGCCATGTCGGCTTCGCGCATGCCGACGTCGAGTTCGTCGTCAGAGAGCAATAGCTGCAGCTTGACCTCGGGATAGAGCTCGACGAATTCCTCCAGCCGCGGTGCCAGCCAATTGGCGCCGAGCGCCAAAGTGCTGGTGACGCGCAAGTCGCCGTGCGGTTTCTCTCGCGTGTCGACGAGCCGGCTGCGCACTGCGTCGAGCTTGAGCACGACGTCGTGCACCGCCTCGTGCAGCATTTCGCCCTGCTCGGTGAGGATGAGGCCGCGGGCGTGACGATGGAACAGCGGCGCGCCGAGTTCCTGCTCGAGCGCGCCGACCTGCCGGCTGACGGCCGACTGGCTCAGCCCCAGGGTTTCGCCGGCGTGGGTGAACGAACCGGCCTCGGCCGCCGCCTGGAAGATGCGCAGCTTGTCCCAGTCCATTCCGGTCTCCGGCCCGCCCGGCCGCTGCTTCCTCGGGCCACGTCGCGACAACCGCCGCGCGGCGCGCGCGGCGGCTTTGGGTTCCCTATAGCAGGTTTTGCCCGCGCTTCACTCCGCCGCTGCGCGCGTCGGCGCCCGGAGGGCGAGCCAGCGCTCCGCCTCCAGCGCCGCCATGCAACCCAGACCCGCGGCGGTGACCGCCTGGCGAAAGATGTCGTCGGCGACGTCGCCGGCGGCGAACACCCCCTCGACGCTGGTCGCGGTCGAACCCGACTTGGTCTCCACATAGCCGTTGGGCTTCATCGCAAGCTGGCCGGCGACGAGTTCAGTCGCCGGGGCGTGGCCGATCGCGACGAAGACGCCGTCGGCGTCGACCGTCGACAGCGCGCCGGTTCTGACGTCGCGCAGGCGCGCGCCGGTGACGCCGAGCGGGTTCTCATGGCCGAGGATCTCGTCGATGGCGTTGTTCCAACGCACCGTCACGTTGGGGCGCGCGAACAGGCGCTCGCACAGGATCTTTTCGGCGCGGAACGAATCGCGGCGATGGACGACCACTACGTCTTTGGCGATGTTGGCGAGATAGAGCGCCTCTTCCACCGCCGAATTGCCGCCGCCGACGACGATCACCCGCTTGCCGCGGAAGAAGAACCCGTCGCAGGTGGCGCAGGCGGAAACGCCGAAGCCCTTGAAATGCTCTTCGCCGGGAAGGTTGAGCCATTTCGCCTTGGCGCCGGTGGCGAGGATGATCGCTTCGGCGGTCAGCGTGCGGCCGCTGTCGCAATGGATACGGAACGGCCGCTGGCCGAAATCGAGCCCGGTGACGTATTCGCTCTCGATGCGCGCGCCGACGTGCTCGGCCTGAAGGCGCATCTGCTCCATCAGCCAGGGGCCCTGGATCGGCTCGGCGAAGCCCGGATAGTTTTCGACGTCGGTGGTGATCATCAACTGGCCGCCGGGCTCGAAGCCGCTGAGCAGCAGCGGGTTCACCATGGCGCGGGCGGCGTAGATCGCCGCGGTGTAGCCGGCCGGGCCGGAGCCGATGACGACCAGGCGTTCGTGGACGGAAGCGGACATGCAAACCTCACGGCGCCGATCGACCGACGCCGGCCGAGGCGTCGCCGCGCGTCGGCGGAGCTTCGGTCATATAGGCGCCAGGCCCCGTCCGGCAATACGCGCGTTGGCGTCGTCCACGGCGACAGAAGCGGCGATTCGGCGCAGAGTGGCGGGCGATCCGTTCAACCGACGAGGCCGAATATGCTGACGCTGCGCACATCGCCTGCCTCCCCGTTCGGGCGCAAGGTCAGGATCGCGGCCGCTCTGCTGGGACTGGAGCGGCGCGTCGCCATCGTCGCCGCCGACACCGGCGATCCCGCCGATTCGTTGCGCCTGCAGAATCCGCTCGGCAAGATTCCGGCGCTGATCGCGGAGGATGGCGAAGCGATCTTCGACAGCCGCGTCATCGTCGAATATCTCGACGGGCTGGCCGGGGGCGGGCGTCTGATCCCGTCGGATTTGGCTGCGCGCATCTCGGCGCTGACCCTTCAGGCGCTCGCCGACGGGATCGCCGACGCCGCCGTGCTGCAGGTCTACGAGCGGCGCATGCGCGAGCCGGCCGAACGCTCGTCCAAGTGGGTCGACTATCAGGCGGGTAAGGTGGCTCGCGGGCTCACGGCGCTCGAATCGAAGCCGCCCGCCACCGGCGCAACCCATGTCGGCGCGATCGCGTTCGCCTGCACGCTCGGCTATCTCGACCTGCGTTTCGCCGGCGAATGGCGGGTGGGCCATCCGCGCCTGGTCGGCTGGCTCGACGCTTTCGCCGCCGCCGTCCCAGCCTATGCAGCGACCGCGTTTGCCGGTTAGCGGCGGCGCCGGCGCAAAAAAGGCCCGGCGGGTTTCCCCCGCCGGGCCTTTGCTGCTTTCGCGGTCGAACCGATCAGAACTTGACGTTCAGGCCGGCGCGGACGAGCGACAGATCGAGGTCGCTCTTGACGCCGCCAACGTACGACTTGCCGGCAAACGGCGCGTAGATGTACTCGGCTTTGGCCGAGATGTTGTTGGTGAAGGCGTATTCGATGCCTCCGCCGAACGCGCCGCCGCTGCGCCAGTCGGTCGACCCGAGGACGGTAGGCACGCTGACCTTGTCCTCGGCGCCGGCGTAGCCGGCGGTGACAAACAGCAACGCGCGATCCACCGCGATGCCGGCCCGCGCGCGGGCCGTCATCAACTGGTCGACCTTGTTGCTGTAAGAGCCGAGGCCATTGACGCCACTCTTGTTCAGATCGGCCCAATCCCAGTCGCCCTCGAGGCCACCGACAAACTGGCCAACCTGGTAGTTATAGCCGACCGTGCCGCCGACCAGGCCGCCCGTCGGGCTGCCGAAGTCGCCGCCACTCGAACCGCCGCCCCAACCGCCGTTCAGGCCCACGTAGAAACCCGTCCAGCTGAAAACCGGCGGCGCCGCATAGACCTGCGGCGCAGGGGGCGCCTTGCGGGTCGGGAGGTCGGCGGCCAAAGCGGTCGACGCCATACCGGCCATCAACGCGGCCAACAAAACCTTCTTCATCGCAATCTCCTGTTACCAACCATAACGGAGGGAATCCGCACCACCCCGCCGGCCATGGTCAGAATATAGCCCTTCGATCATAGGAAGTCTGTGACCGATAAATCACAACACAGAGAGCGAATGTGGCGGGAATCTGGCGAGAATGGGTGAGTAATGGGGTTGAGAGTGTAAGCCATTTACGCTCGAAGTGCAGCGCAATAACCATAATTTATTCTGACATTCAGGGCTGAATAGCCTCATCTAGCCCAAGAATATGTTGGTAAATGATTTATTTACGTTTAGAACTATCTTGAAAATTGCCGCATTTTGGCAACCATAGAGGCCGCCTGACCGGACTCGCCGAAGTCGAAACGGGGTCGCGGTCGCGGCTTTCAGTCGGCGCTCGGCAGGCGGCGAACGACGAATTCGATCTGGCCGTCGTCGCGTTCGCTCCAGAACTCGATTTCCGTCATATAGGCCGCTTTAGGATAGCGCTCGAACAATTCGCGCGCCTTGGCGCGCGCCAGCGGGCGCGGCAGGCAGAAGGATTCGCGCCGCCACTGATCCGTGTCCGGCCTGGGGCTGGAGCGCCGTCCGCGCCGTTCCGCGGCGCGTCGAGCGAGGTCGCCGGGATTGTCGCGCTCAATCGCCATGCCCGTCTCCTGAGCGGCGATCTTATCGTGCGTCCGGGTGGTTGGGGAGTCGCGGGCGTCCGCGCGCTTAACGGCGTCCCGCCGCCGCCAGCCGCGCCCGCGCCGCAGCCGGCAAACGGCCGTCGATGACGGCGAGGCCGAGCGCGATCAGGCCGAGACCGAGGAAGTCCCGGGCGGCCAGGTTTTCGCCGAGAACGGCGGCGCCGAGCAGGATCGCGGTGGCAGGCGCAAGCAGGGTCACCAGCACAACGTTGATCGCGCCGGCGCCGGCGAGAATGCGGAAATAGACGACATAGGCGAGCGCGGTCGACAACGCCCCAAGCGCGACGATTGCGGCGATCGCCGCGCCGCCCGGCGTGGGCAGCCGCCAAGGCGCGTCGACCAGCGCCGCCAGCGGCAGAAGTACGAGGCTCGACGCGGTGACCTGGCCGGTCGCGACGTCGATCGGCGTCAGGCCGAGCCGGCGGAAGCGCCGTGCGAAGACGCTCGCCGCCGCGTAGGAGAGCGCCGCGAGCAACGCCGCCAACTCGGCGACGAGATGGTCGGCGAACCCGTCGAGTAGCGCCGGGCCGATCATCGCCGCGACGCCGGCAAAGCCGACCAGCGCGCCGACGAGGCGGCGCGGTTCGAGTTTCTCCTCGACCGTGAAGAAATGCGCGACGACGACGGTGAAGACCGGGGTCGTCGCATTGAGGATCGAGACGAGGCCGCTGGCAAGATGGGTCTGACTCCACACCAGCAGCGAGAACGGCGCGACGTTGTTGAGCAGCGCGAGCACGAGCAGGGCCGGCGCTTGGCTGCACAACCGCGCCACGGAGACGCCGCCAAGCGGCGCGGCGAGCCATAATAGGGCGGCGGCGATGGATACTCTGGCTGCAACAATCGTGAATGGCGGCAACGTCTTAACAGCGACTCCGATGAAAAAGAATGAACCACCCCACATGAGCGACAGCAGCAGCAACAGACCCCATTCCGTCGTCGTCATTGCGCGCTGCGCCTGTGGGTTCATCGCAACTTTCTGGGTTTCTTCGGATTCGGACTTTGCGTTTTTACGCGCGGAGGCGGCGTTCGTCCGCCCGATTCCGACGGCGGCGATCCTTCAGCTTTGCCGGTGACGAGTCGCTCCCATTCCGCCTGCACCAGCGGGGCGACCCGAGAGTCGTAGGCGCCTTGCGGCGACAATCGCGCCAGCATCTCGTCCTGATCGGCGGCCTCGGGGTCGACGAGGCGCGCCGCCTCGGCGTTGCGGCGGGAGATGTCGGGGCGCAGCAGGAAGTCGAGCAGGGCCTGGGCCTGTTCGCCATGGGGCGCATCGCGCGGCACGGCGTAGAACTCCATCGCCAAGCCGCCGCCTTCTTTCGGCAGCGCGAAGCGAATGTCGGCCCCGGCGCCGCCCTCGCGGCTGCGCACTTTCGCCGCCTCCGCTTCGCCCGCGTCGCCGACGCTGATGCAGGCGGCGCCGCTCGCCAATGCGCTCACGACGTCGGCGGCCGGGAAGGCGCGCGCCGTCTTGCGGCTGCGGTCGATCAGGGTGCCGGCGCTCATGACCTGCGCCGCGGTCGCACGCGCCGGATCGACGCCCAGCAGGCGCCAGGCGGCGACGAACAGCGCGTCGCGGTCGTCGGGCAGGACGACGCCGCAATCGGCCATCTTGCGGGCGTTGGCCGGATTGAACAGCGCGTTCCACGAAGTCGGCTCGCCGCCGATGCGCTGGGCGGCTTTGTCGGCGTCGTAGATGAGGCCGGTCGCATACCAACCGAGCGGCGCCGCATAGGCGCGGCCCAGGTCATAAGCGGCGAGCCCGGTGAGCGCCGCCGGCCGCACGCCGCTCGCGTTGGTGAGACGCGCCTTGTCGAGAGGGGCCAACTCGCCGTCGACGATCGCGCGTGTCAGCGCCGGGCCGGAAAGGACGACGAGGTCGTAGGGTCCCTCGCGCCATTTTGCGGCGAGGTCGGGCGCGCCCTCGTAGGCGTCGTAAGCGACCTCAAAGCCACTCTCCGCCTCGAACGCCTGCAGCGCGTCGAGATCGAGCATGGCGGGTGGCGCGAGCAGGCGGACGATCTTGGGCGCGGGCGCCGGGGGCGGCGCGAACGGCGAAGCGTTCTGAGCCAGGGCGGCGGAAGCCCACAAGCCGGCGGCGAACAGAGCCGATCGAGCCAGCATCACGCGCGCGCCTCGCTCGCGACGCCTTGAAGTCGCTCCAGAGCGGCGTCGAGCGTCGCGTCGCGCTTGGCGAAGCAGAAGCGCGCGACGGTGCGGATGGGCGCCTCGGCGTAGAAGGCCGAGACGGGAATCGCCGCGACGCCGCGCCGCTCGACCAGATCGCGGCAGAAAGCGACGTCGTCGTCGCAGCCGAGCGACGCCAGGTCGACATTGAGAAAATAGGTGCCGGCGCTCGGCAGGACCGAGAATCCGCGCGCCGCCAGCCCGGCGGCGAAGCGGTCGCGGCTGCGCTGATAGCCCGCGCGCATCGTTGCGAAATACGAATCGTCCTTGGCGAGGCCATAGGCGACCGCGGTCTGCAGGTTGGGCGGCGTGGTGAAGGTGATGAACTGGTGCGCCTTGGCCAGGACCCGCAGCAGCTCCGGCGCGGCCATGACGAAGCCGACTTTCCAGCCGGTCAGCGAGAAAATCTTGCCGGCCGAGCCGATCTTGACCGTGCGTTCGCGCATGCCGTCCATCGCCATCAGCGGCAGGTGGTCGAGGCCGTCGAACACCACATGCTCCCAGACCTCGTCGCAGAGCGCGATGGCGTCGTGCTCGACGCAGGCGCGGGCGAGAATTTCGAGCGGCTCGCGACCGTACACGACGCCGCTCGGGTTGAGCGGATTGTTGAACAGGACGACGCGCGTGCGGGGGGAGAAAGCGGCGGCCAGATCGGCCTCGTCGAAGGTCCAGTGCGGCGGCTTCAGCGTGACGAACCTCGGCACGCCGCCAGCGCGGCGAACCAGCGGCAGATAGGCGTCGTACATCGGCTGGAACAGCACGACCTCGTCGCCAGGCTCGATCAGCGCCATCAGCGCCCCGGCGATCGCCTCGGTTGCGCCCGAGGTCACCATCACTTCGCGTTCCGGATCGAGCTCGAGCCCTTGGAATCGTCGATAATGAGTGGCGACCGCGGCGCGCAGTTCCGGCAGGCCGAGCATCGGCGGATATTGGTTCCAGCCGTCGATGACCGCCTCGGCCGCTTTGGCGCGCACGTCGGCAGGGCCGGGATCGTCGGGGAAGCCCTGGCCGAGATTGACCGCGTCGCGCTCGCGCGCCAGGCGCGACATCACTTCGAAGACGCTGACGCCGAGCCCGGCGAAAAGGGAGTTCATGGCGTTCCGTTCAATCGTCGCGCGCGTTTCTAGCGCAAAACCGCTTGCTTCGGGATTCTTGGAGGCCGCTAGCCGCCTTCGGCCGCCGGCGGCGGGTCGTTCGCGCCGCGCGTCGTCATCCACACCGTCATGTCCCAGGCGTTGCGAAGCCCGGCGACGATGAGCACGATGATGGCGGTCCCGGCGAGGATGTTGGCGTCGGCGGGACGCTGGTCGAGTTCGAGCGCCGCCGAAGCGAGCAGGAGCAGGTAGCCTGCGAAGGGGATCAGCGCATAGAAGAGGCGATCTTCCCACTCCAGGCCGGCGGCGAAGCTACGAAAAATGAGAAGTAGGATCTGGCTGCAATAGGCGACGCCGATCAGCGCGCCGACGCCGAGCACGCCGCCGAGACTACGTTCGCTGTGGCCGGGCATGATCGAAACCAGACAGACGAGCAGCGCCGCGCCGAAGTGTACGACCGTCGGCGTAATGAAGGCGCGCATCGCCCCCAGATTCCGGCGGGCGACTTGGCCTGCGCCGACCGAGGCGAAAACGAACATCAGGCCGACCAGGGTCGCCGCCGCTGTGCCGCCCATCATGTAGAAGTCGCGCCAGTCGTGCAGGGTCTGATCTAATGAGACGGACAATTGCGGCCTCGTGACGATGAGGGCGGGGTCGCCATCGGCGATTGGAGCAAACCGCCGCGGCGGGGTAAAGGCCCCGATTGAAAAGCGTCGCAGCGCGTGTGATCGAGGCGAATGGAAGACTCGCTCGCCCCGGTCGCCTGCCGCGCTGTCCTGGTGATCGGCGGCGCGCGCTCGGGCAAGACCCGCTATGCGCTGGCGCTGGCCGAGGCGACCGTGCCCGAACGGCTCTACCTCGCCACGGCCGAGGCAGGCGACGCCGAGATGGCCGAGCGCATCGCCCGCCATCGCCGCCAACGGGGGCAGGGCTGGCGGACCCGCGAGGAACCGCTCGAACTCGCCGCCGCGCTGCGAACCGAAGCCCGGCCAGGGCGGGTGGTGTTGGTCGACTGCCTGACCCTGTGGCTCAGCAACCTCATGCTCGCGGGTCGCGACATCGAGGCGCAAATATCTGAATTAACGAATGTTTTGTCCGATCTCAGCGGTCCAGTGGCGCTGATCGCGAATGAGGTCGGGGCGGGAATCGTTCCGGCGACCCCGCTCGGCCGCGCCTTCCGCGATTGGCAGGGGCGGCTCAACCAGCAGGCGGCCGCCACCTGCGGCGCCGTCGTCGCCGTCGCCGCCGGTCTGCCGACCCAGCTCAAGCCGGCCCCGCGACCGGACATCCGGTTGCGCTGATCCGTCAAAAGGCGCGAAAATCCTGGCGACTCAAAGCGTCGCTGGGTTAGCATTCGTCAATGCTGCGCCTGTTTGAACGCCGAACGCCGCCCAGCCCGGTCGCGCATATCGATGTCGCGCACGCGGGGGAGGTTTATCGCGTCGCCTTGAAGCGGGTGGCGACGTCGCAACGGTTCACGCTCAGAGTGCGCGCCGCGAGCCGCGACGTGCTGTTGACCATGCCGGAGCGAAGCTCGCTGCGCGCCGCGCGCGAATTCGCCGAGCGGCATGCGGCATGGATCGGGGCGCGGCTGGCGCGGTTGCCGCGGCCTGTCGCCTTCGCCGCCGGCGCGGTGACGCCGCTGCGTGGAATCGACCATACGATCGTTCATCGGCCCGGCGAGCGCGGCGTGGTGTGGACCGAAACGGGACCTTCGGGCCCGATCATCTGCGTCGCCGGCGAAAAGCCATTCATCGCCCGCCGCGTCGCCGATTTCCTCAAGCGCGAGGCGCGCAAGGATCTCGAGGCGGCGGTGGCGCGCCATTCCCGGCGGCTCGGAGTCGCGCTGCGCCGCATCGCGTTGCGCGACACCGCCAGCCGCTGGGGCTCGTGCTCGTCGACCGGCGGGCTCAATTTCTCTTGGCGGTTGATCTTCGCGCCGCCGGAGATCCTCGACTATCTCGCCGCGCACGAAGTCGCGCACGTCGTCCACATGAACCATTCGCCGATGTTCTGGAGGGTGACGCGCCGGCTCTTTCCCGACACCGAACGCGCCGAGGCATGGCTGCGCGTCAACGGCGCCGACCTGCATCGCTTCGGCGCCGAAGGCGCCTGACCGCGCTCAGGCGATGCTGTCGACCGCCTCGAGGATCAGCGCGAGATCCTGCGGTCGCGACAGACGGTGGTCGCCGTCCTTGATCAGCGTCAGCGTGACGGGATCGCCCGCCATGTGCTCGACCAGGGTCAGTGCATGACGATAGGGGACGTCCGGATCGCGCATGCCCTGCAGGATGCGGGTCGGGCAGTGGCTGCGCACCGTCGCGCCGAGCAACAGGTGGCGCCGGCCGTCCTCGATCAGCGCGCGCGCGATGCGATAGCCGGAATGGACATATTCGGAGGGGCGCTCCCACACGCCTTTTTCCATGAGCTCGCGGCGCTCGGCCTCGCTCGCCCGCGCCCACATCAGCGCCTCGGTGAAGTCGACCGCCGGCGCGGCCAGCACCATGCCAGCGAGCCGCGGCGCTTCCCCAGCTTCGGCGAGCGCGCGGGCGACGAGCAGGGCGATATAGCCGCCCATCGACGAGCCGGCGAGGATCAGGCGCCCTGCGGTCTCGGCGCGGATCGCCGCCAGGGCGTCCTCGAGCCAAAGCGAAACCGTTCCGTCCTCGAACTTTCCGTCCGAGGCGCCGTGGCCGGAATAGTCGAACCGCAGCAGTCCCTGGCCACGCCGAGCGCAATGGGAGTCGAGCGCGCTCGCCTTGGTCGAGACCATGTCGGAGCCGAAGCCGGTGAGCCAGACGACCCCTGGCAGGTCGTCACGCGCTGGCGCGCGGCGGCGAAACGCGATACGGCGGCGAGCCGGCCCCGCGCCGACATCGAGGAATTGCGGTTCGTCGTGGATCACGGTCAAATCGACCCCATGATTCGTCTGGGTCTCGTTCTCGCTGGCGTGGCCGACATGGCCGACGCGGCGACGGCCGTCAATGCCGGGCGCGTGGCGCGCGACGTTCTGGCGCGGCGGCGCGCGTGACCGTCGCCTCGCTCGCTCCCTTCGGCCGCGCCGAGCGCGGCTCGCTCGCCGGCCTCACGATTCTTCAGATCATTCCTCGCCTCGACGCCGGCGGCGCCGAGCGCACCACCATCGATGTCGCCGCAGCCCTCGTCAGGGCCGGCGCGCGGGCGCTGGTCGCCTCGGATGGCGGACGGCTGGCCAGCGAGCTGCAGGCGGTCGGCGGCGTGCTCGCGCCGTTTCCCGCGGCGACCAAGAACCCGTTGTCGATGGCGCTCAACGTGCCGCGCCTCGCGCGGTTGATCGCCGAAGAAGGGGTCGACCTCGTCCACGCCCGTTCGCGCGCGCCGGCCTGGGTCGCGCTCGGCGCCTGCCGCAAGGCCGGCCGGCCGTTCGTCACCACCTATCACGGCGCCTATGGCGGCCGCTCGGCGCTCAAGCTCAGGTACAATTCGGTGATGGCGCGCGGCGACGTCGTCATCGCCAATTCGCAGTTCACCGCCGACGCGATCGAGCGTCTCTATCCGTTCGCGCGCGGCCGTCTCACCGTCATTCCGCGTGGAACCGACCTGGCGCGTTTTGCGCCTGCCGCCGTCGAGCGCGCTCGCGTCATGCGGTTGCGCGAATCCTGGGGCGTCGCGCCGCACGAGCGCGTGGTGCTGCTGGCGGCGCGGCTGACCGAATGGAAAGGGCAAAGGGTGCTGATCGAGGCGGCGCGGCTGTTGAAGGCGCGCGGACTTACCGACGTGCGCTGCGTGCTGGCGGGCGACGCGCAGGGGCGCGACTCCTACGCGCGCGATCTCGACGCGCGCATCCGCCGCGCCGGCCTCGAAGGCATGGTCGTGCGCGTCGGTCATTGCCACGACATGCCGGCGGCGCTCGTCGCCGCCAGCGTCGTCGCCGCGCCGTCGACCGCGCCGGAGGCGTTCGGCCGCAGCGCGGTCGAGGCGCAGGCGATAGGAGCGATGGTCGTCGTTTCCGATTCCGGCGCCGCGCCGGAGACTGTGCTTGCGCCGCCGCAGGCGCCGGCGCAGCAGCGCACCGGCTGGCGAGTCCCGCCGGGCGACGCGGCCGCGCTCGCCGATGCGCTGATGAGCGCGCTGACGCTCGGCGCGACGGCGCGCGACGCCGTCGCGCTGCGCGCGCGCGCCCATGTCGAAGCGAATTTCTCGCTCGAGCAGATGACCGAGAAGACGCTCGCCGCTTATCGCGCCGCGCTGGCGAGATAGCGCGGCGGTCTACTTGATGAACGACCCGTCACGCAGGTCGGTGAGCGCCTGACGAATCTCGGCCTGGGTGTTCATGACGATCGGCCCGTGCCAGGCGATCGGTTCGCGCAACGGCTTGCCGGAGACCAGCAGGAAACGCACGCCCTCGTCGCCCGCCTGGACGACGACCTCGTCGCCAGAGTCGAACACGACCAGCGAGCGATCGCCGACCGCATCGCGCACAAGAATTTCCTCGCCGCCGACAAGCTCCTCGCGCAGCGCGCCAAACGGCGCCGAAGCGCCGGCGAAGCTCGCCGACCCCTGGAAGATGTAAGCAAAGGCCTGGCGGTAGGTCTCGACCGGCAGCGTCTTGCGCTTGCCCGGCGGCACGTAGACGTCGAGATAGCGTGGATCGGCGGCGACGCCGTCGACCGGGCCCTTCTGGCCCCAGAAGTCGCCGCAGATCACTCGGACCGAGACGCCGTCGTCGTCGACGATCTCGGGGATCGCCGCGCTCGGAACATCCTGGTAGCGCGGCGCCGTCATCTTCAAGCTGGAGGGCAGGTTGGCCCACAGCTGGAAGCCGTGCATGCGGCCGACCGTGTCGCCCTTCGGCATTTCCTGGTGGAGAATGCCGCGTCCGGCAGTCATCCATTGGACGTCGCCGGCGCCGAGCACGCCGCGATTGCCGAGGCTGTCGCCATGCGCGACCGAGCCGGCCAGCACATACGTGATTGTCTCGATCCCGCGGTGGGGATGCCAGGGAAAGCCGGCGAGATAGTCGCTCGGACGATCGTTGCGGAAGTCGTCCATCATCAGGAACGGATCGAAATCCGAGGTGTCGCCGAAGCCGAACGCGCGCCGCAGCTTGACGCCGGCGCCCTCCAGCGTGGGACGGGATTGGCTGACGCTTTTGACGGCGCGGATGGTCATGACGGTCGGTCTCGCAAGGATCGGGAGCGTTGCATTTGGGGATGCGAACCCACCAAGTCCAGCCCTATTCCTTGCGAGAATGCAAACCCTGGTCGTGACGGCGCCGGCTCTCCGGCTGCCCGCCGACGAATTCGGTCGCCGCGGCGCCGGCGGCGGCGGCTTCTTCGAGGCAGCGTTCGATCGGCCGCGCGGCAAGGCGAGCGACCAGAAAGGCGGCGACAAAGGCGTCGCCAGCGCCGGTGCTGTCCTTCACCTCGGCCGGCGGGGCAGGGACGCGCCAGCGCTCCGCGCCGGCGAAGGCCTCGCAACCCGCCGCGCCACGCTTGACGACGACGAGCGGATAATGCGCGGCAAGCCGCGCGCCCTGAGTTTCGGGATCGTCGGTTCCGGCGAGCACCGCGGCTTCCTCTTGGTTGGGGAAGAGCATCGTCGCGCCGCGCGTCCAGGCGAGGAAGGCCTCGGGCCCTGCTTCGCGCAGGAATTCGGCTGAGGCGGGATCGACGCCGACCGGGCGGCCGGCGGCGCGCGCGATCAGCTCCATGACCGCTTCGCGCGGGCCTGGCGCAAAGAAACTGTAGCCGGAGAGGTGGATCATCGCCGCGTCGTCGACCAGCGCGTCGGAAAGATCGCGCGCGCAAAGCGCGAGATTGGCGCCGCGGTCGGTGAGGAAACTGCGCTCGCCGCTTGCCTCGACCAGCGCAATCAACCGGCCGGTCTCGCGGCGCGCGTCGCCGACGAGGTGCGCCACAACGCCGGCGCGCGCCAGCCGCGCGGTCTCGCGGCGGCGGTCGGCGGCGCCGACGCGGGCGACGAAATCGACCGCGGCGCCGAAATGGGCGAGCCACGCCGCCTGATTGGCCGCCGACCCGCCGGGCCGCTCGACAATCGCGGCGCGCCGGTCGGAGCCGCGCACGAGCGGCCCCTCGGGCTTGACGATCGTGTCGATCATCAGATCGCCGACGACGAGAATGCGCGGCGCGGCGGCCGCCGGCCGGCCCGTGGTCACAGGCGCGTCAACTCGACCGCGACCTGCGCCGCGACAATCGCGTTGTTCTCGACCAACGCCATGTTGGCTTCGAGGCTGCGGCCGCCGGTCAGCTCAACGATGCGGCCGAGCAGAAACGGCGTCACTTCCTTCTTGGCGATGCCTTTGGCCTTGGCCTCCGCGACCGCCTCGGCGATGCGCGCCTCGATCGCCTGCGGGTCGATCGCCTTGTCTTCGGGGATCGGATTGGCGATCAGCAGCCCGCCGGGGCCGATATCGCGTTGGAGGCGCACCATGCGAGCCAGATCGTGCAGGCCGTCGCAGCGATGGTCGAGCTTGAAGCCGCTCGATCGGGCGTAGAAGGCTGGGAATTCGTCGCAGCGAAAGCCGCAGACCGCCACGCCATTCGACTCGAGATATTCGAGCGTCTTGTCGATATCGAGGATCGACTTGGCGCCGGCGCAGACGACTGCGACCTTCGTGCGCGAAAGTTCGATGAGGTCGGCCGAGATGTCGAAAGTCTCTTCCGCGCCGCGGTGCACGCCGCCGATTCCGCCGGTGGCGAAAATCTCGATGCCAGCGAGGTCGGCGACATACATGGTCGCCGCGACCGTGGTGCCAGCCGCGCCGTGGCGCGCCACGACTGCGGCGAGGTCGCGCCGCGACGCCTTGACCACGCCACCGGAGAGGCGCGCGAGCCGCTCCAGCTCGTCACGCGACAGGCCGACCTTGAGCCGGCCGTCGATGACGGCGACCGTCGCCGGCGTCGCGCCCTGGCTGCGCACCGCCGTCTCGAGCATCAGCGCCGTCTCGAGATTGGCGGGATACGGCATGCCGTGAGTGATGATCGTCGATTCGAGCGCGACGACGGGCCGATTGCCAGCGAGCGCCTCGGCGACCTCCGCCGAAACGTCGAGCAACGATTTTACATTCATGCCGATCGCCTTTTCTCCTGCCGTACCCGAATGCTGGCGCTGATTGCGCCTGATTACCAGCTTTGCCGGCCGTCGATCAAACGCGTTGCGCCGCGCTAGACCGCCGGCGCCTCGCGCCCGCCGATTTCGCCGCCGCCGAGTTGCAGGCCGCGCGCCCGAACCCGCAGCCGCCAATGCTCGCCCGCCCGCTCGAGAGCGATGAGGTGGTAGGCCGCGCGCTGGCGCGGATCGGCCGAGGATGACGAGGCCGACGGCGCGCCGAGGATCGGAATGCGCCCGCCTTCGATGCGCGAAGCAGGCGAAGCAAGAAAATGGGACATGCGCTTGTGGTTGTGCCCATGCAGGACCGCCTCGGCGCCGAAGCGGCCGACTGCCGCCTCGAAGGCGCGCGCGTCGGTCAGGCCGCGCAACGGGCCGCCGCCGCGCGACAGCGGCGGATGATGGATGAGGATGACGCGCGCCAGATTCTTGGCCCCGGTCTCCTGCAGGATCGCCGCCAGCGCCTCGACCTGCCGCGCACCGAGCCGGCCGGTCGCCATCAGCGGCCCGGTCGGCGTCGCCGTGCTGAGGCCGATCAGCGCGACGTCGCCCCGCACCCGCACGAACGGAAACGCCTCGCCGTGGGCGTATTCTGCGTCGCCCCGCGTCCATGGCGTGAACGCCGCGGCGAGGTGGGGCATCGCATCGCGCACATAGGCGTCGTGGTTGCCGGGTGTGAACGATACGTCCGCGGGCTCGCCGAGCGTCCGCATCCACTCCCCCGCACGCCGAAACTCCGACGGCAGCGCGATGTTGACGAGATCCCCGGTGACCGCGACATGGTCTGGCTTTTGGGCGCGCATGTCGGCGACCAGACGGGCGAGCGCCGCCATGTCGCTTAGCCGCTCGCGCCCGCGCTTCCAGTT
>Ga0302320_10010852_pt1 | contig 19376 bp, 14 predicted proteins | sample Bog_T0_3_FD_202130 | JGI IMG/M metagenome (GOLD analysis project Ga0302320, IMG submission 202130) | Peat permafrost microbial communities from Stordalen Mire near Abisko, Sweden - Bog_T0_3 | ecosystem: Environmental > Terrestrial > Soil > Wetlands > Peat | place: Sweden: Abisko, Stordalen Mire... | reverse complement strand
CCTCCGCTATGACCACCGCGGATGTTGATGGGATTATCATCGCGGGAATCCTTTTCGATGCTGGCCCAAAAAGTTCTCCCGTTCTTCTTGAAGTGGGGCCGCAGGGCAGCGACACCGAGCACGCTTCGAATCCCACCTCCCTTCACGACGTTTTCTTTCGAATCGGCGGTGCCGGCATGGGTCGCGCAAGCGTGAATTTGCGCATCAACTGTAACCGCACCATCGTGGACCACACCTGGATTTGGCGCGCAGATCATGGCTCCGGTGTCGGCTGGACGTCGAATACGAGTGACAATGGCCTGGTGGTAAACGGCAACAATGTGACCATCTACGGGCTTTTCGTCGAACATCATCAGCAATTCCAGGTGCTTTGGAACGGCAACGGCGGACGCACTTACTTTTACCAGTCCGAGATCCCGTACGATCCGCCTGACCAGGCTAGCTACACAAGCGCGACCGGCGTCAAAGGATGGGCTTCCTACAAAGTAGCCGACCATGTCGTCAATCACGAAGCCTGGGGCCTCGGCATTTACTCTGTCTTCCGCCACCCCGATGTCACGCTGACCCGTGCCATTGAAGTGCCTACCAATCCGGCTGTTCGTTTTCACAGCATGATCACTGTGTGCCTGGATAATCTGGGAGAGATCACCAACGTGATCAACGACAAAGGCGGTCCAACCTCAATTCATCCGCGTGTCACGCCCAAAGTTACTTCTTACCCTTAGACCTTTGTGCACAGCGGTCGGCGCCCGCTCATGGGAGAATGGATGGGTAAACACCATGAGCAACGAGACCTTTCCAGAATCCCAATCCGCAGCAGACGTCGCATCCGAGCCTTCCATCACGCCCGCTGAAGAACCGACTGAATCTTTCGCAGACCTGCTCTCCGCGTTTGAGCGCAGCCATTCGCATCAGGCGCCAGCCGGTCAAAAGCAATTGCAGGGCACCGTCGTCTCGCTTTCAGCGGATCAGGTCTTCCTCGATATCGGCTACAAGACCGAAGGCGTTCTCCCTCGGTCCGCATTTGAAAACAACGCCGAAGACGTAAAGCCCGGCGACAACGTTCCCGTTTCCGTGACCGGCCGCAATGAAGAGCGTTATTACGAGCTTTCTCGATTCAAAGTTGCGCAACCCCGCGATTGGTCGGCGCTTGAAGCGGCCTTCGCCGAAAAGCTGGCCGTCGTCGGAACCGTCACTGAGGTCATCAAAGGCGGCCTGAGCGTGGATATCGGTGTCCGCGCCTTCATGCCCGCCTCGCGCAGCGGCACCCGCGATGCCGCCGAATTGGAAAAGCTGGTCGGCGCTGAGATCACGTGCCGCATCACCAAGCTCGACGTAACCGACGAGAACGTCGTCGTCGATCGTCGCGTTGTTCTTGAGGAGCAGGCACGCGGGATCCAGGAGGGCCGCCGTGCCGCTATGAAGGAAGGCGACACGCTTACCGGCACGGTTCGCAGCATCGTTCCCTATGGTGCGTTCATTGACCTTGGCGGCGTCGATGGCCTGCTGCACGTGAGCGACATTTCGCACAGCCGTGTCGAAAAACCCGAAGACGTCTTGACGGTCGGGCAGGAACTTCAGGTCCGCATTCTCAAAATCGATCCGGAAACCAAGAAGCTGTCGCTGGGTTTGAAGCAGCTTCAGGCGGAGCCATGGGCTACCGCACCCGATCACTTGCAACTGGGCCAGCGCATTACCGGCACCGTCACGCGGCTCGCCGACTTTGGCGCATTTGTTGAAATTGAACCGGGCGTCGAAGGACTCATCCATATCTCCGAGATGTCTTACGGCAAGAAGATTCGCCATCCCAGCGATGTGCTCAAGCAAGGCGATAGAGTCGATGCGATCATTCTCGGCATCAAGCCTGAAGAGCACCGCATCTCTCTTGGCCTGAAGCAGACACTGACCGACCCGTGGACTGAAGTGCAGCAGAAGTTCCCCGTCGGTTCACAGATTGAAGGCCCGGTCACCAAACTCATGAACTTCGGTGCCTTTGTGCAACTCAGCGACGGCATTGAAGGCTTGGTCCACGTCAGCGAGATTAGTGCAGACAAGCGCATCAATCATCCGCAGGATGTTCTCCGCGCCGGCCAGGTCGTCAAGGCGCAGATTCTCGCCATCGATTTGGAAAAGCGACAGATCAAATTGTCGATGAAACAGTTGATCCCCACCAGCATTGACGAATACATTGCTGAGCACAAAGCCGGCGATGTTGTCTCGGGCCGTGTTGTTGAGCAGTCCCCGAACTTCACAATCGTCGAGCTGGGAGAAGGGATCCGCGCCAATTGCCGTATGACGTCAATCCCAGTGCCGACCGAGAAAAAAGCCTCGCCCTCAACTGCGACTCCCGCGCCTGATCTCTCCGCGCTTTCGTCCATGCTTAAAGCACGCTGGAAAGGGAACGCTCCGGCTGCCGAATCCAGGCCGGAGCCCCTGAGTGCAGGCCAGATCCGCACCTTCACGATCGTGAAGCTTGATGCGGAAACGAAGAAAATCGAAGTCGAGCCAGCCTAGCGCTCGTGGTGAGTCCGGGGCCCGTTCGCTCAGAATGACAAACCTTGTTTTGTTATGGAACTTCAGATTCGCCACACTAGAGATAAATCTGATCGATGTAGCACCAGCGCCAATCCTCACCGCGCTCGGCGGATTGGATCAGCGGGTGTTGCGTCGCGTCAAAGTGAGCACGTGCATGGCGATTTTTTGATGAATCGCAGCAGCCCACGTGGCCGCACTCCAAACACATGCGCAAATGTAACCAGGTGTCGCCGCTTTTCAAGCACTCCTCACACCCTTTTGTGTGCGGCTTGACCTTCTTCAAGTGTTCTGCGACATGACTACAAGCTTGAGCCGCCATCCAATCCTCCTGGTCTCCGATTCTCCGCGTTCTACGGCACGCCCTCTACTACTTCTACACCACGCAGTATTGTTGTGCGAGAGCGCTGAACTCCTTCATTTGCGCCGCTACCCAACTTTCATCCCGCCCCAACTCGATAGCCATAAGCTTCGCCACCGGTTCGGCCATGGCAATGGCGGCACGAGCATTCAGGAAGAGAGCGCGTGTATGCCGCGCAAGCACGTCTTCAACCGTGCGCGCCATCTCCGCTCTCACAGCCCAGACCACCTCGGCGGCAACGTAGGGAAGCGAGGGATGCAGTTGCACAGCCATCGCGGGGTCTTGGGCCAGCGCCTGGATCGCTTCGGCATCTGATCCGTACACTTCTAACTCTCCAAGCGTGCCCGAGTTCTCAAGGTAGCCGTGGATCCGCAGTGTTTTGGTCACGCAAGGTTCATCGCGCAGTTTCCCCAGCGTGATCGCATGGTCTACGCAGTCCTCCGCCATGTGCCGATAGGTTGTCCATTTTCCGCCCGTTATGGTTAACAGGCCCGAGGTGTCGACATGGATGACATGATCGCGCGACAAAGCGGAGGTCTTTCCCTCACCCTTAACCAGCGGCCGCAGCCCTACGTAGACAGCCAAAACATCCTTGCGCGTTGGGGGCCTGCTCAAGTAACGCGCGGCTGTTTCGAGAATGAACTCAATCTCCTCATCCAAGGGCCGCGGCTCAAGGCTTGGTGCGTCAACGGGCGTATCGGTTGTCCCCGCCACAGCATGACCATGCCACGGAATCACGAATAGAACGCGGCCATCGCTTGTGCGCGGAACCATCAGCGCGGTGTCGCCCTTCAGAAAAGATCGATCAAAAACCAGGTGAATCCCCTGGCTGGTAACGACGAGCTCTTCCGCGCCGGGATCGGCCATCTGCCGCACCGAATCCGTAAATACACCGGTCGCATTCACTACGATCCGCGCGGCAATCGCGAGTGCCTCGCCGGTTTCTTCATCGCGTGCCGTCAATCCATTCACATACCCATCTGGATCGCGCGTAAGAGAGGTTGCCGGACAATAATTCACCAGAGCCGCTCCTTGGTCCGCGGCTGTCATGGCCAGATGAATCAGCAAACGCGCATCGTCGAACTGGCCGTCGAAATAAACCACGCCGCCACGCAACTCTTCAGGCTCGAGGCCTGGAAGTCGTTCGAGGGTTTCCTCTTTCGAAAGCAGCCGGGACGCGCCAAACCCATACTTGCCGGCGAGCAAGTCATAAAGCTTCAAACCTATTCCATAAAACGGTGATTCCCACCACGAGTAGTTCGGCACCACGAATGCCAGATCGTGTACCAGGTGCGGGGCGTTCTGGCGCATCAGTCCGCGCTCCTTCAAGGCAGACATCACCAGCGGAATATTGCCTTGTTCCAGGTAGCGCACCCCGCCATGGACGAGCTTGGTGCTGCGGCTGCTGGTGCCTTTACCGAAATCATGGGCTTCCACAAGAACAACATCGAGACCGCGCGCCGCCGCATCCACAGCGACTCCCATGCCGGTGGCACCGCCACCGATCACAGCAATGTCCCACGGCTCTATCCGCTCACGAATCGTGCGCAACATCTCTTCCCTGCGCATATTTTTCTCCGTCACTCAGTCCAGTTCTTTGCCCGTTCCACGGCACGCCGCCACAACTCGCGCCTCGCCTTGCGCTCCCCCGCATCCATGCGTGGCTCAAACCGCACATCGTTTTGGCGCTTGATCCGCAACTCTTCCGGGCCACCCCAGAATCCAGTGGCGAGCCCCGCCAAGTAAGCTGCACCGAGGGCGGTCGTCTCCGTCACCTGCGGCCGCACCACAGGCACACCAAGCACGTCAGCCTGGAACTGCATCAGCAGGTTATTCACTGACGCGCCGCCATCCACACGCAACGCGGCGAGGGGCGCGTTGGTCTCGCTGTGCACGGCTTCGAGGACGTCGGCAACTTGAAGGGCGATACTCTCCAGCGCCGCGCGCGCAATATGCCCGGGCGTGGTATCCCGCCGCAAACCAATCAGCATTCCGCTTGCATGCGCGTCCCAATGAGGCGCGCCTAAGCCCACAAAAGCCGGCACAAACACCACTCCTCCAGTGTCCGGCACACTAGCGGCTAATTCTTCAACTTCGGCGGAAGAGCCAATCAGCTTCAGGTTATCCCGCAGCCATTGCACCACCGCCCCGCCGATAAATATGCTCCCCTCCAGCGCGTACTCCAAGCGTTGATGCGCACTTGCCGCCAACGTCGTGATCAGCCGGTGCTTTGAGCGCATGAATTTGTTGCCAATATTCTGCAGCAGAAAACATCCTGTCCCGTACGTGTTCTTCGCGTCGCCCGCAGTCCAGCACAACTGCCCGAACAGCGCCGCCTGCTGATCGCCTGCAATACCTGCGATCGCCACTCCTCCTAGTCCCAGCGTGGTGGTCACTTCACCAACCTTCTCGCTCGACCACACAACTTCCGGCAGCATGCTTTCAGGAACGCCGAAGATCTTGAATAGCTCAGGATCCCACTGCCCCTTCACGATGTTGTAGAGCAGCGTTCGCGAGGCATTTGTCACGTCGGTTACATGGCGCTTGCCGCTGGTGAGGTGCCAGATGAGCCAACTGTCTACGGTGCCAAAAGCCAATTCGCCGTTCTCTGCACGTTTGCGCGCTCCGTCCACATTGTCGAGAATCCAGCCAATTTTTGTTGCTGAAAAATACGGATCGATCACCAGGCCCGTCCGATTGGAAATGTCATCTCCGCCTCCGCCCTGCTCTAGTTCCGAGCAGCGCGCCGCAGTCCGCCGATCCTGCCAGACAATTGCTGGATGAATCGGCTTTCCCGTTTCGCGGTCCCACACGATCACAGTTTCTCGTTGATTCGTGATGCCGATTGCAGCCACATCTCGCGGTCGCGCTCCGGCCCGTCCAAGCGCTTCAATAGCGCAGGAAAGTTGGCTGCTCAATATTTCAGTTGGGTCATGTTCCACCCAGCCTGCCTGCGGGTAGAACTGCTGAAACTCGTGCTGCGCCACTGCAGCGATCGTCCCTGCTTCATCAAACAAGATCGCCCGGGAGCTCGTTGTCCCCTGGTCTAAAGCGAGGATATATGCCATCTTTCAATCCGCCTTCGGACCCAAGTCAATCACGATGGGCTTTGCTAGGGCAAGCAACAATCCGTCTCAATTTAACGGCCGTTGCGGCAAAAAGCATAACCGCCGCCAATCGCTCCGCATCCGACTTGCCGTGGGGAATAGACCATCGTGAGAAGTCCAACGAACTTGAAGTGAAGTCTATAGCGGTTTCGGAAATGGTGTAGACCGGAAGCACACACTCAAGTGGCGTTTTCCTTAAGAAAAGGCCACCGTTGATGCCCTCGAAAAGTCTACGTGTTTTCCGAAACTGCTCTAATAAGCACTCCACTCTCAGTTCCTAAGCGGAAATACTCTTGGACCCGTCCGGCGGTTACCTTGAGACAGAAAGGGAACCGCCGGTTTTCGACTTCGGATGAGTATTAAGAAAGCGCCTTCCCCGCCACCAGCATCGACTGCAATATCTGGTCTGATACCTCCTTCACAGCCCCCGGCGAATGAGAGAGAAACAGCGTGCTCGTCTTATCGTTTTCGCCAATCGACTTCAGGGTGTCAAAGTATTGCGTTACCAGCACCAGTTGCATCACTTCCTTTGACGACGCGCCTTCCACCGCTTTTTGAAATTGCTCGACCGAAGACTGAAGACCTTCAATAATTGCTTTCCGTTGATTCGCTATACCCTGGCCTTGCAGCGCTTTGCTTTCCGCCTCGGCCTCTGCTTTTTTGACCACCAGGATTTTTTCAGCCTCGCCCCTGGCGTTCGCTGCCACCTGCTCGCGTTGCGCGGCGTTGATATCGTTCATGGCCGACTTCACCTTTTCATCAGGAACAATATCGGTCACCAGCACGTTCACAATCTCATAGCCGAAGAGAGCCATGTCCGCGTCGAGTTCTTGCTTGACCGCAGCCGCGATACTGGATTGCGATGCGAATACTTCATCCAGCGTCATACCTGGAACATGGCCCAGAATAACTTGCTCCACATACGACTTGATCTGCGCCACCGGATCAGAAAGCTTGTAATACGCGTCGTACACTTTTTCCGGTCGAACGCGATTCTGCACCGAGATCGGAATCGTCACAAAGACGTTGTCCTTGGTCTTGGTCTCCATCGTCAAGGTAATCTGATTTACGCGCAGACTCACCGTACCTGCAACGGTGTCGAAGAAGGGGCGTTTCCAGTTCAACCCGGGCTCGGCTACGCGAAGAAACTTACCGAAGCGGGTGATCACCGCGACCTCAGCCGTGCGGACCGTAAAGAAGCTGCCAAGAATCAGGATGAGTAACACAAGCGCGATCAGCGCCAAAGGAATTACGTACACTACGTCCATCTGTATCCTCCGTTGCCCATTGCTGACGGCAACGGAGGATTATACAGGCCAGTGCGTCATGCCCCGCTTATTTCACTTCTCCGATGTAAACGCCGAAGGGCCCAAGTTGAATCTGGCTCAACACTTCTGGATCGGCAGCACCGGGTGTCTTCAGCAATGTCTTCGCCTTGACACCGCCGCCCGGAATGATGAGACTCACCATCTGCGGTTCCGCCGTAAAATTCACCGAAACCACAACCGCGGGCTGACCCGCCGTTTGCCTCACCCAACTCAAGACCTTCGTGTTTGAAGTGTCCAACATCGTATTTTCGCCATTTGCAAAAGCGAGGTTCGTCTTCTTGAGATGAATCAATGTCTGGTACCAGGCAAAAAGTGAATTCGGGTCGCTCTTCTCAACCTGTACATTGATGGCGATCGTGTTGGGTGGCACCGGCAGCCACGGCTTGGCAACCGAAGTCGTGAAGCCCGCATTCGAACTTCCGTCCCATTGCATCGGCGTGCGCTCCCCGTCGCGGCCCTTGTCTTTCGGCCAGCCGGTAAGACCCACCGGATCCTTCACATCTTCCTTCCGCAAAGGCGGTGTCGTCTTCATGCCAATCTCATCGCCGTAGTAGAAGAGCGAGGTTCCCCGGCTCGCAAACAATATGGTCGAGATCACCCGCTGGATATCCGTATCGTGAACGCCGTCTCCATAGCGTACGTCCAGGCGCGCATTGTCGTGATTGTCGAATACGAGCAGAGGTATGTTGCCGCCGATCTGCGTCTCCACGTCATTCAACTTGTCCCTGAATTGCGCCACATCAAGCTTGTTGATGAACCCTACCTGCGTGTCCATCGGAAGCTGAAACTCCGGCTTATCGGCGGTTCCATACTGCTTGGCCAACTCCGCGATGTTGGGCAGATACGTCTCCCCGATCAGCACTCTCGTCCCCGGAAATTTGTTCGAACTGAACGTGTCGCTCCATGTCCGCATCTCCTGCATCACAGGATGTGTGCCCGGCAGGTTGTTTGTGCGCGTGTCATTCAGCGCGATGTCGCCGTAGTCGTTCAAATAAGACTTGCCGTCCTTGTCCTTGAGAATATCCTCGTCGCGCATCTCTGGATCTTCATAGAGCGTGGTAATCGCGTCGAAGCGAAACCCTCCCACCCCTCGTTTCAACCAGAAGCCAATGATGTCTTTAAACGCGTCGTGGATCTTCGGGTTGTTCCAGTTCACATCCGGCTGCTGAATATAGAATTTGTGATAGTAGTACTGGCGCGTCTTCTCGTCCCACTCCCACGCAGAGTGCCCGAAGTCAGATTGCCAGTTGTTTGGAACCGTGCCCCTGTCCGTGGCTGTTTCGCCTTTGCCGTCGTGCCACATGTACCAGTCGCGGTATGGATTGTTACGCGACGAACGCGACTCGATGAACCATTCATGCTTGTCTGACGTGTGGTTCATCACCATGTCCATGATAATGCGAATGTGACGCTTTTCTGCCTCGGCAACCAGCTTGTCAAAGTCCTTCAATGTGCCGTACTGCGGATCAATATTCTTGTAGTCGGAAATGTCATAGCCGAAATCAACCTGCGGTGATGGATAAACCGGTGAAAGCCAGATCGCGTCCACACCCAGGTCTCTCAGGTAGTCAAGACGTTGCGTGATTCCATTCAAATCGCCGACACCGTCTCCATTTGAGTCCTGAAAGCTGCGCGGGTAGATCTCGTAGATCACTGCGTTCTTCCACCAATCCTGCTCGCTGGCGGAGTTTGAGATTGCGGATTGTGCGCTTGAGGTTATCCCGATGGACAGCGCCCCAGCCCACGAACAAAGGGCGATGGCGCAGATTGCGATGCTCTTGGTCCAATGCATTGCGGTCTCCTTGTCTTACGTCCGCTGCTCGTAGAATCGGCAACGGTGCGACCACGCCAAACTATCACATCCGGGGCCGTACGGAGTCCGTTGTCACTAGGCCATGGTCAATTGCGCTTTCGGTAGGCATCGGCAAAAACAGAGAGTTGATCGTAGACTCGCAGGAATCCGCCTCATCGTTCCTTGTTGTCGCCTGGCTGCTCAGCGGAAGTGCTCTTCATGCGATTCAGGTCCAATCCGAATTCAGGATGCTCTCGGGTACCTCGGACGTGGATTGGAATATCCGATCCCGCTCCGTCCTTCTTGAAAAATCGATCCACAGGCTTCAGCAGAAATCCTTTCCAGCCCCCCACCATGGCTGAAACCGTGGCATCCATCTTCGCTGCTCCTTCAAAGTTCAGTGCGCCGCCTATTACCCCATAGCTGCCTTTCATCTGCACCTCAGCGCCCGGTACCGTGTATGTGAGCGACGGCAGCGTTATGACCGCCCCGGCCATCCGGAAAGTTCCATCCATCGTGGAGTCGATATCGGATGGATCCGAATCCTTAACTTCTTTCGGCCTCCCCTGCCCACGCAGGCTCAATTGCATGATTCGTCCCTGGAGTTGTGGGCTCGTAAACACCAGATGGTTCAGCTGGAATTTGCCGTCGAGTGTCATTCGCCTGATTACCGGCACCGTTCCAGGTGGAATATGAAGCTTGGCTCGCACCGTCACCGGTCCCGTCATCAGCGGCGTGGCTGATTTGCTGGTGAGCCGCAAGAAGTCTTCAATACGCGCCCGGTCCACGTTTACCGCGAGCGTAATGTCGCGTCCGCCTTGCTGTGTATCCACGGAGTGCCCGGCCTCCGTCAGGGCCGTCGCTTCACGCACAACCTCACCGTTTACCGTAAAGTGCGAATGACCGAGAATCGCGTCCACGGGCTCAAGCCATGTGTCGCCATTTGTGCCATCCACGCGGGCGTGAAACTCGGTGTGAAGCGGCAACGGGCTGTTGAATTGGGTGAGACGGAAGTCTGGCGTATCGGTCTCTCCATCCACTGTCATGTCCCGAAGCGTTCCCTGGTAGTGGCCAATCGAAGAAAGAATTCCGGCTATCCCTTTGAACGTGCCCAAATCTGCGTGCTCAAACCGATAGTCACCCGTAACCGGACTGTCACCCGGATCGCCAACCTGCCACGGACCAAAACTCCCCTTCGAATAAATCGTTCCCAGCGGCCGCGGATTGGTGAGTTCCGCGTTGAAGCTCATCGCTCCCCCTGCCTCCAGGTTCATAAGCTTTAACCGGGCAATCGCGAATTCCAGCGGCTGCTTGCCGGGTTTATCAGTCTCCAGCACCAGGTGTGCCCCAAGACACTCAAGCGTACCCACCTCGAGGCTGAACAGCGCGCCGTTCGTCTTCGGCTGCGCAGGCATCGGTTGATCGCTGGGAGCTGGTTCGGCGTGCGACTTGGGCGGTAAATGAATTTCCAGCCCGCCGAGTTCAACAACTCGAATGTGAAATGGCTTGCCTTGCTCATAATGCAGTGGCGCGTGGAATCGAAATTCCTGCAGGCTGATGAGGGGCTCATCAGGGCCTCCAGTCTCGGGCGCCCTCGTTTGCTGCATCTTTGCCGGCGGCCAAATCCGCAGTCCTTTCCCTTCTGCCCTCAAACCGTGCAGCAGCGACATGTGAAAGCTGTCCAGTTCTACCCGTGCATGAAAATGATTCTGCAGTTCCTCCACAATGCGCGCGCGCATGTAGGGCTCGGCCCGGTGAAGCATCACACCGACGATCCCCGCAGCCACGAGAAGCAGCACGAATAGCCCGCTGAGAATCCAGCCGAGCCAACGATGTCTTCGCCAGAAAGATGCGCGAACTCGCGTCAAACCTTCATCCCCGGTCGGTTCCATCCTCTTAAGGACCCCCGCGTTTATTAAGATGCATTCTTTAAGAAGGGGAAATGAGGGGAAATGTGGCCGTCCTGAAGTCGTCTGCAAATGCTCCAAGCGGTAAACCACAAACTAGGCCGTTTTCTGAAGGGAAGGTGAATGCCGTAGACTTCAAGCACGGATGCAAGAGCATATTGAAAACCTCGTGAAACTGCAGGCCATTGATTTGGAGCGAGCCCGGCTTAACCAGGCATTGCGTGCCCTGCCAGCCGAGGTCACCGCTGCCGAGTCCAACCTGGCCACAGTGCAGCGCCAGGCTGCGGAGGCGTCGGGCACCTTGAGCCGCGAAGAGACCTTGCGCACGCGCTTGGAGCGTGAGATCGCGAGCCACCGGCAAAAAGCAGCTCGCTTTCGCACGCAGCTCGATTCCGTCAAGACCCCGGAGCAGGCCGAAGCCATCGAGCACGAGATTCGCTTCTCTTCCGCCGAGGCTGAACGGCTTGAGAATGATGAGTTTACGAGCATGGAGCGCACGGAAGGGCTCGAGACTACTCTGGCCGCAACCCGTGCCCAGGTGGAACTCCTGGCCTCGTCGCTTGAGAAAATTCGCGCCCGCGCCTCGCAGCGCCAAAAAGAATTCAACGCTGAATTGGCAGCCCTCAACCTCGAGCGCGATGCGCTTCGCCCGCTGATTGATCCCCAGTGGCTTACCCGCTTCGACCGAATCTCCGGATCCCGCGGCACCGGTTTGGCACGGGTCGAAAATCAACAATGCACCGGTTGTCGCATGGGCGTCCGCCCGCAAATGTGGAATCAGCTTCGCGAAGGCGAACTGCTTACCTGCGATAGTTGCGGGCGCCTGCTCTACTGGGACCCATCCCTTGCGCCTGCAGCCTCCAAGCTTCCTCAGCCTGCACCCACCCCGGCGGCAAAACGAAAAACCTCCCACTCCAAAGCTGGAGATTAACCGTGCACCGCATTTGCGTTGACATGGATGAGGTCATGGCGGATACGCTCGCCGAGCACCTGCGCCGCTATAACCAAACCTTTGATGAGGAAGTGACCACGGCGGATCTTGCCGGGAAAGGATTGTGGGAGGTCACTCCCCTCGATCGCCAGCAGCAGCTCAGAGCGTTCCTCGATGCCGAAGACTTCTTCGAGGATCTCGCGCTGATGCCCAACGCGCAGCTGGTGCTCAAGGACCTTTCCGCACGCTTTGAAATCTTCATCGCCACGCAGGCTATGACCGTCCCCAATTCCCTCGGCCCAAAATATCGTTGGCTCCAACGGCACTTCCCCTTCATCCCGCCCACGCATTATGTCTTCTGCGGCAACAAATCCATTCTCCGCGCTGAATATCTCATCGATGACTTACCGAGGAATCTACAGCGCTTTGAAGGTCACGGCATCCTCTATACTGCTCCGCACAACGTCACTGCAACGGGATTCATCCGTGTTGCCAATTGGCTTGAAGTTGCTGACTATTTCGCGGCCGTCGCCAACTAGCAGCGCCCCGTCCAAGCTTCGATTGGGCCAGAGCTGAACAGTTCGCGGACGATTGCTGTTCAAGCCCTTCGCACAGCACGCTCAACAGAAACGAAGAAAAGGCACGTAATCCAGGTAGAAATCAGAAGGAAGCCGTCGAGCGTGGCCCTATACCCTAAGGCACGCGCTTCCCGGCCCGTATCGCCAGGAACTAAATCGTCGCGTCACCACCCGCCGGCGTTTTCACTCATGTTCCAGCCTCGGCTCGCACTCCGAGCGGCGTGTTCACGGCCTTCAACGGAAGCAGCGGCGGCAGCGCTTGATGCATCGTTACGATGATCGCTCCCGCCGGCTTCTTCCCGGCACAGTTATAGGAATGCGCTGTGCTGGCATCGAAGTAAACCGCGTCGCCTCCCTCCAGCACACACTGGTGATCGCCATGACGAAGCTCCAGCTCCCCGTCCAGTACGTATAGGAATTCAAAGCCCGGGTGTAAATGCGCCTTGGGCTCCATATCCTTCGTAAGCGGGACAAATTCAGCGAAATAGGGGTCCATATGCCGGTCCGGAACCATGTACCCCAGGCTCTCGAAAAAATATGTTGGATTCTCAACCCCCGTTTGAGGCAATCGAACCCGTTCCTTGCGACGGTGGATCTTGAAAATCGATTGCGGCTCGCTCTCGAAGAAGTACGATAGATCCTTCGAGAAAACCATCGCGACCCTCGCAAGGTTGCGCAGCGTTGGTACCACGCGTCCCGTCTCCAGCTGCGACAGAAAGCTGGCAGACAGGCCGGTATGTCTTCCCAACTCCACAAGCCCCATTGACTTCTTGAGGCGCAAACGTTTTATCCGCTCCCCGATATGCTTTTCAGCGATGAATCGTTCCGCGGTTTCCGGGTCAATCTGGTTCTTTTGCATCTCTTCGCTCTTCACTGCCCTGAACTCGCTCATCAGCCCTCCCGCCAGCATATGTACATAGGATGCGGTCTAAAGTGCGTGTTGTCTATATCAATAATAATTTCTGTTTTACCAAATTGATCTTGTAAGATTGCTCCGTGCAGTTCACCGCGAGGAATGCTTTATCCATCCCATCGATATGAGCCTTCCCGTGCGTTCCTTTCTGCTTTCCGGCGCGTCGGGAATGCTCGGAAAAGCCCTTCAGCAAGCGCTCAATACTCGTGGCCTTCCCGTTCTCCAACTGGTTCGCCGGAAACCAGCTCTATCCAATGAGATTCAGTGGGATCCCGCAGGGTCCCCTGCCCTCCAGAATCCTGCGGCACTTGAAGGCCTTTCCGCAGCCATCCACCTTGGCGGCGCAAATTTGGCCGCTCGGCGTTGGACGTCAACGTATAAACAGAAATTGGTGGCAAGTCGCGTGGAGTCGACCCGCGCTCTCGCTATCACTTTGGCCGGACTGCGCCATCCGCCCGAAGTTCTAATTTCTGCCTCCGCGGTCGGGATTTATGGCGATCGAAGCGATGAGCTGATTGACGACACTTCTTTACCAGGATCGGGCTTTTTGGCCGATCTCTGTCAGCAGTGGGAAGCCGCCGCTCAGCCCGCAGCGGAGGCCGGCATCCGAGCCGTCCAACTCCGCTTCGGCGTTGTGCTCGGATCTGAAGGCGGGACACTGTCACGAATCGTTCCCCTTTTTCGTCTGGGCCTTGGCGGACGTCTAGGTTCAGGTCGTCAATGGATGAGCTGGATAAGTCTCACAGATGCCGTCGCAGCAATCGTTTTCGCATGCAAGAACCCTTCCATCAACGGCCCTGTCAACCTAACCTCGCCCAACCCGGTTACCAATGGCCAATTCACGTTGAACTTGGCCGCCGTCCTTCATCGCCCGGCTTTTCTTGCCGCGCCCGCCTCCGCACTGCGGTTCGCGCTCGGCGAGATGGCTGATGCAGCGCTACTTTCAAGCGTGCGTGCCTTTCCGTCCAAGCTCACTAACGCAGGTTTTCAATTCAGCCAGCCCACCATTTCCCACGCGCTCGCCGCAGCCTTGCGAAGCAAAGATAACAGCCGCGCGTTATCCTAAAGGGTCCGCCGGTCAGGATAATCTGGGCCGCGAAGGAAAATCATGCCCGAAGACTTTACCAATCCAATCGAAACAGAAGTCAAAGCCCCCGTCGCAACCATCGCTACGCTCGGTCAACACGAAGGAATGACCGTCACTCTCCGCGGCTGGCTCTACAATCTGCGCGAGAGCGGCAAGCTCCTCTTCCCTATCTTTCGAGATGGCACCGGCACCATCCAGGGCGTCGCCCACAAATCAGGCGTCACTCCGGAAGTGTTTGAAGCGCTCAAAGGCCTCACTCAGGAGTCATCTGTCATTGTCAAAGGCCGAGTCCGTGCGGACAAGCGCGCCCCTGGCGGCTTTGAACTTGACGTAGAAGACATTCACGTCATTCAACGCGTTCCGGAGTCGGACCCCTACCCAATCTCGCTGAAAGAGCACGGCGTTGACTTTCTCATGGAGCACCGTCATCTGTGGGTTCGGTCTCCACGCCAGGCGGCCATCCTGCGCATCCGTGCTGAAATCATGCGGGCTGCGGCGGAGTATTTTGATTCCAACGGCTTCATCCGAACCGACCCACCCATCCTGACGCCTGCCGCCTGTGAAGGTACATCGACTCTTTTTCCAGTCGACTATTTCGGCGAGCCGGCCTTCCTCACCCAGTCCGGCCAACTTTATATCGAGTCAACGGCCCTCGCCCTCGGCAAAGTTTATAGTTTTGGACCAACGTTTCGGGCTGAAAAGTCGAAGACTCGCCGCCATCTTACCGAGTTCTGGATGATCGAACCTGAAGTCGCATTTTGCGATCTTGACGGCCTTCTTGAACTCAGCGAGAACTTCCTCTCGCACATTGTCCAGAGCGTTCTTAAGAACCGCGCTCCTGAACTTGCGGTGATTGGCCGCGATCGCGCCAAACTTGAAGCCATCCGCCCTCCGTTTCCGCGACTCCGTTACGATGAGGCCGCAGCAATGCTGAACCAGGCGCACAAGGACGGCCACCTCGAAGCGCCTTTCGAATACGGCAACGACTTCGGCTCTCCTGACGAAACCTGGCTCAGCAGCCAGTTTGACCGCCCCCTCATGGTTCATCGCTATCCCGCGGACGTAAAGGCGTTTTATATGGAACCCGACCCTCTGGACTCGCGCTATGCTCTATGCGTTGACGTCCTTGCGCCGGAAGGTTATGGAGAGATCATCGGGGGTTCGCAGCGTGTTTCAAGCTATGAGCTTCTCAACGCACGCATTGAGCAGCACAAGCTACCCAAGGAAGCCTTCCAGTGGTACCTCGATCTGCGCCGCTACGGCAGCGTTCCCCACAGTGGATTCGGAATGGGAATTGAAAGAGCGGTAGCTTGGATCTGTGGCCTCGACCATGTTCGAGAAACCATCCCATTCGCCAGGACATTGCACCGGATTTATCCCTGAACGAAGTGCATCGCGTCCAATTTCATCCTGACCAGTACCCGCTTACACGGGTTGTGCTTGGACCACAAACAAAGGTGGAAGTTTAGTCTTGATGACCGGAAATGCCATCCTATGCAACTAAAGTAGCCGTTACCAGGTAGCTCGTTGCCGGTTAGGATAAAGTATGTCACTGATCCGGCTATTTGGCGCGATCCTGGCTTTATGCCAGTTGACGGCGCTGTACGGTCATGCGCAGCAGTATGCGTTTCAAGAGGACAGTGATACCGAAGGTCTCAATAGCCTCACCATCAATTGCCTGCTTCAAGACCATACCGGCTTCGTTTGGGTCTGCACTGAAAACGGGCTTTACCAATTCGACGGGTCAACCTATACGCGGACAGGCGCAGACCAAGGCCTGCTTGACAGTTACATCCAGTCGATCCACGAGGACGCCGATGGTGAACTGTGGGTTGGTACCAGCACACGCCTGTACCACGGCGACGGCCACCACTTCAGCGCGGTTGGGCCGGACAGCGCTGCTCTGACCAGCAGTCAAGGACAGCAGCTTGCATCGCTAGGGCCGGATCATGTTTTAGCCGTCAGCCATCACCATCTGGTTCAGTTGGCACGCGCAAGCGCCGGCGGAACCTGGAACATCGAGCCGTTTCCGTACCAGGCAGCGCTGGATTCCCAGCCGGAGTTGGCCAATATAAACAGCGTCTTCACTGACTCCGGTGGAGCGGTCTGGGCAGGATGCGGAAATTCCATCTGCCAGTTTTCCGGCGGAGCGTTAAAGGTTTGGGGGCCCATGGAAGGCGTGGTCGCCGACACCTGGGCCTGGTTTCTGCAAGACTCCGCGGGGCGGACGTGGGCGCGTGGCTACCATCACGTCCTCGAACTCAGGCCGCATGCGTCACAATTCGTGAACGAAGATATTCCTTCTGCCCCTGTCACTTTCAGCACCCCTCTCGTGCCGATCGTTGAAGATGCGCAACACAGAATTCTTACCCGAACTGATCGCGGACTAGCCATCTGGACTCAGGGCAAGTGGCAGGCATTGGGCGCAATTAACGGGCTCAACGTACCGGGCATTCTGTCGCTGATGGTCGATCGCGACGGCATCGTTTGGTTGGGCACATACGGAAAAGGTGTCGAGCGCTGGCTGGGAAATGGAAACTGGGAAACATGGGCCTCCGGTCAGGGTCTTGACGGAAACCTGGTGTGGTCCTTGGTGCGCGATGACAAGGGAGCCCTTTGGGCGGCTACCGAACATGGAATTGCCACCACCGACCGCGCCGGTAAAACCTTTATGCCCTGGCACCCCAACGCAAAGGTGCCACGCGGCCAAGTCATTTCTGTGCAGAAGGCCCATGATCGAAGCTTATGGTACTCGTCCACCTCCGGCGAGTTGCTCCGCTATTCCGCGGACCACGCAGCATTTCAAAGCTGGAAAATGCCGACGGGAATGCGATGGCTTTGGAAAAACGCAGCCAACCAAATGTGGGGGCTTACAAATTCCGGCCTCTATGTCTTTGACGAAACCACGAATCAAATCACGAAGGTTCATAATTCCGCGGTCCGGGATCAATCGTTCTTCGACGTCTGCGAAGACTCCGGACACACGCTCTGGTTTGCCTCCAATGGAGGAATCGTGCATTTCTCCGGCGGCATGTGGCACACGATCGCTGTTAGCGGTCGCCATGTGTCCGATGGGTTTGGCAACGTTGCTTGCGCGCGCGACGGTACGCTATGGCTCGGCGGCGCGTCCACTGGAGTTGAACATGTCCGCGTCCAAGGCAACGTCGCCGTATCCGCGGATCCGCAACCACCTCCGGAGTTCAAAACTGTCGAGCCGATGTTCCTTCACCAGGACAATCGCGGGTGGCTGTGGATTGGCAGCGGCTCTGGAGTTTACGTCTTCAATGGCGAAAGGTGGAGACACCTTACCAAGAATGATGGCTTGGTCTGGAACGATTGCAACGAAGGCTCGTTCCTTGAAGACACAGACGGATCAGTTTGGATTGGGACATCTAATGGGCTTTCCCACCTCTTGCACCCAGAAGAGATTTTTGATCAGAAACCCTTGCAGGTAGTTGTGACCAGCGCTCAATTGGGAGAGCAGTCGATCTCTATCGGATCACCAGTGTCCATTGCCTGGACGAGGGAACCGCTGCGTGTACACGTGGTTTCCTCGCCTCTTGAAGACCAGCCATCTACTGTCTATCGATACCGCTTAGGCGGACTCGAAAAGGGATGGAGCACCACCCGGAGCCACGACCTGCGCTATTCGTCCCTCCCGGACGGCAATTACCGCCTTGAGTTATATGCTGAAGATACCGAAAGCGGTATTCGGTCCCCGCTTACCGTCGTCTCTTTTCGCATCCGACCACCTTGGTGGAAAGGTCTTTATTTCGACCTGAGTGTCGGACTCGCCATTCTATTCCTCGTGATTCTCGCTCTCCGCTACAGGGAACGTGAATTGGTCGCAGGCCATGCGCGATTGGAAGCACTCGTCCGCGAAAGAACAGAACAACTGGAATTGGAGAAAAAACAACTCACCGAAGCTCGTGAAGCACTCCACGAACAGGCCAGCCGCGATCCATTGACCGGATTGCTCAATCGCAGGGCTATCTACGATGTTCTCAGCCGCGAAATGGCACGAATCAAGCGAGATCGCAGTGCTTTGACAGCGGTGATGATCGATCTCGATCACTTCAAAGTCATCAACGATACGCACGGTCACATGGTGGGAGACGAGGTGCTCCGTAAAATTTCGGATCGCTTGACGGAGGCAATTCGCCCATACGATGCCATCAGCCGTTACGGAGGCGAAGAATTTTTGCTCATCATGCCTGATATCAACGCCTCAAGAGAGCGAGATCGCTTGCTCATGGTGCATGAGGCCATCTGCGGGCAACTGGTTGAAGTTGCCGGCAAGCAAATCATTGTCACCTGCAGCTTTGGCGTGAGTGTTCTTTTCAGCGACGAAAGAATGAGCGTGGAACAATTCATCGATCGCGCTGACCGTGCGCTTTACGAAGCCAAGCGGCTGGGACGAAATCGTATCGCATACGATATTGCTTCGCACTTTGTTTGAGGTTCTCCCTCTCTCTTCTTGGTCGACACACCTAGCGATAGTTCCCAATCAGTACGAACGGTGCCCAATAATACGGATTGGCGTAGCTCGCGTCGCGCGGCGCAGCGGGCGTATCTTCGATGGCTTCAACACCACGGCCAGTCTCGCCGGCGACCGGTTTAGCCGCCCCGCGGAGGAACGCGATCTGAGCCTGCCGCAGCGCTTCCGCCTTGCCCTCGCCCGGACGCGTTAACCATCGACTGTAGAAGTCGCTCATGATGCGGCTCGTGCTTGCGTCGTTCACATCCCATAAAGTCGCCAAAACAGCCTCTGCCCCCTTTTGCTGTGCGACCATGCCCAGGCTGTCCATTTCAACACCGTCACGCGACTTGTAATCCTTGC
>Ga0302320_10010850_pt1 | contig 19378 bp, 12 predicted proteins | sample Bog_T0_3_FD_202130 | JGI IMG/M metagenome (GOLD analysis project Ga0302320, IMG submission 202130) | Peat permafrost microbial communities from Stordalen Mire near Abisko, Sweden - Bog_T0_3 | ecosystem: Environmental > Terrestrial > Soil > Wetlands > Peat | place: Sweden: Abisko, Stordalen Mire... | reverse complement strand
CGAGGCCCTCAGCGCATGATCCTTCGTGAAGGGACGTACGCCATGAACCTCGCCGAGTTCGTCGTCGTGACCGACGCGGCGATCCTCTACCTGCCGCTCGGCAAGGAAGAGGAGACCACCTTCGCGCGGATGGCGCACACCATCGCCGAGCGGCGCGGCTTCGAGCCCATCGTCATTCGTGGCAATGAAGACACGATTGGCATCGTCACCGTGCAGGATGGGCCTGCCCTCGGACAGGGCGACCTCATCGCCCCCGTCGTGGGCGAGAACGCAGCCGACGCGCGCACCTACCACAACAACTTCCAGGACGCGGAGGCCTTCCTCGCAGCCGGCGGTCGTCGTGGCCGCCAGCTCCAGGTGCTCGCCGAAGGGACGTATTACGTCAATCGCCTCTTCGCGACCGTCGAGATGATTCCCAAGACGATCGTCGAGGTCGGCAGCGTGGGCGTCGTCGTGTCGTACACGGGCGACCAGGGCAAGGATGTCTCGGGCGTCGACTACAAGCACGGCGAGCTCGTCAAGAACGGTACACGCGGCGTCTGGAGCGAGCCGCTGCTCCCGGGCAAGTACGGATTCAACACGTACGCAGGCAAGGTCATCATGGTGCCGACGACCAACTTCATTCTGAAGTGGAAGGCATCCGAGAGCGGCTCGTATGGATATGACGAGCACCTGACCGAGGTGTCGCTCATCACCAAGGACGCCTTCGAGCCGCAGCTGCCGCTCTCGGTGGTCGTGCACATCGACTACAAGATGGCGCCCTATGTCATCCAGAGGTTCGGAGACGTGAAGCGTCTCGTCGAGCAGACGCTCGACCCGATGGTCGCCGCCTACTTCAAGAACGTCGGCCAGACGCGCACGCTCATCGAGCTGCTCCAGGACCGGAGCGCGATCCAGTCGGTCGCGAGCCAGGAGATGAAGGAGAAGTTCTCCCACTACAACCTCGAGCTCGAGGAGGTGCTCATCGGCACCCCCGCGTCGAGCAAGGGGGACGCGCAGATCGAGACGATCCTGATGCAGCTCCGGAGCCGGCAGATCGCCGAGGAGCAGATTGGCACCTACGCGCGTCAGGAGAAGGCCGCCGTGAAGGAGCGCGAGCTCCGCGAGGCCGAGGCACGCGCCAAGGCCCAGCAGCAGCTCACCGAGAGCGAGGTGCTCATCACGGTCGAGTCCAACCAGGGAAAGGCGGCGTACCAGCGCTCGGTGCAGCAGGCCGCCCAGATCCGCGCTCTCGCGGAGGCCGAGGCAGAGAAGGCGGCGCGCGTTGGCATCGGTGAGGCCATCGCGGTCGAGGAGAAGGTGCGTGCCTATGGTGGGCCGCGCTACCAGGTCACGCAGCAGGTGATGAGCCGCTTCGCCGAGGCCATCGAGCACGCGGGAGTCGACGTCGTGCCGCGCGTGCTCGTGAGCGGGCAGAACGGAGGTCAGTCGGGCCTCGTCGAGACGCTTCTCGCGATGCTCATGTCGGACAAGCTGAGCGCCGACGTACCTGCGCCGGGCGCCACCACGCCGAGGTCCACGGACATGGCAGCGTTCCGTGACCGCGTGCGCGATGGTCTCCTGTCGCAGCTGCAGAACGGGAAGTCGTAGCCGCGCCAGCACAAGCAATGGAACCGCCAGGACGCCACGGGCGCCAGGGTTGGACGAGCCACGAACACGTCCTGCCCTTGGCGACCCCCGCGCCCTGGCGGCTTTTCTCTCCGGAGGCCGCTACTGGCAAACGCCGTTGACGCACACGGAGCTGCAGCAGATGAGGCCGCCCTCGCAGATGTATCCACTGGGGTAGCAACACTGCTGTAGCGCCGCGACGCACGCGATCAGCGCGCCTCCATCGCCATACGGGCAATCGGCGCTCGAGTTGCACCCGCACCTCTGTCCGTTGATGCATGCATATCCCGCGACGAACGCGCTGCACAGGTAGCAGTCGGCGCCGCAGCCGTCGTTCAGGGGGCAACCGGCGTCGCCGACGGCATCTGCGATGGCATCCGTTCCTGCGTCATGGGGCACGCCGACATCGGACCCGACATCGGGCTTGGTCGCGTCGACGTGGAGCGCGTGGTCGGGCCTGGCGTTGGCACCTCCGTCGCGCACGTGCGTCGCGTCGAATCCGCCGTCGGCGACGACGATGGGCCCCACGCCGACGAGCGCGTCGCAGGCGGTCACCGCGAGGACAAGAAGCGCGAAGGTGGCGCGGACGTGGCGCATGGTCAGAACGCCCCGACGATGGTGAGCCCCTGCGTCCCCCCGATGCCCAGCGACGGCACGAGCGCGATGGGCGGGGGGCTCGAGTTTTGATCTCCGTGCCCCTTGAGGAAGAAAAGAGTCGCGCCGGTCGCGACGAGCGCGCCGCCGATGATGAAGGCGGCGGTCGATGCCGCGCCGTCCGTCTCGGCCGTGCTCCGGTCGGATTGCGCAGACGGCGCCCCGGACGCCGAACACCGCGACGTGCCCCCAGACCCGCAGTCGCTGCCTGCGCTGGACCAGGCCGAGATCGTGAGGAACCCGAGCGCGGCTCCGACGACGATACCGGCGGCGCCGACCCCGCCCACGCCGAGGCCGATGATCTGCTGCCGCGTGAACCCTTCGTGCGGAGTTGCGATCACCGTCGCGGACGGGATCGTGATCGGTCGAGCCCTGTCGCCGTCATAGATGAGGATCGGCTGCTGGACTGCCGGCTGGCCGGGCACCTCGAAGCTGAATGCGTGCGGGCCAGGGTCGATCTCCACGGCGCTGCCGTCGATCGGCACCACCACCGGGACGCCATCGACGGTGACGCGCACGTGGCGGAGGCCCTCGCCGCTCGCATCGGTGGCCTGAAGCACGACGGTCGGAATGGTGCCGGTCAGATCGGTGACGCGCTTCTGACACACGTCGCGCACCACGGCGGGGCAGCTCACGGCGGCGCACGCGAGCGACCGGTCGCGCGCTTGCCGAAGCTTGTGGGTAGCGCGGAGCGAGATGGCGCTCTCGTTGGCCGCGAGACACTCGGCCATCGTCGGCGCAGCGTCTGCTGTGTGCGCGATCGTCGCGGCCCCGGCGACGACGGACAGCGCGACGAGGCAGGGGCGCGAGAGCGTCACTGGCACACCGAGCAAGGGCAAGACACGTGCGTCTCTCCCTGTGCGTCGACCGTGGTCACGAAGGTACACGCCGTGGCTCCGGCGGCCCTCGGCGCGGCCGGGCTCCCGCGCGGACGCGCCTTCGGGGGAGGGGCGACGCGGGAGGGTGTGGTCGAGCTTGGCTGCACGGCGATCGGCACGATACCCGTGCCGGGTGCTGCTGGCATCGGCGCGACGGGGGCGACGGTGGAAATCGTCTCGGCCGGGAACGGCGCCTCGACGGGAGCATGCGGTCGCATCTTGAGCCAGAGCACCGTCACCACGATGATCGCGGCTGCGATCATGACAGCCCGCGCGACGAGGCTATTCGAGGAACCTTCATGAGCCGCGGGCTGGACGAGAGTCTCGGCCCCACGGGAGGATGAGGGGCCCATCACTTCGGTCACCGGGTTGGAGACCGGCATGTCACCCGACACCAGCGTGCTCGCGCTCCCGACGTCGGGCGGAGCCGTGGCCGGCGCGTGGGCCTCCTCCACGAGCCGCACGAGAGGAGCACGAGAGATGTCCTCGCCGTACAGGTCGACGTAGGCCTCGCGGATCGCGTTGCGCATGGCCTCGGCGCTCTTCCACCGATCGGCCTTGTCGAACGCGAGCGCGCGATCGATGACGACGACGACCCCCTTCGGCGTGTCGGGGGCCACCGACGCGAGCGAGCGCGCGGGGCTCGTTCCGCTCTGCATCAGCAGCATCGCGACGTTGCCGCCCGGGTGAACCGGCTCGCCCGAGAGGAGCGTGAAGAGCGTCGCGCCGACCCCCCACACGTCCGTCCGACCATCGATCTCGGAGGACTCTGCGCGAGCTTGCTCGGGGGCCATGAAGGTCGGCGTGCCCAGCGTGATCCCCGGCGTCGTCGCGGGACCGGTGCCCATCACGTCGCGGACACGGGCGATCCCGAAGTCGAGCACCTTGAGCGATCCGTCCGTCGTCAGGAACAGGTTCTCGGGCTTGATGTCTCGATGAATGATCGCCTTGGCGTGCGCGGCCGCGAGTACGTCGAGGAGCTGGTAGCCAATGGATAGCGTGGCGTGGAGGGGGAGCTTCCTCTTGCGGCGCGCCCGGAGTCGCTCGATCACCTCCCCTTCGAGCAGCTCCATCACGAGGAACGCCGAGCCATCCTCTGCCACGTCGTCGTCCAGGACGGCCACGGCGCCCGGGTGCTTCACCGTGTTGGCGGCATAGCCCTCGCGAATGAACCGCGAACGTACGTCCTCCCGGATCGACAGCTCCGGGCGAAGCATCTTGAGGGCGAACTGCTTGTTGTTGCGGTGCGTCGCGACGAAGACGATGGCCATCCCGCCGCTGCCGAGCACGCGGTCGATCCGGTACTTGCCGCGAACCGTGGTCCCGATGCGTGACGCCGACCCGGAGACATCGCTTTCGTCGGTCATGGTGCGGATGCGTGGCCTGCTCGGGGGAGCCTCGACGCTATCGGAACGTGGCTCCGGGGCGCAAGCGACGGCCCTTTTCCGCCGCCCCTGATCCCCCTTCGGGTAGTCGACGCGCGACTGGTGCACGCGGGCCACCTGCGCTACCTCGGAGGGGTGACCCACCCCCAGACGCTCGAGCACGTCCACGCCAACGGGCTGCGCTTCGCCTACATCTCCGAGGGCTCGGGGCCGCTGGTGCTGCTCCTCCACGGTTTCCCGGATACGGCCCACACCTGGGATTACGTGAGGCCGCTCATCGCGGCACGCGGCTATCGCGCCGTGAGCCCGTACATGCGGGGCTACCGCCCGACCGAGATTCCGTCTCGCGACGCCGACGGGGAGACGCTCGCGCGCGACGCCGTGGAGCTGATCGGCGCGCTCGGCGAGAAGGACGCCATCCTCATCGGACACGACTGGGGCGCTGGCACCGTCTACGGCGCGGCGGCGCTCGCTCCGGAGAAGGTCCGGAAGCTCATCGCCATCGGGATCCCTCACCCGGCGACCCTCAAGCCGACCCTGCGGCAGATCTGGGGCGTGCGGCACTTCGGGGCCTACAAGCTCCCGGGCGCGCCTTCCCGGTTCGCGCGCAATGACCTCGCGGCGCTGCCGAAGATCCTGAAGCGCTGGTCCCCCGCCTGGAACCCCACTGCCGAGGACATGGCGCCCGTTCGCGAGTGCTTCGCCGACCCGGCGAGCCTCGACGCGGCGTTCGGCTACTACCGTGCGCTGACGTTCACGCCGCGCCCGTTCCTTCGAAAGCACATCCCCGTTCCGACGGTCGTCTTCTCCGGCCTGGGGGACCCGAACGCGAGCCGGGTCGACTACGAGCGCGGGCGTCGCAAGTTCGACGGCGAGTACGTGATTGAAGAGATTCCTGGCGGCCACTTCATGCACCTCGAGCACCCCGAAGTGTTCGCGGAGCGCCTGATGCGCCACCTGTAGCGAGGCACCCGTCACGCGGCCGCACGCGGTGTTAGCATCCACGTCTCGATGCGCCGCACGCCTTGCGTCCTCCTCGCGATTCTCCCGTCCCTTCTCCTCGCGTCGCCTCCGTCGCAGGCCCAGACGCCGCACCGCATGGCGCCCTTTGGAGGCGCCACGACGACGACACCTGCGCCGGCGGGCCCGCTTGCCTCGGCGCTCGAGGCCGCGCGAACGTCCGACTACCCGCGTGCGGAATCCGAGCTCCGCGCCATCACGGGAGGCGACAAACCCGCCGCCCAGCTCGCCCTCGCACGCATCGTCCTCGAGCAGGGGCGCTTCACCGAGAGCGACGCGATCGCGCAGCACGTCGGGGGTACGAAGGACCAGCAGCTCCACGCGACGGCGCTCCGGGCGCGCGGCCTGTTCGCGCAGGGCAAGCATGACGAGGCGGTGAAGCTCCTCGAGCCCGACAAGGATGCTCAGGGCGCAGGGGGCAGAGCCATACGCCTGCTTCTCGGCGAATACCGCATCGCCACGGGACACCGGAAGGACGCCGAGGCGCCGCTTCACTCCATCATCGACGACTACAACAACGACGCCATCGGCAGCACGGATGCCGAGGGGCTCGCCGTCGCGGGGCGCGCCGCGATGCTGCTGCGCTCACCCAAGGACGCGAACAAGCTTCTGAACGAGAGCGAGAGGGTCGACAAGACGGGCGTCGACGGGCTGGTCTGGCACGCCGCGCTGTACCTGGACACGTATGATCCGGGCCACGCCGAGGAGACGCTCAACCAGGCCGCGAAGATCGCGCCGCATCGGCCGGATATCTCGATATTGCTGGCGCGCGTGAAGCTCGAGCAAACACTCGACTTCGATGCGGCCGACAAGCTGATCAAGGACGCCCTCGCCACGAATCCGCACCTTGCGAGCGCATACGCGGTCCGCGCCTCTGTGGCGTTGCGCGACGGCGATCTCGATCAAGCGTCCTCGGCGATCACCGCCGGTCTTGCCCAGGATCCGAACGACACCGAGCTCTGGACCTTGCGCGCCGCCGAACGATTCCTCGCCGACGACCGCCCGGGATACGACGCTGCAAAGAAGGAGACCCTGGCTCGCAACGGAGAGTTCGCGAAGTTCTACGAGATCGTCGGCGACTTCGCGGAGTGGGAGCACCGCTACTCGGACATCATCGCGATGATGAAGGAGGCCGTCCTCCTCGACCCCGACGACGGCAAGGCCTACGCAGAGCTCGGGCTCACCGAGATGCGCGACGGCGACGAGCAGGGGGGCCTCGCCTCTCTCCAGAAGGCGTGGTCGAAGGATCACTTCAACGTCCGCGTCTTCAACACGCTGAACCTGTACGAGCAGACCATCGCCACGGCCTACGACCTCACCCAGGAGAACGTCTTCGCGCTCCGATATCCGAAGGAGGAGGAGAAGGTCCTCGCGCGCTACGTGCCGCGCATGCTGGGAGAGGCCTGGGGGTCGATGAAAGGGCGATATGACTTCGCTCCGGATAGCCCCGTGCAAGTGGAGCTCTATTCGAATCGCGAGCAGTTCAGCGTGAGGACGAGCGGGCTGCCGAACATCGGAATCGAGGGGGTGTGCTTCGGGCACGTGCTCGCCGCCATGAGCCCGAAGAGCGAACCCTTCAACTGGGGCAACGTCCTGTGGCACGAGCTCGGACACGTGTTCGCCATCCAGCTCTCGAAGAGCCGCGTCCCGCGCTGGTTCACCGAAGGGCTCAGCGAGTACGAGACGATCGTACGGCGGCCGGAGTGGAAGCGAGAGCTCGACCCGGAGCTCTACCAGGCACTGAAGGCGGGGCGGCTTCCGGGCGCCGTCCAGATGAATCGCGCCTTCACGCACGCGGCCAGCGGCGAGGACATGACCGTGGCCTACTACGCGTCGAGTCAGATGATGGTGTTCACGGCCGAGACTTTCGGAATGCCGAAGATCGTCCAGGCGCTGAAGCTCTGGGGCGAGGGGAAGCGTACGCCCGAGGTGATTCAGCTGGCGTTCGGGCTTCCTGCGAGCGAGTACGACAGCCGTTACCGCGCGTGGCAGAAGGGGCGGCTATCGCGGTTCGACGGGCAGTTCTATGTCAATGATCGACCTCTTCCTCCCGATGAGGCGAAGGCCAAGGCAGAGGCAGCCCCTCGCGACGCGAAGGCCCTGGCCGCCTACGGCCTGTCGCTGCTTCACGACCACAAGCTCGATGACGCGAAGACGGCTCTCGAGCACGCACTCACGCTCGACCCGAAGGAGCCCACCGCGCTCTACCTCCTCGCGAGGCTAGCCCTCGCCCACAAGGACGCCGCGCAGGCCGGCGCGCGACTCGCGGCGCTCGTGGCCAATCACGTCGACGGGTATCCCATCCAGATGGCGCTCGCGGAGGTCGCGGACGCAAAGAAGGACAAAGCCGCTCTCCGCCGCGCGCTCGAATCCGCGAATCGCTTCGACCCGTCGCAGTCCGAGCCGCTGAAGGGGCTGCTTCTGCTCGCGGAAGAGGACAAGCGGGACGATGACGCGACCGACCTCGTCGGTCGATGGGCGATGCTCGACCAGCACGATCGGAAGGCGTGGCGAACCTGGCTTCGGCGACTCGTCGACAAGAAGCGCTGGGCGGAGGCCGCCAAGGTGGGAGAGTCTGCCCTGTTCGTCGATGTCGAGAGCGGAGGTCTCCACGTCGACTATGCGCACGCGCTCTCCGAGCTGGGGCAGCACGAGAAGGCCGAGTTCGAGCTCACGAGCGCCACGCTGTGCAGTGGTCCGGCGAAGGATCGCGCGGCCGCGAACGTGCTTCTGGCGCGCGAGCGCATCGCCCTCAAGGACACTGCGGGCGCGAAGGTGGCTCGGGATACCGCGCTCCGTCTCGATCCCCAGAGCGCCGAAGCCAAGGCGCTGGAGGTCCCGTAGTCGCCGCCCCGGCCGTGCATGGAGCCGCGCTGCGCGCTAAGGTTCCGGCGATGAAGAAGCGCGTCCCCGCCATTCTTGCCGCGTGCGCCGGTGCGCTCGTCGTGAGCGCGTGTGGCGACCACGACCACGACCGCTACCGTCCCCCCGCGGTCGATCCGTGCTCGAGCTACAGCTCCTGCGGGACGTGCACGCCTGTGCTCGGGTGCGGGTGGTGCTTCGTCAGCTCGGGCTCATCCCTGGACGTGACGGGCGAATGTTCGTCAACTCCGTGCTCGCCCGGCTACGCGGGGGCGACTGGCTGGACCTGGGACCCGAGCGGTTGCCTGGTCGTGGCGCAGCCCACCGTGGGATCTGACGCCGGTGCCGACAGCAGTAGCCCGGGCGATGCGAGCCTGCCCACGGAAGCGGGACCGCTCGACGCGCGCTCCGACGTTCGCCTGCCTTAGGCGGCGTCGAGCAGGTGACGCACCCGCTGCAGCAGCTCGGACAGATCGAACGGCTTCTGCAGAAAGTGTTCAGCCGGGGCCTCATGGCTGACCGGGACGCTGTCGGCGGCGAAGCCGGAGACGAACAGTACCGGCACGTTGACGCGTAGCTCACCGATGTGCCGGCTGAGGTCGGGGCCGTTCATGCCGGGCATCATCACGTCGAGGATGACGAGAGAGATGTCTGCGCCGTGCTGGCGAACGAGCTCCACGGCGTCCGTGGCGCCTTCCGCGACGAGTACGCGATATCCAGCGCGCCGGAGGACCTTCTCCATCGAGCTTCGCACGCCGTAGTCGTCGTCGACGACGAGAATGGTCGACGATCCGCCCACCGGTGCTTCGCGCTTCGGAGTCGCGGGGGCCACGGTGTCCGCCCGGGCCGGCAGAGCGAGCGCGTCGGCACGAGGAAGGTAGATCGTGAAGGTCGTGCCTCGATCGAGCTCGGAGACGACCTCGACGTTGCCCCGGCACTTCTTGACGAAGGCGTAGGTCGTGGTGAGACCGAGGCCGGTACCCTGCTCGCGCGGCTTGGTCGTGAAGAAGGGATCGAAGATCCGGGCGAGCACGTCGGGCGAGATGCCGCGCCCCGAGTCAATGACGTCAATCGCGACGTGGTCGCCTTCGCGCGAAGCGCCCCGCCGCACCGCCGCAGCATCGAGGAGCGCATTGCGGGTGACGATCCGCAGCGTTCCCCCTGCGGGCATGGCATCGCGGGCATTCACGACGAGGTTCACGATGGCCTGATCGAGACCGGAGCGAACGGTCTCCACGACATGGAGGTTGGCTGCGAGGTCGAGATCGAGCCGGATCTCATCGCCCACGAGGCGTCTCAGGATCGGGCTCATCTGCTCGAGCATGTCGTTGACCTGGCAGGCCTCGAGCGGCATCGGCTGGTGCCTCGAGAAGCTGAGAAGCTGACCGGTCAGGTCGGCCGCGCGTGTCACGGCATCCTCGATCGTCGTCACCTCGGCGCTTGCAGCACCCGAAAGGGCAGCGTTCTCTCGCAGGAAGTAGAGCGAGGAACGGATCGAGTGAAGCATGTTGTTGAAGTCGTGCGCGATGCCCCCGGCCAGTTGCCCGACCGCTTCCATCTTCAGGGCGTGCTGAAGCGACCGCTGAAGTTGCTCGCGCTCGGCGAGCAAGCGGCCGATCTCGAACGTGATGGGGATCTGGTGAGAAAGCACGAGCAGGAGCTCGTGATCCGCGTGGCCAAAGGGACGCGCCCCCGTGGATCGCTCGATGCGCACGCCGCCGACCGTCGTCTCATGCAGGATGAGCGGCACCGAGATGGTGCGGCTACCGGGCTCCGCCTCCGGGTCGGATGGCAACGCCGACCACGCCTGACCTCGAATCGCGCGACCGACGACGAGCTCGTCTCGAACCCCAGGCTCGACGTTGAACCAGAGCACGCCGCGCTCGGCGTCGAGATCGTGCAGCAGGTCATCGAGGATGCGAGCAGCCTGATCGCTCGGATGCACGTCGACCGACGGACGTCGAACGATGTTGAGCAGCGACGTCAGCTGACGGCGCAGCCGGCTCGACATGGCTGCGCTGCTGGATACCGCCGATACGGCTGTCGCGGCGGGGGCGGCGAGAGAGAACTCCTCGCGAACCCAGCGCGCGTGAGGCGCTGCTCCGTGCTCGGTCGCGATCAGCTCGGAGGTCCTGGCGAGGTCCTTCGCCGCCTCGAGCTTGCCTTCCTGACGGAGCATGTGCGCGCGGATCCTCGCGACGGAGGAGAGCACCCAGGGAGCGCGCTCGGCCTGCGCGAGCTCCTCGGCCTCGGCGAGGTGACGCCGCGCGTCGGCCGTGGAGCCGTCGAGCCATGCGTAGCTGCCTTCGAGGAAGAGGAGGTGGGCCTTGGCGAGATTGAGCTTGGCGTTTGCGCGAAGAGCCGCGATGGCTGTCCGCAGCGACGCGAGGCGAGACGACGTATCCATGTCAGTCCCGCGCAGGCAGGCATGCAGACGCGCATGTGCCACGCAAACGTAGTACTCGAGCTCCTCGGGATGGCTCGAGCGCGCTCTCTTGTGCTCCGAGTCAAACTCAAGAAGTAGCCTGTCCAGTGCCGGGCCAATTTCGTCGGTCTCCAGGAGCAGCCGTGCGCGTGGACCCCAAGACAACGTTCGATGAAATGACTGGCGCGCAGATCTTGTTGGATTGCCTCGAAGCGCGAGCGCCGAGTCTGTCTCAAACGATCGTCCCAGGCTGGCCAGCCCCGACCGACGCCGGTGAATCAGGTACTCCGCCGCACTTTCTGCAGCAGGTAGTGTTCGGCGCTCGCGTTCAATCGCGCGGGTGTTCCAAACCAACGCCTCCCGCGGCCGCCCGCGGAGAGATTCGATCGCGTCTCCGGATGACGCGTCAAGACAGTATTCGTTAAGCTCCAGCCATGGGGCGTGAACATCAATGCACTCCTGAAACAGCTGAAGCCCGCGCTCAAGATCGCCGCTCGCGCAAGCAGCGACACCATCGAGCTGAACACACAGCGCAGAGGTAATGGAGTCACCTACCTCCGCCGCGATGCGTTTGGCGCGCTCGATTTCACGGCGGGCAGCGTGATGTCGCCCGATGGCGGCCAAGACGATTCCGTAAGAGGCGCGAGCACGTGCCTGCGCCCGCGATGGGCCTAGAGTCTGGCTCAAGGCGAGCGCGTCGAGTGTGCTCTGAACGAACCGGAACGGCTTCTCGTATTCCATCCCAAGGCGCGAGTTCTGGTAGTGGAGGTCACACAGAAGCTCGATCCTTGAGGGTCGAACGGACGGATTCATATTCGCCGGTCGCGTCGACGCGACGTTCTTCAGCGCAGCGCGGACGAAATGCCCGAACGTCGAGACGGCAGACGGCGCATTCTCGACCGGCATCGAGGCTCCGATCTCCGAGAACGCACGCGACAGAGCGGACCATGCGCGCTCAGGGTTTGCGCCGGCTTGCTCGACCCACGCAATGCGCCCCAGCAGTGCAGCGCGCGACTCGGCCTCGACGGACTGAGCGAGCGCTTCTTGAAAGGCAGCCAAGCTCGAATCGAGCGCCCCGAGGCGCAGCCATGCCTCTCCCTGGCTCCGATAGAATGCGGCATCAAGCTTCAGCTCCGCGCGGGAGGCGGCGAGTCGAGCTAGTGCCAGGAAGTGGAGTGACGTCTCGTTGTCGAATCGTGCGAGCGCCTCATCCGCCGCCCGACGTGCGGTCGCATAGGCGCGCTCGGGCCTCTTGTCCGGCTCCCCGGCCGCGTAATGCAGGGCGCTGGAGCAAATCGACTCGAACGGTGCGGCATCATCCTGGTCAAGCGCCTCCGCGATGCGCTGGTGAAGCGCGCGCCGGGCACCTTCTGCCAGGGTTGCGACGAGCAGCTCGCGAAGGCTGTCGTGGACGAGTCTGTGCGCGCCACGCTCACAGGCTTCGATCAAACCAGCCTGGCGGGCGTCGTTGAATGCGAAGCCGAGGTCGGGCAGATCCAGGCCGACGATGCGTGACAGGAGGCGGTCGTCGAAGGTGGTGCCAATGATGGCCGCCGCCTCGAGCACGCGGCGCGTGGCGGGCGGGAGCTCGGCCAGGCGATGCCCCAGCAGCGCAAGCGAGCCACGGGGGAGCTCGATCCGTTCGGCACGGTCGACGTCGAAATGCCACGCGCCGTGGTGCGGCCGGAGCGCGCCGGCATCAAGGAACGCGCCGAGCACTTCGAGCACGCCGAGCGGGGTGCCGTCTGCCATGGCGGCCACCCGCCGAACGAGCGTCCCATCGACGGACCGTACGGCCAGATACGAGGACACGAGTGCGGCCGCCTGCGCTTCGTCGAACAGAGCAAGATCGATCCGCGTCGATCGGGATCGTGCGACGAAGTCGTCGATCGTCGTCGGGTGCGTGTCCGCCCGAACAGTCATGATCAGGCTTGCGGGTATCGTTCCGATTCGCTCGGCGAAGCGAACGACCGTGTCGCGGCTCACTGGGTCGATCCACTGAACGTCGTCGATGCAGAGAAGGACGGGCCCCCCTGCACCCACGAGGCGTACGAGCAGATCTGCGGCCCCTTCGGCGAATCCACCCGGTGCGGAGTCAGCGACCGTCTCGCGCAGACCCATGAAGTCTGCAAGCCTTGGCGAAATGAGACGGACAAAGGGTTGCAGCTGATCCCCGACCGCGCGGCGCAGTCTCTGCTTGCTCGCTTCACGCGCCGTCGAGCCTTCCGGCGGGCTCGAACCGGCGATCGCCTCGACGATACGGCGAAGTGTCGCAAGCGGCGGGTCGGCCTCGCGGCAGCTGACGTCGAGCACCCGGCACCTCCGAGCATCCCGCGCCGCAGTCATGCACGCCGCGAGCAGGCGCGTCTTGCCGCCGCCGCCGGGGCCGCGCAGAAGCACCACCGATCCTGTCGCCGGCAGCGTCATCCACGTCCGATTGAGACGCTCGAGCTCCGGGTTGCGTCCGATGATCGGCAAGAGCGACGACTCTGCCGAGTAGGCGCCCGGACCGAGTGCAGCCTGTCCTCGCTGTAGAGCCTCCAGGTCCCGCAGGAGGGCCGTCGCGTCGGGATAGCGATCCTCCGGGTCGCGAGGGACTAGGCCCGCAATGATGGGAGCGAACGGCGATTCATCGAGACGGAGGCCCTGCTCGTCGCCGTCGCGCCCCCTGAGACACTGGATGAGCACGCGCCCAACGCCGTAGAGATCGGCACGTCCGTCGACGCGCGCGTTGACTCGCAACTGCTCGGGAGCCGCAAACCCGTGGGTTCCGGCTCCGTCGCGAATGGCGAGCTCGAGAGGCGTGGCAAAGCCGAAGTCGACGAGCCGCACACCGCCATCACGACCCAGGATGATGTTCTGAGGCTTCACGTCGCGATGGACGAGGCCCACGCGGTGGACGGCGCCGAGCGCCGCTGCAAGATGCATCGCGACATCGAGTGCCTCGTGATGCCCGAGGGGGCCCCGCTGGAGGCGGTCGTGGAGGTTTTCTCCCTCGACCAGCTCCATGACGATGTACGGCAGCTCGTCGACCTCTCCGACCTCGAGCACGGCCGGCAGGTTTGGATGGTGGACCCGCGCTAGCGCGACCCCCTCGCGGTACACCCATCGCGTCCAGGCCCCCCGGAAGAGGGGCACTTTTACTGCGCACGGCTTGTGATCGATGCGCCCCCGGAAGACAACGGAGAACGCGCCCCTGCCCAGCTCGCCGCCTAGCTCAACTCCCGGAATATGAACTGAGCTGCCCAACCGGGCTCCATCCTAGCAGACGCAGCGGTCAGGCGATCGGATGCACGCGAAGGGCCGGGGGAAGATGAGCAAAGAAGGGGGACGCGCCGAACGCGAGCGGCATCGCCGCGTCGCAGACCGCCTTCACGACGCGGAGCGGACTGTCGAGCCAGGCTGGCGTGAGATCGACGAACCTGACGTCGTTCGAAGGCTCAGGCCCGGACCCTGGCTCGTCGGGTCGCTCGTAGGCAGCGTGTTCCCCTGCGAGCCAGCGCCTGAGCTCCGTTCGGTGAGCCGGCCACTGGAAGTGCTCCAGGTGATGCAATGGCGTCGGCTGAAGGTCGGGGTCGGTCGGCGTTGGCGGCTCTCCCCAGAGAAAGCCGAGCACCTGCATGGCCTCGCGCACGGCGGCGTCGAGGGCCTCCTCGGCCGTTGGCCGGCCGGCGTATCCGGAGACCATCGGTAGCTCATCGGAGTTCGGAAACCCGAACACTCCGACGACTTCGACCTCGCGCGAGAACGATGTCTTCGTCGACTGCCGGAACGTGTACGCCGCCCATTCGTAGCTCGCGGTCGCAAGGAGGGGACCGGGCAAGCTGCCGATGGGATGGGCCTGCGGAAGAATCTCGCCTTGCCAGGACCGCAGTACGCGATCCCGTTCGGCTAGCTCCCAGAGGGCCCTCTCCGAGGCGGCCTGCCAGCCCTCGTGCAACGCGATGCCGTTCGATCGCGCGAAACGCCATCGCGCGGGGTCTTCACTCACGGGAAACACTTCGGCCGCCGATCGCTCGCCCACCTGGACTTCCTCCATCGTCAGGAGGGGGTATCGAGCCGGTGGCTGCGCGATCGCCAGGAGCGTGCTCACCCGCTCGAGGAGCTCGAAGTAAGCCCGGCTCGACGGGGACGCGGCCACGTCCACGGCCGAGCTCGTGACGGTTTCCCCGGCGGGCCCTGTCGCGGACAGGGCCGCCCGCCTCAGCGTCAGGCCGTCCGCGACGATCGAGTCCTCGCGGACCTCGGGGTCGGACCAGCCCTCAGGCAGCCGACGTCGCACGTTCTTCGTACTCGAGGCGTGTGTCGGAGATTCGCTCGCGGGTCACGTCGGCGCAGAAACGATCGAACAGCCGGAACGTGTCGAGAAGAACCGCCCGCAGCTCCGGTAGCTTTCGCGGATCGCCGACGAGCGCGTCGATCTCGTCGAGCGCGTGCTCGACGTGCTCTCGGTCCAGCTCCACGTGGTTTCCCACGACGCTGACGCCGGACCTTGGAATCCCGCAGTTTGTCTCCAGCAAGCCGAGCCACTCGTCGCCGACCAGCACGGTGACGTACTCCGCGAACAGGACGTATGCGAGATAGAGGACAGGGTCGCGGTCAATCGTATTCCGCAAATATTCGAGAAGATCGTTCATCGATGACACGATCTGGGGCGGCGGAAAGGTTGATGTCGTCGAGGTCCGCGCCAGGTCGCGCTCCGCCCAGGCATCGTGTCCCTGCTCTTCGAGGCGCTTGTTCTCGAAGTGGACGGCGAGCCTCTCGTCGCCCAGGTCCCGGGCGCGGTCCCGTGCTTGGACGAGGTGGATGGGAGTATGGCAAACGAGACGGTGAATGTTCACGAGATAGCTGCGCAGGTTCGCAGTCGTGAAAGACCCCGCGTTGGCTGCGCGATACAGCGGATTTACTTGGCGAGCATTCATTGCATAGCGGTCAATTTCGATGCGGAGTGCGCTGGCTATCATTGGTCTCCCAATCCGGTAAGACGATTCAGACACGAACGGCGTGATCTCGCGTGAGATCACGCCGGCATGACTACGCGGGACTAGAAGCAGCTGAGAGCGAACTTCTTCATGGATTCCTCCTTTCCGGGTTAGAGGTCGGGGAACTTCGGGATCGCGTCGATCGCGGGTGATTGCAGAACTGACGGTGAAACACTGTGCTGGCTTCTTCGCTCAGGAGCCGCGTTAGATGGATCAGTCCGCCCCACCGCTCAGACAACGACGTCGATGTGACGACGAACCCGAGATCCAGGCACAACCCCCGCATCGACGACAGGTTCGTGGGCGACACATCCGCCTCGAGACGCTCGACACCAGCGGCGCGAAGCGTGCTCGACAGTAGCTCGACCAGCATCGGTCCGAGGTTGCGTCCGCGATAGTCGGATAGAAGAGCTGTGCTGCGAATGTAATAACTCGACCAGTCGATCGGGTTCCCCATCAGCAGCCCGACGGTCTGCGTCCCAGTCCGAAACAGAAACACATCCGACTCCTCGCAGAACCGTCGCTTCGCTTCGGTCATCGGGCTCGCGAGGAAGCGGGCACCGTTCTCCTCGGCGCCGAAGATCTGCGCGTAGTGCTGCTCGATGAACGGCAGCGCGCCCTCGAAAGGGACGCTCTCGACGGTCACGTCCTCCGTGAGCTTGCACGGAAAGACCTTGCTCCAGTCGATATCCCACAACCTGCGGGACAGTGGCACGATCGAGCGGCTCGAGGCTGCGGCCTGCGGTAGCGTGTCCATGCTGCCGTCGTAACTTCGTGACCCGAGGAGGCCCAAGTTCTCGACACAGTTTTTTCTGCACGATGATCCTGCCTGAAAGAGGCCGCTCCCGCAGGCTTCTTGGCGAGCTTCCGGGTAGGACGATGTGACCCCTACGTGGGGGTCACGACGTGTCAGGACTCGTATAGAGTGGTGGTCTCCGCCGGAGGCTTCCCCGATGACGAATCCGTTTGTTGCCGAGAACCAAACCCTCCCCGTTCGAGTCACGGAGACCATCCCCGTGCCGGGCAAGCCAGCCCTCTCTGCTGCGCAGATCTCAGCCGAAAAGATCCCGACGCCTGAGCACCTCGTGCTCGGGCGCGAGCTGGCCCGCGGCGGGATGGGGCACGTTCACCCGGCGACCGACCGCAACCTGCTGCGCAAGGTCGCCCTCAAGCGTATCGACAAGGACTACGCGACGCACCCGTTCTATCGCGACGGGTTCATCGCGGAGGCGCAGATCACCGGACAGCTCGAGCATCCGAACATCGTGCCGGTCCACGAGCTGGCCATCGACGCGAACGGCATCGCGTACTTCACCATGAAGCTCATCCAGGGTGACTCCTTCGATCGGTGGCTGAAGAAGCGGCCGCCGGGCGTCGACGACCGCATCGCGGGCGGCATCGAGATCTTGCTCAAGATCTGCGACGCGCTGGCCTATGCGCACCACCGCGGCGTGATTCACCGCGACCTCAAGCCCGGCAACATCATGGTCGGCGACTTCGGGCAGGTGTACTTGATGGACTGGGGGCTCGCGAGGCTGGTCAAGTCCGAGCCTGCGTCCGGCGCCAACGCGCTCATGAACGCTCCCGGGGCGGTCGGCACGGCCGACTACATGGCCCCCGAGCAGGCGCGCGGCAACCCGAACGACGCGGACGAACGCTCCGACGTCTTCGGCATCGGCGCGCTGCTCTTCGAGATCCTCTGCGGCCACGGGCCCTACGGCCCACCCAGCACCTCGTCCGAGGTGCTCCTCGCCCGCGCGGCATCCGGCGAGGTCCTCTCCATCGACGCGGCCTGTGAGCGCATCGGTGTCGCCAAGCGCATCCGTTCGATCGCCGAACGCGCCACCAAGGCCAATCCTGCCGACCGCTACCAGAGCATCAGCGAGCTCCAGGCGGCGATGCGCGCGTTCCTTCATGGAGGCTTGCACCTCCCTCGCAAGACCTTCGCAGCCGGTGAGCTGATCGTCCGCGAGGGGGACAAGGGAGACGCCGCGTACATGATCGTCGCGGGGCGCTGTCGCGCGTTTCGCACCGTGGGGGGCGTCGAGGAGACGCTCGCGACGATGGAGCCGGGCGACGCTTTCGGAGAGATGGCGCTCATCCTGTTCGAACCGCGCGCCGCGAGCGTGGTCGCGATCGACGAGGTCACGGTGACCGTCCTCGATCAGGCCACCTTGAACGAAGGTCTCGGCCTCTCGGGCTGGACCGGCGCCCTCGTGCGGGCGCTGGCGCAGCGATTTGCCGACCTCGAGCACATGGTTCGAAGCAGCGGGATGCGGCGAAACTCGAACGCGCCGTAGCGTCGAGCCCGGCCGCCGCAACCCTACTTGACCGTCTTCATCACCGTGGTCACTTGGGCTTGGGCTTCAGTAGGCCACGACGACGTTGATGTCGCCAGCCTTCACTTTGGTCTTGGTCTTCATGATCGAGTCCTTTCTTGTCCGGGAATCGGAACGCAGCCCGATCCTATGGGGGCCGCCCGGTTGCCCGTCAACACGCGAGGAAAACGAAACGACGCCGGGAGCGTCGAAGCGCAGGGCATGGAGGCTCGGCAAGTCGATCGTTTCGAGGGAGCGCGAGCCCGAATCAGCGTGGTCAGGCGGAGGATTGGCATCGTTCACGTCGGCGCGCCGGAAACGGCGCTCAAGCGACGTCGCCGAACGCGTCCACCAGCATACTTGCCACGTGCTGCGCTGCGCGCTCGTCTTCCGGGTAATCGAGCTCGCGGTAGAGTCGTGTCAGACGCAGCACCTTGTCCAGGCGAAGGGTCGACGCCTTCAGCACGGCAGCGTGGGCGAGGAAGAATAGCGAGTAGCCGCGGAGAACCTTCTGCATCTGGTCTGGCGAAAGGCTCCAGGCGCTGAAGGCGAACGCGAAGTACGGCTTCACCATCGCAACGATGGCTGCCCCGTGGCTGCGCACGCCCACCCTGGCGTCCTCGACCGTGCGGATCCCGGTCGATGCGAGCATCTTGAGGAGATACTCGGGAAAGAACGGGTCCGTGCCGAGGTCCTTGCCGAGGGCGCGGGCGATCGCGACGTCGACGTCGTGCACCTCCGTACAGTCCAGGAGAGATACGAGCGACAGCTGGTCGAGCGCCACGGATTCGCCGGGCGCCTCGATGCGGCCGGGCAGCGATTGCGCATACACCTCGAGCTCGGTCCGGATCGCGACGAACTCCTGATCCGCGAGCTCGAGGAGCCCGGCGAGACGGCTCAGGCGGCGACGCGGCCCGGCGGGAATGACGTCGCGCGACTTGTAGCCGAGGTCGTGCTCGATCTCGGCCCACGCGTGCTCGAGTACCGTCCGAACCTGCACCTCGAAGCAGAAGGGGGGCGACGGCAGGTTGTCGGTTCCCGATGGGATGTGGCAGACATAGTGCATCGATCGGTAGCCGAACGCGCTCGAGTCGGCACGACGGCGCTTGTCGATGGAGTGCTCGAGCGCAACCGGAAGGCGTCGCTCGAGCACGCGTGCGACCCGATCTACGGCGTCCTCGAAATACGTGACGACCCTTAGCCCGAGCAGATCCGTGATCTCTCGAAGCTCGTTGTATGCGCGGTC
>Ga0302320_10010849_pt1 | contig 19378 bp, 14 predicted proteins | sample Bog_T0_3_FD_202130 | JGI IMG/M metagenome (GOLD analysis project Ga0302320, IMG submission 202130) | Peat permafrost microbial communities from Stordalen Mire near Abisko, Sweden - Bog_T0_3 | ecosystem: Environmental > Terrestrial > Soil > Wetlands > Peat | place: Sweden: Abisko, Stordalen Mire... | reverse complement strand
AAGCATTAAACACGGACACCAACCGGTCGCTCTCCGGAAAAGGCAAAGATCGAACGACAACGGCGTCGACCACGGCGAATATGGTGAGGTTGGCCGCGATGCACAGCGCGAGGGTCGCGAGTGCCGTCGCGGTGAAACCGGGTGTCTTCAGCAGCTGTCGCAGGGCATATTTGATGGAGATTGGCATAGGATTCGGCGGCGCCACGAGACATTGCATGCATTGTGCCACTCGTCGCGAATTACATTAGTTATTGTTTTATATTAACTAATGATTTTTGTGACCGAACCTTTTTCTCGAATACACGCCGTTCTTGGGAAGAGGACGTCCCATTAACGGGAAATTCGATTAAGCCCCGCGCAGGGAGCTCCGCTGCCCTGAAATGGAACTCGCCCGCGCAGCGGGGATTTTCAGAAACAGTCCATGGGTTTTCATTTAACTAATCGTCCCATTATTGGGACAGCCCAGTTTCGCTTCCGACTCAATGAGGCAAGATTTAGTTAAGGACATAGATATGTATACCGTTCTTAAATAATGATTAACATCACTACGAGAGAGGTGGCACGGCACATGCGATAGGTCCGGCATGATTGAGCTCAAGAACGTCGAGCGTGTATACCCCCTCAAGGGCGGGCCCTTCTATGCCCTGCGTGCCATATCGCTTTCAATAGAGGACGGGGACTTCGTTTCGGTGATGGGGCCATCGGGCTCGGGGAAATCCACCTTGCTGAACATTCTCGGCCTTCACGATTCGCAGTGGAACGGAGAATACCACTTTGCGGGGGCAAAGGTTCATGCCCTGAACCAGAAGCAGCGGCTCCAGCTCCAGAAGAAGAATATCGGGTTTGTATTCCAGAGCTACCACCTGCTGGACGACCTCACCGTCTACGAGAACCTCGAGATCCCCCTGAGTTACCGGGACGTGCCCCGGGCCGAGCGGGAGACGATCGTCTGTGACATGCTGGACCGCTTCCACATTGTCGCAAAGAAGGACCTCTACCCTTCCCAGCTTTCAGGGGGCCAGCAGCAGCTGGTCGCGGTTGCACGGGCTCTCGTGGCAAAGCCAAGCCTGATCCTCGCCGATGAGCCCACGGGCAACCTCCATTCGGACCAGGGCCGGGAGATCATGGAACTCTTCCGCCGCTTGAACGCCGAGGACGGTGTGACCATTGTCCAGGTCACCCACTCCGACTCAAACGCGGCATTCGGTAAGCGGGTGTTGAGGCTGGCCGACGGCCTCCTGCTGAAGTGAGCTCCCGCTTCCCCCACGTTTTCCAGCTTGCCGGTGCCGCCTTGGCGCTGGCCGCCATTCCCGGACCCGCTCCGGCACAGGATGCGGGGCCTGCCCTTACCCTTCCCGACGCCATCCAGATGGCCCTGGGGCGGAACCGCGACCTCAAGGTCGCATCCTACTACCCCGGAATCGGCAGGGCCAACCTGCTCGTCGCGCGAGGCGCCTTCGACCCCTCATTCGTCGCCACCCGAAACTACAGCGAAACCCAGTTCAACACCTCCATCGGCCCCATCCCGGTGAATGACCAGACCAAGGTCGACTACTACAGCGCGGGGGTCCAGGGACTGCTGCCGATCGGCACCCAATACAACGTCTACGGCAGCGTGCAGGAGGTGCGCGACGTCTACAACGGAATCACCAAGAATTTCCAGTCCTACGGCGGCTTCCAAGTCACCCAGCCGCTCCTGCAGGGTTTCGGGTTCAGCGCCAATCTCGTCAATGTTCGGATCGCGAAGGCCAACCGCTCGATCAATGACCTGACCTACAGGCAGTCTGCAATCGACACCGTCTACAACGTCGTCCTTGCCTACAGCAACCTGCAGCTCGCGCACGACCAGCTCGATGCCGCGGAAAGGGAACGCGCGCGCGCCAGCCGCCAGCTCGACGAGAATGAGAAGCGCTACAAGGTTGGCAGCGCGTCACAAAGCGACGTGCTCACGTCGCGCGAGTTCGCCGCCCAGTACGAGGAGCCCATCATCATCGCCCAGCGGCAGGTCCGCGACGCCCAGAACCAGCTGCGCAGTCTCATAGGCGAGGACAAGTTCCTCGAGGACGAGCCGCTCTTCACCCTCGCCCCGGTCGACCTTCCCACTGTCACCATCGATCGGAAGGCGGATCTCGAGCGGGCGCTTGAGCTGAGGCCCGACTACCAGCAGCAGCGGCTTGCCATCACCAAGAACCGTGCCACCGAATCCTACGCGACAAACGCGCTCCTCCCGCAGGTCAATTTTGTCGGCGGCTACGGATTCAATGGTTCCGCCGGCACCTTTTCCGCCAGCCGCCAGATGGTCGAGGACCACATGAATCCATCGGTTGCCGCGGGCCTGACGGTCACGGTGCCCCTCACCTTCTCCGTTGCCCGGGGGAACCTCCGTTCCGCCCGGCTCCAGAGGGAGCAGGCGGAGGCGGTCCTCAGGCAGCTCGAGGCCAACATCGCCCTCGACGTGGCGGCAGCCGAGGGGCAGATCGAGACCACCCGGAAGCGGGTGATCGTCGACCAGATCGCTCTGGACCTCGCCAGGAAGGCGCTGGAGGCCGAGGAGAAGAAGTACAAGGCGGGGATGAGCTCGACGCTCAGCGTGGCCCAGCAGGAGGGATACGTGGGGGCAGCCGAGAGCAATGTCTCGAACGCCCTGGCGGCGGAGCGCCAGGCGGTGGCGACCTTTGACCATACGATAGGTACGACCCTCGAGCGCTACCACATCAAGCTCGCGTACGATTGATATTTTGGAACTCGTCAGCGTCAGTATCCCGCCCCTGAATTAGCGCATGTCAGACGCGCCCCCCCATCGCATCCTGATAGCCGACGACGATGCCGACGTGATCGAGGCGTTACGGATGCTCTTGAAAAACGAGGGCTACCAGACCGAGGCGGTGAAGTCCCCGGCAGCCGCCGTAAAGGCGGTCGAGTCGAGGAACTTCTCCCTGGCCCTGGTCGACCTGAATTATGCCAGGGATACGACGAGCGGCAAGGAGGGCCTTGATCTCCTGAGCCGCCTGCAGGCGCTCGATCCCACGCTTCCCGTGGTGATCATGACCGCATGGGCGAACGTCGAGTTGGCCGTCGAGTCCATGCGGAGGGGCGCCAAGGACTTTGTCGCGAAGCCGTGGGAGAACCTCCGGCTCCTGGCCATCGTGCGGAACCAGGTCGAGCTAGCCGGGGCCGTCCGCGCGTACCGAAGGCTCGAGCAGGAGAACCAGCTCCTGCGCGGCAAGCCCGGACCCCAGCTGATCGCTCAGTCCGGATCCATGCGGCCCGTGCTTGAGCTGATCGCGCGCGTCGGCCCATCCGATGCGAACGTGCTCATCACCGGCGAGAACGGCACCGGCAAGGGCCTGGTGGCCCAGGCGATCCACGCCGTTTCCCAACGCGGGGCCGGCCCGTTCATCTCGGTTAACATGGGCGGCCTGCCCGAGGGAGTCTTCGAGAGCGAGCTGTTCGGGCACGTTCGGGGTGCCTTCACCGACGCCAAGGGCGACCGCGCGGGCCGTTTCGAGCTGGCCGAGGGCGGGACCCTGTTCATGGACGAGATCGGCAACATCCCGCCGGCCCAGCAGGCCAAGATCCTCCGCGCGCTTGAGCGCGGCGAGTTTGAGCGCTTGGGTTCCTCGCGGACGATACGGGCAAACGTGCGGCTCGTATCTGCCACCAACTGCGACCTTTCAGCCGAGGTTGCCGCAGGGCGTTTCCGCCAGGACCTGCTCTTTCGCCTGAACACGATCCAGATCCACCTGCCGCCGCTCAGGGAGCGCCGCGAGGACATCGATCTCCTGGCCCAGCACTTCCTGAAGCAGCATGCGGGGCGCTACCGAAAGCCGATCTCGGGCTTCGATGAGGACGCCCTGGCGGTGATGCGTGGCCATGCTTGGCCCGGAAATGTCCGCGAGCTCAACCATGCCGTGGAGCGTGCCGTGCTGATGGCGCAGGGCCGCGTGATCCGGAGCGTGGACCTCGCCCTGAACGCAGCGGCGTCAGCGCCGCGCTTGGACGACATGAGCCTCGAGGAGGTGGAGGCACACCTCATCAAGAAGACGCTCTCCCGCTGCGACGGCAATGCAAGGCGCGCGGCCGAGCTGTTGGGACTGAGCCGGAGCGCCTTTTACCGCAGGCTCGAGAAATACGGGCTGTAGCTCATGGCCTGGAGCGGCCAAGCTCCTCCCATGGCCAGGAGGTACCGAAGACTGACCCACGAGCAGGAGATCCTTGCCTACTGCCTTGCGGGGGGCCTGCCCGCCGTCGTCTTCGCGCTCGTGTGGGCGTGCTCGGGAGACCGCCTTCCGGAGGTGCGGTGGAGCGTCGCGTTCCTTGTCGTGGGCTCCTGGCTGGGTTTCGCCTTGGCCATGCGGGAACGGGTGACCCGCCCGCTCCAGACCATGTCTAACCTGCTCCTGGCGCTCAGGGAGGGGGACTTTTCCTTCCGGGCCCGGGGCGCCCGCCAGCGCGACCCCCTGGGCGACGTGCTCCTGGAAATCAACAGCCTCGGGGACATTTTGCAGGCGCAACGGCGCGGCACCATGGAGGCGACTGCCCTTCTCTCGGCCGTCATCAAGGAGATCGATGTCGCCATTTTCGCCTTCGATCCGGACCGCATCCTGCGCCTTGTGAATCCCGCCGGCCAGGTGCTCCTCGGCCGTACGGCCGAGCACATTCTCGGGCTCGACGCGGGGGCCATCGGGCTTGCCGGGTGCCTTGAGGGCGAGCCCGAGAGGATCCTCGGCCCGGGAGAGCTTCCGAAGGCCTACGGGCGCTGGGGCATGCGGCGTACGCCCTTCCGTGAGGACGGGCGCCCCCACCAGCTGGTCGTGTTCGGGGACCTGAGCCGGCCGCTCCGGGAGGAGCAGCTGAAGGCGTGGCAGCGCCTGGTGAGGGTTCTGGGCCACGAGCTCAATAATTCGCTCGCGCCCATCAAGTCGATTGCCACCACGCTCGGGACATCGATGGAGCGGATTCCGCGCCAGGCCGATTTGGAAGGCGACCTTCGCTCGGGACTTGGGATCATCGCCACGCGCGCCGAGAGCCTCGAGCGGTTCCTGCAGGGCTATACGAGGCTTGCTAGGCTCCCACCGCCCCAGGCGACGGCATTCGATCTTGGAAGCCTATTGCGGCGCGTGACGGCGCTTGAGCGGCGATTGGGCGTGGTCATCGAACCCGGCCCCGCGGTCGAGATGGTGGCGGACCCGGCCCAGGTGGAGCAGGCGGTCATCAACCTCGTAAAGAACGCCGTCGAGGCCGCGCTGGAGCAAAAGCAGGGCGAAGTCCGGGTCTCCTGGCGCAATGCGGGGACCTCCGTAGAAATCTTGATTGAGGACAACGGGGAGGGAATATCCGACACCGCCAACCTGTTTGTGCCGTTTTTCACGACGAAGCCCGACGGATCGGGCATTGGCCTGGTGCTTTGCCAGCAGATCGCCGAGAACCACGGGGGAATGCTGACGCTCCAAAGCCGCAAGGGCCAGTCCGGGTGCCTGGCCCTGCTGCGCCTCCCCCGCTCCAAGGGGTGATCCCCGCCGTCGAAAGGCTTTCCCGATAATGGGACGCCCAATTCCCGTTACCGAATGCGCGGGGCAAAATGCCGGTTACCAATTAATTCTTAATATGTTTACCTATAAATACTTATAACTTTGTTCTCGGGATGGCACACCCTGTGCAATTACCCTGAATATTCATGGATATTCAGCGCCCATCTCAGGCCAAAGCAAAGCTCAGGCGCCGCATCATAGCGGGCGGATTGGGCGTCGCCGCGCTGGCGGCGATCACGGTGACCCTGGCAAGGCTCAAGCCCGCGGTGCCCACGGTCGACCGAAGCCTAGTGTGGGTCGACACCGTGAAGCGCGGACCGATGGTGCGCCAGGTCCACGGCCCGGGGACACTGGTCCCGGTGGACATCCGGTGGATCGCGGCTCGCACCCAGGGCCGCGTGGAGCGGATTGTGCTCCTGCCAGGCGCCACGGTCGAGCCCGACAGCGTGATCCTGGTGCTCAGCAATCCCGATGTGACGCAGGCCGCCATCGACACCAAGTCCCAGTTGAACGCCGGTGAGGCCGAGTTCGCGAACCTGAAGGTCCAGGTCGAGCGCGACGTGCTCCAGGCGGAGTCCGACGCCGCAAGCTCCAAGGCCGCCTTCGAGCAGGCGCGCCTGAAGGCCGAGGTCAACGAGCAGCTCTTCAAGGACGGGCTCGTGTCGGAGCTGGACCTGAGGCTTTCCAAGGTGACCTCGGAACAGGCCGAGACCGTGAACACGATCTCCCAGAAGCGCTACGCCTTCGCCAAGGACTCTGTAGCGCCACAGCTCGCGGTGAAGGAAGCCGAGGTCGCCCGCCTTCGCGACCAGGCGAGGCTGCGCCAGGCGGAAGCGGACGCCCTGAACGTGAGGGCCGGAATGCGGGGCATCCTCCAGGTTGTCCCGGTCGAGGTCGGGGCTCAGGTCCAGCCCGGGGCTAACCTCGCGCGGGTAGCGGACCCCACGCGGCTAAAGGCAGAGATCCAGGTCGCCGAGACCCAGGCAAAGGACATCCTGATCGGCCAGAGCGCGGAGATCGACACCCGCAACGGCGTCGCAAATGGGAAGGTCTCGCGCGTAGCCCCCTCCGTCCAGAACGGAACCGTGACTGTCGATGTGGCGCTTCCCGCCGAGTTGCCGAAGGGCTCCCGTCCGGACCTGTCGATCGACGGCGTCGTCGAGCTCGAGCGCCTTGACGATGTCGTTTTCGTGGGCAGGCCCGCATTCGGGCAGGAGCATTCCACCGCCAACATCTTCAGGATCGAGGCCGATGGCTCCCATGCGTCCCGTACGCCCGTCCAGCTGGGCCGCAGCTCGGTCAACACGATCGAGATCGTCAAGGGACTCTCCCCGGGAGACCAGGTGATCCTGTCCGACATGTCCCAGTGGGATTCCAACGATAGGGTCAGGCTCAACTGACCGGCGACCGAGCCCCCCTCCAAGTCTCAAAGGCCATCCAACAAACTCTTCCCTCCATGATCCAATCGCTCCTCAAACTCGACAATGTCACCAAGGTCTTCCTCACGGATGAGGTCGAGACCCATGCCCTAGCCGGTATCCACCTAGCGATCCAAAAGGGGGAATACGTCGCGATCGCCGGACCCTCGGGCTGCGGCAAGTCCACCCTGCTCTCCATCCTCGGCCTACTCGACACGCCAACCGACGGCACCTATGTCCTAAATGATCGTCCCGTTCAGGGGCTAACCCCGGCCGAGCGCGCGCGGATCCGCAACCGCGAGATAGGGTTCATCTTCCAGTCCTTCAACCTGATCGGCGACCTGAGCGTCTACGAGAACGTGGAGCTTCCCCTAACCTACCGCGGGATGGCGTCGGCCGAGCGCAAGGCCCGGGTCGAGGAGGCCCTCGAGAAGGTGGGCATGGGGCACCGGGCGCGACACCTGCCATCCCAGCTCTCCGGCGGCCAGCAGCAGCGCGTGGCGGTGGCCCGCGCCCTGGCAGGCCAGCCCGCGGTCCTGCTCGCCGACGAGCCCACCGGAAACCTCGACTCGAAGAACGGCGACGCGGTGATGGAGCTCCTGCAGAGCCTCCATAGGACTGGCTCCACGATCCTCATGGTGACCCACGACACTCGATTCGCCCGACATGCGGACAGGACGGTGCACCTGTTCGACGGGAGGGTCGTCGAGGAAAGCGCCGCACCGAAGGAGTGATGGCTACACCTAAGCTCTCGCGACCGAAGGAGCGCGGCTAGAACCCATTCTTCAGGATCCAGCCCCTATCCCACGATGCTCAAGGATCTACGCTTCGCCTTCAGGATGCTCGCCTCCCGTCCGTGGTTCTCCGCCACGGTTATCGTTACGCTGGCGCTCAGCATCGGCGTCAACACGACCATATTCACCCTCGTAAACGCGGTGCTCTTCAAACCCGTTCCCCTGCCCAATGGGGAGCGCATGGTCGTTGTCTCCGAGCGCCTGTCGAGCGATCCCCGGGGACGGCTCCGCATCTCGCTGGCGGAGTTTCACGACTACCGCGCGCAGACTCGCACCCTCGACGGGCTAGAGGCCGTCGAAAGGACACAGGGCGTGATCAGCGAGGCCGGCAATCCCCCCGAACGCTACGACATGGGCCTTACCTCATCGGGGCTTTTCGGAATGCTACAGACCTACCCCGTGATGGGGCGCCCCTTTGCCCCGGCTGACGCCCTGAAGGGCGCTGCGCCTGTCGTGTTGATCGGGCACTCCGTCTGGCAGAAGCGCTACAACGGTGCCGCGGACATCGTCGGGCGAGTCGTCCGCATCAACGGGATTCCAGCAACGATCGTGGGCGTCATGCCGGCTGGATTCCGTTTCCCGGACACTCGGGACCTTTGGATGCCGCTCGTACCAACCCCGGAGGATGAGAACAGGGCGTATCGACGGCTGATGGCCTTCGGGCTCTTGTCCAAGGGAACCGACATTTCGACCGCCCAGTTGGACTTAGCGCGCATCTCCGGGGCCATGTCCAAGGAGTTTCCGGCGACCAACAAGGATGTTGCCGCACTCGTCCAAACCTTCCAGGAGGCGTTCAACGGGGGGCCGGTCCGATTCGTGTTCCTGCTGACGCAGGGTGCCGTAGGTTTCGTGCTCCTGATCGCGTGCGCCAACGTGGCCAACATGATGCTGAGTCGGGCGGAGTCGCGCAGCCGCGAGATCGCCGTTCGCGCAGCCGTCGGCGCCTCGCGGGTCCAGATCATTCGCCAGCTCCTGACGGAGAGCATCGTGCTGAGCGTGATCGGCGGCAGCCTCGGGCTCATCCTTTCCCAGTTCGGTGTGAATGCCTTCGACCTGGCAACCCAGAACGTGGGGAAACCCTACTGGGTGAAGTTCACCATGGACTGGCGCGCGTTCGGGTACTTTGCCATCATCTCGATCGCGACCGGGCTCATCTTCGGAATCGTGCCGGCACTCCGTGCTTCACGGGTGGACCTGAACACGGCGCTCAAGGACGGTAGCGCGGCGGGAACACGCCGGGGCGGACGGCTCACGAGCGCCCTGGTCGTCTTCCAGTTCGCGCTCACGCTTGTGCTCCTTTCGGGCGCCGGACTCATGATCCGCAGTTTCCTCGAGGCACGATTGATCAACCCCTTCGTGCCGGCCGAGCACCTCCTCACCGCGCGCGTCAGCCTACCCGACGGAAAGGGTGAGCGCTACGAGAGCGTAGATGCGCGCAGGAAGATGCACGACCTGGTATTTGAACGGCTGTCGGCGCTCCCCGGTGTGTCTGGGGTTGCGCTCGCTTCGGACATGCCGGGGTTGGGCTCTCAGAGCCGGGATATCGAGATCGAGGGGCAGACCCCCAAGGACCCGAAGCAGTTGCCTCGGGCGGCAGCCGTATTTGCGACCCCGAGCTACCTGCCGACGATAGGGCAACCCCTCCTCATGGGGCGACCCTTCAACACCACGGACGGCCTGGAGGGACGCGAGGCCTCCGTCGTCACCCGGGCTTTCGCGACGCGCTTTTGGCCGGACTCGTCGCCGATTGGCAAGCGCTTCCGTTTCATAACGGACGGAAAACCCGCCGCGTGGAACACGGTGATCGGGGTCTGCGGGGACGTGGTTCAGGATACCATGGCCGAGAACCCGGCGCCGCTCGCCTATTTCAGCGACCGCCAGGAGCCTTGGGCCTGGATGGGTATCCTTCTCCGTACCCGTGGGGATCCGGCGGCGGACACCTCTTCCCTCCGTGCCGCTCTGCAGGAAATCGACCCCAACCTGCCGCTCTTCGACGTCCGGACACTGCCCGACGCGATCGACAGCGAGCACTGGTTCCTCAAGGTGTTTGGGGCTCTCTTCCTCTCGTTTGCGCTCATTGCCCTCCTTATGGCTTCGGTGGGCGTCTATGCGGTTGTCGCCCAGTCCACCTCTCGGCGCACTCGCGAGATCGGGATCCGGATGGCTCTGGGCGCCTCGGCCGGACGCGTGGTGCGCCTTGTGCTGGCCCGCGGACTCATTCAGCTCGGCATCGGGCTTGTCGTGGGCCTGACATGCGCCATCTTTGCTTTGAGGCTGATGCACGGGATCCCGGGGCTTTCACAGCACGGCGACTCGCTGGTCCTTGTGGTAGTGGGCGCAATCCTAGTCGCCGTGGGAGGGTTTGCCTGCTGGTTGCCTGCGCAGCGAGCGGCCCTCGTGGCCCCGACCGAGGCCCTAAGGGCCGAATAGCCCCGCAGGCCCTCCACCAATCCGAAATCCACGGTGCACCGGCGTCGACGTTGGGCACGGGGCTGTTCAAGGAAAGGTGGCTTTTACAACGGGGCTCTATCGGGAGCGGAGAAAAGATAATCGCCGCTGCAATTAGGCATATTTGAAAGGCGACGTGCGGCTTTCAAGCGCCCATCCAAAGATTCGGGAATCACGTCCGCAAGAGTCGGTCCCGACTGATCTCGGCATTTCTAAAACCCAAATCGCGCTGTGCCCGCGAACCGCAGGGGCTTCGGTTTCGACCAAACTTCCGTATGGGATCCAAATCGGAACAAATCGGATCCTTAAATCCATAAACGGCTCATGCCTAATTACTATCAAAAACCTAACGCCCTAGCGACCAGCGCATTCGACGCGGATTGGACATTTCGCGCTCCCACGGCCGGCATTACGCCCCGGCTAATACTTCTCATCCAAGAAACAAATAGTGACTCCAGATCCATTCGCACGAAGACCGAGACATCAAAAAACATTAATGTTTCCCCCCCACTGACCGATTCAGCTGAAGTACTTACACTATGTCGACTATCAGTGGCATTGCCGTGGCGCCCAGTCCCGTTTCATGGCCAATCCGCCAGGAGGAGTTCCTATGAGACTGGGAACCAAGATCCTCATTGCGGCATTCGCAGCCGTCATCCTAACAGCGCTTGGAGCCTTTGCGACTGTCCGGGTCCTGGCCTCCAGGAACCGAGTTAACGATATCCGCGAAGGGATGGACACCATCCTGCAACAGGCCGAAATGATGGCCGGCAAGATGGACCAGATGCACAAGGTCAATGCCTTTGACCTCAAGGGCCTTCTTGAAAGAGCCCGCAAGCAGGTGGGCGACCGACCGCTCCACGAGGCCTACCGTGACACGGATCTCTATACGATTATTCCCATAGTTGTCGCCTGGCAATCCGTGGAGAAGGCGGCAGCAAAGGAAGGCTACACCTTTGTCATTTCTACCCGGCCGGACATAACGGCCAGGAACCCCAAGAACGCCGCGCTACCAGCGTATGACGAGGCGTTCAAGGCGTTCGACGCAGGCAACGGGGTCTATTTTCGGCATGATTCGAGCACCGGTGAGGTTATCCTCGCCCACCCCGTCAAGTTGGTTGAGAGCTGCCTTGGTTGCCACGGTGATCCCGCGAAAAGCCCCACCCATGACGGCAAAGACCTGCTCGGATTTCCGATGGAGGGTCTCAAGCTGGGCGATATCAAGGGGGCATTCGTCCTAAAGGCCAAAATTGGCAACGACCCGGTGATAGCCGCGACCAGCAGAGCCATGGGAATTGTAACGCTCGGGATCCTCGGCCTGGTAGGCGTCGGTTTCTGGGGATTCAATCGGGCCTATGTCAACCGTCCTCTTCAAGCGGCGATCGACAGTTTGCTTGCCGGCACCAGCAAGGTCGCCGCTGCGTCATCGCAGATTTCGGCTTCAAGCCACGAGCTAGCAGACGGTGCAAGCGAGCAGGCGGCCGCGCTCGAGGAGACTTCATCGTCGCTCGAGGAGATTAACTCGATGACAAAGCGAAACGCCGACAGCGCCATTGAAGCCAAGCAACTTGCCGCTAGCACCCGCACCGCCGCCGACGCGGGTGCGGCGGACATGGATCGGATGAGGTTAGCCATGAGCGCCATCAAGACCTCCTCATCCGAGATCTCGCGAATCGTGAAGACGATCGACGAGATTGCCTTCCAGACGAACATTCTGGCATTGAACGCGGCAGTGGAGGCGGCGCGCGCAGGCGAGGCCGGCGCTGGATTCGCCATCGTGGCGGAGGAGGTCCGAAACCTCGCCCAACGTTCCGCACAGGCAGCCAAGGAGACCGCTGAGAAGATCGAGGACTCTGTTTCCAAGAGCGAGAACGGCGTTCAGATCTCCGGCAAAGTCGCGAAATCGCTTCAACAGATGGTGGAGTTTGCGCGCAAGGTAGACGCCCTTGTCGCAGAGATTGCCACGGCCTCGAACGAACAGAATGAGGGCATTTCCCAGGTGAACTTAGCCGTGTCCCAAATGGATAAGGTCACCCAGTCCAACGCCGCCGGGGCCGAGGAATCAGCAAGCGCTTCCCAGGAGCTGAACGCCCAGGCCTCTGAGCTCCAGCGTCTTGTTGACGACTTGAGGTTCCTTGTTGGAGGGAACGAAGCCCGAGCCGGGGTCACTTCAATCAAAGGAAAGACACCGCGCGCCGTGGCAGACCCCCGGGCGCCCATACACTCCAATAGGGGTCGGAGGCAGGTAGCGTCAAATGGCGCAGTCACGGACTCCCGGCCGAAAAGGGGAACGCAGGAAGCCTTTTTCACGAACAACTAGTCAATGCCTTCTATTTGTCGTTTGCAGGCGCCCAAGGCACCTCGGTTTGGAACCACTCCCCGGTTCGGCGTTCCAAATCTCAATGGATCATCCGAAGTTCCAGCAGCATGGTGGGCCAAACCCTGTTCAACGTCCTTATTGGAAGCGACTGCACCACAGCCCGTTCTTTTGGGTCGCCGCATCCTTCATCATGGCCGCGATGATCATCTACATCATCACGGGAAACCTGGCGTTTCGGCCGGGCCAAGCCCCTCAGGCGCCCGTGCCAGCAATCTCTCCCTAATATCCGGCTTGGTCCCGGACTTCCGCGGTCGGGTCTCAGACGGGACTGGTATCCCTTCTGACGAGACCCCATCGGGATGCCTAGGCGGCCCGGCCTTTCCTATCGCTACCTGGGCCACAATCTCGAACGACCGGAGTCTCGCCTCGTGGCTGAAGATGGCAGCGGTCACCATCAACTCGTCAACCCCGGTTCTATCTATGAACGCCTCGACCCCCCTCTTGACCGTCGAGGGCGAACCCACGATCGCCTCTCGGAACGCATGCTCGACACCATATTTTTCAACCGCCGTCCAAAGTCCCTCCATGCTCTCCACGGGCGGTGGGAGCGGACCCGGGGCGCCCCTTCGCAGGTTCACGAAGCTTTGCTGGAGGGACGTGAACAGCCTGCCGGCTTGCTCGTTTGTTTCCGCGGCAAACACAGCAACAGCCGCCATGGCATAGGGGCTCTCTAGGGATTCGGAGGCGCGGAATTCTCCGCGGTAGAGGTCCAGAGCCTCCTGAAGGAGATCCGGGGCGAAATGGGAGGCAAATGCGAAGGGGAGGCCAAGGGCGGCAGCCAGTTGTGCGCTGAAGAGACTGGATCCAAGGAGCCAGATCGGGACGGAAAGGCCCGCCCCCGGCACTGCTTGAACCGCCTGCCCCGGCTTCACCGCCCCGAAATAGGCCTGCAGTTCCATCACGTCCTGAGGAAACGTCTCGGCCGAGTCGGCAAGTCCCCGCCTGAGAGCGCGCGCGGTGAGTTGGTCCGTGCCCGGCGCCCGTCCAAGCCCGAGGTCGATCCGGCCGGGAAAGAGGGATTCGAGCGTGCCAAACTGCTCAGCGATCACGAGCGGCGCATGGTTGGGCAGCATGATCCCTCCCGATCCGACGCGGATCGTCTTGGTGCCGGCGGCCACGTGGGCGATCGCGAGGGCCGTCGCCGCGCTCGCGATGCCGGGCATGTTGTGGTGCTCGGCCAGCCAATAGCGCCGGTATCCCAGGCGCTCGGCATGCTGCGCAAGCTCCCGCGAACGGTTTAGCGCCTCACCGGCCGTGCCTCCCTTTACTATGGGCGCCAAGTCCAGAATCGAGATCGGTACCATCCTGCAACCTGCGCAAGATCGCGAAATTTGCCAGTGGAGCCTGATCAGTCGGGCAAGCCAGGGACAGTGCAGCTCGGTTTCGTAGGGTAACACCCCATAGGGAGGGCGATTCGAATCGTATAGGATCCGGGGGCAAGCGGGTGAGCGGAAGGGTCAAGCCGACAACCCGGACCCGATTTATTGGTTGGGAGGAAAATATGAAACAAAACAGCCCTGTCTCGAAGTTGATCTTCATTGTAATCCTCGGCGTCGGCATCGCCGTCGCCTACCTGCAGCAGGGGCCCGTGCTGAACCTCCAGTCCATTGCCCTCGCAGTCGGATCCTTCATCCTGGCATACATTGTCTCCTCCTCGATCCAGGTTGCCGACCAGTGGGACAGGGTTGTAATCCTGCGCCTCGGCCGCTTCCACGCGCTTAAGGGTCCGGGGCTTTTTGGCATCATACCTATCGTGGACACGATCCCCTACTGGATCGACACGCGCGTGATCACCACCGGCTTCAAGGCGGAGAAGACCCTCACCAAAGACACGGTACCCGTCGACGTGGACGCCGTGCTGTTCTGGAAGGTCGTCGACCCGACAAAGGCGGCGCTCGGGGTTGCCGACTACAAGAGCGCCATTAGCTGGGCCTCCCAGACAGCGCTTAGGGACGTGATCGGAAAGACCGTTCTTTCGGAGATGCTTGAGGGCCGCGACAAGATCAGCGACCTTCTCCAAAAGATCATCGATCAGCGCACCGAGCCCTGGGGCATCAACGTGATTTCCGTCGAGGTGAAGGATGTCCTGATACCGTCAGCGCTCGAGGATGCGATGTCGATGCAGGCCCAGGCGGAAAGGGAACGCCAGGCCCGGGTGATCCTGGGCGACTCCGAGCGCCAAGTGGCCGAGAAGTTTGCCGAGGCTGCAAAGAGCTATGCTCACAATCCCGTCGCCCTACACTTGAGGGCGATGAACATGCTCTATGAGGGATTAAAGGAAAATGCCACGATCGTTATCGTGCCAAGTACCGCGGTGGAGAGCATGCAGCTCGGGGGATTAGCCGGCCTAACCGCCCTTACCATGGGAATAGGACAGGAGGGCGCGGGTGGGAAGAAGGCGATAGAAGCGGGCCCGACAGCGGGGCCTGAGGATAAGCCCGCCGGGCCAAACTAAGGCCGAAGGGCAGGTGGGATCCCCCAGAGCCTGCGCGGCTCCTCAGTCTGGTGTACTGCTATTCCCAAAGGTAGGGCAGGCCTCGGCGGGATTTATTTCCTACCATTGCCACCACCGCTGGGTGCACTTTGATGCCCGCCACCGCTGGGTGCGCTCGCGTGTCCGCCGCCGCTAGGAGCACTGGCATGGCCGCCAGCATCGTGGCCTCCACCCTTTCCGCGATCGCCGCCACCAGGATGCACATAAGCGGCACCTCGGCTGCCTCCATACCATCCCCTGCCCCCTCCATCGACCCAGCCACCGTCGTCGAACCATGTGCCACCGCCGTAAACGACCCCGCCGCCGCCCGGGCCCACACAGCCGGCGCAGAGGAAAATGAAGCCGAGAACTATGGCGGATCTTGGGCCCGGGGTGCGCAATTGTTTCATGGTGAATTGGCCGGGTTTGCGGTCTCCAAATACTGAACAAGCCCGACGGTACCTCCGGTGGAATCGAGGATGATGGCGAAACGGCTCCCAAACTCCACGGAATGGGGTGCCACGAGCACCTCCCCGCCAAGGGTCGGGACCTTGGCTAGCGATTCATCGAGGTTCGCCACCCTGATGACACCCAGCCAACTGGGCTTGGCATCCTTGGCATCGGGCAAGGGCGCCACGCCGCCTCGAGCCTCCCCGAAGCTCGAAAGGACAAAATCGCTCTTACGGTCTGCGCTCGTTTCCGGCGATACATCGAACCCGATGACGTCATGATAGTAATCGGAAGCCGCCTTCGGGCTCCTCACATACAACTCGAACCAGTTCCAATCCCCCGGGGTCACCGCGATGTCGGGAGAGTCGCCCGAGCTCGACTGAAGGAGGCCGATGGGGATGTCATCCTTGTCGGAAACGATCGCCTGGTGCCCGCGGTCCGGGAAATTTCGGGAGGGTGCCCGCACCGTCCCGCCATTCTTGGTCACGAGCGCCAACGTGGCCTCTATGTCGGCCACCGCGTAATATCCAATCCAGCGCGACGGGTGCCCTTCACCCCTAACAGAACGTGGGGCGAGCCCCGCGACCGGCCTGCCGCCGTTGCTGAAAATGACATAGCCCTTCCCCTTCTGCTCAAGGGGATCCGCGGTCCAACCGAGCAAGCTGGTATAAAACTTCGTGGCGGCGTCCGGATCACTCGTAAACAGGTCCACCCATAGGAGCTTGCCCGTGACATGCGCCGTCGTTGCTGGAGCGTTGAGGGGCGGGAAGGTGTCGGCCCTTGCCACACTGGGAGCTCCGAGGGGCAAGAGCGCCGCAATAACGAGAAGTTGCTGCAGCTTGAAAACGGTTTTTTTACTCATGGGTGCGGCACGCGTGCCGGTGGCCTGCAGGGTCGCTCAAAACAACGGAATTGAGAATGGGGTGTTCACCCCCTGACACGAGATCGCCATAACGGTTCGCCTGGGAAAGCAGCATCCGTGTATGAGCGCTCCTTGGGCGGTGGGGCAAACCAAGGAACCCAAGCCACTCCCCTCTCGGTTTCAGGGAAAGATGTGCTGCTCGTCCCAACCATCGGCACCCAGCGTGAATTGGACCCTGCGGTGGAGGCGAAACGGAAGTTGCTCCCAGAACTCGATCTGCCTGGGAACGACCCTGAATCCCGACCAGAAAGGGGGCCGCGGAACAGCGGATACGCCAAATCGAAGTGCGAATGAGGCAACCGCGCGTTCCAGCTCCGCGTATCCCCCAAGGGGCTGGGATTGCCGCGAAGCCCACGCCCCCAGCTGGCTGATTCGCGGCCGGGTCGCAAAATACGCATCGGCCTCCTCCGGGCTCACGGGTTCCACCGAACCCTTGACCCTGACCTGCCGATCCGGCGGCCAGTAGAAGCAGAGCTCGGCCCTGGGATTCTCGGCAAGATCCGATGCCTTTGGGCTACTCAGGTTCGTGTAGAACACAAATCCCTTTGGGTCCACCGCCTTGAGAAGCACCATGCGCACGCTTGGCGACCCCGCCTTGTCCGAAGTCGCGAGCGCCATAGCGGTCGGCTCCGCAAGCCCGCTCTTCTTGGCAGTCTCCAACCAGCTTGAGAATTGCGCGATCGGGTCAGTCATGGCGCCGCTATCCTACGGATCCCGGGGCCCTGCGGCTGCGCATCCTTTGCTGAAGAATAGGCATGGTTTTTGCGCAAAGGCGTTCCCCCGATCTTGTGATTTGCCGCACGACCCCCGATCGGCCCTAGTTGACGCCTGTGATCAAGGGCAACTTTCAGCTTCCACTGGTTTTCGACATTGGCGCCACAGCGGCCTTCGCGCTTACGGGAGCGCTCGCGGGCGCAAGGCGTGGCTATGACTTGGTGGGGGTGTTCTTCCTCGCAGCTGCCACGGCGCTCGGAGGCGGCCTCATCAGGGACGGCATCTTCCTTCGCAGGGGTATCCCCCTCGCGATCGAGAATCCCCTCTACGTGATCACGGTGGTCGTTGCCTGCACGGTTGGCCTCCTCCTTGCTAAGCGCATGCGCCGGTTCGAGCGCTGGATCGTGTTCGGAGACGCCCTTGGCCTTGGCGCCTATGCCGTCGTGGGCGCCCAGATGACGCTCCAGGCGGGCCTTGGGATCACCTCCGCTCTCCTCATCGGCGTCCTCAATGCGGTCGGCGGCGGCCTGCTGCGGGATGTGCTGGCCCGCGAGGAGCCGTTCGTGTTCAAGCCCGGCGAGGCCTATGCACTGGTTGCGCTCATCGGAGCAGCCTGTTTTGTCCTCCTTGCCGCCGCGCTCCAGGTGAACGTAAAGACCGCAGCCTTGGTGGCGATTGCCTTCACCTTCTCGCTCAGGCTCTTGGTTGTGCGTTACAAGTGGCGAACCCGTCCCGTGGCCCTGCCCCCGGATGTGTGATGACGGAATAGATCGCGATTTCGGCCCGATTAATCCTGAATCCAGGCCTCCCCTCTGGGGTCGGCCGCAACACATAGAGAAGACAAGCATCCCCTCATTCAGGCCCATGCAAACCCGATCGCCTTCGTTGCCGTATAGCGAGAACAAGCACCTTCTCCGCTGGGTGGAAAAGGTGGCGGCCCTTTGCCAACCGGCCGCGGTTCACTGGGTGGACGGCTCGGATGCAGAGAATGACCTCCTGTGCTCCCAGCTGGTGCAGTCCGGCACCTTCACCAAGCTGAACGAGAAACTCTGGCCAGGATGCTACTACGCCCGAAGCGACCCGAATGACGTGGCCAGGGTCGAGGACAGAACCTTCATCTGCTCCCTCTCTAAAGAGGCCGCCGGTCCAACGAACAACTGGGTAAACCCCTACGACATGCGGCGCACGCTCCGAGGCCTGTTTTCCGGTTCAATGAAGGGGCGTACCATGTACGTCCTCCCGTTCAGCATGGGCCCGGTCGGATCGCCGATGTCCCAGATCGGCGTGCAGCTCACCGACTCGGCATACGTCGTCGTCAACATGCGGATCATGGCCCGTATAGGGCTCCCGGTTTACCGGGAGATAGACAAGGCCGAGAAGCGGGTGGTACCCTGCGTCCACTCCGTCGGGGCGCCGCTAGAGGCGGGAGGAAAGGATTCCCCCTGGCCCTGCAACAAAGAGAAATACATCGTCCACTTCCCCGAGACCCGGGAGATATGGAGCTTTGGCTCCGGGTATGGCGGGAACGCGCTCCTCGGGAAAAAATGCTTCGCGCTGCGCATCGCCTCAAACATCGCCCGCGACGAGGGATGGATGGCCGAGCACATGCTGATCCTGGGAGTCGAGTCCCCGGGCGGCGAGAAGACCTACGTTGCCGCCGCATTCCCCAGCGCGTGCGGGAAAACCAACTTTGCGATGCTGATCCCGCCGGATTCGTTCAAGGGGAAGGGGTGGAAGGTGACCACGGTCGGGGACGACATAGCGTGGATAAAGCCGGACTCGGACGGGAGGCTTCGCGCGATCAACCCCGAGGCCGGTTTCTTCGGCGTGGCTCCGGGAACCTCGGAGAAGACGAACCCGAACGCCATGGCGTGCCTCGCCAAGAACACGATCTTCACTAACGTTGCATTGACGCCCGAGGGAGGTGTCTGGTGGGAGGGAATGACCGATACGGCGCCCGCCGAATGCCAGGACTGGCAGGGAAAGCGCTGGACCCCGGCCATCGCCCGGGAGACCGGGGCAAAGGCGGCTCACCCGAACTCGCGTTTCACCGCACCGGCGCGGCAGTGCCCGTCGATCGACGCCAACTGGGAGCACCCGGACGGGGTCCCCATTAGCGCGATCATCTTCGGAGGCAGGCGGGCCACGACGATGCCGCTCGTCTACCAGGCCTTCAACTGGTCGAGCGGCGTGTACACCGGCGCAACGATGGGCTCTGAGATGACCGCCGCAGCCGCAGGGACGGTCG